>Ga0265337_1001920_pt1 | contig 9880 bp, 2 predicted proteins | sample 42122metaG_FD_192441 | JGI IMG/M metagenome (GOLD analysis project Ga0265337, IMG submission 192441) | Rhizosphere microbial communities from Carex aquatilis grown in University of Washington, Seatle, WA, United States - 4-21-22 metaG | ecosystem: Host-associated > Plants > Roots > Rhizosphere >... | reverse complement strand
GTCTGGATCGATGCCAATCACAACGGCCTTCAGGACAGCGGCGAAGCGGGTCTTTCCGGCGCCACCGTCACCCTGATCGGGGGCGGCGCGGACGGGGTGATCGGGACGGGCGGGGACGACACCACCACGGTCCAGACCACCGATTCCACCGGCCATTATCAGTTCACGGGACTGACGCCGGGCGTCCAGTACCAGGTGCAGTTCTCCACCCCGGGCTATCTCTTCACCACGCAGGACGTGGGTGCGAACGGTTCCGACACGGCGGATTCGGACGCCAACACCACGACGGGCCTGAGCCAGGTGGTGACGCTTGCGAGCGGCGAATACAATCCGACCATCGATGCGGGTGTCTATCAGACGGCCACGATCGGGGATCGCGTGTGGGTGGATTCCAACCACAACGGCGTTCAGGACACCGGCGAACCGAATGTTTCAGGGGTGGTGGTGGATTTGCTGGATTCGTCCGGCACGACGATCGGCGCCGAGACCACTGACAGCAGCGGCAATTACCTTTTCGATGACCTGACTCCGGGCGCCTACAGCGTCCGGTTCGACCTGTCGACGCTTCCATCCGGCTATTCGCCCACCATCGAGAACGCCGCGATTGCCACTTCGCTGACCGACAGTGACGCCAACCCGTCAACTGGTGCGACGGTCCAAACCGTACTGACCTCTGGTGAAGTCGATACGAGTTGGGACATGGGCATCAGCGCCAATGTCGCCATCGACATCGAAAAGCTGGTGCACGGCGAATACACCGAACAGGGCGGCGGCGGAACCGAAGGCCTGACGCCCGGCTTTTGGAAAACACACAGCGCGGCCGGCCCTGCTCCGTTGAGCGGGTGGCCGGAGACCGGCTATTCGCCGACGGACAGTTACGAGTCGATCTTCGGCGTCGATGTGCCTGCTTTGACTCCGACGCTGATGGACGCGCTGAGCATCAATGGCGGCGGAGTCGATGCACTGCTTCGGCAGTCGGCCGCGGCCATTCTCAACGCGTCTGACCCCTATATCGATTACCTCTACACCAAGGCGCAGATCATCGCGATGGTGCAGAACGCGTTCCTGACCGGCGATTACGACACTCCCAAGAATCTGCTCGAAACCCAGAACCAACTCGGGGCCGATCTCAGCACGCCGTCCACCGGCTCCGCCGTCGTGATAACGCCTGACGTCGACGCTGATACCGGACCGGGACCGTTGATCCCGGTGGGTGGCACGGCGGTGTTCACCTATGTCGTCACCGATCCCGGCACCACGCCGCTCGGCAATGTCACGGTCAGCGACGACCGCATTCCGTCAAGCTCGATCCATTTCGTCGGTGGCGATACAAACGGCAATCATCTCCTCGATACCAATGAAACCTGGATCTACACGGCTTCGGAAACGGTCGGGTCCGGCGTGAATTACGTCAATATCGGCACCGCAACGGGCACCGATGTGGTTTCCCACACCACGGTTACGGACACAGATGCCGCCCACTATACAACCTCCCCGCTGCAGCAGTCGCTGGGCGATCGAGTGTGGCTGGACACGAACGCCAACGGCATCCAGGACGCGGGAGAAGTCGGTATTGCAGGCGTCACGGTACAGCTGAAGGACAGCACTGGCACGACCGTCCTTCAGACCACCACCACGGACGCCAACGGTAATTATCTGTTCGATGTGGCGGCCGGAAATTACGAGGTCACGGTCGTCACGCCGTCCGGCTATGCCGTCAGCCCGCAGAACCAAGGTACCAACGACAATATCGACAGCGACATTAGTCCGGTCAGCAAGACGACCGGAGTCATCACGATATCGCCCGGCGAGCAGGACCTTAGCAACGACGCAGGGCTGTATCAGACGGCGAGCCTTGGCGACTTCGTCTGGGTCGATGCCAATCACAACGGCCTTCAGGACAGCGGCGAAGCGGGTCTTTCCGGCGCCACCGTCACCCTGATCGGGGGCGGCGCGGACGGGGTGATCGGAACGGGCGGGGACGACACCACCACGGTCCAGACCACCGATTCCACCGGCCATTACCAGTTCACCGGTCTGACGCCGGGCGTCCAGTATCAGGTGCAGTTCTCCACGCCGTCGGGCTATCTCTTCACCACGCAGGATGTGGGCGCGAACGGCTCCGACACGGCGGATTCGGACGCCAACACCGCGACGGGCAAGAGCCAGGTGGTGACGCTCGCGAGCGGCGAATACAATCCAACCATCGATGCGGGTGTCTATCAGCAGACCACGTCCTCTATCGGCGACAAGGTCTTCTGCGACGCCAACAGCAACGGTATCCAGGATGCCGGTGAAGGCGTTGTCGCGGGCGTGACCGTCAAACTGATCGGGTCGGGCGCGGACCATGCCTTCAATACCTCCGACGATGTCGTTCTGGCGACCACGACGACCGACGTGAACGGCACCTATTCATTCACCGGTCTGACGGCGGGCCAATATGAGGTGCAGTTCGTGGCGCCCTCGGGCCACTCCCTGTCGCCTCAAGATCAGGGTGGGAACGATTCGCTCGATTCGGACGCCAATGTGACGACCGGCAAGACCGGTGTGATCACGCTCGGCAGCGGACAGGCGATCACCAACGTCGATGCCGGCGTCACGCCCATCGCAACCGAATTCAATTTCAGCGGTAATTCGGCAACCGATGGTGCGGATGGCAACATCCGCAGCTACTCCAGCGCCGGCATCGATGTAAATGTCAGTGCCTTCAGCGCCGACAAGGTAACGGGGGTGTTTAGCGCGGCCTATCTCGGCAGCTATGGCGGCGGGCTCGGCGTCACGGACGACACCGAATCGGGCGCCAACAACACGCACACGATCGATAATGTCGGACAGAACAATTACGTGATGTTCGAGTTCGACCAGAACGTTGTGCTCGACAGCGCCTTCCTCGGCTATGTGGTTGGCGACAGCGACCTGCAGGTCTGGATCGGCAATTTCGCCGGCGCCTACGACAACCACATCACGCTGTCCAATTCCGTGCTGAGCAGCATGGGTTTCACGGAGGTGAATGATACCACGCTGACCACCACCCGCACGGCGGACCTCAATGCCGGAGGGTACTCCGGCAATGTGATCGTGATCGCGGCCGATACCACCGACACGTCGCCGGAAGATTATTTCAAGGTCCAGACGCTGGATGTCACCTCCTATGCGTGCAGCCTGCAATTGATGGCTCAGCTTGGAGACCGCGTTTGGCTGGATGCGAACGCGAACGGTATCCAGGATTCGGGCGAAGCCGGTGTTGCCGGGGTGACGGTGAAACTGCTCGGGGCCGGCGTGGACAACACGTTCGGCACCTCCGACGACGTTGTTCTGGCGACCACCACCACGGACGTGAATGGCGGCTATGCCTTCACCAACCTCAATCCCGGTTCCTACCAGGTCCAGTTCGTGGCGCCCTCGGGCTATTCCGTGTCGCCGCAGGATCAGGGTGCCAATGACGCCACCGATTCGGATGCCAACATCACGACGGGCAAGAGCCAGGTCGTGACGCTGACCGCCGGTCAGACCAACAACACCATCGACGCAGGTCTCTATCAGAAGGCAGCGCTCGGCGATTTCGTCTGGAACGACGCGAACGGCAATGGAATACAGGATAGCGGCGAGACCGGAATCGCCAACGTCGCCGTTGCGCTCATTGGCGCAGGCGCGGACGGCAATTTCGGCACCGCCGACGACGTGACGGTGGCCACCACCACGACCGGTACGGGGGGTGCCTATTCCTTCACGAACCTGACGCCGGGCTCCTACGAAGTGAAATTCACCGCGCCCAGCGGCTACGCCTTCAGCCCGTCACTGCAGGGCACGAATGGCGCCATCGATTCCAATGCCGGCAGCGGCGGCGTCACCGCGCCCGTAACGCTGGTATCGGGTCAGACCGACAATACTATCGATGCGGGGCTGTACCACGCGACCGGCGATCTTTCGATCACCAAGACCGACGGCTTGACGTCGGTGCAGGTCGGCCAGACCGTCACGTACACGATTGTCGCGAGCAACACCGGCCCGCAAAACGCCATCGGGGCAATCATTCAGGACAGTGTGTCGAGCCAGCTGACCAATGTGAGCTGGACCAGCACGGCCAGCGGCGGCGCCTCGGGCAACGATGCGAGCGGCACCGGAAGCATCAACGATACGGTCAACCTGACTGCCGGCGGCAGCATCACCTATCACGTGACGGGCACGGTTACTGACACGCTTTCCGACTTCGGCGCCGGCACCAACAACACCAATCTCGGCCAGAGCATCACGATCAACGGCGTCAAGGCCGAAGCCTTTTACGTTAGTGGCACCAGCCTGGTTTCCACCAACACCGTGCTGTGGGAACGCGACGTCACCGACGACCATGGCATCGGCGTGTGGTCGAACGGCGAACCCGATCCGATCGCCAATGGCGGCGACGTCAACGAGATCAGCAACCAGCTCAACAACGACGTCATCAGGCTCACCAAGCCGACTGCCCAGACCTGGACCTCGTTGTGGGTGTCCTCGCTCGATTCCGGCGGGTCGGGCTCGGCCGAGATGGGAACGCTGTACTGGTCGAATTCGGCAACGCCGAACCTTTCGACGCTGACCACCAAATTCACCTTCCACTATGGCGATTTCGGTCCCAACGTCGAAGAAGGCGATGTGCTCAGCCTGTTGCCTTCGGGCTTCGATTCTTCCGCGCAATATCTGTTCTGGGTCGCCGGTCCCAATCCAGCCGGCACCAACAACGACTATCTGTTCTGGAAGGCAACGACGAGCGCCACCTCGCTGACCAACACGGCGACCATAACAGCGCCTTCGGGCTTCACCGACACGAATACCGCCAACAACAGCGCGACAGACACGGACACCATCGCGCACACCGCAAGCCTCGGCGATTTCGTGTGGAACGATGCCAACGCCAACGGTATTCAGGACGCGGGCGAGACCGGAATCGCGGGCGTCACCGTCAAGCTGCTCGACTCCACCGGGACGAACGTCCTTGCGACGACGACCACCGATGCGAACGGCCTCTATCACTTCACCAACCTGAACGCCGGTTCGTATGACGTGCAGTTCGTGGCGCCATCGGGCTACAGCATTGCGCCGCAGAACCAGGGCACCAACGACGCGATCGATTCGGACGCCGATCTGACGACCGGCAAGACCCAGGTCGTGACGCTGACGGCGGGCCAGTCTAACAACACTGTCGATGCGGGCCTGTACCAGAAGGCGGCGATCGTCAGCACCGTGTGGTGCGACCATGACAGCGACGGCATCCAAGATGTAGGTGAGACCGGCATCGCGGGTATCACCGTGAAACTCATGGGCGCGGGCGCCGACAAGGTGTTCGGCACCGCTGATGATGCAACGCTCGCCACCACGCTCACGGATGCGAACGGCCAGTATTCTTTCACCGGCCTGACGCCGGGCTCCTATGAAGTGAAGTTCGCGGCTCCGAGCGGCTTCTCGTTCACGACGCAGAACGCCGGGAGCAATGACGCGCTCGATTCCGACGTCAACAGCAGGGGCGTCACCGCGCCGGTGACACTGGTTTCCGGTGAAACCGACACCACGGTGGATGCGGGTATTGCGGCAATCCACGCGGTGTTCGATCTCAGCGGCAATTCCGCGACCGACGGCACCGACGGCAACATCCGTTCCTTCACCCAGTCCGGCATCTCGGTGCATGCGAGCGCCTTTGCCGAAAATCAGACCACGGGTGCATGGAGCACAGCCTATCTCGGCAGCTATGCGGGCGGCCTTGGCGTCACGGACGACACGGAATCGGGCGCCAACAACACCCACACGGTCGACAACACGGGCGGCCAGAACAACTATGTCCTGTTCGAGTTCAATCAGAACGTCGTGCTGGATAAGGCTTTCCTCGGCTACGTGTCGGGCGACAGCGATCTGCAGGTCTGGATCGGCAATTTCACCGACGCCTACAACAACCACCTGACGCTGAGCGACACGGTTCTCAGCGACATGGGCTTCACGCAGGTCGACGACACCACGCTCTCGACCACGCGCTGGTCGGACCTCAACCCCAATGGGTTCTCCGGCAATGTCATCGTGATCGCGGCCGACACCACCGACACGACGCCTGATGATTTCTTCAAAGTCCTCAATCTCGATGTCACCAGCATGGCTTGCGACGTGCCAAGCGCGCACATCAGCGACAAGGTGTGGTGCGATTCAAACCGCAACGGCGTTCAGGACTCGGGCGAAACCGGCGTCGCTGGCGTCTGCGTGAACCTCAAGGACTCGAATGGCGTCATCGTGGACAGCACGACGACGGACGCGAACGGCAACTACCATTTCGACGTGACGCCCGGGAGCTACACGGTCAATGTCGTGGCGCCCGATAATTACGGCTTCACCGGCGAGAACAAGGGGGGCAACGACGCCACCGACAGCGACGTGAATGCGAGCGGCGTGTCCGCTTTCATCAGTCTTGCCGCCGGTCAAACAGACAACACCGTAGACGCCGGCCTTTATCTCCAGACTCTGTTCACCGGTTCCTCAAGCAGCACCCTCCCCTCCAACTATGACAATCTGGACTACACCGGCACGGGCAATTTCGTCGGGACCGGCAATGCGCTCAACAACTCCATCAGTGGCGGTGCCGGCAACGATACGCTGGATGGATCGGCGGGAGCCGACACGCTCATCGGCGACAAGGGTAACGACACCTATATCATCGACAATGCCGGTGACAGCGTGGTCGAGAACTCGGGCGGGGGAACGGACACCGTCAAGACGGCGCTCGCGAGCGAGACACTGGACGCCAATGTCGAGAACCTGATCTACACCGGCTCGGGTGCGTTTGCCGGTACCGGCAACGGGCTCAACAATTCGATCACCGGCGGCGCGGGCAACGATACGCTCGACGGCGGCGCGGGGGCGGACAGCCTGACGGGCGGCGCCGGCAACGACACCTATGTTGTCGACAATGCGGGCGATGTCGTCACCGAAGCCGCGAGCGCCGGTACCGACACGGTCCTGACCACGCTCTCGAGCTATACGCTCGGGGCCAATGTGGAAAACCTGACCTTTACGGGCTCGGGTGGCTTCTCGGGCACCGGCAACGCGCTGAACAATGTGCTCACGGGCGGTTCGGGCGCCAACACGCTCGACGGCGGCGCGGGAGCCGACACGATGGCGGGTGGGGCGGGCAACGACACTTACGTGGTCGACAACGCCGGCGATGTTGTCACCGAGAATTCGGGCCAGGGCACGGACACGGTGAACACCACGCTCGCCAGCTACACGCTCGGGGCCAATCTCGAGAACCTGGTCTACACCGGCAGCACGAAGATTACCGGAACCGGGAACAGCGCCGCCAACTCCCTCACGGGCGGCGCCGGGGCGGATACGCTTGCCGGCGCCGGCGGCGCAGATTCGCTGACCGGCGGCGGCGGCGCCGACCGCTTCGTGTTCAGCGCCTCCGACTTTGGATCGGCCGACGAGATCACGGATTTCAGCCATTCACAGGCCGACAAGATCGACCTGTCCGCGATCGACGCGAATACGAGCATCTCCGGCGACCAAGCCTTCACGTTCATCGGCACCGGCGGGTTCACCCATGTCGCGGGCCAGTTGCATTATTCCGGAAGCGGTCCCCTGATGCTGTCAGGCGACACGAACGGCGACGGCATTGCCGACTTCACGATCAAGGTCGATACCAGCATTGGTCTGGTGTCGGGAGACTTCATACTCTGAGCCGCGGCCGGCGGGTGAAACAACTCACCCGCCGCTCAGAGCCTGTACGATCTGGATGGAATCCGCAGGCTCCAGCGGGCGGAGAATGTCGAAGGTCTGCTCGCCATTGATGAAGACGCGGATGTGCTGCCGGACTTTGTCCTGCTCGTCGATCATGCGAAACCGCAAGCCCGGATAAGTCCGGTCGAGATCGGCCAGCACCTCGCCAAGCGTCGCGCCCTTAGCGTCCACTTCGCGCGCCCCCGTATAGGACCGGAGCGGTGTCGGAATCAGCACCTTCATCGGCCGTTTCTCATGCGAGCCGGGCCGTGTCCCTACGCTATCTCGGCGGCTTCCACGGCATAGATCTCCGGGAGGTGCTGCGCGATCGGCGCCCAGCGCGCGCCCTCGTCCCGGCTCATCCAGACTTCGCCGCTGGTGGTGCCGAAATAAAGGCCGACCGGATCCTTCGCATCCGCCGTCATGGCCTGGCGCTTGACCGTCCACCAGGCCTGGCTCTCCGGCAGTCCCGCATCAAGCCGCTGCCAGGTCTTGCCGCCGTTCTTCGAGCCATAGACGCAAGGCGCGCCGTCGGGGCTCGTACGCGGCCACACGCCGCCGCCATCCATCGGGAATACCCACAGCGCGTCCGCATTGCGCGGGTGGACCACCATGGGAAAGCCGACATCGCCCACCTTCTTGGGCATCTTCATCCCGATGCGAACCCATTCTGTGCCCGGGCGGTCGAGCCGGTAGATGCCGCAATGATTCTGCTGATACAGCCGGTCGGGATTGCTGGGCGCGATACGCATGCAATGCGGATCGTGGAACATGATGTTCTTGGGATCGAAGCCTTCGACGACCTGCAATCCCTCCACGAGCGGCGCCCAGGTGCGGCCCGCATCAAGCGATTCGTGCACGCCGCCGCTCGACATCGCCATATACATGTGGCCGGGATCGCGCGGATCGATTCCGATTGAATGCATTTTCGGCCCGTCCGGGGTGCCGTCCTGCTCGCTCCCCATCCAGGCCCGGTATTGCGAATCGTCATTGACCGTGCCGTAGGGCGCCCAGGTCACGCCCCCGTCCTCGGAGCGGAACAACCCTTGCGGGGAAGTACCTGCGTACCAGACATTCGGCTCGCTCTCATGTCCGGGCGTCAGCCAGAACGTGTGCTTCACAGTCCGCCCCTTTGCGCCATCGGCGGCCTTCGCAAAAGCCGGCGGTCGAGCGGATTCCGTCCAGGTGCGGCCGAAATCGACGGAGCGGTGGATGGTCGGGCCAAGATGGCCAGTGCTTGTCGCCGCAATCAGGGTTTTACCGTCGCGGGGATCGAGCACGAGATGATTGACGATCTGCCCAAGAAAGTGAGGGCCGTCGGCGCGCCAATTCTTGCGCGCCGGATCGGCGCGATAAAGCCATGCGCCTTTGCGCGTGCCTACCAGCAACAGCACTGTCGGCTGTTTCGCCGGCCGTGCCGCAGTTTTGTGGGTCTTGCGCTTTGCAGCGGGCGGTTTCCTTTTGGCCGGTGAAGCCTTCTTCTTGACGGTGCGTGCCATCTCTTCTCTCCTCGACATGGCGCCACGATAACCAGAGCGCCTGAGCTGTAAAACCCCCTCTGCCCACAGGGGGAAGGGGCAGGGCCGGGGAAGTTCTCCCCACCCCAGCATTGGGCGCATGCATGTAAGCGAGTCGCTCAGCCTTCAAGGTCGGGCCACGAAAATATCTGCGCAAAATTTTGCCGGTGAACAGCCGCACTATCCATCCAGCGACCCCACATCTTCCGGTGCGAACCGAAGCCAAGGAGATCCGATGGGCCGCTACACCAAGAAACGCAGTACCGCCGAAAAGTTAAACGAGGCCACAGCCGAAGCGGCTCACGTCCTGACGGGCGCACTCGCCGTCTACGGCGACGTTCTGAAGGCCTATGTGCGCGATGCGGGACAATCGAAGGATTACGACGAATGCCAGAGCCTGCTCGAAACCGCGCGCGGGCTGGTCAAGCCCATGGTGCGGCTCTCCGAGGCTCTTGCTCAGGTGAAGGGCGAGGTACGGCAGAAGATTTTGGTCGAACGCGTAGCGAAAAGCACCGAAATCGCACCGGAATCTGCCCCAAATAAACCCGCGCAAGAGGTGCAAAACCCCGCACTTTTGCTGGAAAATCCTGAAGGCGGTGCGCCCAACCCGGTGGGGGGAGGGGGGGGAG
>Ga0265337_1001919_pt1 | contig 9888 bp, 8 predicted proteins | sample 42122metaG_FD_192441 | JGI IMG/M metagenome (GOLD analysis project Ga0265337, IMG submission 192441) | Rhizosphere microbial communities from Carex aquatilis grown in University of Washington, Seatle, WA, United States - 4-21-22 metaG | ecosystem: Host-associated > Plants > Roots > Rhizosphere >... | reverse complement strand
GTCTCGGCTTTCGAGCCCGTTCCGCTGGCCGAACTGTTCGCCACGCCAAACTCCAATCCCCAACCAGATTGCCAGTTGCTCCTGCTCCCTTAACTGGACAGCACTGTGCTTCGCACACAGCCGCGCTCCGGGCGCATTTTGAGCGTTTTTGCCCTTGCGTGGCGGGCGGGTTCTGGAAAGATTCGCTCAAGGCCGGGGCGATGGCAGACAAGGTGCGCCAATTTGCACCAAAACTTTTCGGCCACGAGTGTGACCGATTGTCTCCTATCAGAAATAGCCAACATCGGCTCGGCTAAATACAATGTTCGGCCGACATCTGCACGCGCTATGACAATGCCACGATTCTCTGAGTGGTTTGCTTTCGGCGCGCTTACGTGTTGGATGGGTCTCGGCCTGATGCGTGCACTCATGCTGCGGGCGCGCGGAGTGTCGGTCTTCGTGGCGGATCGGCAGCGGACCGGTGGGCAGATGCTGGCCGATACGGTGATGCTTGCGTGTCTGCTGGCCTTCGCCTACGAGATCATTGCGTATGCGTGGCAGCTTCGTTTTCACATTGGAGCATCGGTTCTGGACCGGTCGGTGGTTGATGGGCTAGCCAGCCAGGCGTTGGGAGCCCTGATCGTTACCGGGGCAGTGATACTCTACGTCATTGCGCTCCGCGACCTCGGGGCGTCGTGGCGGCTAGGTTTGGACCGGAGTGCGCCTGGACCTCTGGTCACTGGAGGCGTCTACCGCTGGACACGGCATCCCATATACGTTGCCTTCGACCTCTGGTTCATGGGGACGTTCTTGCTAATCGGTCGGCTATCCTTCTTGGTGCTCGCCCTGGTTTGGGTGCCGCTGCTACATGCCATCATGGATCGAGAGGATCGGTTTCTCACGGGACTTTACGGCGACGCGTATCGAGATTACTCCAGACGCGTCGGGCGCTATTTCCTTAGGCAACGACATGAATGAGAACAACACGCGGCCGAACCATGCGCGAGGCTGTGTGAAAAGTCTTGCAGTGAGTTTCGGTAACGGTCCAATTTTAGTTATGAGGAACTTTGACAAAATGAGCAGGCGGATTCAATGGTCGAAAATGGAGTTTTCACACAAGCTCGCGCTGCAGCGAACGGCGGCGGGCCGTCGCAGTTGCAATCGGTGCGCCTCGTGGCCGCCGTCGCTGAGCTTGATTCGTTAGGCCGAAAGATTCCGAATGGAAATGCGCAAAGATCATCTATTGTTGGTGACTGTCGGGCCTGAAAACCTGGCCAAGTGCGGCATTGGGTGCCTCTCTAACCCGGAGCACCCAGGGTATCAATGCAAAGTTGATTGGTTGCGAAGGACGTTTGACGAAGGCGTCCGCCTTCTCATGTTCCGTGATGACGAAGGCAAGCCATTGGGTTTCTTGGAATACGTGCCCGGTGAATTCGCATGGCGACCAGTGCATGCCGCTGGGTGGCTCTTTGTGCATTGCCTGTGGGTGTATCGTAGAGGACGGAAGATAAAAGGACTAGGCAGTCGCCTGATCCAAGCTTGCGTGGCGGAGGCCCGTCGGCAGAAGGCAACCGGCGTGGCCGCGCTCGTGAGCGATGGCCCTTTGATGGCGGGCAAAGACATTTTTCTTAAGAATGGTTTTCAAGTCATAGACGAACGCGATCGGTTCCAACTGGTCATTTATCGGTTGGAAAGAGGCCCGGAGCCGCGCTTTCGTGAGATCCAGGGAAACGTCCCCGTTTTTCAAGGCTTGCACATAATTTATTGTGCGCAATGCCCGATCTTGCCCAAGTCGGCGGCGGACCTATCCGAGATGGCTGCCGCGCATGGCTTGAAATTCAAGGTAACTGTGCTCAAGAATGCCCGCGAGGCACAGAATGCCCCTTCCTATTACGGTGTTTTTAGCCTGCTGTGGAAAGGCAGACTGCTTTCGGATCACTGTGTGAGCAAGGGCCAATTCAAGAATCTCCTCACGAAAGAGATTCTAAAAATGCGTGGTCCAAACGAAACCGTGGCGGAGGCATACAAAAGACTCCTCACGAAAGAGATTCTAAAAATCGAAAAATGAAGACTCATGCAACTTGATGCAATACGGGGACGGCCAACCATCGGCGGCACCGAACGCCGGGATCCATGACCACGATGCCTAATATGGAGATAGGCCACAGAGTTTAGTGATTTGCTCCACAATTTTTCACGCATAACGCAACGTTCGTCATTTTTCATGTGCATTTGCCTGCCTTCACGGTTTAACATCGCGGACAATTCATGAGCCAACTTGAGAACCAAATCGCCGTGGTCACCGGCGCGGGGCGGGGAATCGGCCGCGCCATCGCGTTGAAATTTGCCGTCGAAGGCGCGGACGTGGTCTGCGTTTCGCGCACGCAGGAAAATTCCGAGAAGGTCGCGGCGGAAATCCGGGCACTCGGACGCAAGGCTTGGGCGTTCGCCGTGGACGTGGCGGATTCTGCTGCCGTAAGCGCCGCTGCCGAAAGAATTCTCGCCGAGGCCGGCAAGGTGGACATTCTCGTCAACAACGCCGGCGTCACGCGCGATGGCCTGCTCATGCGCATGAGCGATGCGGATTGGGACGCGGTGCTGGACACGAATTTGAAGGGCGCGTTTTTGGTGACCAAGGCATTCAGTCGCGCGATGATCAAGGCGCGTGCCGGTCGCATCATCAATATTTCCTCGGTCATCGGCCTCATTGGCAATCCCGGCCAGTGCAATTACGCGGCGAGCAAGGCGGGGCTGATTGGGTTCACGCAATCAGTGGCGAAGGAACTGGCATCGCGCGGCATCACGGTCAATGCCATCGCGCCGGGCTTCATCGAGACGGACATGACGTCGGAATTGAAGCCGGAGATGCGCGACGCAATTTTGAAGCAGATTCCGCTTGGCAGTTTCGGTTCGGCGGACGACATTGCGGGCGCGGCGCTGTTTCTGGCCGGCCCGGCGGCGCGTTACATCACCGGACAGATTTTAACGGTGGACGGCGGGATGGTGATGTGATTTAATTCATGGCACAAAAGTGATTAAAAATAAAATGATTCGAGGCTTGACGGTTCCGGTATTCATGGCATAGAGACAGTTCAAAATTCATATTTATGGCAGACAAACCTATTGACCAGCGTGTAAAGGACATCATTGTTGAACAACTCGGCGTGAAGCCGGATCAGGTGACGCCCGAGGCGAAGTTCGTCGAGGATCTCGGCGCGGATTCGCTCGACATCGTCGAGTTGATCATGGCGCTCGAGGAGGAGTTTGGCATCGAGGTGCCGGACGAGCAGGCTGAAAAGCTCCTGACCGTCGGCGACGTGACCAAATACATCGAAGAGAACCAAAAATAGCTGCGACATTGAACATTTCGGGGCAGCTTGGCTGAACACAGCTTGGGCTGCCTCTTTTGATTTTTATGGCAAGCAACCTGACAGACCGCCGGGTCGTCGTCACCGGCCTCGGCGTCGTGACGCCGCTCGGACATGACCTGGAAACCTTCTGGAAAAATTTAACCTCCGGCCAGTGCGGCATTGACCGCATCACCGCGTTCGACGCGGCGGCGTTCGACACGCAAATCGCCGGCGAGGTGAGAAGTTTTGATCCGGCGCCGGCGTTCCCGTCGCCGAAGGATGTCCGGCGCACGGACCGTTATTCGCAATTCGGCGTCCATGCCGCGTGGTCTGCGCTCAAGGACTCCGGCGCGGAACTCGACAAACTGGACCGCGACGAAATCGGCGTCATCATCGGCTCCGGCATCGGCGGACTCGAAACCACCTCCGCGCAGATCAAAATTCTGCTCGAGCGCGGCCCGGGCCGGCTTTCGCCGTTCATGATCCCGATGCTCATCAGCAACATGGCCTCCGGCCTGTTCTCGATGTATCAGAATTTGCGCGGGCCGAACTTCGCCACCTGCTCCGCCTGCGCCACCGCCAACCACGCCATCGGCGAGGCCTGGCGCACCATCAAAATGGGCGAGGCAAAAATGATGTTCGCCGGCGGCGCCGAGGCCGCCGTTGTGCCCATCGGCATCGGCGGTTTTTGCGCGATGAAGGCAATGAGCACGCGCAATGACGATCCCAAACATGCCTCACGTCCCTTCGACAAGGAACGCGACGGCTTTGTCATGGGCGAAGGCGCGGGTGTCATTGTGTTGGAGGAACTGGAACACGCCAAAAGGCGCGGCGCGAAAATTTATTGTGAAATCGCCGGCTACGGCAACACCGCCGACGCCTACCACCTCACCGCGCCGTCACCAAACGGCGAGGGCGCATCGCGCTGCATGAAAATGGCCCTGCGCAGCGGCGGCCTGACCATCGAGGACGTCAATTACATCAACGCCCACGGCACCTCCACGCCGCAAGGCGACGTTTGCGAAACACAGGCCATCAAGACCGTTTTCGGCGAACGCGCGATGAAAATCGCCGTCAGCTCCACCAAGGGCGCGACCGGCCACATGCTCGGCGCTGCGGGAGCTGTCGAAATGACCGTCTGCGCGCTGGCCATCAAGCACGGGGTTGTGCCGCCGACCATCAATCTGCAAAACCCCGATCCCGAATGTGATCTGGATTACGTTCCCAACACCGCGCGCGAATTGAAGGTCAGCGCCATCATCAACAACTCCTTCGGCTTCGGCGGACATAATGCCAGTATCGCGGCAAAGAAATTTGCCGGCTGACCTGTGAATTTTCTTTCGCTCATCGAATCGAAGCGCGAAGGAAACCCTCTCGCGCCGGAGCAGATTCAGGAATTCATCCGCGAATTCACCGCCGGAACTATTCCGGACTACCAGATGGCCGCGATGCTCATGGCCATTTATTTTCGCGGTCTCAACACCGCCGAAACCACGGCGCTCACGCTGGCCATGCGCGATTCCGGCGACGTGCTGAAATTTCCCAAGGATCCGCGACCGCTCGTGGACAAACATTCCACCGGCGGCATCGGCGACAAGGTTTCGCTGCCGCTCGCGCCGCTGCTCGCCTGCCTCGGCTTCCGCGTGCCGATGATTTCCGGGCGCGGCCTCGGCATCACCGGCGGCACGCTTGACAAGCTCGATTCCATTCCCGGTTTCCAAACGCTTTTGCCCGCCGAGAAAATTGTCGAGCAGGTCCAAAAAGTCGGCTGCGTGATTTGCGGCCAGACCGACAAAATGGTTCCGGCGGACAAAAAAATTTACGCGCTCCGCGATGCCAGCGGCACCGTTCCAAGCATTCCGCTAATCGTCGCTTCCATTCTTTCCAAGAAGCTCGCTGAAAATCTGGACGCGCTCATCCTCGACGTGAAGTTCGGCTGCGCAGCGTTCATGCAAACCAAGACCGACGCGCGCAAGCTGGCAAAGGCGATGGTTGTGCTCGGGAACGAATGCGGCACCAACACGCGCGCGATATTGACCGATATGAACACGCCACTCGGTCGCGCCGCCGGCAACTGGCTGGAGGTGAAGGAGAGTGTGGCTGCGCTTGAATCCCCTCTCCCCGTGAGGAACGAGCGGGGAGAGGGACAGGGAGAGGGGCGATTGAGGGAACGCACCTCCTCTCCCCGGCCCTCTCCTCCGCTTCGCGGAAGCGAGGGAGAAGCCAGCGACCTCCGTTCGCTCGTCCTCGATTGTGCCGCGCATTTGCTCGTTCAAACCAAAAAATCAAATTCACTCGCCGCCGCACGCACGCTGGCGAGAGACTGCTTGAACTCCGGCGAACCGCGCAAAAGGTGGGACGAAATGATTGTTGCGCAAGGCGCGGACTTGAAGGCGTTCACCGAAAAACTCCGGCTCGATTTCACGGCGGAGATTGTCGCCGACGTGAAATCCGAAAAACCCGGTTTCATTTCCAAATGCGACGCGCGCGTTATTGGCGAAGTCATCCGCGACCTAGGCGGCGGGCGGCTCACGAAGGAATCCGCCATCAACTACGACGTGGGTGTTGACCAAATCGCCAAGCCCGGCGAGCGCGTGGAAAAATCCGGCGTCCTTTGCCGCGTTCACGCCGCGGACGAGGCGCAAGCTAAAGCTGCGACCGCGCGCTTGAAATCGGCATTTGAAATTTCCGCTCGCCGTCTGGCCACAGCCAGACTGGTTCACGAAGTGATCTAATCCGCAAAAAACCCACTGGCCAGAAATGCTGGCGAGTGGTAGATTTGCGGCGTTGGCAAAATGAGGCACTCAAAAATCCTGCTGTTGATTGCGGTCGTTTGGTGCGGCGCGAATTCCGGCTTTGCCCAAACCTGGACGCTGACCAGTGCGCCGAATATGGCATGGCGCTCGGTTGCTTCTTCCGCAAATGGAACCAAACTCATCGCCGTGGTGGGCGGAACGAGCGCAGGGCCGATTTATACGTCAACGAATTCGGGGGCGACTTGGGTATCCAATAGCGCACCCTTGCGAAATTGGAGTTGTGTGGCTTCCTCAGCGGACGGAAACACTCTGGCGGCTGCCGTCGGTGGTTATGATGGCACTGCCGGATCGATTTACATTTCGACCAATGCGGGAATGACGTGGACCGCTTCAACTTCTCCAGCGCGAGTTTGGGCTTCCATCGCCGTGTCGGCGGATGGAACAAAATTGGTCGCGGCGGTGAAATATAGTTCCCCGGCTTCTATTTACAGGTCATGGGATTCAGGGGCGACTTGGACGAGCAACAACTTAGCCGGCGCTTTATATCCTTATGGCGTAGCTTCGTCAGCGGACGGAAGTAGGCTGGCGGTGGCCGCGGCCCTCGGTGCAGTTTACACTTCAGCGGATGCAGGCGTCGCATGGACATCAAACAATATCGGCTCGCTTGTTTCGGACCAGGCTTGCATCACATCCTCCACAGACGGCAGCAAATTGTCCGTTGGGCCCAGGGGAAATGGCGGGCCGATTTGGACATCAACGAATTCAGGCACCACGTGGATAACAAACAGTGTGCGCCAAGTTTGGGGCGGAATAGCTTCTTCAGCCGACGGGACCAAATTGATCGCAGTAAGTTACCCTGCCATTTACACCTCTGTTAACTTAGGGGTAATATGGACATCAAACAACGCACCCCGGTTGGAGTGGACATCGGTTGCTTCTTCAGCGGATGGAAACATTCTGATCGCGGCCGCCCAAAACGGCGGGATTTGGACTTTGCAAACCGCGCCAGCGCCTTCAATGATCATCGCACCAACCAACGGCAGCCTCAAACTTTCATGGCTTGTGCCTTCGACGAATTTCGTGATGCAGCAAAGCCCGGATTTGCAGAACTGGGCAGACATGACCAACCAGCCCGTGCTAAACCTCACCAATTTGCAGAACGAAGTGATCTTGTCGCCGCCCGGCAGCAACGTTTTTTACCGGCTCAAAACGTCTTAAGTTTCGAAGTGGCCCCCGCCACCGGCGGGTTCAATTCGGCGTCCCGCCGAATTGCGAGTGGCGGGCGTGACGCCCGAAACCACCCGCGGGACGCGGGTGCTACCGTAAATTATTTCAGCAATTCTTCCGCGATCAGCACGGCGTTAAGCGCCGCGCCCCGAAGCAACTGGTCGCCGCTCACCCAGAAGCACAGGCCGTTGTCCAGCGCGCAGTCCTTGCGGATGCGGCCGACTTCGCAGTTGTATTTCTCGGAGGTGAACAGCGGCATCGGATATTTCTTGTTCTCCGGTTCGTCCACGAGGTCGAGGCCGGGCGCCTTTTTCAAAACGGCGCGCGCCGCTTCCACGCTCACCGGCCTTTCAAATTCCGCGCTGACGGCGATGGAGTGCGAACGATAGACCGGCACGCGCACGCAGGTCACGCTGGCGCGGAATGCCGGATGGTGCATGATCTTCCGGCCCTCGTTTTCCATCTTCATCTCCTCCTTCGTGTAGCCGGTCGGCAGGAATGAATCCACCTGCGGCAGGACGTTGAAGGCGATCTGGTGCGGATAGACTTCCTTCGTCACCGGTTTGCCGGCGACGATTTCGCCCACCTGCCGCTTCAATTCTTCGATGGCCTTCGCGCCGGTGCCGGAGACGGCCTGGTAGCTGGAGGCAAAAATGCGTTTCACGGTGAACGCCTTGTGCAGCGGATACAGCGCCATGAGCGTGATGGCGGTGGTGCAATTCGGATTGGCGATGATGCCCTTGTGCCACTTCACGTCGGAGGCGTTGATTTCGGGGACGACGAGTGGGACGCTTTCGTCCATGCGGAATGCGCTGGAGTTATCCACGACCACGCAGCCGGCCTTGGCCGCGATGGGCGCGAATTCCTTCGAGATGCTTCCCCCCGCGCTGAACAGCGCGATGTCAATGCCCTTGAACGAGTCCTTCGTGAGCTCCTGAACCGAGATGTCTTCGCCGCGAAATTTGAGTTTCTTGCCGACAGAACGCGCCGACGCAAGCAAAGTAAGTTTGCCCACCGGAAAATTGCGTTTTTCCAGCGTCTTGATCATTTCGATGCCGACGGCGCCGGTCGCGCCGACCACGGCCACATGCGGGTTTCGGTTCATAAAAGCCGGGAAATATATCAATTCCGAAGCGTGTGTCAACGCGCCGCTGCGGGTTGTGCATAAATTTATTCGCTTTCTGATTGACCGGGATTGCCGGTTATGACGGAATACTAGTCTAAATCTTTTCAGATGCCGAAAAATTCAGCCAGGAACGGAAACGGTGCTTCCCGCCACGGCGGAAGCACGACGAAATACGACGCGCACCACAAGGTGCTGTCGCAAACCTACGGCGCGTTTGCCGATTTGCGCCGCGAGCTGTCCGATTCCAAAACCACCGTCGCCGGGCGCGAGGACATCCTCAAAAGCTTCGCGGCCTGCCCCGATTCACAGCGCGCGTGGCTGGCGCTCGAGGATTATTTTGAAAAGCTGTCGCTCTCGCGCCGCGATTTTCCCGACACCAACTGGTGGCCGCGCCTGCTGAACGTGCAAGGCAAGGCGCGCCTGGAGGAGCTGGCGTTTTTGTTTCTGCGCGCCAAACGTTCCGTTCCGCCGGAACTCCAGCCGCATGCGAGCCTCGACCGCTTTGTCCGCGCCGAGGAGGCCGAGCAGGAAATCAAGCTCGTTCAGGAATTGGAAAACTGGCTCTCGCCGCCGGCGCTGCCGCTGCTCGACACGCCGCGCGCCACGCTCCGCGTCGTCTGCAAAACCCGGCCGGACGAGGAGGAGCCGTCGCGACACCGGCTTGCGGTGCAATTCCTGTTGTCGCGTCCGCGCACCGGCGAGAAGGCGCGCACGTTGCATGACATGATTGATCTCGTCGTCCGCGCGACGCACGAGCAGGAGCTGTTTCCGCCCGCCGACTGGGAATTCATCCAGTGGATTGCCGACACGCACCGCCACCGCCCGGACGGCGCGGACACGCTGGTCTTGTCCGACGCCGAACTGCTCCAATGGCTCGCGCGCTGGGGCAGCGCCGACCGGCTGGAAATTCAAAACGGTGAAGGTAGGGCGGGCAGTCCTCTGCCCGCCTCGGCCAGTGTCGCTGACACCGGCGCGCACGGAGTGACGCGCCCTACCACGCTAAAATTCCACGGCCAGATCGCCGCGCTCATGCCGCATCTCGACAACGGCGACAAGGAGCTTTCGTTTACACATCGCCTCACGCTGCCCGGTGGCGAGGACCATTCCATCGCCGACGCGAAATTTTTCAACCGCCAGCCGCCGCTCGCGCTGGTCAACGGCACGTTTTACCTGCTGCGCAACGCGCCGCCGCCGTCGGTGCTGAAATATCTGGCGCGCAAACCGGCCGTGCCCGTCCGCAATTTGAGCCACCGCCTGCTGCTGCATCTGCGCAAGACGCAGGCGAACCATGGCGTGAACTGGGAACAGCTTTGCGTCACGCACCAGGCTGCGCCGCAGTTCACCTTCGAGCTGCTCGACGACACGGTGAGGCTGCGGCTGCTGGCAAAAAGCGTGCGCGACAAGAGCACCTGGTTTTGGAACGGCAGCGAATGGTCGCCGCATGACCGCG
>Ga0265337_1001918_pt1 | contig 9889 bp, 3 predicted proteins | sample 42122metaG_FD_192441 | JGI IMG/M metagenome (GOLD analysis project Ga0265337, IMG submission 192441) | Rhizosphere microbial communities from Carex aquatilis grown in University of Washington, Seatle, WA, United States - 4-21-22 metaG | ecosystem: Host-associated > Plants > Roots > Rhizosphere >... | reverse complement strand
ATTTTTAGAGTTCCAGCGTGAATTGCCGAAGGACCGCTCCCCGCTCGGGCGGATTGCCGACTGGAAGGAGTTCCATGACCACCTGCCGGAAGCCGACCTGAAAAAACAGGGCGCGCGCTGCATGGATTGCGGCATCCCCTTCTGCCACACCGGCCAGCTCGTCAGCGGCATGGCCTCCGGCTGCCCCATCCACAACCTCATCCCCGAGTGGAACGACCTCGTCTATCGCGGCCTGTGGCGGGAAGCCCTTGACCGGCTGCACAAGACGAACAATTTTCCGGAATTCACCGGTCGCGTCTGCCCTGCCCCGTGCGAAGGTTCGTGCGTGCTCGGCATCAACAATCCGCCCGTCACGATCAAGAACATCGAATGCGAAATCATCGACCACGGCTGGGAAAACGGCTGGGTCGTGCCTGAACCGCCAAAGGTGCGGACCGGCAAGAAAGTGGCAGTCATCGGTTCCGGCCCGGCGGGTTTGAGCGCCGCGGCGCAGTTGAACAAGGCCGGCCACCTCGTCACGGTTTTTGAACGCGCGGACCGGCCCGGCGGCCTGCTCATGTACGGCATCCCGAACATGAAGCTCGACAAGGAACAGGTCGTCCTGCGCCGCATCCAGCAACTGGAGGCCGAAGGCATCAAGATTTTGTGCAACACCGAGGTCAGCGTGAATTATCCCGCGGAAAAGTTGCTGCAGGAATTCGACGCCGTGATTCTGGCGACGGGTGCCACCAAACCACGTGATCTGCCCATCGAAGGCCGGAGCCTCAAGGGCATTCACTTTGCGATGGATTTTCTGACCGCCAACACCCGCAGCCTGCTCGACCGGCATAAGAACGGGGATTTTATCACCGCCGAAGGCAAGGACGTCATCGTCATCGGCGGCGGCGACACCGGCACGGACTGCGTCGGCACCTCCCTCCGCCAGGGCTGCAAGAGCCTGGTGCAGGTGGAGATTCTGCCCAAACCGCCTTTGGAACGCGCCAAGGACAATCCCTGGCCGGAATGGCCCAAGGTTTACAAGCTGGATTACGGTCAGGAGGAATCCGCCGCCAAATTTGGCGCCGACCCGCGCGTTTATCTGACCACGGCGACGAAATTTGAAGCCGACGCCCACGGCCAGGTCAAAGCCGTCCACACCGTGCAGGTGCAATGGGAGAAGAACGACAAGGGCCAGTTCATTCCGAAGAACGTGCCCGGCACGGCAAAGGTTTTGCCGGCCCAACTCGTCCTGCTGGCGATGGGTTTTCTCGGGCCCGAACAGCCTTTGCTGGAAACGCTGGGCGTTGAGCGCGACCCGCGCAGCAATGCGAAAGCCGACTTCGAAAAATACGCGACAAACCTCAAAGGTGTTTTCGCCGCCGGCGATTGCCGCCGCGGCCAGAGCCTGGTGGTGTGGGCCTTCAACGAAGGCCGTGGCGCCGCGCGCGAATGTGATCGATACCTGATGGGCACGACCGATTTGCCGTAAGGTTCCTCGCCCGCGGTGGCGGAAGAGGATGTCCGCAGGCCAGGTGAGGGTTGCAGGGTAAAACGAATCCGGAAGAATCACGCCACGCCTCGTGAAGAACCCGCGCAATTTTTCCACCGCGCGGTTCACCCGCTTCCTGGCTGCGTCTTCACTTGCGCCCAAGACGGTCCCGACCTCGCTCAAATCTTTGCCTTCGTAAAATCGGAGCAGGATGGCACGACGGTCTTTCTCGTTGAGTCCCGCAACCACCAAGGAGGGAGCAAAGACTGGCTATAAATTCCAAGCAGCGGACCAATTGGCCCCCTTGTCAGGTCTTGCGATTGCACCGGTGAATGGCCCTGACACAGCCGCCAAGGTCGCAATGGCGATCCGTCCAACACCGGGATTTGGCTTCCAAATCGTTCGACACAAAAATAGACATGCCTCCATGAATCTCGCCAACAATCCCCCTGCGGCATACCGTTCGCCCACTGCCCGCTAAAGCGACAAGTAGGTCGCGGGTTCGCGGAAGGCTTCGGCGATGTTGACATTATGCCAGTTCGGCAGGTCGTCCTTCATTTCCCAGTCCGCCGTGCAACGATGAGTCTTGTCCGCCAGGTCGAGGAGGAAGGAATCCCCCGTGTGATTGTAGAGCCAGTAAACGCTGTAAAGATTGTCGCCGCCGCGCATCTTCTGCCAGTAATGCGTCAGGAATTTGTCGTCGGGCACGGCCAATTGGTATTTGAAATACTCCGTCATCAGATCCATGACGCGATGGTCGTGTGTGTGTTCGTAATAAGTTTCCAGGGAGAACATCATGAGCATGTTCGCCCAGAAATCACGCGACCCATCGTCGTCAAACTTCTGTTCCGGACCGAAGTCGCCATCGGACCGCTGACTGGCGAACGCACCTTCAATCCACACCCGGCTTTCGGCAATCATTTTCGGGTCATCAAGAATGTAGGCGAGCTGAATGTAGCCACGCAGCCAATAGGGCAGTTCTTCCCAGCCGTATTTGCCTTGGCCATCCTTGCTCAACCAGGCGTTGTCGTCCTTTTGCAGCCAAACACTGATTTCACCCAGGTTTCCGGACAGACCGTCCCGCTGCCGCGCCAAGCAAATGCGCAGCCAGCCTTCCGGTTGCACGGAAGCAACGGGCAGCGGAAGGAAGCGGCTCGGCTCCAGTGGCGCACGATTGTCAACGTAAAAGCGATTTGTGCCGGATACGTCGGGGCGGTCAACGACGGTTACACCCGGTTGCGCTGCCCCCATCCCGGCCCAGACAGCCAGGACCGCAGTCAAGGTGATTCTGTGAAGGGAGGCGTTCGCGGAGGTTTTCATTTTTTTCAGCGGCCATCAGGATTTTTCCCATTAGCGGAAAACAGAACAGCTCCAGCCATAATCCCAGGTTGTTATTCCCCGACACTCAAGGGCCAAGCAACACCTGATAGAATCTTTGACTGGAATTTGTGGCCGCCACATCTGTGAATTGGAACGGAAGCGCCGCAGGATTGGTCGTTAGCAACCATGTCCAACCGGCGGCCAGATTGGTGGTGGCATATACCAGGTAGTCCGGTCCCGTGTCCCCGCTGACCTGCAAACTAAACTGGCCTCCACTAAAGAGCGGAAACCCAATGGCCGGTTGCGCCGGACGCAGCACGGTGACAGAAGAAATTTGCGTCGCACTCATGCTGGGCGTGCCATTGTCGGTAACCTGAACTGCCATTGGGTAGGTTGACCCGGATTGGGCAACGCCGGGACGCCACGTGAACAGACCGTTCGTCGAATTGACGGTCGCGCCCGACGGCGGCCTTTGCAGGCCATATGTGAGCGTTTGCGAAGGCAGATCGGCATCGGTGGCAAGGTTGGTAATCAACAGCGTACGTCCGGCAAGGATGGTTGGATTGGAGATCGGCATCAGGCTGGGTGAATGGTTCATCAAGGTCGGAATTTCGGCGGCAGTGAACACGCAATCGAAGAGTTGCACATCATCAATTGTCCCCTGCAAAAAACCTCCCGCTACTCCGGTCTGCACGCTGCCGATGCGCAGGTTTGGCGGGGCCGCTCTCGATCCCGGCGGCCCGGGCCCGGCAGCTTCAAGGATGCCGTCAACGTAGAGGCTCATCTGGCCGCTGACCGAGTCGCGCGTAGCAGCGACGTGATGCCAAACGCCATCGTTGATGGCATTGGGCGACGTGATGGTCGTGTCCGGGTTGCCCACGCCAAATGCCGCGCTGCCGCCCACCAGACCGACGCCAAAATCATTGAATATACCGGCGACTTCGCCGTCCACCAACCCTTTGCCATTGTACCATTGGCCGCTGCCGCCAGTCGCGGTGGTCTTGAGCCAGCAGCCGATGGTGAAGCTGTTGCTGACCGAAAGCGGGATGGTAATGTAAGTGTTGGTGGTTCCGTCAAACTGCGCCGCCTGCGCGCCAAGCTTCCCCGGCACAAACTGCACGTTGCCAAAAATCGTTCCATCGATGCCTTGGGAACTGGCATCCAGCGCATTGTTCTCAAAGGGATACCAGGCACGCGGACCACCGGCGGGTGCCGTTGGAAATTCGCTCGCGACCAGGTGAGTGTAACTCGATAATGACTGGTTGCCATCCGAACAATAATCCCGCACGCCGAGCATACCGCTGGCAAAGGTGCTGTCCCGCAAATCCAAGACCGGCTGGTTGGTGTTGGTAACGAAGATGCGCAGCCGTGTACCTTGAGCCTGCACCTTGAGATGATAAAATGTGTTCGCCGCAAAGGCCATGGGCACGTTGGTGATCGCATTCCAACCATTGTTGGCGTAGCCGAACTGAAGTTGGGAATCGGCGGCATCAATGCCAACGAAATAACCACAGTAAGCGTCCGCGCCGATATCGGGCTTGCTGACCCGGAAAATCAAACCGGCATTGCCGACGGCGCCGACCGACACATCCGCTTCATAGGTGAAATTGGTGAAGGCGGTCGCCATCGCAAGCGCCTTGGCGCCATTCGCCGATGCCGGGACGGTGCTCAACGCGCCATTGCGCGCCAACCAGTTTCCGCCGAAGACCGTCCAACGCTGGCTCCAAGTCGGATCAAATTTCTCACTGAAGAAACCCACCGTTGGGGAGGGTGCGCCCAGACAAGGAAACCAGCTTATCCGCATGTGCTGCGAACCAAACGGCACCAGCGTGACGTTTTCCAATGGATTGGTCGAAGCGACCGGGCTGACCGGCGGTTCAAAGGCGTGGGTGCCGAGCCACCCAATCGTCCAGTCCGGCAATTGTCGCGCCCGGGCTATCAGTTCGACGGAAGGCTCCGCCGGATCGAACGGATTCGTTGGTGTCGCAAAATTGGTGAAGGTCAGTGAAGCGGCGGGATTGGTTGGATTCAATTGCAATGCGTAAGCCCACGGGGTCGTGGAGTGAACTTGAAATTCATCAAAGCCCAGCCCGAGCGGATCGGGCGTGCGGACCGTCCACTGTTCCCCGATCTTCAATGAATAGACCACCGGTCCGCGGTTAATGGCCACGGCCCGGCTTGGCCCGGACAGGGTTTGAACGGGCATCGGCAGATTGACCACAACCTGATCGCCGTTGGTCCAGGTGCGTTGGACGCGAAAGAAAGACGCCGGTGTAATGCCGCTTTGAAGCTGACCGTTGACGGTGACGGTGGCGTTGCTGCACCAGCCGGGGATGCGCAAGACCAACGGGAAAGTGACCAGATTGCTCACCGAAACCTGCAGCCGCACCTGTTCTTCAAAAGGATAGCCGGTGTCCTCGGTGATTTGAACCTGCCGGCCGCCGCGCAGAGCGTTCACGACGGTTGGACCATAGGCGATCAACGCCAGCCCGCCATCCGTCGTCGCCGCCCATGAGTTCTGGACATACTTCGGCCAGCCCATGTGAAAATTATAGCGGCAGCACGGGAATCCGGAAAGCGGCCCGGGCAGCGTGGCATTGGCGTAATCCTGGTTGAAACCATGCCCGCCATAAACCGCGGTGACGTTGTTCGGCAGCGTATAATAATTGTGGGCTTTGATGTTGTTGGCGAGCGCAGCGGGCAACGCGTTAAACGAAATGGTTTCCAGACGGTCCGCCAACGCCGGGTTGCCCGTGATGCGGACATCCGTTTCGAGACTCAACATCGCCTCGACAATCGAACACAGTTCCACGCCCTGAACACTCGCGTTGCCGGAAATAAATTCCGTGCCGCTGTTGATGCCGCAGGACAACCCGTGTTCGCGCATCAGATTGTCCAATCCCAGTGCCAGCGCGTTAAAGTCGTCGGGCTGTTCGGAAAGTTGGTAATAAACCTCGGGCATTTTGAGCGCCTGTTCGACATTCACATTGTGCTTCGGCTGAAAGTCGGTGCCGTAGAGCGTGAAGTTGTTGCTGGTGAAAATGCCGGACCAATCGTCGGCTTGTTGATGCAGCAGATTCACCAGCGCCAGCAGATTGGTGTCGCCGTTCCGGTTGTAGAGCCAGAGGGCGACATCCATTTCGTCACCGGCCCGCGCCTTGCCCCAGTCCGACAGCGGTCGCGCCGGCAGATTGACGAGCATGTAATGGAAGCAATTGCTCAAAATCGTCGGCACGCGCGGGTCGCCCGTGGCTTCGTAATAATCCCGAAGCACATAAGTGGCCAGCATTCGCGGCCACCAATCGTTGTTTGAGGCGGGTCCGATGTATCCGTCCGAGCCTTGATGGGTCAGCAACCAGTCCATCCATTTTTGCGCCTTCTGTTTAAGGCCGGCATCGTTCAAGGTGTACGCCAGAGGCACAAGCCCCTTGCAGTAGTAAGGACCGCGTTCCCAATTGTCCCCAGTGCCGCCCAGCCAGCCGCTGTTGGTGCCCAGGTCATTGGCATAAACGGCCTCGGCGTTGCCCGTCAGACCGTCACGTTGCAACTGGCATTGCGTGAGCAGCCAGCCTTGGGGCCGGACACTGCCCAACGGCAGGGCGGCAAAGGGGGTGGCCAACAATGGCGGCTGATTGGTCACGACGGCCGTTGGAGGAAGATTGGTGGCTGATGGAAAACCAAGAGCTCCAGCCGGCATCGGATGGCAGACTTGTCCGGCCACAAAAGCGGCGACAACCAGCTTGAACGTCCAAGGCATCGACCTCAATTGCTTTGAATGTTAACCAACCCCACATCCACGTATTGTCCGCCATTGGTTTGATGACAGTGAATGGCGATCAGATTTTTGCCCGGCTTGAGCGCCGCCTCGCCGGCGGGGGTCAACGGAAACACATCGTAATTCCCGGCAAATCCACCAGCCTTGAGGGCGAGCACGCCGTTTATGTAAACTTCGGCGTCTTCATCGTGATGAAGCCACGCGCCGATATTGGCGCAATTGCCCGCCGGCAAATCCACCTCCCGCCGCAGCCAGATGTCGTCCGTCTGCCACGTGGTGCCGATGATGGCGCCCGGCGTCCCCTTGGTGCCAAACCCGCTTTGACCTCGCTTCCATGATGAATCATCGAAAAGTTGGCCCATCCAGTCGTCCGCAGGCGCACTGGTTGTGTAATCCCAGATTGCGGGTTGCCTGTCTGCAGCCGGAACAACCACCGTGATCCTGGGCGCCTTCGGTATGGGAGCCCAATTTGCAGCCTTGGTTTTGTCGCTTCGGGCGTACTTCTGCCAGACCGCCGGGTTGTAGAGCATTTGCAGAAACACACCCCCAACCACCGGCCGCGCCGTGAAGCCGACTTTTCTCGCGGTCTTCGACTGATACCAGTCAGTCATCGGCGAACGATCCGGCGTGGCATTGAGGAAGGCGATCACCGGGTCAATCAAGGCTTCAAAGTCCGCGCGGTCTTGCGTGAGCGTCGCCGTCCAGGTGATCCAGTCCAGCTTGGTGTAAGTTTCACGGTTGTCGAGCGGCAGGCCGTACTGGTTCTGCATTTTCTTGTAAATATCCATTTCCTTTTGCGCCACTTCAGCGGGAAATAACTTCAATCCCAGGATGCGGTCCCAGACCAGGTTGTACTTCTGGCTCCACGAACCCGGACGGTCGAACGCCAGGCGGAAATGGTCGCCGTTGTCCGATTCCTTCACCCACCGCTGCGCGAAACCGCGCGCGAACTGGAAGTATTCGTCAGCCTTGGCCTTGTCGCCGCGCATTTCGCACAGCTTGGCAAATGAACCAAGACCGCAAATCGCCTTGGCCGACAGGTTGACGTTGTGCGCCAGATGGCCAGCGAAGTCGTCCGTGCAAAGCTGATTTTCCGGGTCAAAACCTTTTTCCTTCAGATAGCTCGCCCACTGCTCCAGTTGCTTCCAATACAACCCGGCGAAATCCGCGTTGCCTTCCATTTCGGCGACGGCGCCGAACAGGCAGAGCAAATTGCCGGTTTCTTCCACTGGCATCTGGTTGTTCACGCCGCGTTCGCCGTCGCCATAAACCTGACCATTCGCCTGCGGATAGGTGCCGAGATCGTGCGGTGCGAACGGAAATTTCCAGCGGTCGCTTGCGGCATAATTCATGAATGGGACGATGAACGATTTGGCCAGCGTGGGACCAAACAGCAGGAATTGCGGCGACATCGGATAAAACACGTCGGAAGTGCTGATGCAGCCGTTGGAATGGTTTTCCTTGCAGAACTGCAACGGCTGGCCGTTTTCGTCCGCGACAAATTTGCCGGCGGCGAAACATTGGCGATAGGCCAGCGCGCCGAGCAGCGCATAGTTCTCGCCGCCCGCCTTCAAAAGATCCGCCATCAGTTCGTCATCAAACCTGGTGCAGCGTTTTTGAAGCGACGGATAATCGTGCGCTGCCGCCTTCAAAAGATCCGCTGCTTCCCAGCCGTTGCGCCGCCAATACGGACGCAGATTTTTCTTCATGTATTGGATGGAATAGAGGTCGTCGTAGGCGAGCATCAGCCAGCAGGAGACTTCTGCCGTTTGCACGGTTCCCAAATTCACGGCAAAGGCGATCACCGAATCGTTACGGCCATCATTGTGTCGCTGCGCTTCCGGCGCCGGCGCCGGCAAATGGCCGTCAGCCAAAAATGCCTGTCGTGCATCCAACACGGTGGCCACCGTCGAACTCACGCGCCGGTCAGGTTTCGCGGCGATATAAAAATAGCCCCAGTCAATCCGCAGGTCATCGCCCTTGGTTTGCAGAACGTTTTGCTCGACCGTGCCAACGCGCCAGGCGTTCAGTCCGGCGATGTCGGCATGGTCGAAGCTCACTGCCTGGCTGGGAACATTCACCGCGGCTTCCGAGCGGGCATCAAAATAAACGGCGACATCATGTTTGTTTTTGTCTGTCGCTTGAGCCGACCAGCTCAAATAAGTGACCGGCCGCGACATCACATCCAAGTCATCCGGCAAATCCGCCGTCAAAAAAGTCAGAGTCAGGCTGACGCCTTCGCCTGCGAAAGCATAAATCGTTCGCGTGGGCAGGACGCGCACGCTGATTTGGGCCAGGGCCGGAAGCGTTGCCGGTTCCGCGCCCATCAGCCGGAAGGTTTTTCCGTCAATTCGCACCAAGCTGGCCAGTCGTTGCGGCTTGCCGGTCCAGTGCGTGGTATCGGTGTCAGTCAGTTTGTCCGCGGGCGACCAGATACTGAAATAAGGATCGCAGGCGACCAAGGGCACAGACGGAGGGCGCAGGGTTTCAGCCTGAAGCATGGTTGAAGCCCCACCCAGAACCAGACCCAAACCCACGATTTGTTTCAGCCAACCCGTAATTATTTTTTTCATGGCGACGAATTAAAAGACTTCCAATCAAATGGTCAATTTCTTGTGACGAGAACGGGGTTATTGTTCGAGCGGCCCATTGGCAGGCAACCATGGCCATGACCAATTAACTTCATTATGCGGGTCGTTGTCGATGTTCCATCGGGCCCGCCAACCCGGGTTGTTGGGATCAATGACATCATTTCGTTTAGGACTTTCAACATGCCCGTCGGCAAAAAGCAGGTCGGTGCGGAAATTATGCCGATTACACGTCGCCTGTGTATGCTGCGTTGGATTATCCACAGCTGGAGGAGTGACCGGATCGACATTGGCATTAAACTTAATTACTGGGGCATCTGACCGAACTTCTCCAACGGCAATCATTTCAGAAGGACGACGCACCATGCCGTCTTTTGTAGGCAGCGTACCGACGTCTCCCCCCATACCCATGCCTTGGACCGTCGCGCTGCCCTGCACCAGACCCCAGTCATTGTAGCCCAGGGAAAAACGACTGGTAATCATTATGCTAAAGTTGTCCAGCTTGCCATCTTCGCCCGTTTTTAACTGACCGCTAGGTCCTGAAAGGGTCAGATTAACATTGGTATCCCAAGCGCTATCAGGCCGAGCCGCAGGACACGAAAAGGCAGAACGATTATTGCCCATCAAACTCAATAATCGAGTCTGCCAAACATACACCCCTTTTCCAATATCGAGGCAATTGGGATATTGCTTAAAATCATCCGCATACATTGTCACCGCCAAGCCGATCTGCCGGAG
>Ga0265337_1001916_pt1 | contig 9903 bp, 8 predicted proteins | sample 42122metaG_FD_192441 | JGI IMG/M metagenome (GOLD analysis project Ga0265337, IMG submission 192441) | Rhizosphere microbial communities from Carex aquatilis grown in University of Washington, Seatle, WA, United States - 4-21-22 metaG | ecosystem: Host-associated > Plants > Roots > Rhizosphere >... | reverse complement strand
GCGTGTTTCACGCTGGCGGAACACGTCGAAGACGCCGGTGCCGGGCGGATAATTGCTGCCCGAAGGAAGCCCGGTGAAGAGGGGAATGGAGCCCCCGGCCATGCCGTTCATATAGCTCTCGAACATCGAGCCCGCCGTATAGGAATCGCGCGACACGATGAGCGCGCGGTCGGCAAAGGCGCCGAAGAGATAATCGAAGCGGCCGGCGACACCCTGAAGGCGCGCCTCCAGCGTGGACATGGCGTAGCGTTCGCCGTCGCGCGGATCGTTGGCGATGTCGGCGGGGCCGCCGTCGACATCGTAGCTGCGCCGGGTTTGCGAACTGCGATAGGAGGCGATGGCCGTGAATCGGCCGGCGCCGGTCAGCCAATCGGTTTGTGCGCTCGCCCCTGCGCTGTCGCTGAATTCGAAGCGCGGGGCCTTATTGTCGATCTGCGAGACGTCGGCCGCGTCGCCATACGCGGTCACCGGCACGCCCGCGAGCTTGGCAACGAGCGGGATCGTGGGACCGAGCACGTGATAGACGGGCGTATTCACCGTGCCGCCATGGTGCAGATAATCGGCGATCAGCCGCACGCTGACATCGGGGCCGGGTTCGAACAGAAGCTGGCCGCGCGCTTCCTCGCGATGCCGCCCGCCATAGGACTCGCCCGTGATCGCATCGGGGAGGTAGCCGTCGATCGTCCCCCATAGCGCGTCGATACGCCCGGCGAGCTTGCCAGGTATAAGGCCGCCATTGGCCGAAACGCGCAACTCGCGCTCGTCCAACTCGCCGACGGTCGCGCTTGCGGAAAACTCCGGCGCGAACGAGGGCGCACGGGTCAGCACATTGATGAGACCGGCGGTGGTGTTGGTTCCGAACAAGGTCCCTTGCGGCCCGCGCAGCATTTCGACGCGTTCGACGTTCGCCAAATCGAAGATCGCCAGATTGGGGCGCAGCAGCGGGACGCCGTCCACCGTCACCCCGACGGTCGATTCCAATCCGATGTCGGCCCCGGAGGTCGCCACGCCGCGAAAGGCGATGAGCTGACCAAAGGATTCGCCGATGGAATTGAGCACGGTCATCTGGGGCGCGAGCGCCGTCAATTCCTTCACCCCGGTGACGTGGGATTCTTCAAGCCGGTTCGCGGTGAGGATCGAAACGCTTCCGGGAATGTCGAGCACCGAGGCCGAGCGCTCGGTGGCGGTTATGACCACTTCTTCGTTCGGCTCGACGGAATTGGCTGTGGTTTGGCCAGCAATATCCGCAGCCCAGCCTGCGGATGCGAGCAGGCAGGACGTCAGAACGGAAGCAGCGGCCACCCCCCGTTGGGCCAACTTGAACTCCAGCCATGGCGCTCCTCAGGCTGGTATGAGGCCTAAGGCGAATGCCCGCAAGATTGTTGAATTGCCGGGCCGGCTTTTCAACCGCGCACGTGCGGCGGAAAAGCGCGGGAGGCCATAAAAGCCCCGCAATCCTAAGGGTTTCGTTAAGGTGAATATAAATTTTGGATGGCACAATCGCGAAGAGCGAGGTAGAGGGCTCACACGGGCGGCGCGTTGCGTTGCGTTTGCACCTCCCGGCGTTCGCGTAGTTGTGTAAGTCCTAATGTCGTGTTGTTTGCGTAATGCGTAAACTGAGGGCGGCCGGCCAGGGGGACTAGCCGGCCGCCCCGCCCTGGCTGGCGATGGTCACGGAGAGGCCGCTCGAGCGCAACCTTGTGACCAATCGCATCGCCAAGTCCGGCCCTTCGTGTTACGGGCTTTTATGCCGTACACGGAGCACTTTCACTGCTTCTGAACCCCTCCCCGCTTTGGATTCTCCGATAGCTTCCTGTCGATCTCGGTTTTCGCCTTGTCGAGAAGCTGCGCCTGCTCCCCCATCTCGAAATCCCTGAGCGTGGTCGCCATTTGGGACAGCGCCTCGGCGATGTACCGGAGCGGATGCAAACTCGAAAACGTATTCATCTGATCGCTCCCACGCGCCGCGAGGTGGCGCGAATCCAAGGCTGCGTGCCAGTGGGCTCGGCATAATGGGAGAGGATGCCCGCCACCGCCCGAAGCGTCGCCGTGTCGGAAACGTCGCCTTCGGCGCGGCACACGAGAGCATCCGCGAGGAAGGCGGGGCGGTGATCGCGATGAAACGCATCGACCACGGTGGAAAGGCAGGCAAGCTGCGCGAACTGCCCCGCGACCACGTAATTGCCGCCGATCTCGGCCGCATAGGCGCGGAACTCCGAGCTCGCATAGCAGGACGGAAGCTGGCGATCGAACACCATGTCATAGCGATTGGGTTCGAAGCCCTCGATCCATTTGGGATAGACGGGCGTGGCCAGCATGCTTTGCGGCGGCGATACCCGCCGTGTGAACGCGACCGGAATGGAACAGGCGCGTGCATGCCTGAGAGCCGCGCGGCAATTGGCAAGCGCTTCGGAGAAAGGCGGAGGCCCTGCCGGCTGCACTCCGGCCGAAAGCTCCTCATGCAGATCGATGAGGACGAGCGCGGGCAGTTCGCGCGCCCGCTCCCTGAATTGGAGAAAATTGACAACGGTGTTCATGAAACGCCTTCTGCTACGCTGTGACGCGCCGGGGCTTGCGCACGCGGCTGGACGGAGGGACGGGTGACCTTGCGGGCTGCGGAGCGCTCGAGAACGCCGGGCTCGTGCCAGCGTCCTTCAGGCCGGATCATCGTGTAGGGATCGGCGCCGATGGCGATGGCGTCGGGAGCCCTCTCGATGTCGGCCACGATCTCGACATAGTCGAAATCGGAGAACACGAACTCCTTGGCCCCTTCGAGCGGCCTGAAGCCGAAGCGGCTCCAGAAATTGACCAGCCGCTTCTGGGCATGACCGTAGAGCTTGCGGTAGCCCTTTTTCTGGCAGAGCTCGATGCCGGCCTTGACGATCTGGAAGGAGAGCCGCGTGTTGCGGAATTCCTTGCGCACCGCGAGCCGTTCGATCTTGGCGAAATCGGCGAAATAGCGGATGCGCATGCAACCGGCCGGCTCGTTGCCGACATAGCCGATGATATGGGTGGCGGAGAGGTCGTTGCCGTCGAACTCCTCTTCATACGGACATTCCTGCTCGCCGATATAGACGGCGCTGCGCAGGGCGGCGACCCGCATGAGGTCTTCGAAGGTGCGCGCAATCGTAACCGACATCTCGCGCTCCGCGGCGGCGCCCCGATAGGAGTCGTAGAGGGGGGCGGCCGGGCGCGAACGCGGAAACACGTAGAGCTGCGGCGCGTAGATGGGACCGACCTTGGCGCCCCGCTTCAGGCCGAGCGTCTCGTTGAAGCGGAAGCCGTCGTCGGTGTTGGGGCGCGAATAGATGTCGACGCCGGCATATTGGGGGGTCTCGAGCTTCTCGAGCACCATCGAAATGCCGCCCGCGAGCATCCCCGGCGCCAGCGCCGCCCAGGTGTAGATGCCGGCCGGCCGCTCGCCGGGGCCGGCGAGGAGGGATGTATCGGGGTCGCGCGTGTTCAGGGTGTTCGCCGCAAGTTGGAGGAGGCCTCTCTTATTTAGATACAGGAAAGCGAAGAACCCGTCACCAAACGGAACACCTGCATCGAACTTTCGCTTGCGGGCAATCGCCCACATCGCGTCAGGGTTGTGCTTGATGACTTTTTCCACAACCGAGTTGTCGGTCAGCCCGGGGATGGCGGCGCGGGCCTTATCCATGAGGTCGGCGAGTGCTTCCTTTCCCGGACGGAACACTGTCAAATGCTTGGCGAACCTGCTAGAATCCAAAGCTCCAAGAGGATGACGCGCCTTCGGTACGTACGGGATTCCTTGTGTGCGAAAAAGTTCCAATGAATGTTCGGTCACAACTTACACCCCATATTTCGAATGGCCGTGATAGAAACCTACTGAGGGACGGTGGCTAAGTATGCAGAGCCGAAAGGAACGGCGTGTTCCGAATACGGAACACCCCGTACAGGGTCAGCGCCGGGCTAGCCCGGATTGGGAGGCTGTACGCATCTCGTTGGAGGTCGTACGGAAGCGCTCCTTCCGTGCGGCGGCGGAGCATCTGCGGATGTCCGTGAATGCGGTGCGACGGCGCGTCGACCATCTCGAGAAGGCACTCGGGTTCAAGGTGCTGACGCGCCATATCGACGGCATCCGCGTGACCCCGGAGGGCGAAAAAGTTTTCGCCATCGCCAATCGGATGGAAATCGCAAGCTTCGATTTGTTGCAGGCGCGCGATTCCACCGAGGCAACGGTCTCGGGCGAAGTGCGGCTTGCGGTGACGGAAGGTTTGGGAACGTTTTGGATCGCGCCGCGCCTGGTCGAGTTTCAGCGCGCCAATCCGAAGCTTTTGATCGATGTGAACTGCGCGATGAAATCGGCGGACGTTCTTCGCATGGAAGCGGACGTGGCAATTCAGATCACGCGGCCGACCGCGCTCGATCTGAGGCTCGTAAGGCTCGGCCGGCTGCATCTCATCCCGTTTGCGGCGCCAAGCTATTTAGAAACCTTCGGCACACCCAAGACGGCGGCCGATCTCGTCCGCCATCGCATTCTGGTGCAGTCGGACGACAACGTGCAATTCCGTGAACTCTACGACCGGCTTTTCCCCAACATTTCTCCCACCGAAATCGTCGCGCTCCGGACCAATGTCTCGAGCGCCCATTACTGGTCCATCGCCAAGGGGGCCGGGATCGGCCTTCTGCCGACCTATGCTCAATGGATCGGCGCGCCGATCGTGCCGCTCGATCTGGGCATCCACGAAACCGTGGACATCTGGCTCACCTACCATCCCGACGTGAAGCATATCCCGCGCGTGGCGCGGCTGATCGATTGGGCGATCGGGGCGTTCAGCCCCCAGAAGTACCCCTGGTTCCGCGACGAGTTCGTGCCTGCGAGCGATTTGAAGGACGCCTATCGTCACGAGCCTATCGCGACGATGTTCGCTTCCAGCGCGGCCTGAGGCCCTAAGCCGATTGGCTTTGGAGTTGGGCTTGCGGCGGGCGGACCAGCAGCGTCGCTATCGCGGCGCCCAGCGCGATGGCGAGAAACGTCAGAAAGGCGGCGTTGTAATTGCCGGTGCGGTCGAAGATCGCGCCCACGAACCATGCCGAAACGATCGATGAGCCCAGGATGATGACATACATCGCCCCCATCACCCGGCCGAACGAAGGCGAGCCGAAACAGGCAGCGACGATCGCAGACGAGGACGGAAGTATCCCCCCCAAAGAAGCGCCCGCAAGTGAGCACCCGAGGATCAGCATCGGATAGCTGGAATAGGTGATGAACACGAGCAGTGCTGCGATCATTGCCAGCGTCGAGGCCAGCATGATGACGCGCCGCTCGATAATATCGGAGAGCAATCCGCTGACGATCTTGGCGAGCGCCGTCAGGATGGAAAAGGCGGCGATCAGCAGCGCGGCCGAAACCGCACTGTACCCAAGGCCCGTGCCGTAAGGCACCAACGAGACGATGATGGCCTGGGCGATCCCGTCGATGGAGCCCAGCGCAATCGCCACGGCCCAGAAATTCAGCTCCGTCAGCATATCGCGATATCGCCATAGGACGACGGCGCCGCCCTCCGGGCCCTCCTGCTGGGCGCGGGGCATGTCGACGGGTGGACGGCCGGCGTTTTCAGGATGACCTTCCATGTGCAGATCGGCGGGGCCGCTGCGAATCACCAGAAGCGTGACCGCCATGACGATCGCGACGATCAGCATCCCCTCGCCGAACAAAGCGGGCCGCCAGCCGAATCGCTGGATTCCGACGCTGAGCAGGGGCACCACCACGAGGCCGCCGGCCGAGGTCGCAAGCGCCGCGGCGCCAAGCGCGCGCCCGCGCCTCCTGTAGAACCAGCGCGACGCCAGCGTCGACGTCGTGAGGGGGCCAATCGCCACCGCCCCGAACGCAACCGGCAAAAAGAGCGCCAACACCATCAGGGGAATCGACGACGTGACCGCGATCGCCGCAAAACCAAGGCCGAGCGAGACCGCGCCGAGCGCGATCACCCATTGGATCGGCAGCCGGTCGAGCAGATAACCGACCAGCGGCGACAGCAGAGCGCCGCCCGCAAATGCAATGGGAATGGAGCTGTTGGCCGCCGCGCGCGAAAGCGACAACTCGTTCTGGAGCGGGAGGACAAAGAGGCCGGCAGCATAACTGGTGCTGCCGATGGACAGCATTTCGGTGAGGGCCGCCGCGGCAAGCACCCACCAGCCATAATAAATCGACGGGCGTTCAACCGAACGCACTTGTCCCCCTGCGCTGCCAATCGGAACTCGCGAGGTGACCCAGCCGGCGTCGTCCCATTCCCCGCAAACTAGCGTGAATGAGGTCCCGCCCACAAGTTGACGGCCCTAGACGCGTGCGAGCGCCTTGACCAGCACGTCCAGATTGGCGAGCCCCTGCAGGTCGAGCACCAGTTCGGCGATGCGGTCTGCTTGGGCCGGCGCAATCCGTCGGGAGGCGAGCTTGGAGAATTTGGCCGCGACTTCCGCAGCGCTCGGGAAATGGCGCTCGCTGCCGCGCGGCGCTTCCACTGTTTCCTCGAGCACGGCGCCGTCCTTCAAGTGCACGGCAACACGCACCATATGGCGAAAATTGGAGCCCTTGGCGGTGATCGCCGGATCCTCCATCACTTCGACTTTGGCGGCAAGCGCAAGGCGGGCCGGATCGGCCAGCATTTCGTCCGTGAACTGATCGACGAAGACATCGCCTTCGATGAGGAGCGTGGCAAGGCAATAGGACATGTTGAGCTGCGCGGCCGTCATGCCTTCGGGCCGATAGGGCCAGCCCGCGTGTTCCAGCGTCGCCTTTGAGGAATTGACAACGATCTTCTCCACATCGCCGGGGCCGAAAGGGCAGCGCGCCTGCATCAGCCGGATGGCGTCAAGTGCGGTATGGTTGGTGCTGACGCAGGAATAAAGCTTGATCGAGATGCGCATGGTCTCGAAACGCTCACCCAGGCCCTTTGTCAGCTCATCGCGGTCGAAGCGGTCGGTGGAACGCGAGAAGGTGGTGCAAAAGCCGCCATACGGATTCTCGAAGACATCGGTGATGCCGGTGAAGCCATTTGCGGCCAAGAGCGCCCCGTAGAGCCCGCTTTGCGCCGCGCGGCCCGCATGCATGCGCTTCACCATGGCGCCGAATTGCGCCGCCATCAGGCCGGATGCCTGAGTTCCCGCGATGCCGAGTGCGTGGACCGTCTGTCCGGCGGTGAGCTTCAGACCCGCCGCCGCCCCCGCCGCGGCCGAGAACACGCCGACCGTCGCGCCCGAGTGCCAGCCCTGCACGATATGCTCCTGACCCATGCACATGCCGACGCGGGGTCCAATCTCGTAGCCAGCGACCGCGGCGGTGAGGAAATCGCGCCCGCTCATGCCGGGTTTCATCTCGGCGACCGCGAAAAGAGGCGGCAGCGTGACCGCTCCCACATGCAACACGCCCTGGCGATGCACATCATCGAGTTCGAAGCTCTGTACCAGCGTGCCGTTGGCAAGGGCCGCGTGAGGCGCGGACAGGCGCAAATCCGTGCCCCAGACTCCTGCGCCGCTCGAGCTGTCCACGCGGCCAAGCGTGTCCATCAGGATGCGGCTCCATTCCAGCTCGGTCCCGTAAATGGCGCAGCCGAGCGCGTCCAGGATCAGGAGCTTGATTCGCTACCGCACCTCTTCGGGGATGCCTTCATAGGCCAGCCCCGCCACGAACTCCGCCATGCGCGCGGTGAACGGATTGGCATTCCTGTTAAGCGTGCTCATCTTTTGCCTTTGGAACCGCGCCCGATCGATGCCATAGACCATAGCGGCCCGAAGCCCACAAACGAAGGCGGCGAAAGGATTTTCCCGGCATGATCCCGGCACCGCTCCGCGCGGTGATCTTCGACAAGGACGGCCTTCTGCTCGACACCGAAACGGTGGTGCGCACGGCGATGTTCAAGGCTTGCGCCGAACTCGGCTACATCATGGAGGACGGGCTGCATTTGAGCCTGATCGGCCATGGGCGCGACGGCAATGACGCGATTCTGCGGGCCCATTACGGCGCCGATTTCCCGCTGGCCGATTATCGCGAACGCTGCCGGATTCATTTTGAGGAGATTTGCCGCGACGAGGTGCCCGAGAAGCCCGGCGCCCGCGAGCTTCTTGTGTATCTCAAAGGCAAGCGCATTCCCGTCGCCGTCGCGACCGCGACGGGCCGCGCGCGCAGCGAAGACAATCTCCGGCGCACCGGGTTTGCCGGTTTCGTCGACGTTCTGGTCACCCGCGACGATGTGCAGTTTTCCAAGCCCCATCCGGAGCCGTTCCTGACCGCGGCCGAGCGCCTCGGCGTGCTGCCGTCCGAATGCCTGGCACTCGAGGATTCCCATCAGGGCGTGCGCGCCGCCCATGCCGCCGGCATGGCGACCATCATGGTGCCGGACATGCTGAAGGCGACGCCGGAGATCGAAGCGCTTTGCGCGGGCGTGCTCGACGACCTGCACGCCGTACGGGCGCTCATCGAGGAAGCGCTTCTGTCGCGTTCCCAGACGCAACATGCCCCGCCACCTCCACTGGCCTTCCGGGCGGTCTGGAGCCGCCGGTAACGTCCCGGCCCTGACTTTGCGGGCCCGATTCCCGGCCTCTGTGGAGCCTTCGCAACCCCCTGTCCGAACTGGTCAAAATGACCATACAATCTCCGCGCGGACGGCGGGGAGCATCCGGCGTGATTATCGACTTCACCTATGATTCGAGCGTGGCGAGCGCGCCTGCCGGTTTCACCGCCGTGCTCGACCAGGTCGCGAGCTTCTTCGAGGCCCGCTACCAGGATCCCGTCACCATCACCATCGCGGTCGGCTTCGGCGAAGTGAACGGTCAGGCGCTTTCCGGAAGCGCGCTGGGCGAAAGCCTGAGCCTCTACGACTCCTTCAGCTATGCCCAGGTGAAAGCAGCCCTCGCTGCCGATTCAACGACAGCCACGGACGCAAGCGCGGTCGCTTCGCTGCCGGCGAGCAATCCCACAAGCGGCATCTATTGGCTGACCACCGCCAACGAAAAGGCGCTCAATCTCGGCACGAACAGCGGGGTCGACGGCTATATCGGCTTCAGGAGCACGCCCGGTACGTTCGATTACAACAACAGCGACGGCGTGACGGCCGGCCAATTCGATTTCTTCGGCGTGGCCGCCCATGAGGTCACCGAGGTCATGGGCCGGCAATTGCTCACCGGCCAGATTCTATCGGGCAATTCGCCGGGCTACACGCCCCTCGACCTGTTTCATTTCTCCGCGCCCGGCACCCGCATCTTCGTCGGCAACCAGGCGGGCTATTTCTCTCCCGACAACGGCACGACCAATCTTAACAATTTCAACACCAGCCCGGGTGCGGACTACGGCGATTGGGCAGCAAGCGCGGGCCATGACGCCTTCCTTGCGGTCACCAGCCCAAGCGTCGAGAACGACGTCTCCCTCGCCGATTTCAAGACGATGGATGCCATCGGTTGGGACCTGACGCCGCTTCCCGATTTGACGGTGAGCAATTTCACGGCCGGCGCAGCTTCGGCGAGCTTCGTCATCAACAACACCGGACAGGCTGCGGCGGGATCATCCACCGCGGGGGTCTATCTCTCCCACGACAAGATCATCACCACGGCCGACACGCTGGTCGGCAGCGCCTCCACGCCCGGGCTGGCGCAAGCCGCGAGCGACCCGGAAGGGGCAAGCCTCGCGCTTCCGACGAACCTTACGCCCGGCACCTATTATCTCGGCGTGCTGGCCGATGAGAGCGGCGCGGTCGGCGAACTGAGCGAAACCAACAATGATTCGGCCACGCTTCCGATCATTCTCGGCAATGTTGGCGCCAATTCGCTCAGCGGCACGGCCGCGGGCGACACGCTCCTCGGCTTCGACGGCAACGACACGCTCTCCGGCGGCGGCGGCAAGGACACCATGATCGGGGGGACAGGCGACGACCTCAATATCGTCGA
>Ga0265337_1001909_pt1 | contig 9917 bp, 12 predicted proteins | sample 42122metaG_FD_192441 | JGI IMG/M metagenome (GOLD analysis project Ga0265337, IMG submission 192441) | Rhizosphere microbial communities from Carex aquatilis grown in University of Washington, Seatle, WA, United States - 4-21-22 metaG | ecosystem: Host-associated > Plants > Roots > Rhizosphere >... | reverse complement strand
CCCGCCCGCCGATTTCGTGCTGCCTTTCGAGCTGCCCGATGTGGGTTTGCGCGGGCGCATCCTGCGCCTGGATGCCGTTGCCACGCGCGCACTTTCCGCTCATCCCCTGCCCGAAGCGGGGCAGCGCGTGCTCGCCGAAGCGTTGGCGTTGTCCTCGCTGCTCGGTTCGGCGCTCAAACTCGAAGGCCGCTTGAGCGTGCAGACCAAGGGGAGCGGGCCGCTCAACCTTCTGGTCACGGATTATTTCGCGGGCGGCGGTTTGCGCGGCTATGCGCGGGTGGACGAGAAGCGCTTTGCCGACGCGGGCCGCCCGGCCGATTTCGGGGCCCTGGTCGGCGGCGGCGCGCTGGCGATCACCATAGAGAAGGCTGGAACGCCTTATCAGGGCTTGGTGCCGCTCGCGCAGGAAGGGCTCGCCGCCTCGGCCGAAACCTATTTCGCGCAGAGCGAGCAGCTCGCGACCACGCTGCGGCTTGCCGCAGGCCCGATCTACCGCGCAGGAAGCGGCTATGGCTGGCGCGCCGGCGCGCTGATGGTGCAGGCGGTGCCGGGTGCACAGATCGGCGACGTGCGGACCTCCGACGATTGGCAGCGCGTCGGCCTTTTCATGAAGACGCTGGAAGACGTCGAGCTGCTCGATACGTCCATTCCCGCCGAATCGATTCTGTGGCGGCTGTTCCATGAAGACGAGGTGCGTGTGCATCCGAGTCAGGCGCTGCATTTCCAATGCGGCTGCGAGCCGGAGCGGGTGCGCACGGTGCTCAACTCCTATTCGCGGGATGAATTGAAGGATCTCCCCGATCCCGATGGCGTCATCCGCACGCGCTGCGAATTCTGCGGCGCGGTCTACGAATTCCCGCTCGAGTCGCTGTTCAATTGAGGTCCTGCGCGGTTGTTTTCGCGCAATGAACCTTGTTAGTTGTGGCAGCCGGTTGAAGATACGGGTCCCGTTGCGTGAGCAAGTCCAAGGAAGTAGCCAATCGAGCCCTGATGATCGCGGTGATGGAGGCTTTCAAGCACGGCGATCTGCGCGTGCTGAAAGACGTGATCCATGATGACATCGTTTGGAAGTCGACCGCGCCGGCGCCGCTATTCCGTTTCGGGGGCGAACGCAGCAAGCGCGAACACATCAACGATTTGCTGGCGCTGATTTTTGCGACCTATTTGTTCCGCCGTTTCGACCCCAAGGAAATCGTCGCCGAGAACGATATCGTGTGGGGACTGTTCGAGGTGGAGGCGGTTTACTTGCCGGCGCGCGCGACGGTGCGGACCGATTTCGCGATGCGCTGGCGCGTGCGTGACGGGAAGATCGTCGAGCATCAAGGGTTTTTCGATACCGCAAGCGTCTTGCTGCAGCAGGGCGATTTTCCGGTTCCGGCGGCGGCGAAACTCGGCGCCTGACCGCTGATTTCGTCGAGATCGGCCGCGGCCCGCGGACTGATCCGGAGCGAAGTCATTCCTTGCCGTTTTTCTTTGGGGCGTATTTCTCGCGCAGCCGGGCAAAAACGGTGTCGGTGTCAATCGATGGTCCGCTGTCGATGCCTTCCTGCACGAAGCGGCGCAGTTCCTCGACATCGAGCGCCTCAACCTTTCGTTTCAGCCGCCAATCTTTCAAGTTCGTCACACCTCACTCCGCTGCTTTCTCCGCCACGCGGCGCAGGAAGGCCGCGCATTGATCGAGCTGATCCAGCGCGACGAATTCGTCAGCCCTGTGCCCTTGCGCGATCGAACCCGGGCCGCAGATCACCGCCGGAATCCCTGCCGCCTGAAAGAGGCCGGCTTCCGTCCCGTACGACACCGCGTGCAGGTCGTTGCTGCCGGTGAGCGCGGAGGCGAGACGCACGGCGGGCGAATCCGTGTCGCGCTTCAGCCCGGGATAGGCCGCCTTGATGCGCGTCTCGAACTTCACCTCGGGCGCGCCTGGGCGATAGCGCGGCAGGATCGCCGCCGCACGCTCCTCGGCGCGGGCGACAATCGCGGCCGGGTCCTGGTCGGGCAGCGCGCGATATTCCCAGATCACCTTGGCCTCGCGCGCGAGCACGTTCACCGCCGTGCCGCCGGAAATCATGTTGGCCTGGATCGTGGTGTAGGGCGGGTCGAAGAATTCGTCGCGCACCGTTGCCAGCTCGTCCCCGAGCTTTCCAAGCGCAGCCACAAACTCCCCCGCCATCATCACTGCGCTCGCGCCCTTGGCCGGTGCGCTGGAATGGCCTTCCTGCCCGCGCGCGATCGTTTCGATCACGGCGCCCGCCTTGTGGCCGCCGACCACGCGCATCTCGGTCGGCTCGCCGATGATGGCGAGCGCCGGGCGGATGCGGGCTTGGGTGAGATCGTCCAGCAGGCGGCGAACGCCGATGCAGCCCACTTCCTCGTCGAATGACAGCGCGAAATGGATGGGCCGCTTCAAATCGAGCGCGGCGAATTCGGGCGCCAGCGCCAGCGCGGTTGCGACAAAGCCCTTCATGTCCGCGGCGCCGCGTCCATAAAGACGGCCGTCGCGAATATCGGCCGCGAACGGATCGCTCGACCAGTCCTGCCCGTCCACCGGCACCACATCGGTATGACCCGATAGAACGTAGCCGCCGTCGCAAGATGGCCCCAGCGTCGCGAACAGATTGGCTTTGCGCTTATCCGCATCGAACGTCAGCCGCGTCTCGGCCCCCGCCCCCCGCAGCAGCCCGTCCGCAAATGCGATCAGGTCGAGGTTGGAGTTGCGGCTTGTCGTATCGAACGCGATCAGCGTTCCCAGCAATTCGAGCGCATGCGAACTCGCAGGCATGTTGCCGCCTTATGCTCCCGCGATTCCGGCCGGACTTCTGATCATCGACAGGAATTCCCGCCGCGTGCGTGAATCCTCGCGGAACGCCCCCAGCATCATGGACGTCACCATGCTGACGCCCGATTTGTGCACGCCGCGCGTGGTCATGCATTCGTGGCTTGCCTCGATCACGACGGCAACCCCCTTGGGCTCCAGAATATGCTGGATGCAATTGGCGATCTGGGCGGAGAGCTTCTCCTGCACTTGCAGGCGGCGCGCGTAGGCGTCCACCACGCGCGCGAGTTTGGAGATGCCGACCACCTTCTTATCGGGCAGATAGCCGACATGGGCGCGCCCGATGATCGGCGCCAGATGATGCTCGCAATGGGATTCGAAACGTATGTCGCGCAGGACCACCATTTCGTCGTAGCCCTCGACCTCTTCGAATGTGCGCTGCAGGAACTGCACGGGGTCGTCGGCATAGCCGGAGAACCAATCCTCATAGGCGCGCACGACGCGGGCCGGCGTATCGAGCAAGCCTTCGCGATTGGGATCGTCGCCCGCCCAGCGCAGCAGCGTCTTCACCGCGGCCTCGGCCTCTTCGCGGCTGGGTTTGGGGCCCAGCACCTGGGGGGAACTGATCAAGGAAAGACGGCAGGTATCCATAGGGGCTCCGATGGGGCTATCCCCAATATAGGTAAAACGCGCGACTTCGCCAGCAAGCTTCAACGGGACCTTTTCGCCAGGTCAGGCAAGCTCAAGGTGAGGAAGAAAAAGTAATCCGCATGCCGAGCGTGTCGAAGCATGAGACTGCGCCGGCCTCATCCGCACGCAAACCTGCTCTGGAATTCATTTCACGATGGGCTCCAGCCCCGCATCCACCATGATGCGGCGCGCTTCGGGGCTCGTCATGTCCTTCAGCAGCGCGCGGGCGGCATCGGGATTGGGGCTGTTCGCGGCGACCGCAGCGGCATAGGTCGAGGGGTTCTGGATCGAAGCGGGCAACGGGCCCACCACTTTCGCGCCCTTGATCGGCTTGATCTCGCTGATGAAGGAAATCGCCAGGTCGGCCTGTCCGGCCGCCATCTTCTGCACGGCTTCGGCGCCGGTATTTCCGTATACGCTCTTTTTCGCGACATCGTCGGCGATGCCCATCTGCTTCAGGAAACCGACAATCGCAGCACCTGCCTGCCCGCCAACCTTGGGATCGATATAGGCGACCGATTTGGCCGCCATCAGCCGCTGCTTCAGCGCATCGACGGTGGATATGTCGGGCATGGGCGCGCCGTCGCGCACCGCCACCCCGATGAGAGCGCTCGCCAACTCCACGCGTGTGCCGGGGACGACCAGTTTTTCCTTTTCCAGCGCATCCATGCCGGCCGACGTCACCTCGATGATGTCGGTTTTTTCGCCCTTGCGCAGCTTGTCCTGCAGCACACCTGTGGTGCCCGCGACAAAATTGAGCGTGTGGCCGTTCTTCCTGGCGAAATCCTCGCTCACTTCCTGAAGCGCGTGGGACATGGCCCCGCTCGCCTTCACCTCCAATTGTGCGGCGTGGGCGTTCGCCCCCGCGAGCAGAAGCGAAACGGAAGCGGCAGCCAAAATCGATCGTCTCATCAAGGTCCCCTGGGCTCAATCCGGCGGGCAATTTATGGCATTCGCCAGGTGCGATCCAGCGGGCGGGCCGCCGCGGAATCTTATCTCCGGGCGCGTCAAACCCCATATGATTCCCACGCAACCAAACCCGGCGAGGGCAATGTCGAAAAAGACCGCAAAAAGGGGCAGACGTCCGGCCGCTTCCTCATCCTTATTGCACCGTAATTGCACTTTATCGCACCCTTATTCGCCGCTTATTTTCGGCTCGCATTTTGCGAATTGGCGCGGATTGCCTGGAAAATCGCCGCGGCATAGAGCCCAAGACAGGGGGAGGGAGGGACATGTGTATTTCGGCCGGGCGTCTGCCCTCGACCTGCCACAATTTCCCATGCAAGGCTCGGCGGGGATTTCGTCCTGACGAGCCATGAGCAACGGACAAGCCGCCATCGTCACCACGCTCCGCAACGCGGGAAGGGTGCTCGATTCCTTCATCGCCTATCATCGGGCGATCGGGTTTGCGCGGCTCTACCTTTTCTTCGACGATCCGGCCGATCCCGACCTGCCGCGCATCGCGGCCCACCCTTTCGTTACCGCCATTCCCCACGATTCGAGATTGCGCGACCGCTGGCGGGCGCTCCCGGACTATGCCGGGCACGCGGCGTTCATCGACCGCGAAGTCATGACGCGCCAGGCGCTGAACGCAGCATTGGCGATGGAGCTCGCGCGCGCGGACGGGTTGGATTGGCTGCTGCATATCGATTCGGACGAGCTGTTCTTTTCCCCTACCCAATCGGCCGCCGAACATTTCCGCTCGCTTGAGGACCAGCCCGCCGACACCATGCTCTATCTGAACTTCGAAGCCTTTCCCGAAGCCGACGACATTGGCGATTTCTTCCGCGAGGTGGACCTCTTCAAAGTGCCCCGCGAGCTGAACCCAAACCCGGTCACGCCGGCGCTGCTCTCCACATTGAAGGCGACGCCGCAGCTTCATCCCGACTTCTTCCATTATTACGGTACCGGAAAATCCGCTGTCCGGCTTTCGGCGCCCGGCATGCAGCCGAACGGCGTGCACCATTTCGCCCATCCGCGGGGTGAATACAGGATGGCCGAGGCCCGCGCACAATTCGTGCTGCATTACCCGTGCTGCGGCTTCGAGGCGTTCTGGACGAAATATGTGACGCTCGGCCGCTTCGCGGACCATTGGTGGGAGAAATACGATATTGCCGCCTCCATCGGGCGGTTTCATCTGGAAGCGCGCGACATCGTGGCGACCGGCGACCGCGAGGTGGCGCGGTCGTTCTACCGGCAGCGCGTGGCCATAGGGGACAAGGCGCGATTGGATGCGCTGCTTCGTCTGGGAGTCGTGACGCGCTTCCGGGCGCCGCAACAGATTCTGGCGCAGGGGCGGCCATGACGCACGGCACGGACGCGCAATTGAAGCGGGCCCAAGCGCTCGAATCGGAAGGACGGGTTGCCGAAGCCGCCGAAATCCTCCGCCGCGCCGCTTCGAGCGGCGATATCGCCGCGGTGGCCGCGCTCGGAAAGCATCTCCTGATCCACCGCCCCGACCTGGCGCGCGAAGCGATGCAAGCCGTTCTGGCTGCAGCCGGCGGGGGGCACGGCGAATCGAACCACATCGTCGCGGTATTCGTGGCGGAGGGCGTCGGCTTTCAGCAGAACTGGCAGTCGGCGCTTGGGCTGTTGCAGCGTTCGGCCGAACAGGGCTGGCTGCCGGCGCAGCGCGAACTCGTGCTTCTTGCCGGCTCGTCGCCGCCGGAGGCCGCGGCATGCGGAGATTGGAAGGCTTTGCGCGAAAGGGTGGATGTCGCGGCCCTGCTCGCACCGCCGCGGCCCCGCGCGATACCGGCGGGCCCACGGATTTTCGCTGCTGAAGCCTTTGCGCGGCCGGCGATGTGCGATTGGCTGATCGAGCTCGCGCGGCCGTGGCTGAAATCGGCAACCACCTACGACCCGGCAACCGGCATTCAGCGTCACGAGAGCGGCCGCACCAACAGCGATTGCCATCTCGTCCTGCCGCGCTCCGATCTCGTGCTGGCCTTTCTCCGCGCGCGCATCGCCAATCTGGTCGGACTGCCCGTCAAATTCTTCGAAGTGCCGACGATGCTGCATTATCTCCCGAGCCAGGAGTTCGCCGTGCACCACGATTTCCTGGACGATACGCAGCCGGGCTACGCAAAAGAGGTCGCCGAAGGCGGGCAGCGCGTGCTCACCTTCCTGCTCTATCTCAATGACGGCTTCGAAGGCGGCGAGACCGACTTTCCGATTGCCGGCGTCCGCTACAAGGGCGGGAAAGGGGATGCGCTGTTCTTCTGGAACGTGCTGCCGGACAGCACGCTGGACCGCCGCACGCTGCATGCGGGCCTGCCGCCGAAAACGGGCGAGAAATGGCTGCTTTCGCAATGGATCCGCAATCGCGCGATGTGATGTCAGTGCATCCCTCGGACTTCATACGGGCTTTCGAGTGCGAACATCGGAATGCCGACCTCGAAGCTCTCGCCGGAGGACGCGAGCATCCGGTACGTGCCGGTCATGAAGCCCGACGCGGTCTCGAGCGGCGCTCCGCTGGTGTATTCGAAGGAGCGGCCCGGCGCGATCACCGGCTGTTCGCCGATGACGCCGTCACCCCGGATTTCGCGCACGCGGCCGCGCGCATCGGTGATGCGCCAGTACCGGGACAGAAGCTGCACGCTGAGCTCGCTCTTGTTCTCGATGGTCACGTGATAGGACCAGAGATAACGGCTCTCTTCGGGATCGGATTGATCGTCCAGGAAATCCGGCTCGACCGCGATTTTGATGTCGCGCGTAATCTCTTCGTAGCGGTGCCGGCTCACGCACGCGGCTCCACGCTGACGGCCGTCTTCACCGAATTGGCAATGAAGCAGCCGTCATGGGCCTGATGATGCAGCTTCTCGAGATCGGCGTCCGATACCGTCACACCGTCCGACCATTGGATGCGGGGTCGCAGAATCACGCGGGTGACCGCCAGATGGCCGGATTCATTCTTTTCCATGAAGCCTACGGCGTCGTCTTCGTACGAATCGAGCGTCAGCTTTCGCTTGGCGGCAATCGCCAGGAATGTGAGCAAGTGACAGGACGAGAGCGAAGCGACAAAGGCTTCCTCCGGATTCACGCGCGCGGGGTCGCCACCGAAATCCGGCGCCGCGGAAGCCTGTACCGTCACCGCCTGAAAGCGCCAGTCATGCGCGCGATTATAGGTGTCGTAGGTAAAGGTGTCGCTCTGGCGCCGCCAGAGAACGGTGGCGTGATGTTCCATCATTGCCTCCTTAGATGTTCGCCAGCGCCTGCGAGAGGTCGTCGCAAATGTCGGCCGGGTCTTCGAGCCCGACCGCGATGCGCAACATGCCGTCGGTCACTCCGGCCGCGAGCCGGGCTTCCGGCGAGAGCCGCTGATGCGTGGTGGTCGCGGGATGGGTGAGGAGGCTCTTCGCATCGCCGAGATTGTTCGAGATATCGACGAGCTTCAGGGCCTTGGCGACCTTGAAGGCTTCCTTCTTGCCGCCCGCCACTTCGAAGGTGATCACCCCGCCGCCGCCGGACATCTGTTTCCTCGCGAGCGCCACCTGGGGATGGTTCTTGCTGAAGGGGTAGAGCACGCGCCTTACGTTTTTCTCGCCTGCCAGGAATTCCGCGACCTGTGCCGCATTGCTGCAATGCTCGCGCATCCGCAAGGCCAGCGTCTCCAGGCTCTTCAAATGCACCCAGGCATTGAAGGGGCTCATCGACGGCCCGGTGTTGCGCAGGAAGATCTGGAGGTGGTCCTTGAGGAAATCCTCCTTGCACAGAATGATGCCGCCCATCGCGCGGCCCTGGCCGTCGATATATTTTGTGGAGGAATGCACCACGATGTCGGCGCCGAATTCCATCGGCCGCTGCAGGGAGGGCGAGGCGAAGGCGTTGTCGACGACGACGCGGACGCCGGCCTTGTGCGCGATGTCCGCAACCGCGGCGATGTCCACGATCTCCAGCGTCGGGTTCGAGGGCGTCTCGAAGAACGCGATCTTCGTTTCGGGCCGCATCGCCGCGCGCCAGGCGTCAAGATCGGTGCCATCGACAATCGTGCTGGTCACGCCGAAGCGGGCCAGTACATCCTCGATGACGTAGCGGATGGCGCCGAACAATGCGCGCGCGGCCACCACATGATCCCCGGCGCTGAGACAGCACATAAGCGTCGAGGTGACCGCGGCCATGCCCGAGGCAGTCGCGCGTCCGACGGGAGCCCCTTCGAGCAGCGCCATGCGCTCCTCGAACACCGATATGGTGGGATTGCCGTAGCGCGTATAGGTGTAGCCCGGCTCGCCTTTGAAGCGGTCTTCGGCTTCTTCCGGTCCTTCATAAGCATAGCCCGAAGTGAGATACAGGGCTTCGCTCGTCTCCTGGAAGGGGCTGCGCCTTTGGCCGCCGCGGACCGCGAGCGTTTGCCTCCTCCAGTGTGTCCAATCCTTGTTCGTCGCCATGTCACATCCGCGTGCGCGTGAGGCGGAAAGCGATAGGGTTCGCCCGCCCGCGCGTCAAGCAAGGAGGGAACCACCCTTGAAGCTAAGCCGTTCTCTCACCCGAGGCCGTAAACCAGAAGGACAAGTCATGGATAAGGATCGCGTGAAGGGAATGGCCCAGCAGGGCAAGGGCGCCATTGAGGAAACCGCCGGTAAAATGACGGGCGACGAGAAGCTCAAGGCGGAAGGCAAAATGGACAAGATGGAAGGCAAAATCCGCAACGCGGTGGGCGGAATGAAGGACGCCGTGCGCGACGCTGACAAACAGCACGGATAACAGGATCGGAATGAGCCTGTGATGGCCCGGCCTTGCAGAGGGCCGGGCCTTTCCTTGCGTGAACGGTGCGCGCTTCCTACTGTCACGTCTTTAGGGGGCGCACATGCTGCGGCTGCTGTTGCTGCGTCACGCCAAATCGGATTGGTCGGGGAAGCTTGGCGACCACGAGCGCCCTCTGGCGCCGCGCGGCAGGAAGGCCGCAAGCCGGATGGGCGCTTATATGCGCGCCCGGGGCTATGAACCTGATCTCGCGCTTTGCTCGACGGCGGTCCGCGCCAGAGAGACGCTGGCGTTTCTGCTCCCGCAATTCTCCCGCGCGCCGCGAGTCGAATACGACCATGGCCTTTACCTCGCCGAACCGCCCCGGCTGCTGACGGCAATCCGCGATGCGCCTCAAAATGGCACGGCGCTTCTGCTGGTCGGCCACAACCCCGGACTTGAGCAATTGGCGGCGGCCTTGATCCGGCCGCAGCCCGATGCGACCGCCAAGCGGCGCGAGGATGAACTGGCGGAGAAATTTCCGACCGCCGCACTTGCGGTGATCGACTTCGATGTCGCGGAGTGGAGCGCGGTTGCACCTGGCTCCGGCAGCCTCTCGGATTTCGTGCGTCCGAGGGATCTCAAAGGGGCTGGCAAGGACTAATGACGAGCCAACGTGAGGGCACTGGGCGCACCGTACTTGTCACCGGCGCGTCCGCCGGAATCGGGATGGCGCTCGCTCGCGTCTTCGCGGCTCACGGATTTGACCTGG
>Ga0265337_1001908_pt1 | contig 9921 bp, 9 predicted proteins | sample 42122metaG_FD_192441 | JGI IMG/M metagenome (GOLD analysis project Ga0265337, IMG submission 192441) | Rhizosphere microbial communities from Carex aquatilis grown in University of Washington, Seatle, WA, United States - 4-21-22 metaG | ecosystem: Host-associated > Plants > Roots > Rhizosphere >... | reverse complement strand
CACGCCGCCGGCGATCTGCGACTCGACGAGCCGATCGTAGGCGTCCCAGTCGACCGCCGAGCCGTCGGCGACGAAGGGCGTGACCAGGGCGGTGAAACAACCGCGGAGAGCGAGCGTCGACATCGCGCGGAGTCTTCCCGCGGGATCGACCGGAACGCAAGGGCCCCTCGGCCGCCCGCGGCGCGGGGCCGAGGTCGCCCCGGGTCATGCACGACGGCGGAAACACGCGATAAAGAAGCCGTCCGTGCCGTCTCGGAGCGGCAAGAGGCGGAGCGACGTCGCGCCGGCGGGGACGAGATGAGCCATTTCCGCGGAGTCGAACGGCGCAGGCTCGAGGACGTCGGCGACGCGGGTGACGACGGCCTCCCCTTCTTCCGGAAGCACACTGCACACCGCGAACACGACGATGCCGCCGGGGCGCGCGTGAGCCGCGGCGTGCCGCAAGATCGACTCCGCGACGTGAGCGAGCCGCGCGGGATCCCCGGGCTCGAGGCGGAGCCCGATCTCGGGGCGACGCCGGAGCGTGCCGGTTCCGGTGCACGGCGCATCGACGAGCACGCGATCGAACCCGCCGGGCACGTCGCCGCCGCCCACCGTCCAGTCGACGGCCGCCGTCTCGGGCGGACGGAGATGGAGCCGTTCGAATTCGCCGCGGAGCGCGTCGAGTTTCGCGGCGTAGAGATCCGTCGCGAAGAGCAGCGCGTCGGGCCCGACGCGTTCGCGGAGCAGAGACGTTTTCTGACCGCGCCCGGCGCAGGCGTCGAGCACCTTCTCGCCGGGCTTGGCCCCGCAGAGAAGCGCGACGACCTGCGCGCCCTCCTCTTGAATCACGAACGCGCCGTCGGAATACCCTTCGCGACGCCGCAGGTCTCCCCCGCGCGGCACGAGCCGAGCGATCGGCGACACGCGTCCGGGCTCGGCGTCCCGCAAGAACGCCGGCGCAGTGACGCCCGAGACGAGGCGCACGCTCGCGCGATCGCGCGGGCTCGAGCTCGCTCCGACCAGCTCACTGGCCTCTTCCGCGCCGACCGCGTCGGTGAGCGCGGCGAGGAGCCACGGCGACACGCTCTCGAGCACCGCGCCCTCCTTCGAGAGCGCTTCCCCCGACTGCGCGAGCTTCCGCAGCACGGCGTTCGCGAAGCCGGCGACCTTGGGACCGCGCACGCCCTTGAGCGCGGAGACCGCGGCGTCGACGGCGGCAAATCCGGGAACGCGATCGAGGAGGAGGATCTGATACGCGGCGAGCAAGAGCGGCGTCACGACGACCGGATCGTCGGGGAGACCGCGCGAAGCGTACCGAGTGAGCTCTCGGACGAGCACGCTTCGCGTCCGGAGCACGCCGTAGACGAGCTCCGTCGCGAGCGCGACGTCACGCGTGTCGAGCGACGGGTGTCGTTCGATTTCCGCGTCGAGTGCGGCAGCGGCGTACGCGGCGTCGCGGTTGACTCGCTCGAGCACACGCGCCGCGAGCGAACGCGCCGACATCGGTCCAATGCGCGCCGGCCCCTTTCGATTGCCTTCCGTGGCGCTCATCCGAAGAGTTCCCAGACCTGTCCGACGATGACGTCCCAGCGCTTTTCGACGTCGTTCTTGAAGGCGATGGCCATGAGCGTGACGACGACGGCCATGCCGACGATGTGCGAAATTTCTCGAAACCGAAGCGGCAGCGGGCGACGCAACACGGCTTCCGCGACGAAGAACGCGATATGTCCGCCGTCGAGGACCGGAATCGGCAAGAGATTCAAGAGCCCGAGGTTGATGCTGAGGAGCGCCATCACCCAGACGAAATAGTCGGGGCCCTTGCGACCCTCTTCGCCGGCCACCTCGTAGATCGTGATCGGGCCCGACAACGAATCGAGACTGAGCCGCCCCTGGATCAATCGGACGATGCCGACGACGATGAATTGAGTGACGTCGCGCGTCTCTTCGACGGCCTTGCTGAACGCGTAGCGCACCGGCGTGGGATGCTCCACGCGACTCTCGGCGGCGAGCGGCACCCAATGCTGCGCCGGGAGCACGTAGCGCGCGAAGGTTTGCCCCTGCGCGTCGGTGAAGTCCTCGCGGCGCATTTGAAATGTGCCGAACCGCGGGTGACCGTCGCGCGCGTCGAGGTATTGAAAGCGGTGCGCACGATCGGGCTCGGCCAGGATGCGCTCGCGAAAGGTCGACCACGCCGGCAAGACGTCGCCGTCGAGGTCGAGCACCTTGTCGCCGGGGCGGAGCCCCGCGCGATAGAGGTACGAGTCTTCCGGGATCACCGCGACGTACAGATCGGCGAGCTCGATCCCGGTGCGCGCGAGCATGTCTTCGCCGGACGCGTCGGGCGTGAGCGCGACGACGCCCGCCTCGAACACGGCCATGTCGGCGACGCCGCCGAGCGCACCGGGGACCGACTCCGGTCGCAAATAGGTGACCGGAACCGTCTCGCCGCGGTTTTGCTCGAGCACCTCCTCGAGGTCCATGAATTTTCGAACCGGCTTACCGGCGACGTTGGTCACGACGTCGAACGTGCGGAGCCCCGCCCGATACGCGGGTGATTCGGGATCCGGAACGCCGATGACCGCCGCGGGCGCGCTCGGTTGAACGCCGATCGTTCCGACGCGTTCGATGATGTCGAGCTCGTGCCGTTCGATCGTCTCTTCGGGGACGACCTCGACGTCGGCGTAGTGGTTTTGCCGGAACACCTTGAAGAGCAGAGTTTTTCCGGGGCTCCGCGCGACGATGCGCCGGAGCTCGTCGAAGGTGCCGATGTCCTCGCCGTTGACCGCCATGATGCGGTCGCCGGGGTGGAGCTTGCCGTCCGCGGGATGCCCGGGCAAAACGACGCCGATCGTCGGCGGCAAGAACGACCCCGACGAGATGAATACCGAAAAGTAGAGGAGCACCGGGAACACGAGGTTCATCGCGGGCCCGGCGAGCACGACGAGGAGACGCTTGTACACCGGCAGCGACTCGAAGGTGCGCTTCCGATCTTCCGGATGAACGACGTCGGCCTTCGATTCCTCGAGCATCGAGACGTAACCGCCGAGCGGCAGGACGCCGATGCAATATTCGGTTTCACGACCGCGGAAGCGGAGGATCTTCGGACCGAAACCGAGGCTGAACGTGAGGACCTTCACGCCGAAGGCCTTCGCGAACATGAAGTGCCCGAGCTCGTGAACGAAGATCAGCGAGCTGGTCAGGATGATGAAGTAAAGAAGATCCATGCCTCGACGGCCGCGCGGAGCGGGCCGAGGGTAGCATCACCCGTGACCGATGGGCGCTACTGGCTCGCGGTCGGCTGATCCGTCGGCACGTCGCGCCCGGTGGCGTGACGGAGCTCGATGGCCGCGATGGACAAATCGATGCGCGCGTTCACGTCGCCGAGCTTCGCGTCGAGGAGATCCGTCTCGGCGCCGATCAAGTCGGTGCCCGTCGCACGGCCGGCGCGGAAGAGATCCGTCGTCACGCGATACGCTTCCTGAGCCGAGTCGAGCGCGGCGCGCTGCTTGTCGTACGCGGCGCGCGCGCGCGTCAAGTCGGTGTAAGCGCCGAGCACCTCTTGGGCGACGCCCTGACGGAGCTCGATGCGCTTCGCCTCGGCGTTTCGCGCGTTCGCGTCGAGCTCGTTTGCCGTCGCGGAGTTCGAGAACGTGTCGTTGATCGTCCACGACGCTTGCACGCCGACGCTCCACGTCAGATTCCACTGCGGTGCCGGCGGGAAGTAACGGGGATTCGGGTTCGCGTAGAGCGCATCGGCGATCCCGTCGATGCGAGGGAACGCGCCGGAGCGCGTCGCGCCCGCGCCGCGGTGGTAAGCCTTCACCGTCTCGTTCACCGACTTGATCTCGAGGCGTCGAGCTTGGGCGTCGGCGGTGAGCTGCTCGACCGATTCGCTTTCGCCGGCGACCTGGTTGGGAGGCGGCACGCCTTCACCCACGCGGTAGTTCGGGCGCGGATCTTCCATCACGATGGCGAGCTGTCCTGCCGTGAGCGACACGAGCGAATCCGCGCGCGTCTGCGTGAGCTCGGTGTTCGCGACGAGCGCCTCGATGCGAAGGAGATCCGCTTTGGAGCTCGTCCCGACGTTGAACGCGGCGCGTGCGTCTTCGAGGCGCGCTTGCACTTGCTCCACGGTCTTTTTGGCGATGGCGGCCTGCGCTCGGGCGCGGAGCCAGTTGAAATAGAGCGTGCGCGCGTCCGACGCGACCTTGAGCTTCTCGGCGGCGACCGAGAGGCGCGCCGCATCGCGACTCGAGGAGGACGACGCCGCGGCGTCCGAGACGCGGAGCAGGTAATCGGAGAGCGGGATCGAGAGGCGCGCCTCGCCCGCGTAGTTGTTGTTCGGGTACTTCAGAGAGAACGGCGCGGCCTGGACTTGCTGGCCGCCCGAATCGACGACGCACGTCGCCGCGCCGCCCGCGGCGCACGGACCCGTGACGAGGCCGCCGGCGTTGGCGGCACCGACGAGCGACCCGGTGCCGAACGAAAGCGAAAGCGGCGAGGTGCGCGTGTAGCTCGCGAGCAAGGTGAGCTTCGGGAAGAAGGTCACCGTGGTTTCGGTGATCTTCTCGTTCGCGGCTTCGACCTCGGCGTTCTTCTCTTTCACCGTGGCGCTCGCGGTGAGCGCGCGACGCGCGACCTCGTCCGCGGTGAGACCGCCGGCTTCGGGTTCGATGCCCTCGAGCTCCGGCGGCGCGCGATCGGGAAGCGACGGACCGACGGCGTTGGCCGGCGCGGCGGTGGTCGGCAAGACAGGCGGGGCCGCCGCCGGAGCAGCGGCGGGAGCAGGCGCTGCGCCGGGTGCCACCGCGGGCGCCGCCTGAGCGCCAGCGCGTGCTGCTCCGGTGAAACCAACGGCAGCGAGAACGACAAATGTACCTAGTTTCATACTTACTCCGCCGCGCTCGAGGCGCCGGCCTCCGAACCCCCGAAAAACCTGGTCCACAGAAAACGGATCAAGGGACGGTGACCGACCGGATCCGAAGACGCGTGTGGGTAGAACGCGAGGGGCTCGACGTGTGCAACGTCTAAGACCCCACCCGCCGTCGTCAATATCGACGGCTCCGGGGCGCCGTTCAAAACGACGCGAGCTCCTCCTAGAAACAATCGGAGGCGCTCGTCGGTGCGCCGCCGACTCGTGAACTGGACGCCGAGCATGGCCGTTTACTCGCGATGCGCAGTCCTACCCACCGGCATGAACCCGGTTCCCTAGGGTGAACCGTGAATCATGTCAAGGGGACGCGCCGCGGCAGAACTGACCTGCGCGGATGCCGGATCAGACGCGAAGCACGGCGCCGCCCCAGGTGAAACCCGCACCGAAGGCCGCGAAGAGCAGGTTCGCTCCCGGACGGACGCGTCCGTCGCGGTACGCGGCGTCGAGAGCCATCGGGATCGTCGCGGCGGTAGTGTTGCCGTACTTCTCGATGTTGTGCACGACCTTCTCATCCGGAAGGCCGAGACGCGCGGCGACCATCTGGTTGATCCGCATGTTCGCTTGGTGCGGAATGAAGAGGTCGACGTCCGACATGGCAAGGCCTGCCTTTTCGACCGCTTCGATCGCGACCTCCGGCATCTTCTCGGTCGCCCATCGGAACACCTGCTTGCCGACCATCTTCGGATAGTGACGTCCCTCGTCGAGCATTTGATGCGTGAGGCGAGGTTCGTAGGCGGAAGCCGGAGCTTCGATCCACAGATCCTTCGCGCCCGCACCATCGGCGTGCAGACAAAGACTCAGGAGCCCGCTCTGATCGTTGGGAGCGGCACCGACGACCACTGCTCCCGCGCCGTCACCGAAGAGCACCGCGACGTCGCGGCCACGGTCGTTGAATTCGAGCCCCGTGGAATGGACCTCGGCGCCGACGACCAGCACCTTGCGAAACATGCCGGTCTGGATCCAACCGTCGGCGACCGAAAGCGCGTAGAGAAACCCCGTGCACTGGTTGCGGACGTCGAGGGCGGGCTTTCCGTTCAGATGCAGTTTGTCGCCGAGCAGGCACCCGGAACCGGGGAAGAAGAAATCCGGGCTCAGCGTCGCGAACACGATCGCGTCGATGTCCTCCGGACGGCAGCGCGCGTGCTCGATCGCGGCGAGCGACGCCGGCACGACCAGGTCACTCGGACCGATGCCGGTCCGCTCGATGAAGCGTCGCTCCTTGATCCCGCTTCGCTGGAAGATCCACTCGTCGCTCGTCGTCATGAGCTTCGCGAGATCGTCGTTGGTGACGACGCGGCTCGGGACGTAGCTGCCTACACCGAGAATGGTCGATCTAGCCATGCGGAGACATACTGAGCCGCGCGGGGGCGCTTCGTCAAACGGGCGAGGTCACGGTTCGCAGGGTGGGAACGCGTTCGCACAGGCGGCGTAGTTGCCTTGAACGACGAGCGACGCGTCGCCGTGCTCGCTCGTGTACGTGCCCGAAAACGTGCCGGTTGCTCGCCGTCCGTTCGACGGATCGGGGTCGATCGTTCCCGAGCGCAATAACCAGGTTTGACCAGTTTCGTCGATGTACTCTCCGACGAGCGGGCCGCGGTCGAGATCGACGGCGATGTAAACGCACGGTGGCCCCGAGTTCGGCCCGGCGCACGCCGAGACGCGGTAGATTCGCCCACAGTCGTTGTGAGCGAGCTGCACGGTCGTCTCGTCGCAAAAGAGAAGGAGCTCGAGCGGCTCCGTCAGATGAAGCGTCCGTGAGCCGACCGTGGCGTCGAGGAAATAGTCTCCCGGCGGGCACCGACAGTCCGGCGACAAGAGTGCGTCGGAGACGGCGTCGCGAGCGGCATCGAAGGGCGCGTCGAGTGACGAGTCGACGGAAGCGTCGCGTGAGCCATCGGACGCGCCCTTGGTCGCACCATCGAGCGAGGCGTCGCCGAGCGGCCGTTCCGCGCTTCCGTCACCCGCGTCGCTCGCTGGTTCACCCGAGTCGTGCGACGGGCGCGGCGGCTTTTGCGATCCCGCCGAAGCGTCTCGTCCGGCGTCGTTCGGCGCGCGCTCGGCCGGGCCGGGTTCTCGCTCGCGCCCACCGCATGATGACGCCAGCACGCCGAGCACGACGCACACAATCGAGACGGCGCCCCACCCCACCGCGATCGGCCGTCTCCTTCGCCGAGCGCCGTGCACCGGGCGACTCTGCCACGGGCCGTTTCAGCGCGCGAAGAGCGCCGGTCGCGACGGCGTGTCGGTCACCTTCGCGATTTCGCGCTCGAGCCGCCCCGTGAGGAACAAGCCGAACATCTTCAAGTCCGCGAGGACCGCGAGGTCCGGGTGCTCCGGGGACACCGTGTCGTCCTTGGGACTGAGTCGGTGTCCAATGGCTGCTCCGATCATCGCGGGGACCGCGGCGAGCACCAGGAAGAACACCATCCCACAAGCGAGCAGGGCGGCGGCCGTCAAAGCGCTGAGGGCAAGGCCGGCAAAGTGACAGGCGCGGCTCGCGCGGCTGGAGTGCGCGCGGAGGTAGCTCGGCCAGAATTCATTGAATTTCATGTCGTTACGATTGTTCATGGTTCGTCTCCATCATGACAGCTCCCGTTGGAGCATCGATGACAGAGACATTAGTAACCGTAACAGTATCCACTGTCAAGCACGAACCGGCGAATGTTCGATTGAATGGGGCACCCGGTTCGGCAGGGCCGCCGCGGAGAAGTCAGCGGCGTGTCTCAGACGCCTGCGTCTCTCAGGGCGCCACCCAAAATTCCTGAGTAAATAGAAAGACTTTCGGCGCCTCGACCGTCCGACGGCTCAGCTCCCTTCGTGAATGTCGAACCCGTACGAATGGACCGGGCCCTGCGCGGTGACGTGGATGGTCGTGTCGTTCACGCGGGAAAACCCGAGGCTCACGGTCTTGTCGTAGGGGGTTTCGAGGGTGAGCGTGCCGGCTTCGGGGACGGGGTCGACCCAGCGCATTTCGAGGCCGCTGATGTCCAGGTTCCACGTGCCGACTTTGCCGGTCCACGAGCGCTCGCCGTCCTCGGTGAAGCCGGTTTTCAGGCCGCCGAGCGAGGCGTCGAGCGGCTTTTGGGTGCGGCTTCCCTTGCCTTCGCCGGTGCGGCCGTCGCTGAGCCGAGTCCAGGTGAGGTCGTGGTCGATGTGACGGCTCGGATCGGCCAGGTTCCAGGTCACGGTCGCCGTGCCATCGACCTCGATCTTGCCGTTGGTGAGCCCGGTCCACGTGTGATCGACGATGACCTCGTCGGCGTCGTTCTTCGAGATCGAGACGGTGTGGGTTCCGGTGAAGGTCATTCCGTTCCACGGACATGCGCCCGTCTTGCCGTATTCGACGGTGAGCGTGTGCCCGGAGACCGACACGTCGGCGCAGGGGAGCTCGGTCTGGATGAACGACTTGAGCTCGGTCGCCGCCTCGTCGACGGCGTGCCCGATCGTGAAGTTCGTCGTGATGTCGACGGTATTCGACGTCAGCGCCTGCGCTTCGCTGTCGACCTGAGTCTGCGCGACGGCTTCTTGTGCCTCGGCGCCGGTCAGCGACTGTTGTGCACATCCGGAAAGGGCGACGAGGAGAACGGGGACGGCAGAGAGGGAGAGGTATCGCGTCTTCATGTTCACACTCCGGTCGTGAACGGGACTTCACGACGTTGATGTTATTCGGGAAAGAACGGGCATTTCGTGCCCGCCGGGAGGTCATTAAGCAGGCGGCGTGCCGTTTCGCCGCACGCGCTTTTCCTTGACGTTCGTGGCGCGCAGTCGCAAAGCGTGAGCCGTGCTGCACCTCGGAGATACCGCCCCCGATTTCGAAGGCGTCGACCAAAACGGACATCGCGTGACGCTCGACGAACTGGTGAAGGACTCGGCGCTGGTCCTTTATTTTTACCCCAAGGATTTCACGCCGGTGTGCACCGAGCAGGCGTGCCTGTTTCGCGACGCGCACTCGGAGCTCTTGCAGAGCGGCATCAAGATCGTCGGGATCAGCACCGACAACGAGGCGTCGCATTCGAAGTTCGCGACGGAGCACCGCGTTCCGTTCCCGCTCATCGCGGATTCAGGGAAGAAAATCTCGAAGGCGTACGCGGCCCGGCACGTCTTCGGGCTCCTCACCCAGCGCGTGACCTACGTCATCGATCGGCAGAAGAAGATCCGCGGCGTGTACCACCACGAGCTTTCGGCGAAGAAGCACCTCGACGACGTGCGCCGCATCGCCGGTCAGTTCTAATCGAGCAAGACCACTGCGGTGACCGGAGTTCGGCCGAAACGGAGCGGGTTTTTGACCCTCACCCCTCGGGGGCAAAAACCTGCGGACGGTCAACCCGAGCGGGAACCGCTGTAACCGAAAAAAGTCTCGTATTTACGACTCTCGGGCACGGCGATGCCCCTCGTGCTGGCCGAACCCCCGTGAAGGCATTAGCTTGCCTTGCCTTCGGCAAGGGGCGCCCCTATCGGAAGCGGCGCGAACCTCCGAAAACGAAGGACTCACAGCGGTCAAATGCTCACCTGGGTAGCGAAACGAATTTTCGGAACGGCCAACGAACGGGCAGTGCGCCGCATGCAGCCGCGCGTGACGGCGATCAACGCGGCCGAGGAGCGGCTCCGCAAACTGTCCGACGCCGAGCTGAAGGCGAAAACGCCGGAGTTCAAGCAGAAGCTCGACAACGGTGCGTCGCTCGACGACCTCCTGGTCGAGGGGTTCGCCGTCTGTCGCGAAGCCAGCCGCCGCATCCTCAACATGCGGCACTACGACGTGCAGCTCATGGGCGGGATGATCCTGCACTCCGGCGCCATCGCCGAGATGAAGACCGGCGAAGGCAAGACGCTCGTCGCGACGTTGCCGGTTTACTTGAACGCCCTCGAAGGCAAGGGCGTCCATCTGATCACGGTGAACGACTACCTGGCGACTCGCGACGCCGAGTGGATGGGGCGCCTCTACAACTGGCTCGGGCTCTCCATCGGCACGATCGTCCACAACCAGAGCGACGCCGAGAAGCGCAGAT
>Ga0265337_1001905_pt1 | contig 9928 bp, 9 predicted proteins | sample 42122metaG_FD_192441 | JGI IMG/M metagenome (GOLD analysis project Ga0265337, IMG submission 192441) | Rhizosphere microbial communities from Carex aquatilis grown in University of Washington, Seatle, WA, United States - 4-21-22 metaG | ecosystem: Host-associated > Plants > Roots > Rhizosphere >... | reverse complement strand
CTGGTCGCGGCGTTGAATGGCGCGGCGTGGAGTGTGATCGTCCCGCCCTTCCAGGGGCACGACGAGGTCGACCACTTCGCCTACGTCGATCACCTCGCCCAGTCGGGAACGCTGCCGGGAGGTCAGGGGGCTTTCGTGTATTCCCCCGCGGAGTCACTGGTGATGAGCGCGCTTGGCTATTACACGACCAGATTCACGCCGTTTGAGCCCTCGATCGCGACCAGTGAACAGCAGCACGCATTGACGGAAGCGGCCAACGCCGGAGCGTCGCTGGAACAGCCCGAAGAAGTCGGCGTGGCGACGTCTGAGCCGCCGCTCTACTACGCGACGCAGCTCATACCGTACGAGCTCGGCAGCGGCAACGTCCTCGTCCAGCTGCAGCTGATGCGTCTGCTCAGCGTGCTGCTCGCGTCGGTGACAGTGCTGCTGACGTTCCTGTTCCTTCGCGAGATCTTCCCGGGCGCTCTGTGGGCTTCGACGGTGGGCGCGCTGTGCGTGGCGCTAGGGCCGCAGCTGATGTCGGCGTCGAGCCTCCTCAATCCGGACAGCCTGGACGTCACGCTCACCGCCGCCGTCTTCCTGTGTCTCGCGCGCGCTTTTCACCGTGGTTTCACGCGTGCTCGCGCGGTGACGCTCGGGCTGCTCGTGGTAGCGGGCTTCCTGACAAAGCTCAACTTCGTGGGTGTCGCACTGGGCCTCGTCGCGAGCGTGCTGATCCTGGCGGTTCGCGAGGTGCGGGCGCGAGGCTGTGGCGCTCTGAAGCCTGTCGCGATGGTCGCCTGCATCGGCGTGGTGCCGGCGATCCTCTACGCCATTCACAACGCCGCGACGGGACGCCCGACATTCGGGATGATCTCGGGGAGCATCGAATCGTTCATCTCGCATGCGTCGTTCGACGAGCCGAGCTACATCTGGCAGCTGTATCTGCCGCGGCTGCCGGGCATGACGCACTACTTCGCGGGAGTGGCCACCTACAAGGACATCTGGTGGGATCGCTGGGTGGGGTTCTACGGCTGGATGGATACGACGTTCCCCGGCTGGGTCGGCAACGTAGCGCTGATACCGGGTGCGATCATCGCCGGACTCTGCGTGCGCGAGCTTTATGCTCGGCGCGCTGCGCTGCGATCTCGTCTATCGGAGTTCGCGGGTTACGCCGCGGTCGGGGTCGGGGTGCTCGTGATGCTCGGGGTGTCGTCGTACAACGGCGATGTGATCGACAAGACCAGTGCGTTCGCCGAGCCGCGGTATCTCGTACCGCTGATCCCGCTGCTGGGAGCCGTGGTTGTGCTGGCGGTGCGCGGAGCGGGACGGCGATGGGCTCCGATCGTCGGGGCGGCGGTCGTGATGCTGTTCCTCGGGCACGATCTCGTCAGCCAGCTTCAGGTGATCGGGCGTTACTACGGCTGAGTAGGTCCGGCTTCGCGCTTGAAGAACCGGCGCCCGCCGTCGCAGATGCCGCGGGCGGGTGCGTCTCACCACGGGCTAGACGATAGAGTCACGCGCTGTGTGGGGCGCGGGATTGAAGGGGGAAAGATCACTGCCCGGCGGGCGCCTCGCTCGGTCGTCGGCGGTGTGTGTCCTGCTCGCGGTGACGATGCTCGTGATGGCCGCCCCGTCTCTCGCGACGACGACGATCGTCGGCGAGCAGACCCTCACGGCCAACGAAGGCCTGCCGACGTTGACGGGGCAGAACATCCCGGTGTTCCAGGGCGCAGCGAGCGCCAACTACACGCTCACCGCGCTGCAAGCCGGGACGATCACCTCTTGGAGCTTCATGAGCGCAGGCGTCGAACAGGGCACCCCGTACGTACTGAGAGTCCTCGCGCCTGCGGGCGGCGCGAAATGGCGCGCGGTAGCAACCAGCAAACCGGTCCAGGTGACGACACCAACCGGCACCGACGCCAAGAACGGCCCGTTCCTCGACAGCATCCCGATCGCCGCGGGCGACGCGATCGCGATCCAGCCGACGAACGCGGACGGCAACTCGCCGATCGAGCAGGGCACACCCGGCCTCGACGGGATCCGCTACTTCACCAGCCCGTTCGAAGACGGCGCGACCGCCGAACTCGCGCCGGGCAGCGAAACGAACACCGGACAAGTCGTGCCGGTGCAGGCGACGGTCGAAACCACGACCCCGGCACCTGTCCCGTCGACGCTCACGATCACGATCTACGGCGAAGGCACGGGTGAGGTCTATGACGACTCTGGACACACGTGTTTCAAAACGACGCCCGCCACGACTGCGTGCCAGGTCACCTCGTGGAGCCCCGAAGCTGTCGTCGCCCTTCACGGCGCCGCGACGGGGAACTCCACGTTCGATGGCTTTCTCGGGCCGGGCTGCTCGCTCACCCCTGTCTGCTCGGTACCGATGAACGCCAACCAGACTGTGAGTGCCTTCGTCCACGAGCCGCAGGAGGTCGGCGTCACGATGGCGGGGACCGGCTACGGCAGCGTTGCGGCGTCGGGAACGAAATTCAGCTGCACGAAGCCCGCCGGATCCTCGGGGGCGTTCTGCCCGTTCTACCTCCCGTGGGGCACGCCCGTGTACCTCCACGCGACTCCTGAACCGGGCTCCGCGTTCAGCGGATGGTCGGGCGGCGGCTGCAAAGGCATAGGCGAATGCTTCCTCGACACGGCTTTCGGCACGCAGCAGACGACCGCGACCTTCTCACCAGCCGGGGAAGTCCACGTCAACGCGCTTGAAGTGACGCAGGGGATTCAGACGCCTGAGCTGCCGACGCGCACCTCGACAGCCGGGTTCCACGTCTCCTACCGCGGCATCGCGATGCCGTGGTCCGCGGGCGCCCCTGTGACGGTCAAACTCGTCGAAGGCCACGCGACCGTGGTGCGCGTGTATGCCAACTCCGAAACCCCGCTCGCGGCCGGATCGCTGCCGCCGATGCGCCTGACGGCGACCCGCAACGGCGTGACGCTTGCTCCCGGGCCGATCGGCCCCGACAAGCCTCCAGCGCCGAGCGCCGTGCCCGTCGGCGGGCTCGGCGTCGTCGGCGCCGGACAGCGATTCAGCGCCGGCGGCGCATACACGTTCACGCTTCCGCCCGAATGGACCCGTGGGGACATCAGCCTGCAGGCGGATGCGAACCCGGACCCGAACGCCTTTTCCAACGGGTGCTCGGAAGTGGCTTGCAGAAACCGCGGCATCGTCCTCGACGGAGTGCACTTCAACGCGGTCCGTAAGACGACGATCAACCCGATCGCGTTCGTCGCGGGCCTGCACGGCCCGAGGGGCTACCCCGGGCCCGACCCGCAGTGGAGCAAGCTCGAGGCGGCGATGCCCGTGCCGCTGCAGGTGAACCCCTACGTGCAGACCACGTCCGCCGGCGGCACCCTCTCCGGCTGTGCCGGTCTCAAACAGGAAGAAAAGGAAAGCAAGGAAGAATTCTCCGGCAAGGTGTATCGCAAACGCTCGGCGGAACTGCTGCAGTCGGTGAACGACTGGGCGAGCGAAAACGCCGTACGGATCGGCTACCCGATGGGGCTGGCGTCCGCCGAAGTAGCGAACACGTGTCGCAACGCGGGTGGCTTCAGCGGCGGGCTGACGGGGGGCGGCGGCTCGATGGCGACCGACGATCGACCGCTCAGCGCGATGGCGCACGAGTTCAGCCACGGCATTGGACGCACCCACGCGGGCGTCGAGTGCGGTAGCGGCGCCGACACTGCCGCCGACGAAGCGAACGGGACCGAACCGGACAAGGGCGACGACGCCCTGAGCGGCGGTCAGAGCGGCGAGAGCTGGCCCCAGCTCGTCGGCGGAACGAACTTCGTCGGCGGCTCGATCAAGAACACGTTCGTCGCGTCGACGAACGTCGAAGCGGACGGCGCCCTGGATGGCGTCGGGCTGCTCGGTATGGAAGACCTCTCCAACTCGCCCTACGAAATCACCTACAACCCGACGCTGCCGGCCCCGGGAGGCGAGATCTACGACCTGATGTCCTACTGCGGAGGTAACTCGAGCGTCTGGATGTCGGTGCGCAACTGGAACCGGGACGTCGAATACGCCGAGGGCGTGCCGGTCGACGTCGCCGGTCCGGTGGGGTTCTTCGCCAGGCGAAGCCCACCGGCGAAGGCGAGCTCCGCTCGATCGCTCGCCGTGAGCGTCGTCTACGACACCGGCAGCGGCCGTCCGCAGGTGATGAGCGTGGCGCCCGACGAAGGCCAGCCGACTCCGAGCGGGCCCGGAGGGTTCTCGCTGATCGCGCGTGACGCCGCCGGGCATCCGCTCGCGAGCGCGGGCGCACTCGCGTACTCGGTGCACCTCGACGGCGCCGCGCCACAGCTGTTCATCGTCGGCAGGGTCCCGGCGACGGGCACGCGGGCGGTAGAAGTCCTCCAGAACGGCCAGGTGATCGCCGTCGATCGAGCGAGCTCGACGGCGCCGACCGCGAGCCTCGTCTTCCCGCGCCGTGGTGCTCGCGTCGGCGGGCCGCGGGGAGCGGTGATCCGATGGCGCTCCCACGACGCCGACGGCGACCCGTTGAAGGCCACGATCCTCTACTCGCCGGATGACGGGCGCACATGGCGGACGGTCTTCAGTGGACCCGATCAAGGCTCGGCGACGATGCCGAGCAGCCAGCTCGGTGCCTCCAAGCACGCGCGCATACGGCTGTACGTCTCAGACGGGTTCTCCGAGGCCATCGCCACCTCCCCCAGGTTCCTCGCCATCGGCGCTCCACCCCGGGTGGTGATCACGAACCCCGGCCGGGGTCTGCGCGCATCCGCGGGCGGCGCACTGAGCCTCACGGGCAGCGCGTTCGACGATGCCGGCGCGCGGCTGACCGGCCGTTCGCTGACGTGGCGCTCGGGCCGGCTGATCCTCGGGACGGGAGAACACGCGACGACGGTCACGCTGCCCGCGGGCAGGCATGTGATCACGCTCACCGCGCGCGACCGTCACGGACGAAGCGCGACGAGCTCGGTGCGGGTGACGATCCTCCCGTCGGTTCCGATCGTACGGCTCCTGCGCATCCCGCACCGCACCTCGAGAAAGGCCACCGCGCTCACGATCAGGATCGCGACACTGGCCCCCGCCACGATGATCCTCGCAGGCAGGACGGTGCTGCTCGGGCGAGACCAAAGGTCGATCCGTGTACCGATTCGGCCCGGACGCAAGCCGCTCAAGCTCGCGCTCGTGCTTCGCTCGGGCCGGTTCACCAGCCGGCTCACCGCGACAGTTGCCCGCTAGCAGGTCGTTCCGCACGAGAGCCGCCATGCCTTTACTGTTAGAGTAAAGGCATGGCGCGAATCTCGACCAAGAACCAGATCACGATCCCCGTCGCGGCGCTCGCCGAGGTCGGGCTGCACGCTGGCGAGCGAGTCACAGTCGAGCCGGGCGGTGACGGGGAGCTGCGGATCCGCCGCGCTACCACGACCTTCGAGGATGCGTTCGGGATGCTGACGGGCACCTACCCTGCCGGTTATCTGGAGCAGCTCGACGCCGAAGATGAAATGCGGTGAAGCTGCTCCTCGACGCGGACGTCCTGATCGGAGCGCTTGATGGCAACGACCCGCACCATCATCGCGCCCGCGAGCTGTTCACCAAGTGGCGCGACGACCAAGATGCCTGCGCGGTCAGCGTCGTGAACCTCACCGAGGTGCTGATCGCTCCCTCGGCAGAGATGTCGAAGCTCGCCGCCGCCCGGGAGGCGATCGCCGCCCTCGGCGTCACCGTACACCAGCCGAACGAGGCGATCGGGGTCGAGGCGTCGCGCCTGCGCCAACGGCACCCGATCAGCCTCCCCGGCGCCTACTGCCTCGCAACGGCGAAGCACACGAGCTCGGCGGTCTCGTCGTTCGATCAAAAGATCCTGAAGGCCGCCAAGCGCGAGGGCATCAGGGCCGCCTAACGCCGGCAGACACGAACGAGACATCCCCGCGAGCCGGCCGTCAACGTCAAGGCCTGAGTCATCGCCTGGGTGTTCCAAGAGGTCTCTCGATGTCCCTCCAACTTTGCTTCGAGCAACCTGTAGTACCACCGAAGTACTACGGAAAAAGGAACTCCCCTGCAAATCCGGGCTTTCTGGCCATGGGCGATACTGGGCTCGAAAATCAGCCTGGGGCTCGTTTTGGGTGCTATCCCCCGTGTTTACTGGGCTTAGCTGCGCTCAGATGACACGAGCTTTGCTCAAAACGGAACCACAAGTGGGGACCTTTGCTGCTGGGACTCCAGAGCCCGCACTGGACCCAAGAGAGATGACCTATGCGTGAGCCAGCGCGCGCATCTCTCGCACCGGGTGACGCCCCAGCGTGCTCGACGTCGCGAACGCAGCGATGTGCCCGTGTGGCCTGAGCGTGACGCGCACACGAACGCACCCCCGCAACCGATCCACGACGCTGCGCGGAAACGGGATCAACATCAGCTCGATCTCCTCGTCCACGATCACTGTGGCGCGGCACTCCTCAGCGAGACTGCGCCACACGACCTCATCGGCCCAGTCCTTGTCGCCAGGGACGAACTCAACATCATCCGGGTAGCCCAGACTCTCGTCGCTGTGGTTAGCGGCCATGAACAGCTCGTCTGTCTTCTTGTCGATAGTGCTCATCGTGTCGACTCCCAGCTACGAACGATATCGCTCCAGCCCTCCAAGAGCTTGATTTCTGCGGCATGCATCGCTTCATTCGGCGGTCCGTGCGTCACGATTGGCGACTGCTTCTCCGACCCCACGTAGCGATGCTCGTGGTGCTCGTCGGAGGCGTGGGCGTTATCGAACGTCCGCACCGTGTGCCAGACACCACCGCGCTCAACGAGGAGCACGATCGCGTACTCAACCGGATGAGCGCTGGACCGCGCGATCACGATCCGCACATGGGGCGCGACACGGCGACGGCGAGTCCGATCCTTAGTCATGGGCCCGATGATCCATGGCCGTTAGGACGGGACAGCCCCGGGGCTTGCGGAAGCAACGCATTCGATCAGCCATCGAGCCACTCCCCAAACCGGTCGACCATCTCGACCTCCCGCTCGTTCGGCGCAGAGTCGTGGCGAAGGGTCCACGAGGCGTGCGGAGTCAGCACGACAAGCTCGACGTTCGCACGCGCCCGTAATCGTCTGGTCACGCACGGCTTGATCCTCGCCAGTGTCGGAGAGCCTGCACAGAAGGTCTACCCGCTTGCCCGAGGCCAGCACAGCGGCTTAGCGGCCGTTTCTGACGCCGTAGCAACCCAGCGAGCCGCAGGGAGCTGCAGCGGCACAACTCAGCATCCCCAGCGTGACAATGTGTCCGTATTGTGTCCGCGAGGTGCTGGGACTGCCGATTTGCGAGGGTTGCCAGAGCCGATATTTGGCTCTAGAATGCGCTATGGGCGATACTGGGCTCGAACCAGTGACCTCCGCCTTGTCGAGGCGGCGCTCTCCCAGCTGAGCTAATCGCCCTGGGAAGGTCCCAAGCCTATCAACGGCCCGATACGCTTGGGGATCCAGCTGGGCGACGTGGCGGAGTGGCTACGCAGCGGCCTGCAAAGCCGTCTACACCGGTTCGATTCCGGTCGTCGCCTCTGAAAAGCCCTGCAAATCGGCACCTTTCGGCACAGCAGACAGTCATCTGTCTCTCAGAAACGCCTCCGAAAGCCGTTTACACAGCCCAAATTTTGTGCTCATTTGCAGGGGTTTTATCGCCGCAGACGATCGTCCGTTTCCCAGGCCTCCGCCAAAAGCCGTCTACACCCCCCGCTCCAGGACACTGCGGCCGGTAGTCGCGATGACCCAGCGACTCGAGCACAAGAGCGCATACGACGCGGCCTCCATGGTCCTCGCCGAAGAGCTCAACGCCACGCTCTGGACACTCGACGGACACTCGCCCGCAACGCAGGACCACGCGACTCCCGGTAAAGCTCATCCGCCCTGAGCCGCTGCTCCGGATTGCTCGTGTGGGCAGCCCGTCGTCTAGTAGGCGGGGCGAGCGCAGCGCACGCCGATCTTCGCGGGGGAGGGCGGGCCGGAGATGCTCCGCGCCGGGCTACTGCCAAGCCGCTTCAACGTGCTGCCACGCCAGACGTATACGGTCTCCCGCCGTACCCAGCGCCGGTGCGCCGATCCCCGCAGTTCGTAGAGGTCGTCGTAGATGTAGTGGCGCTTGGCGCGAGAGGCGCAGGTGAGACCAAATCTGATCCCGAAGTCGGAGCCGTAGGCGGGAAGGGCCCCGGCGCGGCGCAGCGTTCCGCCGGCGTAGGTGTAGATGGCGATGTTCTCCTCGGTGGTGATGTGCTGTTCGTCGACGAACAGCTCCGCGCCTGGGCGTCCGTTGACGTTTCCGACGGCGAGGAGACCCGGAAGGAAGAAGGCGTCTGAGGCGGTGTGAACGACGAGGGTGCGCCCAGAGGACAGGGTCGCTTCCAGCCGGCCTCCGCTGCTGGCGGGCGTGAGCACGATGGCGTCGAGCCGGCCGTCGCCGTCGATGTCGGCGCGCGCCCGGTAGACGAGGCGGGGCGACACGGCCGGCCCGCCCTGGCTGGCCGCGACGGCGACGCCTGCTCCAGCGCACACGGCTATGGCGATGGCGCACGCCAACGCCGGGATCGCGCGGAAGGAGAGGGCGGTTGCGATCCTCATCGCCCTCGAAGCGCAAGGAGCCGGCAGCACGGGTTCAGATAAGCGCCGAGAAGCGCGTCCAGATGTTTGTGCTCGCCGGTCCTTGGCAGTACACCGTCCCCGTGTAGCGACGGCCACGGCGATTGCATGTGATCAGAAAACCCACGCGTGAAGCCGGCGAATCCACTCGCATCTGACAGTTGCTCAGCTCGTGACAGACGTTCACGTAGTCCGTGACCACGTTGCCGGCAAGTCCGCACGCGGTAACTGCGGACGCGTAGATCGCAGGGTCTCCTTCCCGGCACCAGTGGGCGGCGGGTGTTGCCGCGCCCGCGCCGGCGGCCGGCGCAAAAGCTGCGATCACAACCGCGCTGACGATCAGGTTCCTGTGCATGGCCGTATCGTCGCGTGCGGGTGGATCGCGCGACATCCGCATCCAGCACCTGCTCCTTCCGGGAAAGTACTCGCTCAGCACCGCAATAGCCCGCCGTTTGTTCGGAGGGGTAGGATTGCGTCAAGGGTCGCCAGGCGGATCCTTCCTTCGATTCACGATGAGCTCGATTGAGGCCGACGCGACGGGCATGCCGGGTCCACTCGGCGGGTCGTTGACTCCCGCGGAGGCGGTTCGGCTGGCACGTGGCTACGTCGCCGCATACAACGACCGCGACCTCGAGGCGATGCTCGCGCTGCAGGACGAGAACGTCGTCAGCTACCCGTCGCGGCTATTCGGCAGCAGGCGGCACACCGGTCACGCAGGTGTCCGGGCATGGTGGGAGACAATGGTGGCCAGCGGCCGCTGGTACGAGGTCGTGATACGTGACATCCGCCTCCTCGACGCTGATCGAATCGCGGTTCTCGGAGAGATACGCGACCAGGGAGAGATGCTCAGTCCGTGGGGCGTGGTGGTGCGCGTCCGCAACGGACTGATCGTCGAATCGCGCTCCTATCTGAGCTCCGACGAACTGCTCGAGGAGCTTGGGTTGCTCGGGTAGGAAGCTCACGAACACGACGCACACCGCCAGCATCATCAGGACGCGGGCGAGCGTGTGGTAGGACCACCCACGTTAGTTTGCCCGCTCGCTTGCCACGGAGTTTCCCGGCTACGTTCTCAGTGTTCGGTACGGATGTCCGCGCCGCGACTCAGGCGTAGCGTCTAAGACATGGATTTGGTTGTCCTTCTGATCATCATCCTCATCGTCCTGGCGTTGGTGGGGAGCATTGCCGTGAGTCCGCTGCTGTGGGTTCTCGTGATCATCCTCGTGCTCTTCGCCTTTCTGGGTCGAGGCCGCTACTACGGGCGGCGAGGGTGATAGCTCGCTCTCGGCATCGCGGATCGCGGATCGCGGCGATCGCTTCCGCACCGTCCGCCGGCGTTCGCCTCGA
>Ga0265337_1001899_pt1 | contig 9948 bp, 6 predicted proteins | sample 42122metaG_FD_192441 | JGI IMG/M metagenome (GOLD analysis project Ga0265337, IMG submission 192441) | Rhizosphere microbial communities from Carex aquatilis grown in University of Washington, Seatle, WA, United States - 4-21-22 metaG | ecosystem: Host-associated > Plants > Roots > Rhizosphere >... | reverse complement strand
ACGACTGCTCTGATTTTTGGGGTGCCCTGACGGAGCGATTTCACGCGCTCGCGCCAGGGTTCGTCGTGGTTCAGATGCCGTGACGAGCGGGATCGGACCGATCGTCGGACGCGTCGTACGCCGAGGGCGCCTCGGAATCGCCCGGCAGCGAGGCCGGCGGGAACTCCGAATCTGGCCGCTTGGCGAATCGATCGATCCCTCGCTCGAGCAGATCCAAAAAGAGCGTGTGTGCCGCCGCGGAATGCGACTCGTCGCCCTCGATGAACGCGTTGAGCGAGAGCCCGGTGAGCGCCGCGACGACGAGCGTCGAGAGCGGCTCGGTGCGATCGGGCTCTTCGGGGTCGATGTGAAGCGAGTTCGCAACGCCCTCGGCGACCAATCGATGGTGCTCGCGCCGGAGCGCGACGGCCTGGTCGCGAACCTTGGCGTCGTTCCTGAGCTCGCTCCAGATCCCCAGCTCGAACCCGATGTTTTGGCCGTCTTCGGCGCTCCACGCCTTGCGGATCGCTTCGACCACCGTTCGCCCGGTGCGTTCGCTCATCGATCCGAGAGAATCGCGGACCCGGGCGAGGTGCTCGGCGTACGCGAAGCGCTGCGCTTCTCGCACCAACGTCATCTTGTCGTCGAAGTAGTGATAGATGACGCTTTTCGGGATCCCGATCTCGCCGGCGATCTCGGCCGTCGTGGTATCGAAACCGGAGCGCGAGAAACATCGCACCGCCGCGCGAAGAATCGCAGCCACCCGCGGTTTCGACCAGTCCACGTTGCGCGTGCTTCCCACCGTGCGCGAGGACTGCGCCTGAGAATGAGGGACGCCTTCGGTCTCCGATTCGCCTTCAGGAACGAACTCTTCCGAATGAGGAGTGTTGGGCTCTGACATCGCTTCCTCTCAGGGTTCTCATCAGCCACCGGCCGATTTCGGCAAGCTTCGAACCCCAGCTGATGCCGAAATTAGCAAGATTGGTGCCTGGAGCCCTCAAGCCCTCGAATCCCTAGATAACGCGACCAACTGGCCGGGCTCGTGGCGAAAGGCGTGGAGCCGGAGCGCTCCGGATCCGTTTTGGAGCACTTTTGCTCCACGCCTTGGACTGAAACCACGGCGCGAAACCGAGGCCGTCCATGAATCGGGTCAGCGCCGCGACAGGCCGTGGCGTCGCATCAAGCGCTCCAGCGATTTGCGATGGATCCCGGCGTGGTCGGCGGCGCGGTCCAGGTCTTCGTAAGTGCCGAGCAGCCCGGCGAGGTACTCTCGCTCGAGGGCCTGGCGAGCGTCCCGAAGCGAGAGGCGGTCGGGGTTGGTCGCTACCGTCGGCTGCCCCGTCGGCGCGGGCGGACGGTTGCTCGGGCGCACGTGCTCGAGCTTTTCGAACGACCCCCGACGGAGCACGAGAGAGTTCGACAGCGCCGCGGCCCGCCGGACGATATTTCGGAGCTCACGAACGTTTCCCGGCCACCCTTGCTCCTTCAAGTAAGCAACGGCGTCGGTGCCGAGCGACCTCGGCGGCCCATCGAGCCGTTCGAGGATGAGGCCGGCGAGCATCGGGACGTCCTCGCGGTGCTCACGGAGTGGCGGCATGCGAACCACGACCTCCGCGAGGCGATACAGCAGGTCCTCGCGAAACGTGCCGTCGTCGACCATCGCCGCGAGATCGCGATGCGTCGCCGCAATGACGCGAACGTCGACCTCGGTCGGCGCGCCGGCGCCGATGGGGGTTACCTCTTTGCGCTCCAGCACGCGGAGCAACTTCGGCTGCAGCTCGAGCGGCAGCTCGCCGATCTCGTCGAGGAAAATCGTGCCGCCGTGCGCGCGCTCGAACGCGCCGGAGCGGCTGCGATCGGCGCCGGTGAACGCGCCGCGCTCGTGTCCGAAGAGCTCGGCTTCAACGAGGTTCTCGTTGACCGCGCCGCAATCGAAAATGACGAACGGGGCGTTCGCGCGAGAGCCGGCCTGGTGAATGCCGCGAGCGGCGATTTCCTTTCCAGTCCCGGTCTCACCGACGATGAGACAAGTCAGCGCAACGCTCGACACCTTTTCGAGCAGCGCGAACACGCCGCGCATCACGGGCGACGAGCCGTGGAGCTCGCCGAAGCGATCGGACTCCGACTCGCCGAGCGGCACCCACGTGTGCGACGGCTCGAAGATCACCTCCGAGTCGCCGAGGCAGAGGCGCATGCCGGGCTCGATCGGCGCTTCGAACACGCGAACGCCGTCGACGAAGGTTCCATTCGTGGAGCCGAGGTCGCGGACGACGTAGCAGTCGCCTCGCGCCACCACTTCACAATGGTGACGGCTCACCGTGTCGTCGGTGAGGCACAGATCGTTGCTGCCCGCGGACCCGACGCTCGCCCGAGCAGCGAGCACGTCGCACTCGGCGCCCTGATCGGGACCGATGACCACGCTGAGCCTCAGCCGATGCTGCGAGAGCTGGCCGGGCACGGTGTCGAGCACCAGCCCCTGCTTCAACGAGCGACGCTTCGTGAGCGTCTCGGGCAGCATCATCCTACCTTCTCGCGCGGCCGCTCGAGACCCGGCGGCGCCTCAGCCGTCGAACAGCGGCGCTCTCGGAAGGGCCGCGTCTGCGTCGAACAGGTCGTCGCCACCGACGAAAGCGTAGCCCCGACGGGCTTCGTAAAGAAGACGCTCGCACGCCGAAACGAGGACGGGGTTGTGGGTGGGACGAAACCAACGATCGACCGCGTCGCGGTGAAGTTCGAAAGCACGCTCGTCGCCCTCCTCGAGAGCCAGGCGCGCGCGCGCCTGGTGCAAGAGCCCGAGCGTGACGGGTCCGCGACCGGCGCCGCTCTCTTCGATGGTCCGATCGAGCTCGCGACGCGCCAAGGCGACGTCGCCCATGCCCGAGAGCGCCCGAGCGTGTTGAATTCGCGCGAGGAGCGTGAGACGCGCGAAAGCGCGGTCGTCGGCGTCGAGGCCGTCGAGAAACGTGCGCGTCAAGGTCTCGGCGCGCGCGTGGTCGCCGACGGAATTGTAGACGTCCGCGAGCACTCCAATCGCGATCGAACGCCCCGAAAAGTCCATGTTCGCGACCGGCTCGAGCAAGCTCCGGGCCGCGCGATACTCTCCGCGGAACCGGAGACAAGCGGCGCGCGCGATGCGCTCGTACCCTTTCAGCGACGAAATTTCCCGGGACAGGGTCGCGAGGCGTGCGGCGGTCCATTTCAAGCCGACGACGTTGCCCTGTTCGATATGGGTGCCGAGCAGTGCGACGGGCTGCCAGACCTGGACTTGCCACGCCGACCCTCGCTCGATCGCATAGCTCTCGACGCGCTCGCCGTAGCGGTTCCCTTCGACGCGCTCGCCGCGACGTAGGTAGTAGAGCATGCGAAGCTGGTCGCCGATCATGTCGTACGGACGCAGCTCGAGGCGCTCGAGACGCTCCGCGTAGTCGAGCACGTCGCAGCCGTCACGCAGCGCTTCGGCGGTGCCGATCGCGGCGAGGGCGCCGCCGATCATGAGACGCCGCGCCGCGTCCGGGAATCGGACACGACCGTCGCGGCGCTCGAGCTCACCCAGAACCGCGACGAGCCCCGAACGCGCCTTGCCGAATCGACCCCGGCACAAAGCCTCCAGGCCTGCGACGTATCGATAGGTCAGGCTCGCGGCGTTGCGTCCGTGCACGTGCGGCTCGAGGGCCTGCAAGATGCGGCGCACTCCGGAGGCGTCGAGGCACACGGCGGACGCGGTCGACAGGGACGCCGCGCAGATCAGAAACAAGGCAATCCCGCCCGGCCGATTCGTCCCGGCGCTCGCCGCGCCCGCGCCGCTCCATTTGCCGAGCAGCTCGAGGGCTTCGGCGCCGTAACGCGTCGCGAGCCGGCGATCGACGAAGAAGCCCGCGGCGGCCAGGGTGCCGACCAGCGACGCCACCTCGTGCTCGGTGCGACGCTGAGTTCGGTACGTCTCGAGCGCCGCTTCGAGCGCAGGGACCGACGCCGGCAGCTCGACCATCGCCTTCGGCAAGAGCCTGGCCGATTCGGTGAGGAGCGCGACGCCGCGCGCTTCCTCGCCGCCGTTCAACGAGTGATACCCAGCAGCGATCTTGTCGGAGCACCGTACGCTGGTCGAAAACCACTCGCCGAGCTCACGATGGAGACGGCGCGCTCGCTCTTCGTCGAGTCCCTCGGCCAGCCGCTCCCGGAGCGACCCTTCCGCGAAGCGGAGTCGATCTCCGGTCGGGATCAGGACACCGTCCGCCACCAGTTCGTCGACGAGCGCCGTCGCGTCCGCTTCCGACGAAGCGCCTTGCCGCTCGGCGAGGGCGACGCAGAGCGCGACCGGAAGCGCGACGCGGCTCACGCTGAGCGATTCAGCGAGCGCGAGCGCCGCCGGACGAAGACGACTCAGCCGTCCGAGAATCGCTTGCTCGACGCCCTTCGGCAACGACTCGATGGGCAGCTCCTCGGGCAGGGTCCACGCGCCGTCGGCATACGTCGCGAAATGGCTCGAGACGAGATGGCTCATGAGCTCCATGCAGTGGAGCGGAACGCCGGCGCTCCGCGCGTGGATCCACCCGGAGACGCGCTCGCTCCCGAGGGCACGGCCGAACAGCATGGCCACGAGTTCGCTCACCGACGCCGGATCGAGCGGACCGAGCGACAGCCGATTCGGAAACCGGTCTGCGAACCCCGGCGTCCGGGCGGTGACCACGACGAGCAGTCGCGCCCGAGCCGTGGCGCGCGTGAGCGACGTCAGTGTCGCAGCGCAGGCGTCGTCGGCGGCGTCGACGTTGTCGACGACGACGACGAGCGGACGCCGCGCGGCGAACGCGACGAGCCAACACTCGAACGCGTCGCGCATTTCCGGAGTCGTCGAAAGCGGGCCGAGGCCGAGCGCGCCGTGGCGCGTGACGGCCTCGGGCGCGAGCCAACCGAGGCGCTCGGCGTACGGTGCCGCCGCGAGGATCGCCTCCTCGGGCGCCGCTTCGAGCAATCGTCCGGCGAGCTCCGACAACGTGCCGCCCGCCGACGGGGCGACGCTCGCGTCGACGGCGATCGCCGTCGCGCCGCGGAGCTGCGCTTCCAGCGCGACGTCGCGCGCGAGCCGAGTTTTTCCGAGCCCGCGATCGCCCACGATGCAAATGTCGGAGCCGTGCGCGGCGAGCGCTCGCTCGAGCGCTCGCGACAGCACGGCGAGCTCACGCGCTCTGCCGACCGTCTTCGCGCTCAGGAGGTAGCTCTCGGCGACCTCGCTGCGTTCTTCGGGATAGAGCCGTCCGAGTGCGTCCAACCGCTCGATCACCTCGGCCGCGCTCGACGGCCGCGCCAGCCGATCACGGCTCAGCATCGACAGGACGAGCGCGTCGAGCCCCTCGGGGATCTCCGACACGAAAGCCGACGGCGGGGGCGGACTGTGCTCGAAGACCTTCGGTAGGTCGTCGAGGCGGCGCGCGGCGAACGCCTCTCGACCGGTGAGGAGAAGGTAGAGCAGGCACCCGAGCGAATAGAGATCGGCGCGGTGATCGAGCGGCTCGCCAGCGAGCGCCTCCGGCGGCACGCACGACGGCGTGCCGGCGATGTCCGCGGGGACGCCGAACGGCGTCAGGGTCCCGAAGTCGAACAGCTTCGAGCGACCCGACAGGGTGGCGCGCACGTTGCGCGGACTGACGTCGCGGTGCACGAGCCGATGCGCGTGGAGCAGCGCGAGCGAGGACGCGACGTCGCGCACGCGACGGCACGCCTCGCGATAGCCGGCGGGGGCGACCTCGATGAGGTCGCGCCCGTCGAGGAGCTCCATCGTGTAGTAGGGCCCGAACTGATCGACGCCGTAGTCGTAGACCTCGATGATGCTCGGGTGCCGGAGTCGCACCAGCATCGCGTACTCTTGTCCGAAGCGATGTTCGCGATCGCGCGCCTCGGCGGGGCCTTTACGTCGCGTAGATTCGCGCGCGTCGTCGGGATCGAGACGCTTCAGCGCGACGCGCGTCTTCGTGGACTCGTCGTACACGGCGTAGACGACGCCCATGCCGCCGCGCGCGAGTTCTTTCTCGACGCGATACCGCCCCGCGAGGATGGGGCTCGCGCGGTCAACCGCCGCGACCATCGGAGAGCGCACGGCGCGTATCCTACCTCGGTCCTAGTCCGGCTGCCCGGTCCGCGAACCGAGCTTTTGCGACGCGGTCGGCGAGTCGGCCGTTTCGAAGTCGCACCAACAAACCCCCTGAAAACCGCCGGATCCAGCCGGCGCGCGTCCGATCGCAGAGCCGAAAAATCCGATGTTGGCGGCGGAAACGTCAGGGCCGCCGTTGCTTGTCCTCAGCGGCGATTTCGGCGAGGAGCTCTTCGACGCGTAGCGTGCGATCGACGCCGGTGTCGTAAACGAAGCGCAGATCGGGGATCCGCTTGAGACGCAGGCGGCCGCCGATGCCGCGACGAAGACGACTGCGGACGCGTTCGAGGTGCGCCATGACGACGCGACGGGCGTCCGCGTCGTCGACGATGAGCCGCACGTTGACGCGCGCGACGCCGAGATCGTCAGGGAGCTCGACGCCGGTGATCATGAGACCTGCGAGCTTCGGATCGGAGACTTCGCGCGCGATGAGATCCGTCAACGCCTCGCGGATCTGGGCGCCGACGCGTCGCGCACGGAGGCCGGACTCGGCGGTCACGAATCGCTCTCCTCGTCGAGCGAGTGCTCGATGCCGCCGCGGATGTTCTCGCCACCTTTGCCGAACGACAGCACTTCGGTCCGCACGTCGGCGAGGATCGCCTCGGAGAGCGAGCCGGCGATCGACGTCACGGCGGACAGCGCCTCATCGCATCGCGGGCGTTCGCGCGACACGACGGCGATGGCGACCGTTGCGATCTGCCAGGCCTCGACGTCGCCGACCTCGGCGACCGACGCCTTGAGCCGCGCCCGCACGCGGTCCTTGAAGCTGCGAACCACGCTCCGTCTGTCCTTGAGCGACCGCGCTCCCGGCATCTGCAGCACGAAGCGCGCGACGCCGACGAACATGGCCTAGGGCGCCGCGGTCAGAGCGACTGCCGAACCTCTTGCACGTCGTAGCACTCGACGGTGTCGCCGACCTTCATCTCGTTGAATCCTTCGAAGGACATGCCGCAATCGAAGCCTTCCTTCACTTCGCGGACGTCGTCCTTGAAGCGCTTCAACGCGGAGAGCTTGCCGTCCCAGAGGAGCGTGCCTTCGCGCCGAACCCGCGCCCGCGCGGTGCGCTTGAACAACCCCTCGGTGACCATGCAGCCCGCGACCCAACCGGCCTTCGAGATCTTGAAGAGTTGTCGAATCTCCGCCTTGCCGATCGTGGTCTCGATGAGCGTCGGCGCGAGCATGCCCTCCATGGAGAGGCGCACGTCGTCGACCATCGCGTAGATGATCGAGTATTGGCGGATCTCGACGCCTTCCTTCTGAGCGAGGCTGCTCGCCTTGCCGGCGGGGCGCACGTTGAAGCCGATGATGATCGCCTTCGCGGCGACCGCGAGGTTCACGTCGCCCTCGGTGATGGCGCCGACGGCCGAGTGAACGATGGTCACCTTCACCTTCGGCGTGCTGAGGCGCTCGAGCGCGTCGACCAAGGCTTCGACCGAGCCCTGAACGTCGGCTTTGATGATGACCTTGAGGTCGAGCTGCGCCGCTTCGCTCATCTGGCGGGCGAGCTCTTCCAGCGACACCTTCATGGCGCTCGGCAAGAGGCTCTTCCGCTCCTTGCTCTTCCGGGTCTCGGCGATTTCCTGCGCCTTCTTCGGGTCGGTGACGACGTGGACGGGGTCGCCCGCGCTCGGCACGTCGTTCAAACCGATGATCGCCACCGGCGTCGAAGGGCCGGCGCTCGAGATGCTGCGCCCGCGATCGTCGATCATCGCGCGGACCTTGCCCCAGGCGGAGCCGGCGAGGATGACGTCGCCACGGTTCAACGTGCCGTCGGTGACGAGCATGGTCGCGACCGGGCCGCGGCCACGGTCGAGCTCGGCCTCGACGACCAGACCTTGTGCCGGGTTCTTCGGATTCGCGCCGAGATCGAGCAATTCCGCCTGAAGCGCGATGCTCTCGAGGAGGTGATCGACGCCCTGACGGGTGGTCGCCGACACTTCGCAGAACAGCGTATCGCCGCCCCACTCTTCGGGGACGAGGCCGGCCTCGCTGAGCTCGCGGCGCACGCGATCGGCCTGGGCCTGCGGTTTGTCGATCTTGTTGATCGCGACGACGATCGGCACGCCCGCGGCCTTGGCGTGAGCAATCGCTTCCTTGGTCTGCGGCATGACGCCGTCGTCGGCAGCGACGACGAGGACGACGATGTCCGTCGCCTGCGCGCCGCGCGCCCGCATCTGCGTGAACGCTTCGTGGCCTGGCGTATCGAGGAACGTGATGCGGCCGCGCGGGGTTTCGACCGAGTACGCGCCGATGTGCTGCGTGATGCCGCCGGCCTCACCTCCCGCGACGTTCGCCTTGCGGATCTGATCGAGGAGGCTCGTCTTGCCGTGGTCGACGTGGCCCATGACCGTGACGACCGGGGGACGCGATTCCTTGCCTTCTTCGGTCTCCAGCTTGGGAACGCCCTGCGCCGCCTCGATCGCTTCCTCTTCGGAAACGGCCGTGTCTTCGACCTCCCACCCGAACTCGTTCGCGACGATCTTCGCGGTGTCCGCGTCGAGGGAGCTGTTGATGTTCACGCCGGTCAGACCGAGTTGCATCAACTTCATGAGCATCTCGGTCGCCTTGACGCCCATGCGCGCGGCGAGGGTCTGCAAGAGGACGGTGCCCTCGATGCGAACGACCTTCTTGTGCGCGGCGCGTTCCTGCGCGGGGATCATCGGCGCGCCGATGCGCTTCATCGGCTGGCCCATCGGCATGCCGCGCGGGCCGCCGCGACCACCACGCTGGCCGGGTCGTCCACCCATCATCGGGCCGCGACGCTGCGGACCGCCAGCGGGACCGCCAGCCTTCGCGTCGTACTGCACGCGGCGCGGCGTCGGAGCACTGCGCGGCGGTGTCGGCATCGGCACGCCCGGGCGCCCTTGCCACACTTCGACGCCGGTCTTCGGCGGAGTCGACGGACGACGGCGCTGGTCGGGTTCTGCGGCGCGAACTGCGGTTACTCCACCGCCTGCCGCCGCGGCGGCGGGTGCCGCTGCTACAGGGCTCGCCGCAACCTGCGCGACGGACGCAACAGCCGCGACGGGCGCCGCGGGCGAGGCAGGAGCAGGAGGAGTGATGCGCTGCACGACCGGCGGCGGTGCGGGCTCGACGGGCGCGGGCGGCGGAGGCGGCGCGGCGGCCACCTCTTCGCGAACATGGTGAACCGGCGCGGGCCGCGGTGCTTCGACGACGGGTGTCGGAGCGGGCTCGGAGACCGAAGCTTCGATCACGGGCTCCTCGACGACCGGTGCTGGCGGAGGCGGCGGGGCGTGGCGCGGCGCGCTCGGCGCCGGAGCCTTGGCTTGGACCACCGGTTCCGCGTGACGCGGCGCCGAAGGAGGCGGCGGTGGTGCGGCGCGCGGCTCCGAACGGACCGGGGGTGGCGGAGCCGCGTGGTGCGGCGCGCTCGGAGGCGGCGCGGAGACCGGCGAACTCGGCGCGCCCGGGCGCTTGACGGCCCGACGTTTGACGACCGATGCGTGAATGCGTTCTTCGACGACGCTCTGTGCGCTCTGCTTTTCCAAGTGCCTCTTCACCCGATCGATTTGCTCGGGCGCAACCGCGCTCATGTGATTGCGGACGTCCGTAACCCCAATTGCCTGGAACATGGCGACCAGAGCCTTGTTCTCCAGACCCAAGTCGCGGGCGACCTCGTACACGCGCAGCTTACTCATCGAACCTCCGCCTGAGCCGGCTCGTCCGTCTTCGGTGAACCTGGGTCAGGCATTTTTGACAATGCGATCGCTTGAGCGATGGCTTCTGAAAAACCGCGATCGCGAATGGCGAGCACGGCGGTCTCCACGCGACCGACCGCATCGCCGATGCTTTGCTTCGTACCC
>Ga0265337_1001898_pt1 | contig 9949 bp, 9 predicted proteins | sample 42122metaG_FD_192441 | JGI IMG/M metagenome (GOLD analysis project Ga0265337, IMG submission 192441) | Rhizosphere microbial communities from Carex aquatilis grown in University of Washington, Seatle, WA, United States - 4-21-22 metaG | ecosystem: Host-associated > Plants > Roots > Rhizosphere >... | reverse complement strand
GTGTCCTACCCTTTAGGATTTCTCCCAGCGCGCTTCGACCGACGGCGAGCCGTACGCCGGATCGTCGCCCGGTCGGCGGCGTATCCCATGGCGTCGCACAGCTCCTCGACCGCGCGCGTTTCGGCCTCCGCGCCCTTGTTTCCGCGGCCACCCGTGTTGTTCCGATGCGCTTCGACGAGAGCGCGGATGCGAGTCACGTTTTCCGCGGCGAGCGTTCTATAGACCGGCTCGCGTTCGCCGTACGCGCGCGCGACGAGTACCGCGGAGACGTCCGCGGGGATGCCGTTCGGGGGGCGCGCCATTCGACCAGCAGCCTTGCAGAGGTCCAGCAGAGTCTCGCGACTCCGGGCCTTGGCCTCTTCTGCGCCATGCGTCGGAGCCTCGCCCGTCATCACGGCAAGCACACCGCGCGCGACGACACCGCATTGCGCGGTCTCGGCGCTCGAAAGGCCGTCGCGACGCACTTCCTTCGCGAGGTCGAGGAGCTTGCGGCCGAGCGATTCGAGTAGGGCGGCGTCATAGTCTTTGGATCTCGCTGCGATGACGTTCATGCATGCGACGTCCGCGCGTTGCTGCTCTGCTATGCTTTTTCTGGTCGTCATCGTCGACCCTGCCCCCGCGCGCTTGCCGGCGCGGCGGGGGCGTTCCTTTCTTGGTGACCTACGTCGTTTGGTCCGGATTCCCGCAAACGATATCGAGCGCTATCAGCATGTCACTGCCGCCCGGGGTCAGATCCGACGTAGCAAAGGATTCAGACAAACCTTTGTCCAATTTTCCGGCAAATGTCTCAAGCGCTCTGCACAGTTGGCTGAGATCCGCGACCATGCCGAATGCGGCAAGCTGAATATGATCGATCACCCCGTGGAACGGCTTTCCGCATGGGTTCACCATCGGTGTAATGCGGTCGAAGTGCGCTCCAGGAACAATCGCACACCCCGCGAGCCTTAGCGGCGGTCCGTGGTCGACCAGGCCAACCCAAGCGAGTTCTCCCCACGCAGGCGGAGGGGCGTCGCCAGCTTTGCTGAACTCCTGATCCAGGTGCTGAACGTGATTTCGAAGATCCTCAACCGAAGCGGTCTCGCGTTTGAACAGCTGGTAAGTCGGGGTAGATTTCTTCATGCCAGGGCTCTGGTCGAGCAGCGTGCGCAATCGGTGGAGCCCGTCGACGATCGACCAAGCGTCGAGCATCATTGCGGCGTGCGCGCCGATCGGTACGTTCCCGGCTTCGCGCGCTATCTGCGCGAGGGTAGTGAGCCCGATCGTCAGGCGCGAATACGCGCCCCACGTCATCTCGATCGACAGTCGGATACCGTCTAGAAAGAGGCGCTGTCGCGCATTCAGACGTGATGGAATGTGGCGCAGCGGAGAGTCGAGCGCTGGGAGAGGCTTCGGTTCAAGATCAGTCATCCTTGCGTTCCTTCGCAACGCCGGCGACCAGTTGCGGCCCTAGCGACCGTCGCGCCGTCGCCGTGCGGCGTCTAGCCTTACGACTCCAGCCCGCGCTGCCCTTCGCGCTTCGAGCTCCCGAGCGAGAGTCGCGACCACCGTCCACTCGCCTGCCGCCGACGCCTTCGTCAGAGCATCGGCGAGCGCCGCTTCGACGACGTCCAAAGCGTGGCCCACCTCGCGACCCAGGGTGGGCCTCTGTGCATTTCCCTGCACCCCTGCGTCCACGGCAGAGCCCTTTTTGGCTCCCACGTCGTTCCCGGTGCGCTCCGATACGCTTTTAAATCCCCTGCGTCTGCCATTCCGCCAAGGGGCCGTGAAGCGAATCGTGAGGGAGGCTGGCACGGCCCGAAAACGAGGGCAACGGGCTTGGTTTAGCTGCCGAGGGCTTGGAGCTCGAGGGGTTCGGTGGCGTGGTGCGATGAGATGAGCTCGTGGATTTTGCCGACGATGTGGTGGGCGTCGCGGGCGACGCCGGAGAAGCGGCCGGAGCCCCAGGTGTTGAGCCAGGGGAGACCGATGAAGTAGAGACCGGGCACCGACGTGACGCCGCGGACGTGCTCGGCGTGGCCCTTCGGGTCGAACACGGGGAACTTCACCCATCCGTAGTCGGTGCGAAAGCCGATGCACCACACCACCGACGTGATGTTCTGCGCTGCAGCGTCGAGCTCGAGCGTCTCGTTGTCGGGCGCCCACACCGGCACGTACTCGGAGGGTGCGGGTGCATCGATGCCCTCCTTCGCGATGTAGGCGTCGATGGAGCGGTTGATGCTGTTGTAGACGGTGTCCGCGCCGTCGAGGTTTTCGATCAAACCCGGCGCGAACTCGAACTTGGTGCCGTCGATGTTCGAAAGCACGCCATAGAGGCGCATTCCCTCGAGCGCGAATTTCCGGAGATCGAGATCGTGGCCGCCGTCGCGACCGGTGACGTAGTGATTCGTCTTTTCGCGCACGGATTCCTTGTTCGGGTGCTTGTCGATCGGCACGTCGTAGTAGCCCATTTCGTGCAGCCACTCGACGACGTCCTTGCCGCGATAGACGCGCGCGCAACGAGGTGCGTTGCCGACGCAGAGGTGCACCTTTCGCCCTTTCAAGTGGAGATCTTCGGCGATCTGAACGCCGGATTGGCCGGTGCCGACGACCAACACTTCGCCGGGCGGCAGTTGCTCCGGGTTCTTGTAGTCCGAGGAATGCACCTGCGTGATCGACGCGGGCAAGCTCGACGCCGACTTCGGCACGATCGGAATGGGGTAACCGCCGGTGGCGAGCACGACCTGATCGGCGGAGATCTTGCCCTTCGACGTCGTGACCTCGAAGGTGCCGTCCGCGCCACGCTTCAAGGACGACACGTCGACGCCCTCCTAGACCGGCGGATTGAAGAACGCGACGTATTCTTCGAGGTATTTGACGATCTCGTCCTTCAGCATGAACCCGTACGGGTCGGCGCCGTGATACGGGAAACCCGGCAACTGGCATTGCCAGTTCGGGGTCACCAGGCAAAACGTGTCCCAGCGTTCGTTGCGCCACGAGTGCGCGATCTTCTTTCGCTCGAGGACGACGTGGTCGACGCCGAGCTCCATCAGGCAATAACTCACCGAGAGACCCGCTTGGCCGCCGCCGATGACCACGACGGGATAGTGTGCCTTCAGCGATTTTTTGGGGGCACGCGCGCCGGCGCGGGCGTCTCTGGGGGCGTGCTTTCGAAACGCGAGCACCTTCACCTTGCCGGCGCGCTCGGGCGGCGACAACGCCTCGGCGGTGCTGTGGATCGACGCGAGCTGGTCGAGGGCCGAGCTACACGCGAAGCCGTACTTTTGTCGGACGCGGTCGGAAGCGATGTTCAGCGCGACCCCGACGCGTTCGACGAAGTCGGTGACGGGATAGTCGCCACCGACGTCGAGGTGTTCTTCGATGATCCACGAAGGAGAATAGCAATCCTCGGTGGTGCCGTTCGGCCATTGGACTCGGAAGTGCATTTCAGGCATCGGTCAATCTCCAGCAATTGCCGCGACGGGGGTCGGGCGTGAAAGAGTGGCGAGGTCGCGAATGAGCGCGCGGTAATGGGTCAGGTGTTCGAGCGCCGAACGGCGCCAGGTGTACGCCTCGACGCGGCGCCGGCCGGCCTCCGCGAGCGCGGCACGGCGCGACGGATCGGCGACGAGCGCGCGAAGTGCCGCGGTGATCGAGTCGAGCGACGTCTCGTCGACGAAGGCGGCAGAAGCGTCGTCGAGATACTCGCTGAAGGGCTCTCCGCGAGGGACGATGATCGCCGTGCGCGCAGCCAGGGCTTCCATCGCGGCGAGCCCCCACCCTTCTTGAATCGACGGAAACAGGAGCACGTCGCCGAGCTGGTAGAGCGCCGTGAGCGTCTCTTCTTCGACCGATCCGAGCAGATGCACCCGTCGGCGAATGGCGGCGGGCATCGAGAGCAGGTGTTCGGCGAAGATCGTGCGATACGGGTCGTGATCCCAGATGCTCGCGCCGCCGGCGACGAACCAGTGCACGTCACTCCGTTCGAGCGCGACGCGCCCGAACGCCTCGAGCGCGCGTACGCTGTTTTTTCGCGGCTCGACGCCGCCGACCGAAAGCACGACCACGGCGTCGTCGGGGACCGCGAACTCCGCTCGCAGCCGCGCCATTTCTCGGTCGCGCGGCGCCGCGAACCGCTCGACGTCGACGCCGTTCGGCACCGAAGCGGCGTCGAGCTCGAATTCGGCTTCCACGTCGCGCCTGGTGGCGGCGCTCACCGAGAGCACGAGGTCGGCGCGCTCGATCGATTTGCGCTGGCACTCGAGCAAGTACTGGCTCTCGAAGTGCTCGACGTGGTGCACGGTGCGGACGACGGGCGACGCGCCGAGCTGGAGCAAGGCGTTCGCCGCGAGACAGTCTTCGGCGTGGTAGACGTCGTGCTTCGGCGCGAGCGAGCGAAGCCCGGCGACGAATTCGCCGATCCGCTGCGCGATGAGCCGATTCATGTCGGCCGGCGCGACGCCCGCGGCGATGAGCCGGACCGTCGCACGGAGCGGACGATAGAACTCATCGCCGTCTTTGCTGAGCGCGTACAAGGTCACGTCGTGACCGAGCGCGGTCAGCGCTTCGGCGAGCGACGCGGCGTGCACGACACTGCCGCGCGGCCGCGTCGAGTACGTGAAGAGCCCGATCGACGTCATTTCACGCCCGCCCCGAAGCCGGTGAGCGCCGATTCTTCGAGGTCCCAGTACACGGCTCGCTCGTCGCCGAGGCAGAGCTCGAGCTTCGTCCCGGGCGTCACTTCACCGACCGCGGCGCACGCGACGCCGACCGAGTCGAAGCGCGCGCAGATCGACGAAACCGCCGACGGCTCGGCGGCAAGGATGAATCCGAAGCTCGGAAATGCGGTGAGCCACCGCGCCCTGTCAACGCCGGGCGGCGACGGCACGCGTGCCAAATCCAAGATCGAACCTACCCCGGAAAGCTCATTCATCATGAGGAGCGTGCCGCAGAGTCCGGCCATGCTGATGTCCTTGCCGGCGGGAACGAGACCCGCTTCGGCGAGCTCCGGGAGCACCGCGAGCTGCGCGCGGAGCTCGCGACCCGACGCGGTCGTCGCGGCGTTGAACGAACCGGGTCCACGAAAGCTCCCTTTCAAGTCGATCGCGGCGAGGAGCGTTTGCCCGGGGCGCGCGGCGGCGCCCGAGATGATGCGCTTCGCCTTGCCGAGCACGGAGACGGCCAGCATGGTCGGACCCAGAACGGGTGTCGTGTGTCCGCCGACGATGGGAACGCCGAATGCCGCGCTCGCTTCGGCCATCCCTTCGAGCACGCGTTCCGACGCGCCCGAGCCGTGAAACAAGACGTCGACGATCGCCCAGGGACGACCGCCCATCGCGGCGATGTCGTTGATGTTCACCATCACCGACGAAAACCCGGCGAACCACGGGTCGGCGGCGACGAAATCGGCGCGCATGCCTTCCGCGGCGAAGAGCGTGTACCCGTCGGCGCACGGCAACGCGGCCGCGTCGTCGCCGTTTTCGATGGGCTCGTTCGACGGAAACCACGCGCTCTTCGTCTGCCGGCCGAACACGTTCGCGGCGAGCTGAATTTCGCGCTTGAGCCCGAGCTCGGCGCGCGCCGCGAGCGAGCGCGTGAGCTCCGCGAGCGACGACGATTCGGCGTTCACGCCGCCCTCCGTCCTCGCCGAACGGCGCCGGCCAGCGCGGGCGGATAGAACGCCAGATCCGCCTCCATCAATGCATGCGGACGGCCGCACACGGAGATGGGTTCGAGCACCCGGAAATGGTGATGCTCGAAGTAGCGCACGTTCTGCGATTGAACCGTCGCGAAGAACCGCTGACAGCCGGCGCCGTGCGCGGTCGACACCGCGGTGTCGATGAGCGCCGTTCCGACGGCCCCGAGCCGCCGGTAGCGCGATGAAACACCGAGACGGCCCCCGTACCACACACCGGGGGCCGTCTCGTAAATCCGGACGACGCCGATCACCTCGTCGAGCATCCCCGCGATGTGGCTCATCGCGACGATCGGCGTCGCGGTCGCGTCGTATTCGTCGGCGTCCGACCCCGCGAAGAGCCGCTGCTCGTCGCGAAAGATCTCGCCGCGTAGGCGAAAATAGGCCTCGATTTGCCAGGATTCTGCGGCAACCTGAGCGGTCACTTCGCGCGACAGATACGAGCGCACCGCGCCGCCCCAAGGGTGAATCGCGTCAAGCACGGGCGGCCTCCATGGAGTCGACGAGCGGGAGATTGGATTGGCCGGCGACGCGCGCTTCCTTTGCACCTTCGCGAGCGCGCAGCGACGAGCAGGCGCCGCAACGCCCGCAACCGGCCTTGATCTCGGCGCTGGTCATGCCGCTTTTCTCGAGCAGCGCCGCGATGTTGGACAACAGCGACTCCATGAAGCCGGCGTTCGGCGCCGGGTGACGTTCGAGCGGCGTTCCGCCGATGGGCACGAAGGGCACCACGAATGGGTAGACCCCGATGCGGACGAGCTCCGCGCAAGCGTCGACGATCTCGCGATGCGTATCGCCGAGGCCCGCGAGGATGTACGTCGAGACCTGTCCGCGGCCGAACACGGAGACGGCGCTCGCGAACGCTTCGAAGTACGTCGCGACCGGCACTTCGGCCTTGCCGGGCATGATGCGACGCCGCACGGGCTCGGTCACCGCTTCGAGGTGCATGCCGAGGCTGTCCACGCCGGCGTCGCGCAACCGCGAGAACCAGGCGAAATCGGCCGGGGGCTCGCACTGCGCCTGGATCGGAAGGTCGACGGCGTTCTTCATCGCACGCGTGACATTCGCGAGCACTGCCGCGCCGCGATCCGGCGTGTTCGGCGTGCCCGTCGTGAGCACCGCGTGCTTCACGCCGTCGAGCTCGACGGCGGCCTTCGCGACCTCGGCGAGCTGGGCCGGCGTTTTCTCCGGCACGGTGCTCTTGGCGGCGAGCGATTGTCCGATCGCGCAAAATTGGCAGGACGTCGAGCGGTGGCCGTAGCGAATGCAGGTTTGAAGCACCGTCGTCGCGAGCACGTCGCGACCGTGGAGCGTCGCGATCTTCCAGTACGGGACGCCGTCTTCGGTGCTCTTCGAGTAAAACCGCGGCGTCGGCGGAAACTTCACTTCCGCGACGGGCTCGCCGTTGCGAAAGAGCATCGCGGATTGTCCGTTGATCGGTTCCGCCGAGTACGGCGACACTGACGACGCGTGCGTGAAGATGGGCACCATCACCGTCTGGTTCGCCAGAGTGAGGGCCTTGTGATCCGACGGCCCAGCGCCCCCCTTGCGACTGAGCCCGGGGCCGCGCGGATCCAAGAGCCGGACCCCGAGCGACTGCAGCTCCGTGATCAGCTCAGGAAAAGGGAGCGACGGTCTCGTCACCGGCGGGCGCGCCGAGAACAGGGGCAGTGAGCGCATCATGGTGGGCTTCTCCGGGAGCGGCCTTGGCGGCTCCGACGATTCGCTGATGAGGTTGCGGTTCGCGATTGATGAAGAGGGAGAGGAGCTCGGGGCGGCTGTAATGCCCGACGCTGTCCATCATTCGTTTGCGTTTGGCGACGAGCGACATGTCGAGGTCGGCGATCGCCATGCCTTCGTCGGGTCCGGTGTGCGTCGCAAGCAAGTTGCCCTCCGGCGAGACGATCGCGGTGAAACAACCGCCGCGAAGCGCCTTGTCGAGCCCGGTCGTGCCGGAAACGAGCTCGATTTGCTCCTCGGAGAGGCACCCCGTCGCGTTCACGACGAAGCACCCCGATTCGAGCGCGTGATGACGGATCGTGACTTCGATCTGGCGCGCGAAGATGTCTCCGACGAGCGCGCCGGGGAACATCGCGACGTGGATCTCCTCGTGGTCGAGCATCAGCGCGTAACGCGCGAGCGGGTTGTAGTGCTCCCAGCACGCGAGCGATCCGACGCGGCCGACCTTGGTGTCGACCGCGCACAGACCCGAGCCGTCGCCCATGCCCCAGATCATGCGCTCGTGATAGGTCGGCGTGATCTTTCGGCGCGATTGCACCAGCGTGCCGTCGGCGTCGAAGAGGATCTGCGTGTTGTAGAGCGTCCCGTGGTCGCGCTCGTTCACGCCGACCGACACGACCGCTCCGGCGCGCCGCGCCGCGCGCCCGATTTCTTCGGTCGTGGGCCCGGGCACCACGACCGACTCTTCGACCAGCTTGAGGTGCTCCGGGCCCTGAGCGACGGGCGGCTTGATGAACGAGAAGTACGGATAGTAGGGAACCACCGTCTCCGGAAACACGACGAGCTCTGCGCCCTGCCGGCTTGCCTCCAAAATACGGTCGCAGATCTTCTCGGTGGTGCCCTCACGGCTGAAGAGCACCGGAGAAAGCTGCACCGCTGCGGCGCGAACTCGACGATCTTTGGTCACGGCCCGGTTCCCCTTCGCTCACATCGTCCAGGTGTTGAGGATGAACGCGTTGTCGCGACGGTGGAGCAGGATGAGATCCAGCACGTCGAGCGGATTGATCGGGCGAATGCCCTCGATGAGCGACGGCTCGCCGTGGCCGTAAAGCGCCTGCAGCGCGAACCGGCAAGCGTAGACCTTGCCGCCCTCGCTCATGAACTTCACGACCTGTCCGTTCATCGCCATGTGGCCGGGGAACGCCTCGTCGCCGAGCTTCGGGAAACCGCGTTGCACGCCGAGCGTGACGCCCGGTCCATAGAGAAGCACCGACGTCTCGAAGCCCTTGCGCTGGAGGCGCGTCGCTTGGAGCAGATTGACGAGACCGATCGAACCCTCGAACGCGACCGTGTGAAACGTGACGAGCGCCTTCTCGCCGGGCTTCGCTTTGACGTCTTCGAACACCTTCTCTTCGTAGTCGACGAGAAAGTCGCCAGTCTTGTGATGAGGAGCAGTGACCTTGGGCATGAGATTCTCCGATTCGAGGTTGAGCGAGCCGCTTCGTGACTCGTGAACCCCTCCATTGCGAGCGACGTGCCATCGCGCTCGCTCGCGCGTTCGTCGCCACTGCCGCACGGATTTCGAGCGCGTTCACCACGCCGAAACACGCAACCCTTCGTCGCTCACGAAATGTTGAGACTCGCGCACGAAGATTCGCGGACCGTTGTGGGTCTCAGCGTCGACTATTGCCGGCCGGAAACATTCGGCGACAAAGTCGCACCCACCAACCTGCTGGAAGTCGCAGAAAACCGCCTACTTGGGGCGGTCGATATCCAGTTGCTTCATGCGATACGCCAACGTGCTGGGCTTCATCGCGAGGAGTCGGGCGGCGCCGCGTTCGCCGGCGATCTGCCAGTCGCATTGAATGAGCGCGTTCACAATGTTTCGGCGCTCCATTTCACGAAGCGCAGCCATGGGGACGACTTCGTCGTGCGGAGCGCCGTTCGTCGCCGCGCCGTTCGTCGATGAACCGCTCTTCACCGGCGCGCTGCCGTTCGTCGCGACGGCGGCAGCGCCGTTCGTCACCGCCAGCGACGACAGAGGCGGCGCGGTGCCGCGACCGAGCCCGAGGCGGAGACCCGGGCCGCTCGCTTGGAGCACGAGCGCCCGCTCGACGACGTTCTGCAGTTCGCGGACGTTGCCGGGAAAATCGTACGCGAGGAGCGTGGCTTCGTCTTCTTTGGTGAGCGCCCTTGCCGGCAAGTTCAACCGGCGTCCCGTCTCTTCGAGAAAGCTTCTCGCCATCGGCAGAATGTCTTCGCGGCGCTCGCGGAGCGGCGGGATCTCGAGGGGCAGCACGCTCAGGCGGTAATAAAGATCGCGACGAAACCGGCCTTTTTCCACCTCGGCTTCGAGCGGCCGATTCGTCGCCGCGACGACGCGCACGTTGACCTGGCGCGTGCGATCGTCGCCGACGGGTTCGAAGGTTTGTTCTTGGAGAACGCGCAGGAGCTTCCCCTGCAGGGCGAGCTGGATCTCGCCGACCTCGTCGAGAAACAAAGTGCCGCCGTCGGCGAGCAAGAACCGTCCCTGACGATCGCGCTGCGCGCCGCTGAACGCGCCGCGCACGTGGCCGAAAAACTCGCTCTCGAAGAGTT
>Ga0265337_1001895_pt1 | contig 9951 bp, 4 predicted proteins | sample 42122metaG_FD_192441 | JGI IMG/M metagenome (GOLD analysis project Ga0265337, IMG submission 192441) | Rhizosphere microbial communities from Carex aquatilis grown in University of Washington, Seatle, WA, United States - 4-21-22 metaG | ecosystem: Host-associated > Plants > Roots > Rhizosphere >... | reverse complement strand
ACCGGCGGGATCAACGTAATTGTTCGGCGTGCCGGAACCGGGGTTGGTGTAACCGGTCGAGGTGCCGGGAATCTGGAGGTTCCAGAGCGCGCTTTGCGGCAGCGCGAGGTTGGATTGGCGGATGGCGGCGTAATTGTTGTATTCGCCTGGGACGGTCGGGACGATCAGGTTGTTCGAATCATTGCCGCCCGCGAGGAAAATGCAAACAAGCGCCTTGTAATCGCCGGGTGGAATGTTCGACTGGGCGACGGCGGCGTTCATGAAGCGCAGATCGCGGATGGCCGAGGTCATCGCGACCGTGCCGACGGCGGCGCATGCGGCGCGCCGGATGAAATCGCGGCGGGTGATGACGGAAATGTTCTTCTTGTTCATAAATCATTTTTGGATCGTGAAGTCCGGCGAACAGATGATGAGGTGGACAGCGGCTCGGACGCGGTCGCGCATCTGCGTTTGCGTCGGCGGCGTGCCGAACGGGAAACTCGCGGTGTTCGTGACGTAGTTGACGATGCCTGACTGCGCGGCGGCGGACAACTGGCCGGCGAGCAGCGCCGTGTTCAGGTTGCTCACCAGATTCGGAATCCCGGTGGCGGAGGTGTAATTCGTCGTCATCCACGGGCCGAGGTCGAGGACGATGGCGCCGTTGCCGGTGACGAAACTGGAAAGGCCGTTGGTGTTCACGCTGTTGGCATTGCTGGCGCTGTTGGTCAGGACGCCGCTTTCGAGGAAATTCATCTGCAAGGCGACGCTGGTGTCCGAGGTGAGTTGAAATTCCGGCGTGGTCAGGCCCGCGGCCGCCAGCGCGCCGGGGAATTGATAGTTCGGGAAAAAGAAATTGAACACGGTGTTCGCGCTCAAGGGCGACTGCGACAAATTGTAGGTCGGGTCGCTGTCGGTGTAGCCCATCTTCCAGGTGCTCCACTGCACACTGACATTGCCGGAGCGCGTCAACGGCGGCAGGCCGAGCGGATACAGATTGAAACTGCTCTGGGTCTGGTTCGCGGAGTTGGTCGAGTAATAGGTGAAATGCGTTGCGTCCGGGATGCCGACGATTTGATACTGCCCGGCGACGAGATAAATCGCGGTCGTCGGGATGTAAATCGTCTCGTTCGTGACCAGCCCGTGCGGCCCGGCGCAACTGACGGTGATGTTCGTGCCGCTCTGCACGAAGCCGCTGGCGGTGATGCGCGGGAGCAGGCAATTGCCGGAGCGGGTCACGCTGTCGAGCGCGGTCACGGTGAAGACCGAGCTGGAATTCACGGTGGTAACCGAATAGGGCCCGCTAGGCGCGCCGCCGGAAGTGAACACGAGATACGCCACGTTGCCCGCGACGAGGCCGTGGCTGGAAATTGTCACGGTGATGGTGGTGCCGCTCTGCGCGTAAGTGCCGGCGAGCAGGTTCGGGCAGGTGACGTTGAACACGTTCGAGCTGGTGACGGAGCTGACGGTGTAGCTCGTGCTGGGCGGCGCGGGATTGCCGGACATGTCGGTGAAGCTCAAGGCCACGACGTCATTATTACCCATCCGGTGCGGTGCGGGTGTGGTGATGGAGATCGTCTGCGTCCCGGTTTCGGTGTAAGTCCCGCCTTGACCGGTAGGCGGCGGAAATGCGCGGGCGGTCGCGGTGACGCGCAACAACGGCTCGCGCTGTTTGCCGTAAGTCGGCGCGGACAGGAGATTCGTGCTGCGCGCCTCGTAATCCAACAGGATTGCCTTGACGACCGCCTGCATGTCGCCGCGCACGCCGCTGCCGTTGTTGTTGAAAACCTGCGCGACGCGGTAAACGTAGTCGCGGCTCGGATTGCTTGTGACGAGCCGCTGAATCAACTGGCGGCAGATGAACGGCCCGACGTTCTGGTTGTTGAAAATCGAATCCATGGCCGATTCCAGATCCTGCGAGCAGTAATTGTCGTTGGTGGAGGTGGATGAAACCGTCTGGTTGCCCCACGCCGCAGGCAGCATGACATTGTCGAGCAGCAGCTTTGAGTTCAGATCGTGCTGCAGCGGCACGAGCACCATCGGGTTCGTGTAATTCGCAGCGGGACCGAAACTGGTCGGAAGCCGGCCGTTCGCCTGGTTCGTCTGGTAATAATTCCAGCCGGTGAACGTGGCGGCGAATCCGTTGATGACGTTTTGATTGTAGGTCGGGACGAGGTTGGCCGACGAATTCAAGACCAGCGTCCCATCCGGCCACTCGCGGTTCAGGCCGATGGAGAAAAGCTGGTTGATTTCGCGCGCGTAATTTTCATTCGCGTGCGTGCCGGTCACGAAGTTGCCCTTGGCGTTGCCCTGCATGTTGAGATAGAGGCCCATCGCGGGCGTGAGCGTGACGGCCTTGAGCAGCGCGCGGAAATTGCCGAGGGAATTGTCGAGCAGCGTGTCGTAATAGGACGCGAGCGCGGTGGAGTTGTCCTGCAGCGTGCCGCCCTCGGATACGACCAAGATTTCACTCAAGGCGAACGCGACGCGCTGCCGCAACTGGTCCGGGGCGGTCAGGGAATTCTGCCACCACGCGTTGAACCAGTCAGAGCTGGGGAAGGGATTGGACGGGTCGGGATTTTTGTTGGCAACCACAATCGGCAGATGATGCGTCGCCGGCAGCGCAAACTGGTTATTGATCCAATTGGTGTAGCCGATGGATTGCACGGACGCGATGTCGTTGGAGGTCGCGCCGAACGTCGCCTGCGTCAGAAAACGCACGGCGGCATTGGCGTTCGCCGAATCGTCCGTCCAGGCGGGCGGCGCGGGCGGGGCGATGAAATTCTGCGTGCCGTTGGCGAGCGAGAAATGCCCGCCAATCTCACCGGCGGGATTCGCGGGCGTCTGGATGACGATGGAGCATTTGTTCGAGTTGATGATCGAGATGATGTCGGCGGGCTGGAGCGCACCGGTTGCTTTTATTGTCCAGACATAACTGCCGTCGGCCTGCGGTTTCGCGGCGGCGATGTCGAACAGCAGCGTTGTGGGGCTGCTCAAATACGGGTCGGAATAGATATGGTCCACGTGAGTGGAGGCGATGCCGTTGACGGAATAATTCAAGATCGCCTTCGAGTTGTCCGCGCTCAGGCGCAGCGAGGCCGAGCCGACGGCGGTGCTGTTGATGCCTGGCAAGGCCAGGATGTTCGCGGCATAAAGCGAGCCGAGCACATTCACGGGCAGCGGCGGATAATAGCACGACAGCAGATAATTCGTCACGACGCCGGCGGGCGTGTTGTTCGTGCCGGTCGGATCCTGCAGCCAGGCGACCGACCAGTTGTCGCCCGTGCCAACGCCGGCTTTGTGCAAAACTTCGAGGTAGTATTTTTGCCCCGCAACGAGCGTGAGCCAGCCGGTTTTTTGCGATACCTGCAAATTCCACTGGCGCGACGAGGTTCCGTTCTGGCCCGGCGCTGTAGGGTTGTTGGTCGGCGTGACCCACGCGCGACGGACTTTGTTCACCGACTCGCCGTCGTTGGAAATCCACAGTTCCGCGGAGTCGCTGCCAGCGATCCAGAAATAATAGTTGCCCGTGACCGGCGCGGTGAAGTAGCCGCGGACGCGCTCGCCGTAGTTGTCGCCAAAATCCGTGACGCCCTCCAGCGCGCCAAGGACGTTGGTGCTGTTCGCCGGCGTGCCGGTCGGGATGTCGGTGACGTTCGTGCCGGAAATATTCGTCCAAATCTCCTGCACGACCGAACTGCCGGTGTTGATGATGAGAATGTCCACGACCGACGCGCCGGTGCCGACCGCGTTGTTCGCGGTGAGCATGACTTGGTAATCGCCCGCCTGCTGCGGCGTGCCGCTGATGAGGCCGCTCGTGGAGTTGAAGGCAAGCCCCGGCGGCAGGTTGGTCGCCGTGAAACCGAGCGGCGTATTTGCGCCCGTCACCGTGAAACTGAACGACTGCCCAACAAATCCGACCGCGCTCATCGCGCTTGTGACGGCGGCAGGAGCGTTGGAGCTGCCGTTGATGATGTTCGTCGAATACAGGCAGGAGCTGGGGATGATCTGCCTCGACTGGTCCGCGCTATACCAATACAGGTGTGCCTGCGCCTTGTTCGTGTATTGCAGATATTCCAGCTTGAGGTTGTAGCGTGTGCCGCCTTGCAGCGCGACCGCGTTCGTCCATTCCGAGCCACCATTCTGCTTCTGCCATTTATCGATGAGCAACTGGTCGTTGACCCAGAGTTTCACGCCATCGTCGGAGAGCACGTCGAAAAAGTAAGTCTCGGAATACTGCGGCTGCACCTGTCCGACCCAGCGCACGGAATAAAGTCCGTTGCTCAAGTTGGGCGACATGCCGTTCGTCCACGTAAAGTCAATTGACGGGTCAACCTGGACTAGGAAAAGGTTGGTCGGATTGAAATTCGTGGTGCTCGAATAGGTCAGGCTGGAATTCGTGAAATAATATCCCGTCAGGCCGGTGCCCTTCGCCGTTGCTGACGGGTAGATGACGACACTCGCGTTGCTCTGGCTGCCGACGAAATAATTCGGGCCTGGCAGCAGCTTCAGCTGCACGACGACCGGCACCGGCAAATTGGTGTTCGCCAGCGGCGTCACGCTGACGGTCTGTGAACTCACGCCCGCCGCCAGTGTCACCGAGGCCGGCAGATTGTTGCTGTAATCCAAGCCGGCTGCCGCAAATCCGGTTCCTGGTCCGCCTCGGGCGAGATTTACCGTGATGGCATTCAACGGAAAGCCTGCGCGCGTGACGGTGAAGACGCCCAGATCCGTCGCGGCCACGCCGGTGTCGGGCTGCACGGTCACTGGGTCCGTCGCGGCGATCGTGACGACATTTTGCGACGCGAGCTTGTTGGTGGCATACTGGTAATCCGTCATCGGAAAGCCGTTGCCGTCGAGCGTCGCGTTGCTCCACTTGTTGCTGGGATCAAGGCCGAGCTGGTATTTTTCCCAGTCGTTCATCAGACCGCTGCCGTCGGAATTCACGTCCGAGATGGCAACGCGATAAAATTTCATCGCCGTCGTCGTCGGCACCGCCAGCGTCACGTTGGTTCCCGACCGCGCCTCGAGATTGGTTTCCGTCAGCCAGTTGGTGCTGACGAGATTCGTGATGCTTTGAAACTGATATAATTTCCCAATCTGTGCCGGCATTTTGATGCTGCCATTCGTGCCGGAAACTGTGACCGCGGAGATTCTCGGAACGGAATTGGAATTGAAAGGGTTGGTTCCCGCTGTCGCCTCCTGCACATTCGAGAAGCCGTCGCCGTCCGAATCCACATTCGGGCTGCTGTTGGTCGCGGAATAGACCCATTCCCAGATGTCGCTCATGCCATTGCCGTTCAGGTCCACCATCTGTGCCAGCGCGCCAACCGCGCCCAGCAAGACCAAGGCAACGATGGCAACGAGCACGGGACGGAAAAAATGTATTCGGCGGCGACTGGCGCCTTCAAGCGCTTTCATCAAGGAAATCCATGGTTGGCATTACCGTGCTTCTCACGCAACGGAATGTCAAGCGACGCAGGATATTTTTTGCGGCGTGAATATTACCGCAAATTCCACTGGTTCAACAGGTCGGCGGGGATTTCCGCGAGGAAGCGAGACGGCTGTTGCATCCCGTCACCGCCGGAATTGCCGAAGCTGGCGCGGATGAGCGGGTAGCACAAATACAGCTCGTTCTTCGCGCGCGTGATGGCCACGTAAAACAGCCGGCGCTCCTCCTCCTCGCCATCGGCACTCTCCATCGAGCGCGAGGATGGGAACAATCCATCGCAGAGCATGATGGTGAACACGACATCGAACTCCAGACCCTTCGCCTGATGAATGGTCGAGAGCTTGATTTTTTCCGCGTCGTCCTTTGCGGCCTGGTCGTCCTCGGCCTCGACGTTGGTGAGCAGGGCGAGTTGCGTCAGAAAATCCTCGGTGGAATTGAATTGATAAGCGAACACGGCCAGTTGCTCCAAATCCTCCAGCCGGTTGCGGTAATTGGCGAAGTTTTCCTTGAGGTAATCGTCGTAGCCGGCGTCAATCACCAGCCGCAGCATCTTGGCCGCGCTTTTGCGGACGGTTTCGTCTTCAAGCTGCGAAATCGTCGCGACGAATTGCGCCCATGCCGTCGCCGCCTTTGATGGGACGGATTTTGCGCAGGATTGAAGGGCTTTTGCCAAAGATTGATGAGCGCCCCTCACCCCGTCCCTCTCCCCACCCGGTGGGGAGAGGGTGTCCGAAGGACGGGCGAGGGGATGATTGGAATCACCAACTGATTTGTCTTCTTCCATTTTCAATCTTCCATCTTCCATCTTCGCTGAAAAAATCTTCCAGAGTTTTTCCGCTCCCTTCGCCGCGATGCCGGGCAGCAACTGGGCGAGCCGCTTGAACGAAATTTCGTCGCGCGGATTGGCGACGAGCTTCAGGAACGCCGTCGCGTCCTTGATGTGCGCCTGCTCGAAAAACCGGATGCCGCTGGTGATGGAAAAGGGAATGTGGCGTTTGGTCAGTTCCAACTGCAATTCCAGCGCGTGGAAATGCGAGCGGTAAAGCACGGCGACCTCGTTCAGGTTCACGCCTTCCTCGGGCAATTCCGCCACGCGCTGCGCGATGAACGCGGCCTGTTGCGCGGCGTCCACGCACGCGACAAGCGCCGGTTTGAGCCCGGACTTGCGCGAGGGCGCGAGCGTCTTGGTGAATTGATTCACGTTCGCGCTGATGGCGGCGTTGGCCACCTTGAGGATTTCCGGCGTGCTGCGGTAATTGGTTTCGATCTTGAAGACCTTCGCGCCGGGATAGCGCTTGGGAAATTCGAGGATGTTCGCGAAGTTCGCGCCGCGCCAGGCGTAGATGCTCTGCGCGTCGTCGCCCACGACCGTGACGTTGTGGTGGCGCGCGGCCAGCAGGTCAATCAAATCGCTCTGGAGCTTGTTCGTGTCCTGATACTCGTCCACGAGGATGAACTGGAAGCGGCACTGGTAATGTTCGCGCACGTCGGCGTGGTCCTGAAGGAGCTTGAGCCAAAGCGCGAGCAGGTCGTCGAAATCCATCGCGTTGGTCGCGCGCTTGCGTCTGGCGTAGCGCTGGCCGAGGTCGGCAATCTGCGCGGCGAATTGTTCGAAGTAACTGAATTGCGTTTCGAGCATTTCGGCGACGGTTGCGTGCGTGTTGATTGCGAGCGAGAAAATTTCGTTCAACACCTCCGGTTTCGGGAAATGCGTCCCTTTCGTCTCGATGCCGGCGTCCGCGATGCAGGCCTTGATCAAATCCTTCGCGTCGTCGCGGTCCAAAATCGTGAAGTCGCGCTGGTAGCCGAGCAGGTCCGCGTGCGAACGGAGCACGCGCGCGCCGATGGAATGAAACGTGCCGCCCCAAAGCGAACGCAATTCCTGGCCGAGCAAATCGGAGACGCGCCGCATCATTTCGCCGGCGGCCTTGTTCGTGAACGTCAGCAGCAAAATGCGGTCGGCGGGAATGCCCTGCTCCAGCAGATACGCGACGCGGTAGGTGAGCGTGCGCGTCTTGCCGGAACCCGCGCCGGCGATAACCAGGGCCGGGCCGGGCGGCGCGGTGACGGCGGCAAGCTGCTGCGGGTTCAGTTCGCGCGCATAGTCAATCTGCGGATGAAACTCCGGCTTCAGACTATCAATAACGTAATCGCGCGACATGGGGCGCAATTGAAACGGCAAACGGCCGAAGGAAAAAGGAAAAAACTGCGAAGGCAGGAACTATTTTTGCGGACTTGTCCGGCGGGCGGTTTTCGGGATGGCCGGTTTTCCTTGTTGAGTTTTCCGGCATTTATTCTAAATTGCCCCGCATGGATAATTCGCAGCCGTCGCAATTGGCGCAATACATTCCGGTTCTTTTACTGCTGGCCGCCGCCGTCGGCTTCGCGGGCGGCACGCTCGTCGTCTCGGTGCTGCTCGGCAAATACGGCAAACGCACCCGCGCCAAGGACACCGCCTACGAATGCGGCAAGGATCCCATCGGCGAGGGCAACTCGCGCTTTTCCGTGAAGTTTTATCTCGTCGCCATGCTGTTCATCCTGTTCGATATCGAGGTCGTCTTCATGTATCCGTGGGCCGTCGTTTACAAGGACATGCTGGCCGACCACGCCACGCGCAACATGGTCCTCGGCTCGATGATTTCGTTCCTCGGCATCCTGTTCGCCGGCTACCTTTACGCGCTCAAGACAAAGGCGTTCGACTGGAAGAGTTAATTTTTCGGAGGGACGAGCTCTGCGAGTCCCAAAATTTGCCCGTCGAACTGGAAAAAATGGGACTCGTGGAACTCGTCCCTCCGATTTAACAGTTAAACATGACCTCCATCAAATTTGGCACCTCCGGCTGGCGCGAAATCATTGCGCGCGATTTCACCTTCGACAACGTCCGCCTCGCCACGCAGGGCATTGCGGACTATTTGAATTCCGAACTCCGAACTCCGAACTCCGAACTTCAAGGACGCAAACCCGTCATCATTCTCGGCCATGACACCCGTTTTCTGGGCCGTCATTTCTCCCTCGCCGCCGCCGAGGTTTTAGCCGCCAATGACATCGAGCCGCTCCTGTGCGACCGCGACACGCCCACGCCCGTCATCGCCTACGCCATCCGCCATCGCAAAGCAATCGGCGGTATCAACATGACCGCCAGCCACAACCCGGCGGAATATCAAGGACTGAAATTTTCCACGAGTAACGGCGCGCCCGCCACGCCCGACGTGACGAAACAGATCGAGGCGAACATCGTCAAATTGCAGGCGTCGAATTTCTCGTTCAAAGGCGCGGTCATCGGCACCTACACCTGCAAGACCTTCAATCCGCAGCCGGATTATTTCAAGCAGCTGCACAAGCTCATTGATTTTTCCGCGCTCAAAAAGGCGAAGCTCAAAGTCGCCGTGGACATTTCCTACGGCACGGCCCACGGTTATCTGGACGTGTTGCTTGAAAGCGTCGGCGCGAAAGTCACCTTGTTCCATAACGAGCTGAATCCGCTCTTCGGCGGGCATCATCCCGAACCGAATGCCGAGGGCATGGCCGACGCCGCCAAGTTCGTCCGCAGCGGCAAGGCGCAAATCGGCCTCGGCACCGACGGCGACGCGGATCGCTTCGGCATCGTGGACAAGGACGGGACGTGGCTGACACCCAATCAAATCCTTGCGCTCGCGCTGTATCATTTGAAAAAGAACCGCCACTGGACCGGCGCGGTCGTTCGCACAGTTCCGACGAGCCATCAGGTGGACGCCGTGGCGGAAATGCTCGGGGTGAAGGTTTATGAAACGCCCGTTGGCTTCAAATACATCGGCGCGCTGATGGAGAGCGAACCCGTCATCGTCGGCGGCGAGGAATCCGGCGGCTTGAGCGTGAAAGGCCACGTGCCGGAGAAGGACGGCATACTCGCCTGCCTCCTGATGGCTGAACTGGTCGCCACCGAGAAGAAATCGCTCGGCCAGATTCTCAAAGAGCTTTCGAAACAGATCGGCGATTTTTACACCGACCGCATCAATGTCTCATTCGCTCCGGAGAAAAAGGACGCCCTGCTGGCCAGGCTCGGCGGCGGCCTGACGAACATCGGCGCGTTCAAAGTGGAAAAGTTCATCACCACCGACGGTTACAAATTTCTCCTGCCGCGCAACGAATGGGTTGCCTTCCGCGCCAGTGGCACCGAACCGCTCATCCGCTGCTACATCGAGGCCAAGTCCAGGGCGAACTTGAAGAAGCTGCAAACCGCCTGCCGGGAAGTGCTGGCGGTGTAGCAATTGTCGCGGCGCGACATGATGACAATAGCCCGGCATTTCAATGCCGGGACAAATCCGTAAAAAATCCAAGTCCCGCAGGGACGAATGAGGTAGGGACAGCGCGCTGCGCTGTCCGGACGCCGCAGCGCTCTGCGACGCCTTCGACAATGACTAGAGCATTTTAAATAAAACTATAGCCACAAGAGGCAAACCAGTTGATGGCGTCTTGAGCGGTGACCGTTTGGAGGGCCAAGCCGATGGCCTCAATCAAAGCGGTCTGGGTTCTGGCTTCGGCGC
>Ga0265337_1001890_pt1 | contig 9976 bp, 9 predicted proteins | sample 42122metaG_FD_192441 | JGI IMG/M metagenome (GOLD analysis project Ga0265337, IMG submission 192441) | Rhizosphere microbial communities from Carex aquatilis grown in University of Washington, Seatle, WA, United States - 4-21-22 metaG | ecosystem: Host-associated > Plants > Roots > Rhizosphere >... | reverse complement strand
CGGTGCCGCAAATGGGGACTGCCCGCGACCTTTCGCGCGGGCAAATGCGCGGATTGGGTCAACCGATTGCGCCTGCTCTATCAGCGCCGGGTATGGCGGTGTCTGTACCCCCAAATGCCATGCCGGGAGCCGTTCTACGCCCGGTGCCACCCATCGCCCCGGTAGCGCCCCCCTCCGCCCAACCGGCTGTACCGGCGGCCGCTGTGCCGGCACCGCGGTCGGGGCCCGTCTCCCCGCAAAAATCGCCTTTTCCGTCGGATCGTGGGACCCTCCGATGAACGCATATGGGTCCGGACGCTCGGAGCACGCGGTTGTGAGCGTCCGTTCGCCCAGCAGTTGCCGGTCCTTCCGGTCTTTTCGTCGCAGAGCATGAGAATGATTGATTGCGCTTGGATTTTCGGTTACGTCCGGCAATCGCGGAAGCGGCGGTAACGAGAAAGACGGCCGCAAAGGGGGATATTTCCACATCCGTGGATCGATGAATTCGGATGTCATCTTTTGGATGATGTCCGGGGGCGGGTTGCGGAGGCCGCTCGCTGACCACGGCCCGCGCAGAAGTAGGGTTAAGGCTCTGTAAAGGGGATGGACCATCATGAAGAGGTTGTTAAAATGCCTCCTGATGGGTTATGAGGAAGGACCCTGCAGATACGACCCTGTGGGAGCGCCAAAGTTGACTTTGGCCTTGGGTGGATAAGCAATTTCGGGCACTTAAGCGATGACAACACTACAAGAACTCCGTCCCGTTCATGGGAAGCCGCTCAAGAAGAACCGTACGATTGGCGTTGCCGCTGCACTTGCGTTTACGGGCAGCGCAGGGTTTGCGTTGTACGTCGGTTTGAATGGCGCTCTCATCACGCTGGTAAAGGAAAATATTAAGGCGGTGGTGACGACCGAAGAGGTCAAGAATGAGACGCCGCCGCCGCCGCCACCGCCGGACTTCAAGCCGCCGCCGGTGAACGCGATTGTGCCCGAAGTGACGATTGATCTTGCAGCGGCGCCGCCGCCGCCGGTCACCAACGCGATCAGCAACACGCCGCCGCCGCCGCCCGCGCCACCCAAACCAGTTGTGACGGCGCCGCCGCCGCCGCCACCACCGCCTCCTCCTCCGACGCCGCCCGTCGCTACGACAAGTCATGCGGTGACTGCGGATGATTATCCGCCGGTTTCAATCCGCTTGCAGGAGCAGGGCAAGGTTCAGATTAAATACACGATCGGCCCCGAGGGTTCGGTCAGCGAATGTGCGGTGACGATGTCGAGCGGCAAGCCACGCTTGGACGACGCCGCCTGCACCATGGTAAAAAAGCGCTGGAAATTTAAGCCCGCCACGCAGGATGGCAAGGCAGTGGCTGTATCGGTCCCTGCGGAAGTGATTTTCGCGCTAAAGTGAGGAATGCCGGCGTGGCCGGACTACCGGAATGCTGCTGAAACGGTCTTCCGTGACATCTGACGAATGAACCTTTTGACTGGCGGACGCTTGGTCGTCCTTCTTAAAACGGAGCAGAGTAGAATGAACGCGAAGACCTTGACGATCGCTTCCGCCTTCGTCGCTTTCATGATGGTTGCCGGCCCGGTCAGTGCTCAGACGGCGCCCGATGCCGGCGCTCCCGCAGCGACGGCGCCTGCCGATGCTGCGGCTACACCTGCTGCCCCCGGCGATGCCGGAGCTGCTGGTGTGAATCCCCCCGGGACCGCCAGTGTGGAAAATCCCTATGGCCTGAAGGCGCTCGTTACGACCGGCGATTTCGTATCGCACGGCGTGCTGACCCTTCTTCTGATCATGTCGTTGGGCACCTGGTACATCTTCGTTACCAAGTTCGTTGAACAGGCAAAGCTGCTTGGTCAGGCCAAGACGACGGAGAAGAAGTTCTGGACAGCGTCGAACCTGGAAGAAGGTATCGACAAGCTCGGCAAGAACAACGTGTTCCGCAACGTTGCGGAGCGTGGCCAGCAGGCGATGGCCCGCCAGGGCGGGCTCCTCTCGCAAGCGGATTGGGTGCAGATGTCCTTGAATCGCGCCGTCGAAGAAGAGAATGCGCGCCTCAGTGGCGGTATCTCATTCCTGGCTTCGGTGGGTTCGACGTCGCCCTTCGTTGGCTTGTTCGGAACGGTTTGGGGCATTCTGAACGCCTTGACCGCCATCGGCGTTGCCGGCCAGGCATCGATCGACAAAGTCGCGGGCCCGGTGGGTGAGGCGCTCATCATGACGGCGCTTGGTCTTCTGGTCGCGGTGCCGGCGGTGCTTTGCTACAACTTCCTTGTTCGTCGCAATAAGGTGCTGAGCGAGAAGTTCCGTTCCTTCGCGAACGATCTTCAGACCTATCTGCTGTCGTCCAAGCGCTAACCGTTTGATCGGGCGCTATTTGAAAGGACGTTTGCCATGTCGATGAGCTTGCCCGGCGCCGACGAGGAAGATGATGTAAACTCGACCATCAACACGACCCCATTGGTCGACATCATGTTGGTGCTCCTGATCATCTTTCTCATCACCATTCCTGTAGTGATCAAGTCGGTGCCGATCACGCTTCCGGTGGCGACGAATATCGTCACCATCACGAAACCGGAAAACATCACCCTCGCTGTGGATAGGGACGGGAACTATTATTGGAACGACGCACCAGTCACAAACGACGACATGCTGAGCATGTTGCGGGATGTGGCCGTGAAAGTTCCCCAACCCGAAGTCCATATCCGAGGCGACAAGGACACCCGCTTCGAGAATATCGGCAGAGTGCTCGCCGACTTGCAGCGTTCGGCGATTCTAAAGGTTGGTTTCATAACCAATCCTGAACCCAAAGTATTCTGAGTTAGGAAGAGAGGTAGCGCCCATGTCGATGAGCGTTGGATCGCCCGGTGGCGAAAATGAAGTCATGGTGGAGATGAACACGACGCCGTTGATCGACGTCATGCTCGTGCTGCTTGTGATGCTGATTGTCACAATTCCGATCCAAACACATGCGGTGAAGCTCGACCTGCCGCAAGCGCAGGCGAATCCACCTCCCCCGACCCAGCAGCCGGTCGTCGTCGACCTGGAGATCGATTTCGACGGGACGCCGATTTGGAACGGCACGCCCGTTCCAAATCGGGCCCAGCTCGACAAATACTTTCAGGATATCTCTAACCAGATTCCTCAACCCGAGGTACATCTGAGGCCGAATCGGCTCGCCAAATATGACGCGGTGGCGCGCGCCCTCGCCGATGCACAGCGGCTCGGCGTGACGAAGATTGGTTTTGTCGGCACCGATCAATATATTCAGTAGGCACTCAGGGTTTTTGGGGGCGTTTGGGGGCGGCGTCTGCACCTGTTGCGGGCGTCGTTTCGAACGAAAGAGGAAACCAATGAACAAGACGACACGCGCGATTTCGGCGGCCCTTCTGATGGGCGCTTCGGTTGTTGCATCAGGATTGGTAGCCGGCACACCGGCCTATGCCGCGGCGGCCCCTGCCTTCAAACTCGATAATAAGGATAAGGCTCTTTACGACGCTGTCACAGGTGCTCAGGCGGATGCCCGGGCCGGCCGCTATCCAGAGGCGATAGCAAAGGCCAAGCAAGCCGACGGTCTGCCGAACAAACCGGCAGGGCTTTCCCCTGCACTTCACCAGATGATCCTAGGCTGGGCCGTTCAGGCGAAGGACTACAACGGCGCGCTCGATCAGGTTGAGAAGATGATTGCCGCCAACGAGGGCAACAAGACCGAAAACCTTAAACAGGCCCTGGCTATTTCCTTCATGACGAAGAACCAGGCGAAGCAGAAGCAATATGCCGACCAGCTCGGGGGAAATCTGGACAATGAAACGCGGCTCGCCATTGCGAGCCAAATGGCCAATGCCGGTCAGTTCAAGGAAGCACTTACCTACGCGCAGCCGGCCTTGGAAGGGAACGTTTCCGAAGCGGCCTTGAAGTTCCAGCAGGCCACCTATTTCAGGATGAACGACGCCAACGGGCGCCGGGCGGCGCTTGAGCAACTGGTGTCGAACTATCCCAAGCCCGAATATTGGCACGATCTGTTGCAACTCGCCCGCAATCAGAAGGGACTGAATGACGAACAGGCGATGGATATCTACCGCCTGCGGCTCGCGGTCGGCGATTTGAAGACCGTCGACGATTATTTTGAAGCGGTGCAGGAAGCCTTGGTCGCCGGCTATCCCGCCGAAGCCAAGGCAATGCTCGATAAAGCGGCAGCAGCGAAATTGCTCAACGGGGAACGGGCGGGGCGCCTCGTAAAGACGACCGATCAGCAAGTGGCGGCGAACGCGAGCGTTCAAGCCGATCTCCAGAAGAAGGCTGCCACCGATCCGAATGCTGGCGTCAAGCTGGGGCTTTCCTATTGGAGCAACGGCAAGAGCAAGGAAGCTGAGGACGCGATCCGGAGCGGCATGAATGGAAAACTTGCCGATCCAGACGGCGCCAAGATTGCGCTAGGCCACGCGCTTCTCGGCCAGGGTAAGAAGCAGGATGCGATCAATGCCTTCGACTCGGTGGCCAAGAACAGCAAGGATGCTCCGATCGCGCGGTTATGGGCCATCTATGCTCGTCGGGCCGAATCCGCCAAGGGGTAGAATCCGCCATTCGTTTGCCATAAAATTGCATCATCGATATCACCTGGGTGGGCGCGATTAGCACCTGCCCAGACGTGATTTGGGAAGCGAGCGGCTGGCTGACCGTGGCTATCGCCAGGGGTCGCTGGGCTCCACGTGGAAGTAGGAAGAGGAAAACCATGAACAAACTCATTCGGCGCGCTGCCTTGGCCGCTCTCATTTCCGCCGTGTCGGTAGCCGCGATGACGGCGCTGACGCCCGTTCAAGCTGCTCCGGCACGGGGCCAAGCCAATGCAAAGGCGGCACCCGGTCCAACGGTGCGCACGGCAGTCGGCAAGCCTCTGCAAGAGGCGCAAAAAGCAACAGAAATGAAGGATTTTGCGACTGCGTTGGCCAAGGCCAAGGAGGCAGACGCGGTCAAGGACAAGACGCCGTACGAAGAGTATATGGTTGCAAAATATATCGGTTTCGTTGCAATCAACCAGCCGATGCCGGATTACCCGGCTGCGACTGTTGCCTACAATCGCCAAGTCGCATCGGGCGCCGCTCCAGATATGGAAAAGGCCACGATGTACGGCGTCGCGCTGCGCCTGAATTATCAGGCCATGGATTATGCGGCCGTGATCAAGGATGCAACCGAGCTTCAGGCGATACAGCCGCTCGACGACACTGCTTACCTCGTGCTTATCCAGTCTTATTACAACACCATGGATTACGCCAATGCAGCCATGGCCTCGAAAGCGGAACTGGCCGCCAAGGTAGCCGCCGGCATGAAGCCTGGCGAGGACGTTCTGGGACTTCTGCTCAATGCTCAGATCAAGAGCAAGGACGAAGCAGGCGCGCGCGAGACGTTAGATCAGATGGCCGTCGTCTCTAAGAAACCCGAGGTCTGGGACCAGGTGATGGATTTTGCGCTCGGCGCGCAGGGCATTTCCGATCACCAACTTCTGAATCTGTACAGGTTGGCTATTCTGGTCGGCACCATGAAAGATACCGACTACAACGCAATGGCAACAATTGATCTGCAAAACGGGCTTCCGGCGGAAGCCAAGTCAGTTTTGACGAAGGCGAATAAGACCGGTGAGCTTCTTACTCAGGCCAATCAACTCGCAGCGCGCGACCAGGAAGCGCTGCCGGCGCTTGCCGCTGAAGCCGCCAAACAGACGAACGGTGAGGTCGACGTCAAGCTGGGTGAATCCTATTTCACCTATGGCCGTTTTGACGAAGCAATCGCCGCTCTTCAGAAGGGGATCGAGAAGGGCGGGCTGAAAGATGCCGCCGATGCGCAGACGACGCTTGGCATCGTGCTCTATGCGGCCGGGAAGAAGCCGGACGCGATTGCCGCACTGGAGAAAGCCGCCGCAATGGGCGGGGCCGGAGGCGGTGTCGCGCATGTCTGGAGTCTCTACGGCAAGCGCGAAGCGGCGTAGGATTGTTCCATTCAGGATTGAAGAAAGGGGGTGCGGTGGCTATCGCGCCCTCTTTCGCATTTGTGGACACGTTACCCTCGCGCCTTTTTCGCGAATCTGCGCTAAATGGCCGCAATGGCGGGCCTGCTGACACCGGCGGAATGGGAGGCGCTGGCCTTGAGCCTGCGTGTGGCCTTCGTTGCGGTGATGGCCGGGCTGCCTTTTGCGTTCCTCGCCGCTCTGGTTCTCGCCCGCTGTCGGTTTCCCGGCAAGGCGCTGTTCGACGGAATCGTACATCTCCCTCTGGTTCTTCCGCCTGTCGCTCTCGGCTATCTTTTGCTGATCTCCTTCGGGACGCGAGCGCCTCTGGGTGCATTCCTACTGGCGAATTTCGGCATTCGTTTCGTTTTCAGCTGGACGGGGGCTGCGCTTGCCTCGGCGATCCTGACGTTTCCCTTCCAGGTGCGGGCGATCCGGCTTTCGCTGGAAGCGGAAAGCGCAGGGATTGCCGAAGCCGCCGAATGTCTAGGTGCCGGACCTCTTGATCGCGTCTTCAGTCTTCACATTCCACTGGCCGCCCCCGGAATTCTGGCGGGCCTCGTCACGGCGTTTGCGGCCTGCCTCGGAGAGTTCGGGGCCATAATCACATTCGTCTCCAATATTCCCGGTGAAACCCGCACCCTTCCACTGGCGATCTTCACCGCCATCCAGACGCCAGGTGGGGAAGAAGCTGCAGCTCGCTTGGCTACCCTCTCTATCGCGCTCGCTTTGCTCGGACTCGTGCTGGCCGATTGGGTGTCGCGGCGCATGCGGAGAATCGTTGGGGCATGAGCGAAGGTATTTGGCTGCGTCATGAACTCGGCGTGTTCAAGCTGGATGCTTCATTTGCATTCGGTGATGCGCCGGGCGTGACAGCGCTGTTCGGCGCGTCGGGTGCAGGCAAATCCACTATCATTCATGCGATTGCCGGACTTTTGCGCCCCCAATCGGGCCGAGTGACGTTAAACGGACAAGTCCTGCTCGATACCGAGCGTGGAATTTTCATTCCAGCACGCCGGCGGCGCATCGGAGTGGTGTTCCAGGATTTGCGTCTTTTTCCGCATTTGAGTGTGCGCTCCAACCTCGTCTACGGCATGCGACGGGCCCGTTTGCCCAGCAGTAATCCGGCGCTTCGGAGGACTGTGCAACTTCTCGGTCTCGAGGGGTTGCTTGAGCGCAAACCTAGTATGCTTTCCGGCGGAGAGCGTTCGCGCACGGCGCTCGGACGAGCGCTGCTGATGAACCCGCGCGCTCTCCTGTTGGATGAGCCGCTTGCCGCGCTTGATGCCCCGAAAAAAGCCGAGATTCTTCCGTATCTCGAACGGCTGGTGCACGAAACGAAAATTCCCATGCTCTATGTCAGCCATTCGCTCGACGAGGTGGCGCAGTTGGCCGACCGCATGGTCGTGCTGAACGGCGGGCGTGTGGTGGCCGAAGGTTCCCTCTTCGACGTGACCGCCCAGCTCGATCTCTTCACTGGTGCGCATCGGTTGCCCGGCGCCGTTCTGGAAGCAACAATCGCTTGCCATGATCTGTCACATGGGCTTTCCGAACTCGCTTTCGCGGGCGGTACACTGATTGTGCCAGCCATCCCGCGTCCCGTCGGAGATAAGGTCCGTATACGGATTGACGCAGACGACGTGATGCTGGCGCTTGTCCGCCCGGAAGGCGTCAGCGCCAACAATGTGCTCCCTGCCGCCATAACCGCTATCAGGCAGGACGGGGCGAACGCCGACGTGCAGCTCGCGCTCGGTGGCGCGCATCTGATCGCGCGCATTACCAGCCGTTCACTGGAACGATTGGAGCTCAAACCCGCCACGCGCGTTTTCGCGCTGATCAAATCTGTGACTGTGGGCGGGCGCGAACAGGCCTGAGCTAAAACCGCCGCCCCCGGCGTGCTAGCGTCGCTCAAGGCCCAGTCCTTCGGAGTAGCCCCATGAACCTTGTCCATTCAGTAGCGCTTTGCGCCGCGCTGGCCCTGACGGCGGCATCACCGCAGGTGCGAGCCCAGGCACCGGCCGGCATATGGGCGATAGCGGGCGAGATGACCACCGAGCGCACCGACGTCGCGGCCATCGAGCTCAACGGCAAGTTCTATCTCATGGCCGGCCAGGCGATGGGGAGCGAAGCCTCTCCCATAGCCCAGGAATATGACCCCGTCGCCAAGCGTTGGCGCGATCTGGCACCGCTTCCCAAAGGCGTTTCTCATGTGGGCATCGCAACGCTGAACGGCAAGATCTATGTCGCGGGCGGTTTCACGGCCAACGTGCACAAGAACCCGCTCGACCAATTCATCGAATACGACGTCGCGACCAACACCTGGCGCACCCTTCCGCCGCTCCCTGCGCCGCTGGGCGCGGTGGGCCTCGCAGTCCTGGCCGGCAAGCTCCACATGGTGGGCGGCCGCGGGCCGGACGGGATGACCGTTACAACCCACTACATCTACGACGTCGGCGAGGCGCGCTGGTTCGTGGCGGCGCCGCTTCCGGTCGCACGGGATCATCTGGGGATCGTGGCCCTCGACGGCAAGCTCTACGTCATTGGCGGCAGAACGGGTGCGACGGTGGACAACACTGCCTACACCGACGTCTACGATCCGGCGGCGAACACGTGGCAGACCATGGCGCCGATGCCGACCAAACGCAGCGCCGTTGCGACCGTTGTCTATCGCGGCCAGATTCTCGTGTTCGGCGGCGAATGCAAAAATCCGCAGACGGGCCAGACCTTCGACGAAATGGAAGGCTACGACCCGAAGACCAACCACTGGACCGCCTTCGCCAAGCCCCCCGTAGGCCGCCACGCCGATGGCGGCGCGGTGCTGGGCGACACCGCTTATTTCTTCGGCGGCAATGCCGGCTGCGGCGGCGGCATGCCGCAGAAAACCATTCTCAGCTTCAAGTTCTGATCACGCCTTCAGCGCCGGCACCAGCCGCTCCGCGTTCTCGTAGAGGATCGCGTTCATCTGAGCCTGGCTCAAACCGCAGGCGCGCAAATCCGTCAGATTGTCGGCATCCGACACATAGGGATGATCGCTCCCGAACATGATCTGGCTCAACGGCGCGAATTTCAGCAGCGCCGCCATGGTCGGCGGCGAACTCGCATTTGCGGTCTCGTAGTACAATTTGCGGAATTCCGCCTCGATCCCGTCCGGGGCCACCTTGGACAGATCGGTCGCCTGCGTCAGCCGCTTGAAGCGCCCCGCGAACATCGGCACCGCCCCGCCCGAATGCGAGAACACGAACTTCACGTCGGGATAGCGCCGGAACCCGCCGGTCAAAAGGAATCCCATCACCGTGCGCGCGGTGTCATAGGGTATCTCGACCAGGTTCGCCTCCAGAGGCAGGGCCGGGAAGATCCGCGTGCAGCATGCCGCGGCGAGCGGATGGAAATAGGCGACGGCCTTGCGCCGGTTCAGCTCCTCGAACACGGGGGCGAACGCCGCATCGCTCGCATATTTGTCGCCATAGGACGTGGCGAAGCCAGCGCCCACGACATGCAGATCGTCGAACCCGTGCGCAATCTCCTTCAGCGCCGCATCCACATCGGGCAGCGGCAGATACACAAGCTGCGCGTAGCGCCCCGGGTGATCGCGCACCAGTTCCGCGCCGTAATCGTTGATGCGCCGGATCAGCGTGCTGCGTTGGCCGGGCTCGGTGCGCTCCGCAAATCCGGTCGGCGGCGAGATCACCGCCTTGGCGATGCCCGTCTTGTCCATGTCCTCGAGCGAATAGGAGAGGTCCCAATTGAGCCCGCCGGCATCGCCCGCCCCCACTCGGTTCCCGGCGGCCGCATTCACCAGGAAGGGCGGATTGAAATGGTGGTGGAAGTCGATTGTCCGTGCCGCTGCCGCGGCGCGCGCGTTTGGCCCGAGTGCCGTCGCCGCACCAAGCGCGGCAAGGGTCGCCACGATCTCGCGCCGCGAGGGTTCGCCAATCCGCCCGCTTGTCCCAACAATCTGCCGCGTCATGCTCTCCCCCATGTGCCGGTCTCGT
>Ga0265337_1001885_pt1 | contig 10004 bp, 6 predicted proteins | sample 42122metaG_FD_192441 | JGI IMG/M metagenome (GOLD analysis project Ga0265337, IMG submission 192441) | Rhizosphere microbial communities from Carex aquatilis grown in University of Washington, Seatle, WA, United States - 4-21-22 metaG | ecosystem: Host-associated > Plants > Roots > Rhizosphere >... | reverse complement strand
TGCTTCACCTCGACGAAATTGCCGATATGCACGTCCGGCCCCAAATCGGCGCCCCGCCGCAGCCGCGCGAAAGGTCCGACGCGGGCGCCCTTGCCGACATGGGCCCCCTCCAGATGCGAAAACGACCGGATCAGCGCGCCGTCACCGACCGTGACGCCCGGCCCGAACACTACATTGGGCTCGATGGTGACGTCCTTGCCGAATTTGGTGTCGGCGCAGAGAAATACCGTCTCCGGCGCGATCATGGTGACGCCGGCATCAAGCGCGGCGGCGCGCAGGCGCTGCTGCAAGACGGCCTCGGTTTCGGCGAGCTGCGCCTTGGTATTGATCCCGCGCATGTCGTCCTCCCCGGTTTCGATCGCAACCGCCTTCAAGCCCATATCGCGGGCGATGGCAACCGCGTCGGTGAGATAGTATTCGCCCTTGGCATTGGCATTGCTGATACGGTCGAGGATGGCGAGCGCGGTGCCGCCGGCAAGCGCCATCAGCCCGCCATTGCAGAGCGCGATCTTGCGTTCCTCAACCGTTGCGTCGCGCTCCTCGCGGATCGCCAGCAGTTCGTTGTCGCGCGTTAGTAACCGTCCGTAGCCTGCTGGATTGGCCGGCCTGAAACCCAGCACCGCCACGGCGGCGCCGCGCGCCAGCGCCGTGCGCAATTCGATCAGCGTTTCCGGCCGCACCAGCGGCGTGTCGGCGAACATCACCAAAATGTCGTCGGCGCCGCGCGCGATCGTCTTGCGCGCCGCCAGCACCGCATGCGCGGTGCCGCGCCGTTGCTTCTGCTCGAAAATCCTGGCCTTGGGCGCGAGCGCGCGCGCCGCTTGCGCCACCGCGTCGTGATCGGGCCCGACCACCACGGCGATTTCGCCGCCACCCGCCTTTATCGCCGCGCTGAGCACATGCGCGAGCAGCGTGCGTCCGCCGATGGCGTGCAGCGCCTTCGGCAGCGCGGAGCGCATGCGGGTGCCTTCGCCGGCGGCGAGCACGATCGCAAGGCAGCTTCGTCGGGGCATCGGTGTTGGACTCAAGTGTTGCCGGAATTGCAGCATCGCATAGCCGAGCGGGCCGGTGCGTAAAAGAGCGAATTCGCACGCAATGAAAGCGAGCATTGCCGGATTCTGCTAACGTTTTCAATGACGTGATTCGCCCTCGCAGAGGCTGTCCATGGCGATCAAGAACGCGCCGCCGGAACCCGATTTGCCTAAGATCCGCAAGCCCCTTCGCACGCGCCCGCTCTGGCGGCTGTTCGGATGGGGCAGCGCGGCGAGCATCGCGCTCGCTGCCGTCGCGCTCACCAGCCAAACCGAAGCCGGCGGCAAACGCCTGCAGCTTGCGCTCGCTTTTTCCAGCGAGCCGGGGCGCGCGGTTGCCCAGATTCCGCTGCGCGCCGTCGAGACCGAGGCCGAGACCAAGCGCCTCGCGGCGCAAGTTCGCGACCTAGCCGCCGACCGCGAGCGGCTCACGGCGCGCATCGCCATGCTCGAGCGCAATCTCGCGGACATGACCGGTTCCATCAAACAGCAGAACGAGCCGCTGGCCGCCACCCGCGCCGCCAACACACCGCCGCCGGCGCCGAGCGCGCCCGCCACCACGCCGGCGGACATTGCCGCGCTGCCGGCCCTAACGCCGCTGGCGAGGCCGGCGGTCGGCGAAACCGCCGCTGCCTGGCCCGCGACCACGACGCCAACGGAAGCAGCCGCGCCCGCAATACCGCCGCAAGCCGCGGAACCCGCAGCTGAGGCGGCTCCGCTGCCGCCGGTCCGCGTCGCCGCCGCGTCGGCGAACGAACCTGTGGCCGCGCCGCCGCCGAAGCCCGATTACGGCATCGATCTCGGCGCCGCTACCAGCCTCGAAGCGCTACGCGTCCATTGGGTGGCGTTGAAGGCCAATTACGGGCCGCTGCTGGTGGGGCTGTATCCGGTCGCGACGCAACACACCAAAACGCCGACCGGCGTAACCTATCGCCTGGTGGCGGGGCCGTTGCCGAACGCCACTGAGGCGGCGCAGCTCTGCGCGCGCTTCCCGGTCACACGAACGGGTTGCCGCCCGGCCAAATTCAGCGGCGTGCAACTGGCCGAGCATTGATTGTCGGCGCGCCGGCGCACCGGCATAATCTCGTCTTTCGGAAGGCGCCGTCATGAAGCTGTTCCTGCCGAGCGCGCGCGCAACCAATTATCTGCTGATCGTGGGCTTTTGCTCGCTCGGTTATGCGCTCTACATCCGCTATCTCGCCATCGAGCAGGCGAACGTCGGCCTGGCCTGCACGGCCGGGCTCGACACCTGGCTGTGCTTGGCGCGCCGCATCGCGATCGCGCTATTCACTCATACGGTGTTCGGCTGGGCCGCACTCGCCGTCGCCGCGCTCAATCTGCTGCGGCCGTCGCTGGTTTTATTTGGTGCAGCGCTCGCCTTCGCCTGCTTCGGCATCGTGCTCTACAACGTCGCCTTGTCGGCCCTCGCCGTCGGGTTATTGGTGCTCAGCTTTGCGCGTCGCGCACCCGCGCCAGACTGAACGCTAACGCGGCGAGTGCCGAGCACAGCCAGAGCGACTGCCAGTTCGCGAAACTTTCATTGAGCACGATGTAAGGCACGCACAGCGCGAGCACGCCGGCGGCGGCCAATTCGGCGGCACCGTAGTGGCCGCGCGGCCGCGGCATCGTCACGCTGTGCATGAAAAACGGCAGCACCGCCGCGCTGAGCGGCGCGAACGGAAAATTCTGGTAGCGCGGATCGAACACCAGGCCGAGCGCGGTCAACAGCGCAAGCAGCGTGGTTGCGATCATCAGCGCGCCGACGAGCCGTGCGAGCGGATCGCGGATGCGCCCGGTGGCGGGACCGAGCAGCGCTGAGAAACGCGGCAGCGACGTGCCGCGTATCACCGCCGCGCTCAAGCTCGGCGGCGCCAGCAACGCGACAACGGTGAAGGCCAGCGCGCGCAGCCAGCCGCCGGCGCCGAGCGATTCAACCGGCACATTGGCGATGCTCCAGCCGATCAGCGTGCCGCCGGCGACCGCGTTCGCCGTCACTGCCAGCCAAAGCGCTGGCCGAGCCTCGCGCCGCACCGCGAAGGCCGCGCCGAACACGACCAGCGCTAACAGAATTCCACCCGTCGCCTGCACCTTCCAATAGGGATGATCGGAGACCGCTTCGCCCCACACGAACTTGGGAGCGCGCGTCGCATCGTCGAGCAGGCCCCAATGGCCGCCGACGGTGCCTTCGAGCGCGCGCTTCCACGGCTCGTCGAAGGCTTCGATCACGTTGACGCGGAAATTTTCGCGTTTGCTCAGCGCCAGCACGTCCTGGATGACGCGCGCCTGGTTCACCGGCGACGGCAGCGCGCCCTCGCGCATGCGCCCGGCGCTCGGCCAGCCGACTTCGCCGATGATCACTTCCTTGCCGGGAAAGGCGGCCAGCACGCCGCGGCGGATCGAGTCCACATGCGCGGCGGCGTTGCGCGCCGGAATCGGAAAGTCCTCCCAATAGGGCAGGATATGAATGGTGATGAAGTCGGCGGCGGAGGCGACGTCGCGGTTTTGCAGCCAGAACTCCCACACGTCAGCATAAGTCACCGGCACCGCAACGCGCACCTTCACCACGCGCATGGTGGCGGCGAGATCCTCGGCCGACATTTCCCCGCGCAACAGCACCTCGTTGCCGACCACCAGCGCGCGGATCGTGCCGGGATAGCGGTTGGCCAGCGCCACCGCGGTCTCGATCTGCTCGCGGTTCCTGTCCGCATGGCTCGACAGCCAGAGGCCCTGCATCACCTTGAGGCCGTGGCGGGCCGCGATCCCGGCGATCTGGTCGAGGCCGAAGTCGACCGAATAGGTCCGCACGCAATCGGTTATTTTGGCCAGTTGGGACAAGTCGTCCTCGATCTGCGCCGGCGAAATATGCGTGGCGAGGTCGAGCGGGGTCTGACCGCCCCGGAACGGGGCGTAGGACAGGCAATAGAGCTTTTCGCCGGCCGCCAAAGGCGATTGCGGCATCGGCACCGGGGCGCCGAGCCAGGCCCAAACGCCGGCGATAACCGCCACCGACACAGCGAGGCAGGCTAGTCCAAGGCGCATCGGCTTGAATCCGTTCCGGCGGGATTAAAGAGCCTCCGGAACGGCTTATAGCGCGCATTTGCCGCTGCCAAGGTCGCCCGCCTATTAAGCAAACGGCCGCTAGGCGCTGGACAAAGCCTGGCCGTTGGGTCCAAGTCTTGAAAAGCAAGTCCTGCTGCTGGGAAATTCGGTCCAAGGCGGTTGTTCGGGTTGAGAGTGCGTGTTTTCAAGGCAAGCAACGCCGGGACGGCCGGCCGGAAACGCCGTAATAGTGTCCCAATCCAGTCGCATAGCAGACTGGATAGCGGGCGGGCGGCTTCCATCAACACCGGCGGGACTATGCCGTTAGTATCCTTGTTGCGCGTATTGCGTGCTGCGTTCTGCTTGGCAGCCTTGAGTTTTGCCCCCACTGCGGCGTTCGCCCAGAGCGGCAACCTGCAGCCGCCCGAACAGCAAAAACCGGCCGGCGATACCGCCAAGGAAGGCCAGAAGAGCATCGACGAGATCGCCGAGGCGGCGCGCCTGCTCATCGGGCCGGCGGGCAACCCGGAATGCGTCTGGCTCGGCCGCCGGGTGGTCAGCCTGATGTGGCGGGACGACCTCGATACCGCTTTCCGCCACCTCGACCTTTACGACCGTTTCGGCTGCCCAAACTCGCATATCCAGGCCACTTTCCGCTGTCTTGTGCGGCAGGGCCATATCGACCCCAAGGCCCAAGACAGCCTGAATGGCCGGGTGCACGCCTGCTGGCTCAATCCGGGCCTCTCCCCCACCCCGGCGGCCGCCGCCGCCCAGCCTCCGGCCGCCACTTCGGGTGGAACTACTCCCCGCTGATCGGCGTTACCAAGACGTCGAAATAAATTGTTCGCGCCATGCGTCTGACAAGGAATTGCCATGAGCGGTGATTACTTGAATGGATACCTGATGCCGAGCTATTCTGTTTCGCCGTAGATTGAGCTTTTGGCTGAGCCCAGGGGACGGGTTCAAGGGTCTGCCATCCAGCCCCAGTTGGTTGTAAGTTTATGCGCACCGTCGCTGCCGTGATCGCCCTCGTGGCGTGCGTGCAAGCCGGATTGTGGGCTCTCGCGCAGGATCACCTGAGCGCACCCAACGTCGAAGGCCAACTCGCCAGCGTTTCCTATGCCCCGTTTGGCGGCACCGCCCACCCGGATTCCGGAACGCAAGCGCAGGCCGCGCAAATTCGCGCCGACCTCCAGCTACTGGCGCCGCTGACCCGCGCCATCCGCACTTATTCGTCCACCGGCGGCGTCGAAATGGTGCCCGGCATCGCCGCCGAATTCGGCCTGCGCGCCACGATCGGCGCCTGGATCGACAAGCACCAGGAGCGCAACGAGCGCGAAATCAACTCGGTGATCGAACTCGCCAAGCGCTACAGCAACGTCAACGGCATCATCGTCGGCAACGAAACCGTCTACCGCGGCGAGCAGAAGGTCAGCGACCTGATCCAGATGATCCAGCGGGTCAAGCGCGCGACCAAACTGCCGGTCACCACCGGCGAAATCTGGCACGTCTGGATCGAGCATCCCGAACTGGTGTCGCAAGTCGACTACATCGCCGCGCACATCCTGCCCTATTGGGAAGGCTTCTCCGACAAGCAAGCCGTCGATCAGGCGATCCTGATCTACGACAAGCTGCGCCAAGCCTATCCCGGCAAGCGCATCGTCATCGCCGAGTTCGGCTGGCCGAGCGCTGGCTATAATCTCAAGGACGCCGAGCCCGGCCGTATCGAGCAGGCGGTCGTGCTGCGCGATTTCGTCGCGCGTGCCGAGGCCTATGGCATCGACTACAACATCGTCGAAGCGATCGATCAGCCGTGGAAGATTTTCGAAGGCGGCGTCGGTCCCTATTGGGGACTGTTCGACGCCTCGCGTGCTGCGAAATTCAATTGGACCGGCACCATCACCGGTCCCGACCACTGGAAGCTTGCCGGCATCGCCTTGCTGGTAAGCTTGCTGCTGTCGCTGCCGATCCTGACGATGAGCGCGGTGACGCTGTGGCAGTCGGTCACGCTGGTTGCCGCCGCCAATGTGGTCGGCGCCTGGTCCGCCGCCGTGTTCGCCTATTGGAACGGACATTATTTCGTTCCCGGCGCCGCCTTCGCGCTCGGCTTAGGCGTCTTCTTGCTGATCCCGCTGATCATCATCGCGCTGGCGCGCATCGATGAACTCGCGATGGTCGCTTTTGGCCGCAAGCCGTTGCGGCTGATCGACGCCCCGCCGCTGGCGCCCGAGGAAAGCGCGCCGAAAGTTTCGATTCATATCCCTGCGCACAACGAGCCGCCGGACATGCTCAAGCAGACGCTCGACGCGGTCGGCCGCCTCGACTATCCGAATTTCGAGTGCGTGGTGGTGATCAACAACACGCCCGATCCGGCGCTCTGGCTGCCGATCGAGGAGCACTGCCGCGCGTTCGGCGAGCGCTTCAGGTTCGTGCGCGCCGACGACTTGCAAGGCTTCAAGGCCGGCGCGCTGCGGCTCGCCATGGTGCACACCGCGGCCGACGCCGAGGTGATCGCCGTCATCGACGCCGACTATGTCGTGCAGCCGGACTGGCTCAAGGACCTGGTGCCGCTGTTCCGCGATCCCAATGTCGCGCTGGTGCAGGCGCCGCAGGATCACCGCGACGGCGAGCGCAGCGTCATGCACCACGCCATGAACGGCGAATATGCTGGCTTCTTCGACATCGGCATGGTGCAGCGGAACGAATACAACGCCATCATCGTGCACGGCACCATGTGCCTGATCCGGCGCGCCGCGCTGGAAGCCGCCGGCGGCTGGTCGAGTGACACGATTTGCGAAGACACCGATCTCGGCCTCACGCTGCTCGAGCTCGGCTGGCGCGCGCATTACACCAATAAGCGCTACGGCTACGGCCTTTTGCCCGACAGCTTCGAGGCGTATAAGAAACAGCGCCACCGCTGGGCCTATGGCGGATTTCAGATTCTGAAGAAGCACTGGCGCCGTTTCCTGCCCGGCGCCAGCCTGCTCACCGGCGACCAGAAGCGCGAATTCGGGCTCGGCTGGCTCAATTGGCTGGGCGCCGAAAGTCTCGGCGTCGTGGTCGCCCTGTTGAATATCATCTGGGTGCCGGTCGTCGCCTTCCTCGACATTGCGGTGCCCGACCGCATTCTCACCATCCCGATCATCGCCAGCTTCACCATCTCGCTGGCGCATTTCGTGACGCTGTACCGGCTGCGAGTGCGCAGCGGCCCGGGCCAGCTCACCGGTTCGGTGTTCGCAGCCATGTCGGTGCAATGGACGGTGGCGCGCGCGGTCGGCTTCGGCCTGATCAAGGATCATCTGCCGTTCGTGCGCACCTCCAAGGGCGGCCTGCGGCGCTCAACGGATTTCCACGCGTTCTGGGAGGCGGTGCTGGCGGGCCTGCTGATCCTCGGCGCGGTGGTGCTGGTGGCGACCAACATCAAAGGCGTGCGCGAGATCAATATTTTCGCCGCCGTCTTGCTGGTGCAGAGCCTGCCGTTCATCGCGGCGGTTGGGCTCGCCGTGTTCGAGCGCACGCGGCTCAACGAATTCGTTTACTGGCGGACCCTCGACGCACGGTTTGCGGAGCTGCTTGGCCGGCGCGCGCCGATCACTGCCAGCGCGGTCACCACATTACCGGCGCAGGTGGTGCAAGTGGTGCAAGTCCAAAAACAGGCCGAGCTGGTCCAGTAAGCCCGAGAGCGGATTTACGCCGGCAGTGCCGTCTCCACCAGCTTCACCCAATATGACGTTCCGATCGGGATCACGTCGTCGTTGAAGTTATAGGCCGGGTGATGCAGCCCCGCGCTGTCGCCATTGCCGACGAAAATGAAGGCGCCCGGCCGCGCATTGAGCATGAAGGAGAAGTCCTCCGCCCCCATCACCGGCGCCAGCGCCGTGTTCACCTTATCCTTGCCGGCGATACCGGCGGCGACGGAAGCCGCGAACTCGGTTTGCGCGGCGTGGTTCTTGAGCACTGGATAGCCGCGCCGGTAGTTGAACTTCACCTTGGCGCCATGCAGTTTGGCGGTGCCTTCCACCACCTCGCGCAGGCGCTTCTCCAGCAAATCCTGCACCGCCGGCGTCAGACTGCGCGCGGTGCCGCGCAGCTTGGCGGTCTGCGGAATGACATTGTCGGTATTGCCGGCCTGGAACAGGCAGATCGACACCACCGCCGCTTCCAGCGGATCGACATTGCGCGACACGATCGACTGGATGTTATTGATGATCTGCGCGCCCACCAAAACGGTATCGACGGAAAATTGCGGGCGCGCGGCGTGCCCGCCGACGCCCTCGATGTCGATCGACAGATGATCGGCCGCCGCCATCAGCGGCCCGGCGCGCAGGCCGAACTGGCCGAGCGGCATGCCGGGATAATTGTGCATGCCGTAGACCTCGTTGATCCCGAAGCGCTCCATCATGCCGTCGTCGAGCATGGCCTTGCCGCCGGCGCCGCCCTCCTCGGCCGGCTGGAAGATCACCACCGCGGTGCCGGCGAAATTGCGAGTCTCGGCGAGATAGCGCGCGGCGCCGAGCAGCATGGCGGTGTGGCCGTCATGCCCGCAGGCGTGCATCTTGCCCGGCACCGTCGACTTGTACGGAAGATCAGTCGCCTCTTCGATCGGCAGCGCGTCCATGTCGGCGCGCAGGCCGATCACCTTGTCGGACTTGCCCTTGCGGCCGTGGATGACCCCGACCACGCCGGTGCGCCCTAAGCCCGGCACCACCTCGTCGCAGCCGAAGGCCTTGAGCTTCTCGGCAACGCTTCCCGCCGTGCGCTGCACGTCGTAGAGCAGCTCGGGGTGGGCATGCAGATCGTGCCGCCAGGCGGTGATTTCAGCCTGCAGGTCGGCGATGCGGTTGACGATCGGCATAAGCGGGCTCCTTCGCTGCCCGCAGTGTAGCAAACTGAAGGCGCCGGGCGCGAGTTCAAGAAACGGGCGAAAACCGCCTATTGACCGGGCATAGCCGCGCCCGTAAACCCGCCTTTAATAAGGGCGCGTAGCTCAGGTGGTAGAGCACTTGACTTTTAATCAAGTGGTCGCGGGTTCGAGTCCCGCCGCGCTCACCATTCACGACGCTGCTATAGAATCATAAGATCGCCATGGGTCGAGCAGCGCGGCTTGTTGCAGACTTTTTCCGGCTGGCATTCTGGCCGCTGGCGGCTTCGGTTCTGGTCGTCCTGCTGCTGCAGCCGATTTATTACATTTCCCTCGCCACCGTCGGTTCCATCGTTCCGCAACAGCAAATTGCCGCTCATTTAGGCGCGGCATTCGATAGCGGCGTCCTGTCGGATGACGGCAATCCGCGCTCGCTTATTTTCAAGGGCGGCGAGCAGCTCACCGAATGCATTTCGCTCGGCATCGGCCTCAACAAAGCCGAGACGGCCTGGCAGACCGCCGCCACGGGATCGTACCCGATGTCAGGCAGCACGCATGCCTGTCACGGTTTGCATCAGGCCGTTTCCGGCACCGAGACGTCCTGGCAGCCTTATTTCCGCTATTGGCACGGCTATCGGGTGATCCTGGCGCCGCTCGTCACGCTATTTCCTCTTTGGTTTGTCAAAATCATCAACGCGCTGGTGGTCGCCGCGGCTTGCGCGGCACTGTGCATCGCGCTGTGCAAGCGCGGCGGTGCGGCGGTGGCCACGATCTTCCTCGCCACCTTTCTCTGCCTGAGCGATGTGCTGTTCATCTGGCGCACGTCGACGCATAGCATCAGCCTTGCCTACATCCTTGCCGGTTCGTCGCTCTTCGCAATCGCCCTGCAACGCGATTGGGCACCGCGCAACTTGATCGTCATGGCGGCCATCTTGGGCAGCGCCTTTAATTTCATCGATTTCCTCGTCAACCCGCCGATGATGCCGATGCTGATCTCGTTCTTTGTTCTGCTGGCCAACCGCCGCGATGCGGGGATGCTCGCGCTGGCAACTGTGATCGCGTGGTTTGCCGGC
>Ga0265337_1001884_pt1 | contig 10005 bp, 8 predicted proteins | sample 42122metaG_FD_192441 | JGI IMG/M metagenome (GOLD analysis project Ga0265337, IMG submission 192441) | Rhizosphere microbial communities from Carex aquatilis grown in University of Washington, Seatle, WA, United States - 4-21-22 metaG | ecosystem: Host-associated > Plants > Roots > Rhizosphere >... | reverse complement strand
CTTCTTATAGCTTTCTCGTCTTGCCGTCATAGAAGCCTTCCGACTTCAAGAAGATCTTGTCGTAGTCTCCCCCGACGAAGGCTTCCATGTCCCATCGGGCGCTCGACCCTGGCCCGTTCCATTCCAGCTTGTCGAACCGCATGCTGCCGAACAGCTGCTGATCCGGGAACATTGGCTGGTAGTAGGGGACGGGAGGGAAGCTCGCGCCAGAATAGCTCGGGCTTACCGGATTGGTCGATGACTGCGCCGAGGCGGTCGATAGCGCCGCAAGTATAACAATTCCACTAGCGACCAAGGTGGACAGCAATTTTCGCATCCCGTCCTCCTATTTTGCGGCCGAGGCCGTCTCGCGCACGACCTCGATCTTGCGCATCATGCCCGTTTCCATGTGGTAGAGCTGATGACAGTGGAAGGCCCACGGGCCCTCCGCATCCGCCGGAACGTCGACGTCGACGGTCGCGCCCGGCTTGATGTTGACCGTGTGCTTTTTCGGGTTGCGCGCACCATTGCCCACGTCGGGCAGAAGCCACGTACCGTGGATATGCATCGGGTGGTTCATCATGGTTTCGTTGATGAACCGGAAGCGGACACGCTCGCCGTAGCGCAGCATGATCGGTTGGGCCTCGCTGAACTTGCGGCCGTTGACCGACCAGAAGTAGCGCTGCATGTTTCCGGTCAGACGGATTTCGATGACGCGGTCGTAGCGCTTGTACGGGTAGGGATCGAGCGCTTTGAGATCGCGATAGGAAAGGACTCTGGTGCCCGGAGGCGCGCCGGTGTCGTTGGTCAGCGGGTCAGGGGCCATGTTGACCGAGGTGACGGGCACGCTCGGCATGTCCTCGCCCCCGCGCAGGGCATAAGCCTGCGGTCCGGTCTGGACCGGGCCCGATGGCATCGATGTTGGTGACATCCGGGATCTTCCGCTTGGGCCCTGCGAACCGCCTTGCATCGCCGCGTGATCCATTCCCGGCATTTGCGCCAGCGCCTCGCTGGCACTTTGCGCTGGTGCTGAACTCATTCCGGGCATCTTGCCGTGGTCCATGCCCGGCATGGTGGATGGCGTTTTCCCTGGCCTGCTGGGCTTGGATCGCCCGAAACCGGCCGGGTGGCCCGCGTGCCGGGCGCCGACGGGGCTCATCGAGGCGCCCTCCTGCATGCCTTTCATCCCTTGCATGCCGCTCATCCCGCCCCCGGAGGACATGCCTCCCATGCCAATTTCCATGGCGACAGGGTCTTCCGGTGCGACATGGCCTGGCAAATCCTGCTCGGGCTGCGGCGTGCCGCGATCGTATCCTTTGGGTCCGAGATTCATGCCCATCTCGGCCATGGACACGATCGGTCGAAGCCGGTGCGGCGGTAGTTCGCCGATCATGCCGGGGCGCGGCGCCAAGGTTGCGCGCGCAAATCCGGTGCGGTCCATCGGCTCGCCCACGATGGTGTAGGCGCGGTCTTCAGTCGGCTGGACGATCACGTCGTAGGTTTCCGCATTGCCGAACCGAAATTCATCGACGCGCACGGGTTCGACATTGTTTCCGTCGGCGGCGACCACCGTCATCTTCAGGCCGGGAATGCGGACGTCGAAGTAGGTCATTGCGGAGGCATTGATGAAGCGCAACCGGATGCGTTCGCCGGGGCGGAACAAAGCCGTGAAATTCTGCTCGGGCGTTCGGCCGTTGACCAGGAAAGTATAGGCCGAGACGTCCGAGATGTCGGTCGGATCCATTCGCATCATCGACCAGGCGATCCGATCATTCATGATGGCCTTGCGTGCCTGCTCGTCCGGCGCCTGCGAAAGCTCCTGGAACAGACTGACCAGAGTGCGCCGGTTTAGGTTGTACCAGCTGCTATCGATCTTCAGGTTACGGATCACACGATTGGCGTCGTCGGTCCAATCCGACATCATGATGATGTAGTCGCGGTCGTACCGGTAAGGATCCGGCTGCCGAGGCTCGATAATGATCGGCGCGTAGATCCCGAGTTGCTCCTGCTCGCCGGAAGAGTGGCTATGGTACCAATACGTTCCTGATTGTTTCACCTTGAAGCGATAGGTGAACGTCGTCCCCGGCTGAATGCCATTGCCGTAACCGGGCGAGATGCCGGGCACGCCATCCATCTCCGGCGGGACGATTAGGCCATGCCAATGAATGGATGCGGGCTCGTCGAGCCGGTTGGTTACATTGATCGTGACATTCTCGCCCTCCTTGAAGCGCAGCAGCGGTCCTGGAAGCTGGCCGTTGATCAACATCGCCGCGGCCGGATGGCCGGTGATGTCTACCGTGCGACGGTCAAGGACCAGATCGTAGGTCCCAGCGCTCGCCTGCAGACCCGATATCGTGAGAATGACGCCCAGCAGGAATAGGCGGAGCGGCAAGCGATGAAGCAACGACTGCATGGGCGTCCCCCGGGAACTCGGAGCGGTTCGTATTCTCTTCTCCAGACTTGCACACCCGGTTCGATATGCAAGCTGCGCGGATTAATATTCTGACAGTGTGACCGGCGTGCCGACTTCAGGGTTGAATCATAGATGTAAGCCGAAGCGTTGCGTGTACATCTGCGTCAACTCGCATGGCTCGAAGCGCGAGGGCATCAGCAGAAAGTCGCTTTCCGCCAGCATCTGCCACGCGGTCTTTTCCTCGTATCTGATCTCGTCGGATATTCTTGGCCACCTCCCTGACGGCATCCGGCCTACGACACGAGCGGAGAGCAGAACTTTAGCCCGTCCTCGAGTTCGATCTCCGGCGGCCTCTCGGATTGCGGTCGCGAGACGACATAGGCGGCCTTCTTGGTCGAATTTTCGACGCAGAGGATTTCGACCGGACGCCCTTTCTGGTACAGCTGCCAGTTGGCCTTGTACGTCGCCTCCGGCGCGACCAGGACGCAGATCGCCTGTCCCAGCGCGCAAAGCTGCGGCAATGCGGGCCCCATTTTCCCTCCTACGTTGCCGTCGACGAGACGGCGCTCCGCTTGAATGTTGATGATGACATTCTCGCCCTCCTTGAAGCGCAGCAGCGGCCCTGGCTGCTGACCATTGATTAGCATCGCCGCAGCCGGCTGGCCGGTGATGTTTACCATGCGAGGCTCGAGGGCCAGATTGTAGGTCCCAGCGCTCGCCTGCACGCCCGATATCGTGAGAATGACGCCTAGCAGGAATAGGCGCGGCGACAAGCGATGACGCAGCGACTGCATGAAGGTCCCCTGGAAACTCGAACCGGTTCGTATCTCTTCACCAGACTTGCATATCCGCTTCGGTATGCAACCTGCGTGGATTCATTTTCTGACGGTGCGGCCGGCGCGCCGACTTCAGGCCGCAGTCAGTGTTGAATCATAGATGCTTGCATAGTCAGCCGCGGCGTCATTCCAGCCGGTGGGGCGCGCCATCGCGGCCTTGCGCATCGCGCGCAGACGCGAAGGTGAATGATAGATGTCGAGCGAGCGGTAGATCGCTCCGAGGAGGCCGCCAAGCGAAAGTTCGCGGAACAGCAGGCCGGTGACACCGTCTTGAATCGTGTCGGCAAGCCCGCCGGTTCGATGTGCAACAGGTAATGATCCGAAGCGTTGCGCGTACATCTGTGTTAGTCCGCATGGCTCAAAGCGCGAGGGCATCAGCAGAAAATCGCTTCCCGCCAGCATCTGCCGCGCAGTCGTTTCCTCGTATCCGATCTTGATGCCGAGCTTGCCTGGATATTGCCTGACCATCTGGCAGAGTGACTGCTCGAGTTCGCTTTCGCCCTTGCCGGTGACGACGATCTGGCCTCCCTGCCGCACGATCGTTTCAATGGCTTCGATTGCAATGTCCAGGCCTTTCTGATGGACCAGTCGCGAGACGATCGCAAACAGCGGGCCCCGCGACACCGCCAAGCCGAAGGTCCTCCTTAGCGCTTGCGCATTGGCGTCCTTTCCCTTCCAGTCATCTGGGCTGAACGGTCGCGCCAGGTGCGGGTCTGTCAGAGGGTCCCAGCTTTCGTCGATACCGTTGATGATGCCGGTCAAGCGCCCCTGATCGAGCTTTCCTCTGAGCAGCCCGTGCAAGCCGCAGCCATGCTCGGGTGTCACGATTTCCTGCGCGTAGGTGGAACTCACGGTCGTAATGTGCGATGCGTAGAAGATTCCCGCTTTGAGGAAGGAAATGTCACCACAGAACTCGACGCCATTGATGTCGAATGCGGCGTGGGGAATGCCGAGCCGATCCAAACGATGCCGCGCAAACAAGCCGCGATGCGCAAGATTGTGGATGGTCAGCACGCTCGGTATCGATCGGCCGCTCCAGGCAAGGTAGGCGGGCGCCAGCGCCGAGGTCCAGTCATTGAGATGCAGCAGGTCCGGTATCCAGTTTGGGTCGCCTGTGCCGGACGCGATCTGTGCGGCGGCAAGACTGAGCCTGGCAAAACGGAGATCATTGTCCGTCCAATCAGTACCCGTTGCGTCCCCATAGGGACCGCCGTCGCGCTCGTAAAGCTGCGGACAGAGCAGCACATAGACGGCAAGATGGTCGCCCGTGGTGCTGCGCGCAAGATCGCAGGCCGGGAGGCCGCCGCAGGAAGGCAAATGACCGACGATCTCGACTGCCTGAAGTTGGCTGACGACATCGCGATAGCCTGGGAGCAAGACGCGCATATCGCACTTGTTTCGGAGCGTGCGGGGAAGCGCGGCGGATACTTCGCCAAGGCCGCCCACTTTTATGTAGTCGGCAAATTCGGAGGTGACGAACAGGATCTTGGGGCGGCTGCGTGGAACGAGGTCGGCACCGAGCGTGGCCCCACTTCCGGGTTTGGTCGGCCGTCCACGTCGAGCTGAATCATGCGCCATCCGCCGCTCTCCCATCCCGCTTCCCCTCTTTGAGGCCAAGGACCACCCATTTGATAGACGCTCGAACAGCGAAATTATTACAAGCCATTGGCGGTCATTTGTCGTTGAAGTGCCGCCACTTATTTTGAAAGGTTGTCACGCATTTGACCGCAGACTTTGTTTTAGATCAAACGTCTTTCACCAAAAGACAGCAACATCACGTGAGCATCAGGAGGACCAGACATGAACCTTAGTCGTCGAAACAATCCGCTATCCGCCCCGACAATGACATGCCGGGTCGCCGCAGTCGCCCTCGTGGGCGTGCTGTCGTCGCAGTTGTTCGTAACGTCTGTGCTCGCGGCATCACCGTCCGTTCGTATGGCGATGATGGACGACAAGGAAATGGGCTCGATGGGAGGCCAATCCAACAGCTCGATGTCCGGCACGGGTGGAATGTCGGGAAGCTCGTCAGGGGGTATGGGCGGAATGCCTGCTGCTTCGCCCGGCGGCATGGGCGGTGGCTGCTGCATGGGATCGATGGGGCAGGCGCCCGGATCTGGTTCAGCCGGTGCATCGGGCATGTCGATGCAAACTAACCTACCGGGGTTTCCCGGCTCATCGCATATCTATCACGTGGGCGCGACGGGATTTTACCTCGAATATGCCGACAAGCTCGGCCTTTCTACCCAGCAGAGGACGAGCCTCAACGATATCAAGCAGCGTGCCCTCGTCGACCAGTCAAACCAGCAGCGGAAGATCGACGAAGCAGAGCAGGCCCTCTGGTTGCTGACCGCGGCAGACCAGCCGGATGCCACGTCGGTCGAGGCCAAGATCCGCGAGATCGAGAAGTTGAAGGCGGATCAAAGACTGGACTTCATTCGCGCCGCGGGCGAGGCCGCCAAAGTCCTGACCGATGATCAGCGCAAGATGGTGCTGGGGATGGTGCCGATGCCTGGCTCGGCGGCCGCACCTGCGTCGGCGCCGAAGCCGATGAATATGGGCAAATAGCCGCCGCTCGGGGCTCTGGGGCTGGAGTTTGGCGTGTCGCGCGCCAACTCCGCCTTGGGGAGGAACGGATTGTCGGCAATATTCTAGAACTCACCACGCGGCGCGGATTTGGTTCGATCGTTGAGGTGTGCACTGTACTTTTTGCAAGGTAACGAGCAACGCTTCAGTGCTGCGCCAAGCTGATCTCTGCCCGTGCGGAGCCGTAGACAAGGGCAAAAGAGCGGCAGCGCGAAACAACTCCCTTCATGATGTCCAAAGCCTCGTTTGTGGCGCCTCGGTGGATACCATAATCGGCGACATAAAACTGAGCCTCGCAAAGCCGTCGCTCGGAGTCTTGCTCAGCCCCTTCTTGGGCCTTCGCGAGCATCTCGGTCGACGTCAGAGCTCCCAGGTACAGATCGAGCACCGCGCCAGGCCACACGTCCCGGCTCACTCTGGCGGCATTGGTGGCGAACTCATCTTTGTCGACGGTGTTGGAATGGAGGCGTGCGATGTGCAGCCAGATAGCAGCGTTGGCATCGGTGGGCCGCAGCCGCACCGCCACCTGAAGATCGTCGATGGCGGCAGCCGTATCGTCAAGGAACAGGTTGGCGAGGCCACGTCCGAAATACAGCGCGGGATTGCCAGGATCGATCTGCAACGCTTCATCGAAGTCGGCGAGCGCATCGCCGTAGCGGGCCTCAACCAGATAGGCATTGGCACGGGCGCCATGATATCGCGCGTTGCGCGGCGCGAGCTCGAGGGCGGCGTTGAGGTCGGAAAGAGCTCTTTCGACATTTCCGTTCGCCAGATGCAGCGCCCCGCGATTGGCGAAAGCATCGGCAAATGTGGGGCGAAGCTCGATCGCCTTGTCGAAATCCGCCATCGCACGTGCGAAATCGTGCTTAACCATGTAAGCGCCCGCCCGATCGAAGTAGGCCTTGTCGAAATCCGGACGGAGCCCGATCGCCTGGCCGTAGTTCTCAATTGCAAGCTCAAGCCTGCCCGTTTGGGCGTAGAGGTTGCCGAGATTCAGAAGCACGCTCGCATCGTTCGGGGCAAGCTGATGGGCTTGCTGCAAGTCCGTGAGCGCCTCTCCGTATCGACGCTCCGTGGTCCAGATCACGGCGCGATAGACGTATCCGCCAGGAAAATCAGGTAGCAGCGCGACCACCCCGTCCAGATCGGTGAGGGCGGCCTCTGTCATCCCGAGCTGCTGATAGGCGGTGCCACGGCCGAACAGCAGCAAGCCGCGTTGCTTCTTCGAAAGTTGCTCGTCCTTCATGGCCTGGTTGAACAGGCCGATCGCCATCAGGAGCTGACCGCGATCTTTGGCCTGAAAGGCGGCTCGCGCGACCTCCGACGTGTCGGTTGCAGACGCGACTGCTGTCATTGCGAAGACAAGCACGGCGCAAACAACAGAAAGTGTTTGAATACAGCGATACATGATCATCTCCAGCCAGCGAAGGAGATGGGAAAGAATTCTTCTACCATGCCTATCCCACCTCGCTGTCGGAGTTTGGCATGGCTGAACGCCCTCACACATCCTCGCGAGCAGATACGACCTCGATGCGATGGTCGATCCGTTCCCAACCATCCTCCTGCCAACGGATGGTGAAATCGATACTTTCACCCTTGTTCATCCGGCCGGTGTCGAGTTCCGCCACCCAGAAGCCGAGACTGCTATCGAGTGCTTCGAGATCCCTGACCTCACGCCAGCCATTGACGCCCCAGTGCACCATACCTGCCCGAGGCAGGGCAATGACCAGACGGCAGCCAGCGACGATCGACCGGATTTGCGCGTGGGGCCACCAGAACGCGTAAGCGGATGTCTTCTTCCTTCCCCCGTATCGATCCCAGACGGCCTCCGGTCGATCGAATGGCCGACCGTGGTTGCGGGAGACCGCAAGCTTGACAAATTCGGCATGCGCCCATGCGAGGGGCATGGCCGATCCGGTGGGGCGGCCGGGATGCAATCGCCGCTCTTGGATTGGTGATGCATCCCAGACCTGTTCGGGGATCATGCCGCCGGGGCTGGCTGACGCGGCCATCGTTTCTAGCATCGGCAAGGGATCTTGGCCGGCGCTCAGGGCATAATGGCCTCGCTCCCCGGCAAGCAGCGGCCACGGCCGGCCTCTGCCGGCCCCATCATAAGGCCGGCCATCATCGTACTCGCCGTAGCCATCGCCGTTATAGCGGTGCCAGACCGAACCGGAGGGTGTTTCCACCTTCAAAAGCCCGTCTACGAGTTTGATCGTATCCAGAACGAATGGATCGGCCGGATCCCTCAGGCCAAAGCGGACCAGGCGCAGGAAGTCAGTGCTGATTTGTTCATTGGCCCGCATTCCCGCACCGTCGCTGTGATTGCGGATGGGCACGAGTTCATCGAGTGCGGCGCGGCCGTCGGAAAGCACTGACGGCGGCGAGGTGCGGACATAGTAGCCGGCAACAGCGAATTTTCTTGCCAGCTCGGAGCCGCTGGCGGTGAGCCAGTCTTCCAGATGGGCGTTCCAGAAATCTGCCAGCGCTATGGCCCAGTGGCGCGCCGTCTCCTCCAGCAGCGAGCCGCCTGCGACAAGCGCCGCGATGCAAGTGGCAAGGGTGAACGTGTTCAGTCCGCTATTTTCTTCCCAACGGTCCTGATCGGTCGAGGGGCCGACCCGGGCGATATAGCCGAGCGCGCGACGGATCATGTCGTGGGGCTCGATTCCCCCTAACGCATCCCGGTCGGCGAGCAGGGCGGCCAGAAGAACTGGATACGCCGCTTCGTCGAGCTGGACCCCGCGCCAATAGGGTTCGCCGCCCAACCATTGGTTCTGGTGCCAATGCCCTTCGACGTTTTGTGTTGCGATCAGGTAGCGCAGGGTGTTGCGCGCCTCTGCTTCTCCTCCGAAGGCAAGTAGCGCCGTGGCGCATTCGACGAGATCGCGAGGCCAGACCAAATGATAACCGCTCCGCTCGTTGCCCGTGTCGCCCCAGGGCACGCTCAGGCTCGCCACCATCGCGCCCGGGTAGGTCTTATCGAGGTGTGTGCGCAAAACCGTGACGGATGTAACAAACTGATCCTGCAAATGAGCTGGAACGCCCGCCGGCCGGGCGCAACATTCATCGCAGCTGCGGTGCCAGGCGCTCCAATCGGCGATTTGCGCGTCCATAACGCGATCGAATGGCTGCATCAGTGATGACACGGCCAGCGTCGCGGCCGCACTTTGGCTGCTTGCGAAGGCTAAAGCGAGCACGCTGAATGGTCGCAACTCCGCCAACAGCGCGACGTTGCCGGGACCGGCGGCCGGATACTCCCACGCCATCCTGCCATTGCGGGCAAAATCCTGCCACCCATCGCTGGTGCCAACATATCCCGCGCTCGCTCTCATGACGGCGTCCTGCTGGTGTTCGTCCACGGCAGCAAGGGCCATCGCAAACGGCGCCCGTTCCGCCGACAGAAAACGCCGTCCGCGATGCTCGGCGATGACAGCGCGATTGCCGTAGCCGGTGGCGCCGAGATGGGGGGCAACCAGCACATAGATTCGCAACGCCGGATCGTCACTCTCAAGGCGACATTCGATCACAAGCACATCGCGTAGCGGGTCGGGCGTGATTCGAAGCCGCAAGCTGAACCGCGAATGGGAATGGGTGATCTCGTAGGCGGGAACGCCTGGTGCGACCGATCGCAGCTGATATTGACCCATCCGCTTGACCTCGACCCAAAATCCCTGGTCGTCGGCGAGGATGAAGCCGAGGTCCCGAATCTGCGGAATGTCGATCCTCGGCCAGTAGACTTCGTTGATGATGCCATAACCAGCCGTGAACCAAAGCCGGGCGGGCCCGAGCGAGCAGCCGACCACGTCTTTTGAGCTGCTCGTCCAGGTCGGAGGTATCCCCGGCGCGCCCGGCGCATCGAAATGCGGGTCCGGTTCCCAGTGGTTGGTCCGGCGCCGCGGGGCAGTTGAAATCGCCGCTTCCTTTGCGAGCGCGTCCAGGTGATCTCGAGCGGTTATCACGGCTGGATGCTTTGATTGACGCTCTGGCAACGGAGGGCAAACGTTCCGTTCACAAGGCATGTTGCATTGTATGAGTTCGATGATCGGATCAGCTTTGCAGCAGTTTGTCGGACATCCGGCTTATCAAGTTTGATGCAGGTCAATCAGGGGGGACCCAATCCGCTTCATTGTGACCACGTCGCATTGCAGCTGTAGGAGCCGGGCATGGCCAATTCCCTCAAACTTCTGCAGG
>Ga0265337_1001883_pt1 | contig 10005 bp, 10 predicted proteins | sample 42122metaG_FD_192441 | JGI IMG/M metagenome (GOLD analysis project Ga0265337, IMG submission 192441) | Rhizosphere microbial communities from Carex aquatilis grown in University of Washington, Seatle, WA, United States - 4-21-22 metaG | ecosystem: Host-associated > Plants > Roots > Rhizosphere >... | reverse complement strand
TCGCGGGTGCCGACGGCCCGGCCGGTCACATTGGTTCCGTCCACCTTGAAATCGTAGGTGTATTTTTGCAGCCCGACCTGGGAATCAAACTGCCCCTGCCATTTCCCGGTCACTGTGTCTTGTGCCAATGCCGTTCCGACAAATGCCAGCGCGAACGCCGCCAGCCCGATTGTTTTGACAATATTTTTCATGATGGGTTTTGGTTTGAATTGGTTCGGGACAAGAAAATCACAAGCGGGCAGGGGAGGGAAGCAAATCTTTTCAACCGGTGTGAAGGGGGGAATCCGGCTGCATCTGGTCAAAAACACCGCTTGACGCCGGACGACTTGGGAATAGCATCGCCAATGTCGTTCTTGGCAAACCAAAAACCAAACCCGAAAGGACATTGCTATGGAAACCACGACTCCTGCCCAAACTCCGCCGCTGGTGAGCGCCGGTGAGGACAAAACGGTCGCAATCGTCGCCTACCTCACATTGATCGGCTTCCTTGTGGCCGTCATCATTCACAGCAACAAAAAAACAAGGCTCGGCGCATTTCACCTCCGGCAGATGCTCGGGTTTATTCTTTCATGGTTTGCTGTCATCATCCTCATAATCATTCCCATCATTGGTTGGATTCTGTTGCCAGTCTTCTACCTCTTCATGCTCGTGTGTTGGATCATGGGACTGGTCGCCGCAATCAACGGCGAAATGAAGCCGATGCCGGTGGTCGGGCCGCTGTATCAAAAATGGTTCGGCACCGCTTTTGATTGACGGAGCCTTTGGGAAGAGCCCGAATTACTGGGTGATTTGGTCCACTTCCTTTTCGTGCCTCAACGCCTGCTCCCGGAATTTGTCTGGCGTGGCGTGTTTTTTTGTCAACTGATGAAGCCCGGCGGAGGCGGCGCTTTGAACTTCAACTCGATGATTGAAGATGAACACAACAATTGCCGCAACCAGGAGCAAAATGAAAACACCCCGGACATTGGCAAAAAACCTGACCCGCCGCGCCGCCCAGATTTTATGTCGCTGCTCAACCCGGGCCCAGTCGGCCATTCTAAGATCATAGGTCTTCACGCTTGGACTGCCGCATTTTCCGTGCCGCTGCATCATACGACAGAAACCATTGGCAAACGCTTTGTCGTCAGTGGGGTTGTCTAAAATGTTGACAAGTTAATGCATAAAACTGCGACATTGCGAACAATCCAACGGGATTGCTTCAGGAAGACATTTGGAAAGAACGGAAGTTCCATTTGGCGAAGCCAAAGGCCCGTCAGGGCCGGGCGCGCGGATTCATCCTGTTGGGATTCTGTTACATCTGCGATTGTGCCCGTGAATTTAGCCCGTGCTGCGCTCAAAACCGCCCGTGCGCAGGAACTGAATCGTCTGCCGGATCACTTCGCGGTTGCGCATGATGAACGGATGCGCCGTGTGGATGACAATGTGGTCGCTCATGCCCGCCAGTCTGGTTCGCTCAACGGACACCTTTCCGTCGTCGCGGCCGGGAATGAGCAGGCTGTTGATCCAGTTGATGGAGCGGTCGCCGGCGATGACGCCGACGGGATAATTCACCGGGCCGAGTTTGTTCGGCGTGGAATTCGTGCCCGTGCCCAGTTCATTTCCTGCCGGGCCATTAATCCATTTGAACAACCACCACCCGCCGAGTTTGTCCACCACCTCGCTGCCTTGATTGGGCGGTGCGAGCATGACCACGCGCCCCAGCGACGGAACGGAATGACGCGCAAGATAACTGCGGACCATGATTCCGCCGAGCGAGTCCGTGACGAAATCGATCTTCGCCGCGCCATCCCGCTGGCAATCGCCGACGGCCTTTCCAATCGCGTCATCGGCGAGTTGCTGGACGGACGCCGTGCGCGAGGGATAACTTACGTTTTGCACCTTGTAGCCTGCATTGGCCAGGGCGCATTCCATCTTCGCCATCGAACGGCTCGTGCGGCAAAGGCCGTGAAGCAAAATCACTTTCTCCGGCGCGCTGAAAGCCGGTGAAGAAATTGCGACTGTGGCCATGAAAATTAGAATTCTCGAAAACATTCAAACTGTAAAACCATTCTGGCCGAACCGGGCGGCAAACGCGAAATGAATTTTCAGTTCCCATAAAGCAAAAAGCCGGACAAATTTGCCCGGCCTTTGCGGTGAAAAGGTTTATACGCCTTCACCAAGGCGTTCAGAAGGGCGGCACGACTAACTTGTGGCGTGCTGTCCGCGCCGCGCCGCGAGCAAAACCTCTATGCTAACCCTGATGCGGACAGCGAAGTCCTTGTTCGTTCATCAATCGCCAAACCGTCAGCGATGGACAATCCCATGAAAACGCTGAAGTTTTGCTCTCTTCAAACCACAACAATCGCACGGAATGCCTTGCGGGCGATATACGGTGTTTTACCCATGTCATGGTGGTGTCCGCAAGTGGTGGCCGTCCGCAAGGACTGGCGCGCAGGGCTTGTCCCGACGAAATCGGATAAAGGCGGAAGTGTCGCGCCTTGCCAGCACAATTTGTTTGGCCGGACTTGCCGCGCCGGCTTGCCGCGCCAAAGCAAAGCGACGGCGGGAGTAAGACGAAGGCGGGCAACCCCGGGCTGAAGAATGGACTATTTAACGTGATACTTTTGAATCTCTTCTTGTGTGGCGGGTTGAGGCCAGACCCAGTCAAGCGCCCGGTTGTTTTGCCAATACAAACTTGAAGATTGGACCCCTTTTTCGAGTGAAGGGTCGCCATTGTCGTCCTTGCCGTTTTCGCCAATCGAATAAAGCAGGAATATTCCGTCGGCCTTTGGCCGGTAACGCAACGGCTGGCCGTCCACCGGATCAAACGGAACCTCGGGAACAAACTCCGGCACGAGCGAATTCAAGTCCGGCGGATAATTTCCATGTTTGAGTTGATAACGCTTCAAGGCAATCGCCGTCACGGTGATTTGCCGGCCAGCTTCCAGAACCATCGCCTTGCGAGATAGCGAGCTCAACGAGGGAATGGATTGGGAAAGCATCGTATGCATGTCCTGACTGGAGTCCCCTGAAGAACTTGAAGAACTGTCCTTGGCCTTGCTCGGGAGGAGGGCATCCAATTCTTTTGTCTGGCTCTGTAATGCGGCTTGGTAGGAGTGATTCGTTCTCATATTGCGGGCTGTTTCCAACAGCACCTCTTCGCCTTTTAGTGCGCGCAATTCATCCACGTAGGACCACCAATTCCGCCATATGAAGATTTGGACCGTTTCCTTTGATTTATCGAAAACAGTTTCCGTTTCCTGTCCCCCGGGAGCTCCACCATCAAGCAGTTGCCGCATTTCCCTGTTGGAAGCCCGCCATTTGGCGACTTCCATCAGCCCCATCGCGCGTTCCATTTCCAGGGCGTTTTCATCGGCTTGAACAAAATCAAATGCGTTCCAGCCATTTTCCAGTTGGGCCAATTGTGCGTCGGTGACGTTCGGTGATTGCAGCACTTCCCAGCTCGCAGGCACCGCCATTGAGGCGATCGCCATCTGCACGAGTTCGGAAATGATGAAGTGCTCGTCATCCAGCGATTTGGTCAGCGCGAGCATGGCGCGCAGGTTTTTCACCGCCGAGGCCGTGTCACCTTCATGCAAATCGCTGATCGTCGCGGTTCCCAATTGCCTCGCCATTCTTTTGATCTCGGCGAGGTGCATATTCTTGAAATCGAAACCGTCTCCGAACCCGCGTTCATAATGAATCTGGAAATCCAAATCCGGGTGTCCGGTCAACTGCTGAAGCAACCCAAAGGCCCCGCTGTTTTGCCGGACCGCTGCCGCGACTTCCTCCCATGAATTTGTCGCAAAACTGCCTTCGGCGTTCGCCTGCTGAACACGGGTTGAGGCTTTTCCCGGCGCAACCATTTTCATCCCGGAAATGTCATTTGTCCGCAACAGGCTTTTGTCCGCATCGAACAATGCGAGTGCCTTGAGGAAAGCGTCGGCGCTGTTTTGGTCGGCAGGCACCGGCGCCGGAATCACCTGCGCCAGTTCCATCGGCTCGCCTTTGGCTTTGAGTTTGGCGATGTAAGACGCCTCGGCGAAGCGCAGTTGGTAGTGATGGATCACCGGAATGAGGATTGCCACGCCAAACACCACGCCGGCAACGATGAGGGTCTTCCTGCGGAGGTTCACCTTCCGACGGTATGCCTGCGTCCAGTCGCTGTCCAGCGCCAATTGAAATCAAGGAAGGTAGGGTTTGCTCTCCGAGCGAGCCGAGGCGCGCACGGAGTGACGGGCCCTGCCAGCACAATTCGTTTGACCGGATGACCTGCCGTGCATAAACAATCTGTAAAGCTTTGAAATGAATCTCACCATCCAACTCACACCGGAGGATTACGTCCAATCCTGCTTCGTCCACATGCGGCCAAGACCCGTCATCAAATGGGCCGGCTATTTCGTGCTTTCGCTGGCGGTGATTGCCGTGGTGATTTCGTTATATTTCGCCTTGGTCGATCGGGAAGGTTTTTTCATTCCCATTTTTCTGGTTGTCATGCTGGCTTACCTGGCATTTCTTTTTTTCTTTATCATGCCAAAACGTGTCAGGAAAATCTTCTGGCAGCAAAAAACCATGCAGAGTCCCTATTCATTCACGGTTACGGACGAGGCGGTGATTACCAAATCAGACGTTGGCGACATGAAATTGACGTGGGGTTATTTCGTGAAGTGGAAGGAAGGCAAAAACCTGTTCATGATGTATCAATCGGATGTGTTGTATCACATGGTTCCCAAACGCTGTTTTGCGTCGCCGGAGGAAATGACGCAGTTCCGCCAATTGCTGCAGGCGAAGCTGGGGCCTGCGGGTGTCTGAAGAATCCAACCCTTTCGGGGTTGATGTTTTTCAGGTCGGATAAATCACCTGTCACATATCGGAGGTTGTTCAATCATCAGCAAGATATGTGCAATGACAGACAAGGAATTTTATGTCATAAATTCCGATTGGCACCCGCTGCTTGTGCCAATGTCCATGACCCGAACCACACAATCCATCCTTGTTGCGGTGGTGACCATCATCGCCGTTTTAAGCGTTCAAACCGTCTGGCATCATTTTCATCCACCGGCTGTGCTGCGGGCGAACCGGGCCGTTCAAAAGCCGCTGACTTCCCAGGACGCGGCAGACGCCAAGCAAGCCGCCAGGGATTTTTTCAACGCGTTTAAAGACGGCGATTGGGATACTGTCGCCAAATACTGGCCGCCGAACGCACCGAAGGGTAGACAGGTCAACGACATCTTCACCGACAAGGTCAAGGGCCTCGTGAGCGGTCTGGAAATCGTCAGCATCGGCACGCCATACAAAGAAGCCGGGAATGGGTGGGTGATGATTCCCTACGAAGTCCAATTCAAGGGCGGCGGTTCGCAAACCAACAGCCTGCGGATGCAAAAAGGTCCCGCGGGACAATGGATTTGGGGCGGCGGATTTTAGAACACCCCGAAGGAGTTGATGATTTTGTGGCCGGACCCGGTGAGGCACATGTGCATGTGATTCATCCTGAAGGGCTGAACATCATTCATCCCGGGGTTGAAGCGGGTTGAGTTTGAACCTCCCTCACCCTGACCCTCTCCCCAAGGAGAGCGAACAGCCATCGAATGTTTTCCGTTTTGTGGATGATTGTCCGAACCAATGCCGACTTACGACATTCCAAGGGACGGCGAACGATTCTCCCTCTTGTCCCTCTCCCATTGGATGGGAGAGGGTGGCCGCAGGCCGGGTGAGGGTATGAATTTAGGGCCGGAGTGAGGGTGGGCGTGAACACAAATTGCATTAGGGGTGACCGGGGTGGCTGCACTCGTTCGCCGGCTTGACGCGCCAAAGTGGAAGCGACGGCGGGAGCCAGACGAAGGCGGGCAATTCGTTGTTTTACTGAACGGGCACGATAACAACGTCCTTGGTTCGGGATTTTGGGGTTACGTTCAAATTCGTGACTTTGCCATTTTCGACATGACCCTGCACCGTGGTTTGATAAGGCGCGTGCAACTTGAAATCAGCCGTCCAGTCTGCGGGCCAGGCCGGCAAGAGCTGGATGCGTTTGCCGTCGCACTGCATCAGCATCAATTGCAGCGTGATCATGCCGTCACCACCGTTGTCCAGATCGGGAATCCAGTCGTGCGCCGGTTTCCAAAACCACGGGAACCGCTGGTCCCCATAATTAGTGAATTCAGCGATGGCGGCTTTTTGAGCAACCGCTGTCAGGCCCAAGACCGCCGCCTGCGTGCCGTCCTGTCCCCAGCAGGTGTTCTGCGGTGAGCGCCGGGCGGCAAAAGTGTCTTGCGCCAGTTTGAGACCGGGCTTGCCCACGCCGTAAAGCCGATACGGAAACGCGACATAAAGTTCCGGGTTTTCCGAGTTGCCGGTCTTGCCATAACTCTCGGCGGGAAGAATGGTCGGCGTGCCATTGGTGTCGCCAACGCCAAGCGGCGGCACTTTGCCGTGTGCGGTTTTGCCCAGCGGAATCGGCGGCAAATCCTTCAGTGTTTTAGCCCAGGCCGCCCGCTGTTTGTCCGTGGTCAAATTGGTTGGAAGTGCCAGGAGCCGCGGTATCACAGCCATCAATCCCGCAATGTCCGGCGTGGGATTGGTGGCGACGAGTTGGTAGGTCTCCAAAGATTGAGCCGGCGCCATGTGGATTTTGCCGGCGGCATCCCGGGGATAATGCTCGTCATAAAAGGTGACAATCGCATCGGCAAAGGGAACCAGCGAAGCGCGGACAAATTTGCTGTCCGGGTTGTAATCATTCACATCAAGCATCTGGGCAATCACCTCCAACGCGCCTTGGATGTGATACTTCTGCCAACGGCTCTGGATTTCGTTGGATGGGTTGTTCATGCCGAAGTCCGCCAGCCTCGGCACGCCCCAGAAATGCATCGTCTCGGGAAAGCTCGCTCCACCGTGATGGTAGCAAAGCTGCGTGCGATCCTTTGCCAGCGGCAGCGCCTTCAGATACATCGCAAACCACGGCTTGAGCAGGTCATTGTCTCCCGTGGCAATCAGCGGCCAGTAAAGGAGACGGTTGTTTTGATTCCAATAACTGTCGCCCCATGCCCGGTAATCGGCATCGTGGTTGGTGGCACTCTGCTTTACGTCTCCCGGCACATCATGGCCCACCGTAAACAGACCGCCGTTGAATTTTGGCGGCATTTCACCGCGTGAGGAACAGGCCACCATGTAACGTTGCATGACATAGCCTTGGGACACCTTGTCCGCGTCTTCCGCTCCGGCAACATGGATCCAACTGCGATTCCAAAAATCGCGCCACCATTGTTCATGCGCCCGTCGCGCCTGCTCCAAGCTGACGCGATTCACTTTCCCGGCCAGGGCGTCGAGGCCGGTCTTCCACGCCTTGGGAGAATCGGCCCGCTGTTGGGTAAGGGCGATTAAATCAATCCGGAAATCCCGGCCCGGCGCGGAAGATTTCAGCAATTGATCATCGCGGCTGACCAATCCGGGGCCGGTCAGGGTGGCTCCGAAACAACGATGCAATAGCGGGTCCGGATATTTTTGGATGAGCGATTCCAAATGTTCCTGCTTGAGAACAAAAGGATAATAGCTGTCGGGATTAAAATGGCACCAGGTGATGCAATCCGGGCTGGCGGGAAAAATGATATCCGGCTCGGAACCGGGGGCCTCATCACCGGCCATCACCCGCGAGTAGTCTTCTACCACCGGAGATTCGGCGAATGGCTGCGTTTTGCGCCAGAGTTCCAGGCTGGCTTGCAGGGTTCCCGGCTGTTCCAGATGCGTCTCGACATGGAGCACCGGATGGTTCGCATCAATCCAGATGCGGGCGGCATTTTCACCGCTCTTCAGTTCAATGCTGCCATTTTCCAGCCGGAGAACCTGGATAAAGTTGGTGGCCGCCGCAAATGGGTTGGGATTGATTTGAACACGCACCCGGCCGAGTTTCACCAGCTTGCCCGATTCCGTCCAGGCGTCGGCTTTGGCCACAAGCAAAACCACGTCGCCGTTTTGTTCAGTCCAGACATTGGCGGCGAGATCGCCGTTGCCGATGGGCATCGAATCGTTTTCATTCGTTCCCAAGGCGGGCCAGGTCACGTCATTTTCGGCAATAAATCGGTTGTCGCCGCCCGGAGCCGCCGTCGCGCAAATTGGCCGCGACAAGGACATGACAAACAACATCCGCAGAAAAACTTTCAGGAGCGCGCGGTCCAGGAGGTTGATTGAGAAAAATTTCATTCGGAACAAGAATGCGCAATATGCCGGTTTGATTCAACCCTTTCGCGCCGTGGGCGGCAGCACGGGCTATTCGGATTGGAGCGATCCGGTGAAGCACATGTGCATGTGATGCCGGCCGGATGACTCTAGTTCATCGTGGCGGCGGGTCGGCAGACCGCAGCATTTCTTCGGAGAATCGAATGATCCGGCTTTCTGCCGAAAGCCGCTACGCTCGTGCGCCGGAATCAGACGAAGGCGGGCAACCCTGGGCCGATTGATGGAAAAGCGGCGGTGAACGCGCCGCAATCCAGACGCTTTGCGATATTCGAGGATGTCCGGCAGGCGCGACAGCGTCTGGAGTGCGGTGGCTTTAGCACCGCTTTGTGAGTGAGCCAGGCTTCGGGAATTATTTTGGCCGGATGACCCGGGGTGGCTGCGCTCGTGCGCCGGCTTGCCGCGCCAAAGCGGAAGCGACGGCGTGAGTCGGACGAAGGCGGGCAACCCTGGGCTGATTGATGGAATCCCGTTTAGATTCGAAAACGCGATTTCACCCCATCCATGAAATCTATAACGATTCTATGCGTTTAAGCCGTGGCTGAAAATTAAGTATTGCCTTCCATGTCTTCCGATTCGCTTTGAGACATAACGCGCCATTCTTGCCGCGCTTCGTATGCAGAAAGTTCTTGTAGTAATCTCGATAAACGTATTCTGAACAGACCTGAAACATATCGACCAGAAACAATAACACATAAGCACAATTGGCGGTCTGTTTTGCGGAACCAAGACAAACGCCGGGACTCTTGATGTCAGATAAATCCAAGTATTCTTTAACTCGCCGTGGACTAATGTGGGAGATGTCATTCAAGAAACCATAAATCCACCCGGCGTTAGGATAGAGTTTTTTGAAAACTTTGACGCTATTGGTCGGTGAGACCTCATAAAGCGGGCTGCCTTGTAAAGGCCTTACGCAATAGCTCCAGCAAATCTGTTCAAAGATGAGTTTTTCGATGCAAGCAAGCTCAATCCAGTAATGCTGCCGCAATAGCAGACGCGCCACCGAAAACGACGTTTCTAACCGAAGTAATGCACAGCCTGATATAAAAAGACCATGATGGTCGGCCTTATTTGGAATTGTTGAAAACCGTCCAATTTCAATTGTGACCGCTTTTTGCACCAAATCTGCAATCTCTTGAAAAAGTAATGAATGTTCCGGATACGGAGTAGAAAACCAGTCACGACCAAATTGCTTCAAAACGCGATCAATAGACTTGTTTCCCAACATGTAGGCTTTTCCACCCGCAAAAACCATCTTCTTGAATTCCAACGGAGAACCGGTAGGAACACCGATACTGAATAGACCATCACCCAACATTTCTAAATCACAAAGACCAAATCTGGGTTTTGATTTGGTAAAGGATTCGGGGTCCAATTCTAAATACGGATCGCTCGCTCCAACTCTGGGCGAGGTCCTATTCATTGGCTGATTGAAGTGAAAGTTTTCTCACAACTTCAAATCCATATCCGTCACGGCGCCGAATGAGGCGCTAGTAACGTGCGCGGCGTATTTGGCCAGCACGCCACGGGTGTAACGGGGCGCGGGCTTTTTCCACGCCTGCTTGCGCTTCTTCAATATCATATCTCCGGTTCACCTCTCGCGCCATGCCAGACGCGCAGGATTTCAAGAAACTTTTCCTTTTGGCGGACGCGATAAACAATGCGGTAATTGTTTAGAGTCTGTCTGAAAAGTCATGAACGAAGAGGAATCAAGCCAATCGGCGGAGTTGAATTCGAATCATGGCGATATAGATCCATGCTTCGGCGCTGGTTTCCGAGGTTTCGTAATCACGGGCCAGT
>Ga0265337_1001880_pt1 | contig 10014 bp, 10 predicted proteins | sample 42122metaG_FD_192441 | JGI IMG/M metagenome (GOLD analysis project Ga0265337, IMG submission 192441) | Rhizosphere microbial communities from Carex aquatilis grown in University of Washington, Seatle, WA, United States - 4-21-22 metaG | ecosystem: Host-associated > Plants > Roots > Rhizosphere >... | reverse complement strand
ATGTGGTCATTTTTTGGTCCGTCCCCATCAACCGGGGTGCCGCGGATGAATTGATTGCCGGCGCAAACCAATTGCTCAAGACCATCCCCGGCGTGCTGCAATTTCATGTCGGCAAAATGTCGCCCAGCCCGCGTCCGGTGGTCGAACAGAGCTACCAGGTCGGCCTGAACATCACTTTCCCGAGCAAGCAGGCGGAACAGGCGTATCAAACACACCCGCAGCATCTCGAGTTCGTCGAGAAATACGTGAAGCGTCTGGTCAAAAAGGTGGTGGTTTACGATTTTGAATAAAAATCAATTTCTGGGTCGGAGTCGAGGTAACGAGGCCCAAATCCAATCAACTCTAGCCCGGACCCAAGACCCGAGTAAATCCCAGACTCCTTACGTCGTCTCCTACTTTCACGTCCTCGGATGAAACTTTTTGTGGATGTCCCGCAGCCGGTTCCCGGTGACATGCGTGTAAACCTCCGTGGTGCTGATGTTCGCATGGCCGAGCAGCTCCTGGATAACCCGCAGGTCGGCACCATGCTCCAGCAGGTGGGTCGCAAAGCTGTGCCGCAACATGTGCGGGGTGATATTGCGGGAAACGCCGGCGCGGAGGACGCGATTTTTGATCCGCAGCCATAACGTCACCGTGGCAAACGGCGTGCCGCGCCGGGTCAGAAAAACCGCCGCCGGCGATTTCGGGGTGACGAGCTTCGGCCGGCCGGCTTCCAGATAACGGTTCAGCGCTTCGATGGCTTTCTTCCCGACCGGCACCACGCGTTCCTTGTTTCCTTTGCCGATGACATTGAGGAACCCGGCGTCGAGGTGCAACTGCTCGAGACGCAGATGGCAGAGTTCCGCCAGCCGCAAACCGGAGGCATAGGCCAGTTCGAGCACCGCCTGGTCGCAGAGGAATTCGGGCGTTTCCTGCGATGCCACGGCCAGCAGTTTTCCGATTTCCTCGTTCGAGAGCGCCTTGGGCAGACGTTTCCATCGGCGCGGCAGCGACAAATTCTCCGCCACATTGACCGGCAACAACCTTTCCGCCTCGGCATAGCGATAAAACGCCCGCAACGCGGCAATCTCCAGATAGACACTCTCGCTGCTCAAACGTTTGGTGGATTCCAACGGCTCATCGGCCAGGGGACGCTCGCGCTCGTGTTGCAGAAACGACATCAGATGCTTCAACTCGACGGCCTTCCAGTCGTTCAGCCCGTGCTTCTGTGCCCAGATAATGAATTTGTGCAGCAGCGCAGCGTAGGTCTTCTGCGTGTGCTCCGCCTGCCCGCGTTCATGGCGGAGGTATTGCAGAAAATCTTCGACGAGATCTTGCACGTCAGGAGAATAACGAAAGTTGCGCGCCAGGGGGACGACGAAATGCAGCCGTGGAAAGTTCCCTGTCGTCATTTTTAATCCCCGCCTTGCGCCGCGCCACCTCGAACATTTGCGCAATTTGTCCGGCAAAAATGCCTTCTCCACGCATGCGCGTTCCCCACTGTGGGTCGTTCAATTTCCCTCCGCGCAACGAACGCAACCGGTTCAGCACTTTTTCCTTCCGATCCGGGAAATGAGTTGTGAGCCACTGTTCAAATAACGGCGCGACGGCATACGGCAGGCGTACTACCGTGTATCCGGCAGCTTTTGCTCCCGCCTCTGCCGCCGCCTGCAGAATGGCGGGCAGTTCATGATCTGTCAGGCCCGGAATGATAGGGGCGACATTCACCCCCACGGGAATGCCGGCCTGCGCCAGTTCCCGGATGGCCGCAAGCCTCGCTGCCGGCGGCGCCGTGCGTGGTTCCATGACCTTGCGCAATTCGGCATCCAGCGTCGTGATGGATAGCCAGACCGCCGCGGCCCCGTGCCGCGCCAGTTCGGAGAGCAAATCAATGTCCCGCGTGACGAGCCGGTTCTTGGTGATGATAAAAACCGGGTTCCGGAATTCGGCGAGCACTTCGAGACACCGCCGCGTCAGTTTCAACCTGGCCTCCACCGGCTGGTAACAATCCGTCACCCCGCTCATGAAAATCACCTGCGGCTGCCACTGCGATGACATCAGCTCCTGCCGTAACAATTCCGGCGCATCTTCCTTGACCATGATTTTGCTCTCGAAATCGAGCCCGGCGGAAAAACCAAGATATTCATGGGTCGGCCGGGCGTAGCAATAAATGCAGCCATGCTCGCAACCTCGATACGGGTTCAGGCTGGCGCTGAAACCGACATCCGGGCTGTCATTGCGGGCGATGACAGTCCGGCTGTGGTCCTTGAAAAACTGCGTGCGCGGTCCTTGCGGACGGCCACCTTGGCCATCCTCGTCAGGATTCCAGCTTGTCGAGTCGGAATGAAATGAAGACTGATCGGCATCCGGCTCGAGATGGATTTTCTCAAACCGGTTCGGCGGATTTTCCGCCGCTCCGCGACCTGTCCTCCGTAGCATTACTGCGGAGGATGGATGCGCTGAAATCAACCGCTTGGCCTGCATGATGGAATTTTAACACAAAGGCGCGAAGGCGCGAAGGGAAACGGAAAAAATGCGTCGCGTAGCCGCCGAGGTAACGAGGCGGACCCTTTACACCAGTCCCCAAATCGTCGGTTACAATCGAAACTTGACGATTGCCTTATATCGCGAGATACGAAAGACATGAGCTTCGATCGCAAGCGTAATTTACCCCGTCTGGAACGACATCATTATCAAGGTCACGCGGTTGTTTTCTGGACGAATACACTTGAAGCCCGCGCCAGAGGATGGCTTACACCCGCCTTTCATGCCATTTTCCGGGAAATGCTTCTCCACGCCGCCGTGCGCGAACACTTGATCTGCCCGGTCTATTGTCTCATGCCAGACCATCTTCATCTGATCTGGATGGGACTGCGCCGCGAATCAGACCAATTGAACGCCATGAAATTCCTGCGCACACATTTGGAAAAAGCATTAGGCGCAGGTCGCGAATGGCAGCATCAACCCCACGACCATGTTCTGCTTGAGGAAGAACGAAAACGTAATGCCTTTGCCAGTTTCTGTTTCTACACGCTGGCCAATCCGGTTCGAGACAAACTTGTGGAGCAGGAACGAGACTGGCCATTCTTGGGCGCGGTCGTACCGGGATATCCAACCTTGTATCCGCTGGCGGAAAACTTCTGGGAAATATTCTGGAAACTCTACGTTGGCGCACGCGAGGCTGAGTCGCGTCCGGAATACGCGTCGCCAAACCAACCGTAAGTATCCGAGTCCGCCTCCTCACGTCGGCGGCTACATTTTGTTACAGCTTCTTCCCCGTCAACCGCTCGTACGCCTCAAGATACTTCGCGCTGGTTTTGGCCACGACGTCATCCGGCAGCTTCGGGCCGGGCGGGGTTTTGTTCCAGTCGAGCGTTTCCAGATAGTCGCGGACGAATTGTTTGTCGAAGCTCGGCTGGCCCTTGCCAGGCGAATATTGGTCGGCCGGCCAGAAACGCGAGGAATCCGGCGTCAACACCTCGTCAATCAGGATGAGCTTGCCGTCGCTCAGGCCGAACTCGAACTTGGTGTCGGCAATGATGATGCCGCGCTGGCGGGCGTAATCGCGTCCGGCCTTGTAAATTTTCAGGCTCAAATCACTGGCCTGTTGCGCCAGGTCGGCGCCGACGATTTTTTGCGCCTGGGTGAACGAAATGTTTTCGTCGTGGCCGGCCTCGGCCTTGGTGGACGGCGTGAAAATGGGCTCCGGCAGTTCGGCGGATTCGGTCAGGCCGGCGGGCAGCTTGATGCCACAGACCGTCTGCGAATTCTTGTATTCCTTCCAGCCGGAGCCGGACAGATAGCCGCGCACGATGCATTCGATGGCCAGTGGTTTGGCCTTTTTGACGATCATCGAGCGGCGCGCCAGCTTGTCCGCGAACGGCTGCAAATTTTTCGGCAAGGGGTCGTCGGCTTTCGCCAGCAGGTGGTTCGGCACGAGCGCGGAGAATTTCTCGAACCAGAAATGCGAGATTTGTGTAAGCACCTCGCCCTTGCGCGGGATGCCATTGGGCATGATGACGTCGAAAGCCGAGATGCGGTCGCTGGCCACCAGCAGCAGGGCGTCGCCGAGGTCAAAAATATCGCGGACCTTGCCGCTGCGCAGTTTTCTGATGCCCGGCAGCTCGAGATTGAGAATCGGTTCGTTATTTGAATTTGCCATGCGGTGAATTATTAAGATTCAACACGAAAGTGCAAAGCCCAAAGTCATTTTCGATTGTAGGAGACGACGTAAGGAGACTCTGGCTTTCCGTCCGAAATCCTTGGTTTCATTCGAGTCTCGTTACCTCGACTCCTACGAAATGCTCCTTACGCCGCCGGCCGCACCGGCAGATTTTTGACCGACAGGGGAATGCTGGCCTCCGACTGGCCGTCGATCCGCACATCGACGGAATACAAGCCGACTTCGGCGAATTTCAACTGCTGGATGTTCACGATGAAATTGCGGGTGACAAAGTGGATGTCCTCGGGGAGCACGACTTCCACCGGCACCGGCGGGAAATTGGCCATGATGGACCGTCCGTCCGCGTCCATGAAGTTCAGCTGCAGGGTGTGCTTGCCCTCGTCGCCGGCAAAAAACGTGATGCGCAGCGCCACGGCGCATTGCGGATGCACGGCGGGCATTTGCGGCGCGAAAATCGTGTCGAAGGCGCCGAGCAGGTTCAATTTTTCATTGTCGCTGGTCGCGGCATCGCAAAGAACGGCCACCTGAATGTTCATGCCCGAATTCTAGCCACGAATTTGGCCAATTGGCACGTAATTCTTTCGTCGCCATTTACGCCCTTGACATACATATAGTCCCTATGTATCGTGCCTCTATGATTCGAAAAGAACTCGTGGCGGCGTCGGCCGAACCGCTGATTTTATCGCTGCTGGCCAAGGGCGAGAGCTATGGTTACGCCATCATCCAGGAGGTCAAAGCCCGTTCTGACGGCAAGCTGCAATGGACGGACGGGATGTTGTACCCGGTGCTGCACCGCATGGAGCACCGGGGCCTGATCAAGTCGCGCTGGGGCGAAAGCGAAACCGGGCGGAAGCGGAAATACTATTCGCTAAAAAAGGACGGCAAAACGGCCATGGCCAGACACCACGAACAATGGTCACTGGTCCATTCGGTATTGGCCGGCCTGCGAAAGGAACAATATGTTTAACCTCGAACAATCCATCGCGGAGTGGCGGCGGCAAATGTTGGCTGTTGGAATCAAATCGCCCGTGCCGCTGGACGAATTGGAAAGTCATCTGCGGGAGGAAATTCAACGGCAGATGCAATTGGGACTGGACGCGGCCTATGCTTTGAAAGTTTCCATTCAACGAATCGGGGACGCTCAATCCCTGACCGGCGAATTCAAAAAAGTTGAAAGGAAGCAGATGAAACGAATCCTCATCATCAGCGCGGGAATGGTCGGCATCCTTGTAGGTATGGCGTTTGTCATGCCGGCGGTTGCGCAATATCGGCACGAAGGCGCCATGACTCTTAATGAAATATGCCTGCTTCTGCTTGGGTTGGGTTTGACCCTCGGCGGCGGAAGTGTGGCCGTTTTCACTTTCAGGAAACGCAAAGCCTAGCCACGCGCGGCGAGAAAAGTCTTTAATTCCTTCGCCGCCTTGCCGCCGAAGCCCGTCACCGCGGCGATCTGTTCCAAGGTCGCCATTCTCAACCGTTGCACCGAACCGAACTTTTTCAACAATGCCGCCTTGCGCCGTTCCCCGATGCCGGGAAACTCGTCCAGCACGCTTTCGGAAATGCGCTTGATACGAAGCTGGGCATTGTAGGAATTCGCCACGCGATGGCATTCGTCGCGGATGCGTTGGAGCAGTTTCACCGCCGGATGATCCAGCCCCAGTCGGAGCGGTTTGCTTTCGCCCGGCACATAAATCTCCTCAAATTCCTTGGCCAAACCAATCACCGGAATCTTTTCGAGGCCCAGTTTCTTCAATTCTCCGACCGCCATCCCCAACTGCCCCTTGCCGCCATCGATCAGAATCAGGTCCGGCAAATGGGAGGATTTTAACTCGTAATTTCTGACGGGAATTCCCCGCCTTATTTTCCGGCTCGTCTCATTCACCACCTGTTGAAGTTCCTTCGGAATCGCTTCACCACCCTCGTCTTTGGGCAGGCCATTCTGGGTTTTGGATTCATTCAGCAACCGTGTGTAACGCCTTCTCACCACCTCCGCCATGCTCGCAAAATCGTCCTGGCCTTCAACCGTCTTGATCTTGAATCGGCGGTAATTCGCACGGTCGGGCCGGCCGTGCCGAAAACTGACCAGCGACGCCACGGCGAACGTCCCGCTGATGTTCGATATGTCGAAACCTTCGATGCGTTGCGGCGGCGCGGCCAATTTCAGCACCCGGGCCAGTTCGGCCAGATCGTGCTGCGGGTCCAGCGCCCGCGGCAACGTGTACGGTGTGCGCTCGAATTTCCGTTCCTTCTTCGTCGTCTCCTTCAGATCGCGGATCAGGTCGCGCAAACCGGCGGCCTTTTCGTAATCCTGGGCCGCCGCGGCCTTTTTCATCTCCCCCTCCAGTTGACCCTTCATTTCCTGGCACTGGCCTTCGATGAATTCGCAGGCGGCCTGCACCTGCTCCAGGTATTGCCCGCGGGTGACATTCCCGACGCACGGCGCGGTGCAGTATTTGAGGTGCGCGTATAGGCAATGTTTATAATCCGCCTCACCCGGCGTGAACGCGCGGCAACCGCGCAGGTTGAACTGCCGTCGCACCAGCGCCAGGGTGTTGCGCAGGGCGCCCGAATTCGAGAACGGCCCGAAGTACCGCGCCCCGTCGTCCTTCCGGAACCGGGTGAAGGTGAAGTTGGGGATCGGGTCGTTTAAATTCACCTTGAGCATCAGGAACCGTTTGTCGTCGCGGAAGCTGATGTTGTAGCGCGGCTTGAATTCCTTGATGAGCTTGCCCTCGAGCAGGAACGCCTCCGGCTCGCTGCGGACGACGTGCACATCGAAATCGTGGATGGCCTCAACGAGCGCATTGAATTTCAGGTCCCAGCCCATCCGCCGCGACGGATGGAAATATTGGCTGACGCGTTTGCGCAGGTCGCGGGCCTTGCCGACATAAATGACCGTGCCGAACCGATCGCGCATCAGGTACACGCCTGGTTTGTGCGGCAGTTCGCCGGTTTTTTTGCGGATGGCTTCAGTCGCAGGCACGGGGCAATTTCAACGCAAAGCCACCACGGCGCAAAGTTTTTTTACCACGGATGGACACGAATGCACACGGATTTGAAACGGAGCACAGCCGCGCTCCGAACATCGTTTATTCTGATTTCTGACTTCTGACTTCGGACTTTTCCTTCATGTGCCTATGGACGAAGAAATAATACAGTCCGCCGAGCACCACCAGGAAAGCGAGCAGCGAAAAAGTGACCTTATGCATTTCGCCTTTGCTGATCTGGCCACCAACTTTCACGCCGAGCCAGCACAAGACCGCGCTCCAGCTTGCTGCGCCGACCAGCGTGTAAAGTGAGTAACGCCAAAAATTCATCCGCACGATGCCCGCGGGGATGCCAATGAGATGGCGCACCACTGGTAACAAGCGGGATGCAAAAATTCCAAACGCGCCGTAGTGCGCTGCCCAGCGTTCCGCGCCTTCCACTTTTCCCGCTGGGATGCAAAAATATCTTCCATAGCGCAGCACCAGCGGACGACCCGCCAGCCGCGCCGCCCAATACATAATTGCTGCGCCGAACCACGACCCCAGTGCACCAGCTATGACGAGCAGGATCACTGCCGGCCAACCAGACATGTGCGCACCCAGAAATTCCAAGCCGCCATTGCTCCACGCTTTATAGGCAGCAGGCGGGATGATGATCTCGCTGGGGATTGGGAAAAATGTGCTTTCGATGGCCATCAAGAGGCCGACCGCCCAATAACCCCATTGGTCCAGCACGCTGGAGTACCAATCACTCAAACTCTGGATGATTTGATGCATGAGGAGCTGGTTATAGCGGAAAATGAGATCGAAGCAAACCGCGAAATCCGCAAAGCCTCACCCTTTTAAGAAATAATTCCACTGCTTTTCACTGATGGGCATGCCGAGCTTTTCCATCACGGCCAGCATATCCTCCCAGACCCGGCGCTTCTCGCTCATGGCCTGGTTGCGCAGCAGGTACGCCGGGTGATATGTCGGCATCAGCGGTGTGCCGCGATAGGTTTTCCAGGTACCGCGCAGCTTCGTGATGCCCAGGCTCTTGCCCAGCAACCCTTCCACCGCCGTCGCGCCCAGCGCCACAATGACCTTGGGCTGGATCAGATCAATCTGCTCGTGCAGATACGGAATGCACGTGGTCATTTCGTCGGGTGTCGGTTTGCGATTGCCAGCGTTCTGGCCGGGCGTGTCGGGCCGGCATTTCAGGATGTTGGCGATGTAAACCTCCGCGCGGCTCAAACCCGTCGCCTGGATGATTTTGGTCAGCAACTGGCCGGCCTTGCCGACGAACGGTTCGCCTTGTTCGTCTTCGTCCGCCCCCGGGGCTTCGCCCACAAACATGAGCTGCGCCTCAATGCTGCCGACGCCGAACACGACGTTTTTGCGCGACGACGCAAGGTTCGGACATTTGACGCAGGCCAGGGCGCGCTCGCGCAGGGCGGCAAAGGCGGCAACTTTGTCGAGAGTCGAAGGTCGAGGGTCGAGAGCCGGGGAAGTTTCAAGTTTCAAGTCTTCAGTTTTCAGTTCCGGCGTTTTTTGCGGCTGAACACTTGAAACTTGAAACTGAAAACTTTTTACCGGTGGCTTCGCGAGGGAAACGAGCGTTTCGGGGGAAACGGCAACGTGGCGCACCCCGCGCGATTTCAAGTCTTCCAGATGTTGGATTGTCGCGTCGAGCAGTTGTTCGTAGGCATCGGCCATCGGGCTCATCGTAGCGGCAACGCGGCAAAGCACAAAAATTACTTGTTCACAGCTTGTGCCGGAAGCACCGGCACCGCCGGCGTCAAGGTCACCGGACCCAACAGGCCGCAATCCGTCAGCGGCCAATCCGCGGCATTGAACGGCTGGTAATCGATGTTCACGAAGTTGATGTCATGAAAGTTTTTCCAGGACACGCCCCGCCGGTCGAGATCGCGGATACGATTGGCCGAAACACCCGTGACTTCAACTTCCAGGACATTGTCCTTCGGCTTCAGGTTGTCCACGGCCAGGCGAAATGGCGCCAGGATGAATGCACCGTAGTCCCTGCCATTCAATTTCACCCGCGCGCTCTGGCGAACGTCGCCGAGATCGAGAAAACACGGCCCGCCAGCCGGCATGGGCGCGTCAAATGTGATCGAATAGGCCGCCGTGCCGGCGAAATTTTGCGCGTTGGTATCGCCAAATTCCGTCCAGGAAACCAAATTGGTGATGGCCAGCGGAGCCAGCAACTCCGGCCCGCCGGCGATGAACTTCACGTTCCAGGAGCCAGTCAGGGTCTGGGTTTTGGCGTCTGGCGTCTGGGGCTGCCAGTAATCCCAAGCCGAGCCTTCGACTTTTTTATCGGCGAAGGCGCGGAGAATGACGGATTCGCCAGCAGCAAGTTGCAGATGAACTTCGGTGGAGTTTGCCGCGCTCTTACGAGACGCGGCCACGCCGATGCTGCCATTCAACGCGTTCATGGCCACGACGGATTGGGCCGGACGGTCCAACGTCATCCAGCCGTCGAAATTGGTGCTGTGATTGACCACGAAATAATTCCACCCGCCGGCAAACGAACGGCGGACAAAAAACAGGCCGGCATCGACCATCGTTTCGCGGGGGATGCCCAGCATCGACAAAGCCATTGGGGCATTGCCAATAAAAACCTGGCCCCGTCCGACTTTCTTCTGCTCGAGAAGGCTGGCGGGATGGCCACGATTAAATTTGGCCATGGTTTCCCGATATTCCCCTTGTCGTTTTTTCAGATTGCCCCAACCCGGCACATCTTGGGGCAGATCAGCCTGAAAAATCACCGCGGCGCCGGCGCGGACGAGGCTGAGCAGTTGTTGAGCGGTTGGCAGCGGCAAATGCCGGCAGGACGGCACGACTAGGACCCGATAGTTCCCGCCG
>Ga0265337_1001877_pt1 | contig 10018 bp, 9 predicted proteins | sample 42122metaG_FD_192441 | JGI IMG/M metagenome (GOLD analysis project Ga0265337, IMG submission 192441) | Rhizosphere microbial communities from Carex aquatilis grown in University of Washington, Seatle, WA, United States - 4-21-22 metaG | ecosystem: Host-associated > Plants > Roots > Rhizosphere >... | reverse complement strand
GTACGACACGCTTTCGCGCTACGGCTTCGCGCGCGGCCCATACGGCGCGCATCCCGACGACGGATTGCAGCTGACCGATTGCCGCATCACCAATGCGGTGCGCTGCGTGCCGCCGGAAAACAAGCCGACGACCGCCGAGATCGCGACCTGCCGCGATTTTCTGAAAGCCACCATCGCCGAGATGAAAAACTTAAAGGCGGTCGTCGCGCTCGGGCACGTCGCCCATAACAGCGTGGTGACCGCATTGGGAGCGAAAAAGTCAGCGACGCCTTTCAAGCACGGCGGCAAGAATATGCTGGGCAGCTTGGCGCTGTTTTCCAGCTACCATTGCTCGCGCTACAACACCAATACGGGCGTGCTCACGCCTGAGATGTTCCGCGACGTTTTCGCGAAAGTGCGGGCTTACTTGGACGCCTGAAGCCAGGCGATGACTTCCGCGGCGTTCTTGTCGGGCGGGAACACCGTATAGAACGCTTTCGTAATCACGCCATCGTCGATCACCAGCGCCATGCGTTTGAGCAACGTCATGCCGGACGTCGTGAAGGTCGGCAGTTTGAGCGAGCGCGTCAGCGCCATTTTCTCATCCGACAGGATCGCAAACGGCAGATGCAGTCGCGTGGCCGCTTCCTGCTGATAGGCGGTGTCCTGCGTGGACAAGCCGTAGAGCTGCGCCACGCCCAGCCGCTTGAGTTCCCCGTAATGATCGCGGAAGCCGCAGGATTGCGGCGTGCAGCCGCGCGCGCCCGGGATATCGTTCCAGCCCGGGGGCAGATCGATGCCCGGGACGCCGGTGCGCGGGTAGATGTAGACCACCGTGCGGCCCTTGAGCTTCGACAGGTTGACGGCTGAACCACTCGTCGCCGGCAGCGCCAGGTCGGGCAGCTTCATTCCGTTAAGATGCTTCGCGGCGCCGTCGTCCTGCGGCGCCGGGATATTGGGCGGCAGGACGTTCGGATTATGGGCACCGGGCGCTTCGGTCATCTGGGTTAGGCCACCTGGGAGATCAGCAATGTGACGCCGCCGGTGGCGAAATTCGCTAGATCGCCGGCGGTTGCCTTGCCTTCGGGCGAGCCCATGACGCTCTTCAAATGATCGAGATCGTCGAAATAAAGATCGGCAAACCGGTAAAAGGCCGGCGCGCTGCCATCCGGCGTGCCGACGACCTTGGACAATTCGATTTTGCGCACGCCCGGCATCTTGCCCGCGATCGGCAGGTGGGTTTCTGCATAATACTTTTCGAACGCGTCCGCGCTTTTCGGTTTGCCGTATAAAACCGTCAATTTCACCATCGCTGTCTCCCAGACTATCGGTAACGGTTGCGGAGCCGAGCCGACATAGTTTGTCGCCCCTTCCATATCTATTCCATTTTTTTTGCGTAGGACATGAATTCCATCAGCGAGCCATCCGGATCGCGGAAATAGACCGAGGTGCCCGGCCCTTTGGCGCCGAAGCGTTGCAGCGGCCCACGCTCGACCGCGATGCCGTGCGCCTTGAGATGCGCGATCGCGTCTTCGATCGGCCCGCGCCATTCGAAACAGAGATCGGAATTGCCCGGCTGCACCGGCAGCCGCGCCACTTCCGCCGGCTTGACGCCCGGCCCATGCACGTTGAGCTGCTTGTCGCCGAAGCGATAGGCAAAGCCGACCGGCCGCGCCACCAGCTCGGCGCCCATGACCTGCGTGTAGAATTGGTTCGAGCGCTCCCAGTCGGAGACGTGGATGACGCTGTGGTCGAGTTGGGTCGGCACCGCCATGGCGCTACCCCTTCTGCCGCATCAGCCGGCCGCGCTCGCGCTCCCAGGAGCGTTTCTTCAGCGTCTCGCGCTTGTCGTGCAGCTTCTTGCCGCGCGCCAGCGCGATTTCCACCTTCGCCCGCCCCTTCTCGTTGAAATAGAGCTTGAGCGGCACGATGGTCATGCCCTCGCGCTCGACCGCGCCGACCAGCTTGTCGATCTGGCGCGCATGCAGCAGCAATTTGCGCGGCCGCTTGGGCAAATGGTTGAAGCGCGCCGCCTGCAGGTATTCCGGAATATTGGAATTGATCAGCCAGATTTCGCCGCCGCGCGCGTCGGCATAGGATTCCGCGATGGTCGCCTTGCCGGCGCGCAGCGATTTCACCTCGCTGCCGGTGAGCGCGATGCCGGCCTCGTAGACCTCGCCGATCTCGTAGTTGAAACGCGCCTTGCGGTTGTCGGCGACGACCTTGAAGCGGGGATTGGTTTTGGCGGCCATGGCGGCAATCGACCAAATGCCGGGGTTCCGGTCAACCGCGCCAAGAAACGGGCAAGAAACGGGAAAGGGGGCACCTTGACGCTGCGTCCAGCCGAGCGACAAGATCGTCACCGAAGGCAGCGCCCGGATTAAACCGAGAAGCGCATGTCAGGGGAGGCGTCATGCTAAACAGAGCCATTCTGCCCATTCTCGCGGCCACACTGCTGTGCTGCGCATCGGCGGCCTGGAGCCAGCCGGCGCCGCCAAACTTCCCTGACGGCCCCGGCAAGGACATCGTGGTCGCGACCTGCGGCGGCTGCCATGACATCAATCGCATTCGTGCAGGCTACACGCCGGCCGGCTGGAACATGCTCCAGCACATGATGCAGAACATGGGCGCACCGATCGCGCCGGAGGATTGGCCGACGGTCACCACCTATCTGATGAAGAACTTCCCGGAGAAGGCGCGGCCGCCGGCCGTGCTGATTGCCGGCCCGGTGCAGGCGACGATCAAGATGTGGGACGTCCCGACGCTGGGATCGCGCCCGCACGACCCGGCCGCCGCCAAGGACGGCGCGATCTGGTGGGCCGGGCAGCTTTCCAACAAGCTCGGACGAATCGATCCCAAGACCGGCGCTATGCGGGAATACAGCCTGAAGACGCCGCACAGCGGGCCGCACGGCCTCAAGGAGGACAAGGCGGGCAACATCTGGTTCACCGGCAACGTCGCCGGCTTCATCGGCAAGCTCGATCCGAAAACCGGGCTGGTCACCGAATACAATTTAGGGAATCCGGCGGCCAAAGATCCGCACACTTTGGTGTTCGACCACGACGGCATCCTGTGGTTCACCGTGCAGCAGGCCAACTTGGTCGGCCGGCTCGATCCCAAGACCGGCGCAGTGAAACTCGTCACCTCCCCCACGCCGAAATCGCGGCCCTACGGGATGGCGGTGAATTCGAAAAACGTCGTGTACTTTGTCGAGTTCGGCGCCAACAAGGTCGCCACCATCGACCGCAAGTCCATGGTCATCAAGGAATACGCCCTGCCCGACCCCGGCGCGCGTCCGCGCCGCATCGCGATCTCGCCGGACGACATGATCTGGTACACAGATTTCGCGCGCGGCTTCCTCGGCCGCCTCGATCCGGCGACCGGCAAGGTCAGCGAATGGCAATCGCCGAGCGGGCCGAAGTCGGAGCCGTACGGACTTGTCTTCACCAAGGGCGCGCTCTGGTACAACGAATCCTTCGCCAAGCCGAACACGATCGTGCGCTTCGATCCCAAGACGGAAAAATTCCAGAGCTGGGCGATCCCCGGCGGCGGCGACATCGTGCGCAACATGGATGTGACGCGCGACGGCAATCCGGTGACCGCCAACAGCCTGGCCAATCAAGTGGGGCTGGTCGAGATCAAATAGACGGGACTAAGGCGCGTCGTCATAAATCGAGGTTGCTGAGCAACGATCGGCCGATGTCCGCTTTTCCCCCAAAAGCGAACATTCCGCCATTCATTCAATCGCCTCGTCGGTGCGGGCGAGCAGATGCGACGCATCGCGCGCTATCAGCGACAGTACCAATAGTAGCGCCGCCATAGCCGGCTCGTTCTCACATACGTGCCAAACTTATTACGCAGCAACTTTTTCCTATTGGCGCTGTCATATTCGGTCTTGGAAACGGCAACGCACCCGTTCCGAGGGGGTTGCTCCGCTTGCGCTGATGAAAAGGGAAATGCAATTAGCATGAACCCAATCACGGCGGTGCAAGCTCCGTTCTCAAAAAGTGCGATGAGTTTTCCCCGTCTCATTCGATCATTTCGTCGGCGCGACCGACCAGCGTGAGCGGCACCGTGAGGCCGAGCGCCTTTGCGGTCTTGAGGTTGATGAACAGCTCGACTTTCGTAGACTGCTGGACCGGCAGGTCGACCGGCTTCTCGCCCTTGAGAACCCGGCCGGTGTAAACGCCGGCCTTATGGTACGGGTCCGTAAAACTGCCTCCATAGCCCATCAGGCCGCCGGCCGCGACGAACTCGCGATACTGGTAGATCGCAGGCACCGCGTGGCGGAGCGTCAGTGCGGCAAGCTGTTCGCTTTGGGTATTGAAGAACGGATCAGAGCCGATCACGAGAATGCGCGCTTGTAGTTGGAGCAAAGCAGCGAAGACCGTATCGAAGTCGCGGTCGGTGCTCGCTTGCACAACATGGCTCTGCAGCCCGAGGGTGCGGGCTGCCGCCGGCAGCTCTATCGAGAGTGTCGCGGCATTAGGATTGGTCGGGTTGACGAGGAAGGCGGCGATGGTCGCCGTGGGGACCAATTCGTGCAGCAGTTCTAGGCGCTTCGGCCCGAGTTCCACGTTCAAGTTGACTATGCCCGTGAGGTTGCCGCCTGGCTTGTTGAGACTGGCGACCAGGCCGAGCATTACCGGGTCGCCTCCTATCGCGAACACGATCGGTATCGTCGTGGTCGCAGGCTTTGCTGCGATTACCGCAGGAGTGGTGGTCGCGGCAATCACGGTCACCTGGCGACGAACCAAATCGGCCGCCAGCTCCGGCAAGCGGTCGTAATGGCCCTCCGCCCATCGGTATTCGATCGTGACGTTTTGGCCCTCGATATAACCGGCTTCGCTCAGGCCTTGGCGGAACGCGCGCATAGGGTTGGCGTACTGGTCAGGCGATGCGGTGTTGAGGAACCCGATAACCGGCATCGCCGGCTGCTGCGCGCGCACTGTGAGCGGCCAAGCCGCCGCCGCACCGCCGAGAAGCGTGATGAACTCGCGCCGTCTCATTTAGCCCTCCCCGGAGCCTCAGGACCACGCCTTGTGCAGTGGCTAAAGCCTAACACTTCGCGACCGGGCGGCGAGTGAGAAATTGCACACAACCGGTCTCCGACGCTGATCGGACCCAATGTCTCAGATGGGTCATGAGCGGACATCCCGCTACGCCCGCTCGATGTCCGCTTTTCCCCCAAAAGTGGACATTCGCTTACGCGATAGGCATGTCCGCCTTGTGCCAATAAAAGACATTAGGCCGGCTAGCCCGCCCCGCCACCCCCGCCGTTGAGGGTCAGGTAAGATTCCCGCCCTACGATGCCGGCTCGGCGATCCGAGGACCCGGCCCGCATGAGCAGCTTGGCTTTAACCACGAATAGCAGCGCGGGGGACCGCAACGAGCGGCTCACGCATTGGACGCGCGTGCTGTGCGTCTTGTTCTTCTTTTCCGGTTTTCCGGCGCTGATCTATCAGCTCACCTGGCAGCGCACGCTGTTTCTCATCTTTGGCGTCAATATCGAGTCCGTCACTATCGTCGTCACCGCCTTCATGCTCGGTCTCGGCCTCGGCAGTCTCGCGGGCGGCTGGCTGTCAAAGCGGCCCGGCATCCCGCCCTTGCCGTTGCTTGCGGCCATCGAGCTGTTGACCGGCGCATTCGGCTTCGTGTCGCTCACGATCTTCGACAAGGTCGGCGCGTTCACGATCGGGCTCAGTTTGCCGGCGACCGCCGCGGTGACGCTCGCGCTCGTCGTCGTGCCGACGCTGTTGATGGGCGCGACCCTGCCGGTGCTGGTCAGCCATCTTGTCCGCCGTTCCGGCAACATCGGAAGCGCGGTCGGCCTGCTCTATTACGTCAACACGCTCGGAGCCGGCGCGGCCTGCCTCGCCTGTGCCGTGCTGCTGTTTCCATTCCTCGGCATGAGTGGCTCGATCGCTATCGCGGTTGCGATGAACGGCACCGTGGCATTGGGCGCGCTGGTCGCGCATTGGCGGGACAGCCGTGACGGCGGGCCCGTGCTACAAGACCAAACGCCATTGCTGGAAAAGCGCGGCCTCGCGCTCGCCCTGCCGACGGCCTTGGCGCTCGCGGCCGCGGGGGGATTTGTCTCGCTCTCTTACGAAATTTTCTTCTTCCGCACGGTTTCCTATGCCAGCGGATCGAGCGCGACCGCCTTCGCGGTCACGCTGAGCGCTTTTCTGGTCGGGATTGCATCGGGCTCACGGCAAGCCGGCGAACATTGCGAGACATCGACTCGCGCGGCACTGATGCGATGGCTGGTCAACGCACTCTTGCTGGCCTGTCTAGTCGGCAGCCTGTTTCTGTTGCTGCTCGATCGCCTCGCCTGGCTCGACCGCGGCATCGTGGGCGTGGCCATACTGATGGTTTATCTGGTGGCCCGCTTCTGGGGTTCGCTGCTGCCCTCCCTCGCCGAGATGTCGATCGCAGTTGATAGCCGGGCGGGCATGCAAACCGCCTTCCTTTATCTCGCCAACATTTTGGGATCCGCGGCGGGCGCGGTGGTCACCGGCTTCGTGCTGATGGACTATCTGGGTCTGGTCGCGATGGGAGCGATGCTGGTGCTGGCAGGCATCGCTTGCACGATACTTCTCATTGCCGCGCTCGATATGCCGTTTCGCGAAAAGCTCCAGCGCGCGGCCGTTGCCGCGTCGTTAGGGCTGGCGGCGGCGGTCGCGATTCCACATTGGTCGGGGAATGTGCTGGAGAATCTGCAATGGAAGGGGGCGCCCTACGCCGAACCTTTCGTCGATGTCGTGGAGAATCGCAGCGGTATCATCACCGTGAGCAAGAGCGGCATCGTATACGGCCACGGCATGTATGACGGCCGCTTCAACACCGACCTCATGCACGACACCAACGGCATCGTGCGCCCCTATGCGCTGAGCCTGTTTCATCCTGCCCCGCGCAATGTGTTGATGATCGGCCTCTCGACGGGATCGTGGGCACAGGTCATCGCCAGCAACCCGGACGTCGCTTCGCTGACCGTCGTCGAGATCAACCCAGGATACCTCGCGTTGATTGCGCGTTCGCCGCAGGTCGCTTCGGTGCTGAGCAATCCCAAGGTCACGATCGTCACGGATGATGGCCGTCGCTGGTTGCGGGCGAATCCGGGCCGCCACTTCGATGCGATCGTCTCAAATACCACATGGTACTTCCGCGCCAGCGTCACCAACCTGCTCTCCGTCGAGTTCCTCGACTTGGTCCGGCTCCATCTGAACCCGGGCGGCATCTTCTTCTACAACACCACCAGCTCCGATCGCGTGCAGCGCACCGGCTGCCTCGCGTTCGCGCACGGCGCGCGCTTCACCAATCACATGGTGGTGTCGGAGACGCCGATTGCCTGGGACTTCCAGCGCTGGCGGCGCACGTTGGAAGCCTACCGTATCGACGGCCGGCCGGTATTCGATCCGGCCCGCCAACAGGATCGCGCGGAACTCGACCGGTTGGCGGCCTGGCAAGAAAGCCTCGCAACGGGCCAAGCGCACAGAACTGAGCGGCCGATCGAGCCTTGCCCTGAGATTCTCGCGCGCACGGCCGGCAAGCGGCCTGTCACCGACGACAATATGGGCAGCGAGTGGCTGCATTTCCTGGGTTTCGAGTAACAGCGCGCTCGCGTCCGACAAGTCCGCCCGATGTCTGCTCTTCCCCCGAATGCAGATATTGGCTGCGGGCTGTATGAGTCTCGTTCAGCGCGACTTCAACAGATCGCGGATTTCGGTGAGCAACTGCTCTTGCTTGGTCAGCGCGGGCGCCTTCTCGGCTTCCTTCGCGATCATCCGCCCAATGGCGCGGATCGCCAGGAACAGCACGAAGGCGATGATGACGAAGTTAATGACGATGGTGAGAAAATTACCCCAAGCCAATACCGCGCCTTGTTTTTTCGCCTCGATCAACGTGGCGGCGGTGACCTTGGGCGAGAGCGGGATGAAGTAATTGGAAAAATCGAGCCCGCCGGTGAGCGCGCCAACGACCGGCATGATGATGTCGGCCACCATCGACGACACGATCGCGCCGAAGGCGGCGCCGATGATCACGCCGATGGCGAGATCGACCACATTGCCGCGCAGAGCAAACTTCTTGAACTCGGATAACATTAGCTAATTGATCAGCCCAGCGTGCACCATGGCTTCGCGTACGGCGGCTTGCGCCTTCTCGCTCGCCGGCACCATCGGCAGCCGCAGCGAATTGCCGCACTTGCCGAGCAGCGACATCGCGTACTTGATCGGTGCCGGGCTCGTTTCGACGAAAAGATTGATGTGCAACGGCGCCAGCTTGTCCTGCAGCTTGAGCGCGGTCTTGAAGTCGCCCTTCAGGCATGCGCTCTGGAATTCGGCGCACAGCCGCGGCGCCACGTTCGAGGTCACCGAGATGCAGCCATGGCCGCCATGCGCCATGAAGCCGAGCGCGGTGATGTCCTCGCCGGACATCTGGTTGAAATCCTCGCCGATGGCCATGCGCTGCTGCGATACGCGCGCCATATTGGCGGTGGCATCCTTGACGCCGGCGATGTTCTTGCACTCGAAGAGCCGCTTCATGGTATCGACCGACATGTCGACGATGGAGCGGCCGGGAATGTTGTAGATGATGATCGGAATGCCGATGGCGTCGTTGATTGCCTTGTAGTGCTGGTAGAGCCCTTCCTGGGTCGGCTTGTTGTAATAGGGCGTCACGATCAGCACCGCGTCGGCGCCCGCCATCTCGGCGTGCTTCGACAATTCGACCGCCTCGGCGGTCGAGTTCGAGCCGGCGCCAGCGAGCACCGGCACCCGGCCGTCGACCTGGTCGACGCACCACTCCACCACCTGCTTGTGCTCGTCATGCGACAGCGTCGGGCTCTCGCCGGTGGTGCCGACCGGCACCAGCCCGTTGGTGCCCTCGGCGATCTGCCAGTCCACCAGGTCGCGGAACGCCTTTTCGTCGAGCGCGCCGTTCTTGAACGGCGTGACCAGCGCGGTGAACGATCCACGGAAGCTCGTCTTGGCGGTCATGGTCTGTTCCTTGGCACGACTTCTCCACAGGGGAAGCATTCTTGCTTGCGCATGATCTTTTCCGAAAACCGGTTCCCACTTTTCGGGATCACGCGCTGGCGTACCCCCATAGATATCGGGTCGCCGCCAGCGATGAAAGCCCTCCCATCAAATAGGCCTATGAATTGGCTTGATAAATAGGGCTCCGCCCCGCTTTCGCCCGGCTTGCGGTTTAGGCCTCGATTCATAGGGTTTTTGGCTATCCTTTCGGCCGCGATATTGGCCTAATGGGAGGCGCCGGGCGGCCGTTTCGAGTCGGCGCCCAGAACCCGACCGACGACCGGACAAGGGGTTGAATGAAAGCGATTATACGGAACCGCCGGGTTTTGGCCCTGGCGCTTGCGGCGGCTGGCGCTTTGAGCGCCCAAACCGCCATGGGCGCGCCCAAGAAAGTTCCCGCCGCCCAGCCCAAGCCGGCCATCCATGCGGCCAAACGTCCGGCCGTGCAGGTGGTCCGGAATGTCCCCCTGCCTCGCAAACGGCCATTGCCGGCCGCCGCCGCGCCAGCCCCCGCGCCAAGCAAGATGGCCCTGCGCGGGCCTGTTGCCGCCACCCCGGCCATGTTCAATCCGGTGCCGCAGGCACAGTCCGGCCGATTTGAGCCGGCACCCACCGCCCCTGCCACCTCTGCCGCCCCGGCCTCGCCCGCCGATATCGCCGCGGTGAAGCAAGTGATCGAGGCTACCCGCAAGGGCAAGGAAGCCGACGCCGATGCCGCGCAGAAAAGCATCGTCGATCCGGCTGCGCGCAAGCTGGCCGAATGGGCGATACTGCGCAGCGACAACACCAGGCCGAGTTTCGAGCGCTACGCCGCCTTCGTGAAGGCCAATCCGGGCTGGCCGCACGCGCCGCTGTTCCGCCGCCGCGCCGAGAACGCGCTGTGGAACGACGGCGTCAGCGACGCCGCGGTGCTCGCCTTTTTCACCAACCATACGCCGCGCACCGCCAAGGGCCGCTACATGCTGGCGCGCACGCTGCTCGCCAAGGGCGACCGCGAGGGT
>Ga0265337_1001874_pt1 | contig 10027 bp, 4 predicted proteins | sample 42122metaG_FD_192441 | JGI IMG/M metagenome (GOLD analysis project Ga0265337, IMG submission 192441) | Rhizosphere microbial communities from Carex aquatilis grown in University of Washington, Seatle, WA, United States - 4-21-22 metaG | ecosystem: Host-associated > Plants > Roots > Rhizosphere >... | reverse complement strand
TCTACGTCCAGAAGTGGCCCTGGGGAGACGTGGAGGACTGGTGGAATTACGTCAACCGGCCGCCGCTTAAGCCCGCGGACGCGATCGCCCTGAACAGGATCTTTGAGGCGACGGCGAATTCGCAGCTGGAACTCGCGGTCTTCACCGACGCACGGCAGTCCACGGTCAAGGCCGGGGGCGAGAGCGTAAACGGGGTCTACACTTTCGGCGCCAATGCCGACTTCGGCCGCCTCCTCGTGGCGGATTTCCAGGAGGGCCGCCTCTACAGCGCGACCGAGAGCGACGGGGCGCGCCAGGTGTGCGTCCTGGGCTATGACGTGGCCCAGGCGCTGTTCCCCGGCCGGTCGTCGATCGGGCAGACCGTCATCGTCCAGGGCCAGCCCTTCACGGTCGTCGGCGTCCTCGTGAAGCAGGGTTCGTTCCTCGGCCTGTTCAGCATGGACAACCAGATGATGCTCCCCCTCGGGGCCTACCGGAAATACTTCGGCATCCGCGACGACAACACGGAGATCCAGGTCAAGGTGAGGGATAAGAAACGGCTCGACGAGGCCCGCGAGGAGCTCACCGGCGCCATGAGGCGCGTGCGCGGCCTGGCACCCGGGGAGCGCGACAACTTCTCCCTGAACGGCGGCGATGGGTTCAAGAAGCAGCTCGACCCGATAAAGCAGGGAATCGCCTTCGCCGGACTCTTCATCACCGGCCTCTCGCTCTTCGTCGGCGCCATCGGGATCATGAACATCACGTTCGTCAGCGTCCGGGAGCGCACGAAGGAGATCGGGACGCGCAAGGCGCTCGGCGCCCGTCGGCGCACGATCCTCCTGCAATTCCTGATCGAGGCCGTGTCCATCTGCTTCGTGGGCGGCGTGGTCGGCCTCGGCGTCACCTACGGCCTCTGCCTGGCGGTGAAGACGGCCATGCCCAACTTCCCGCTGGAGTTCTCGGTGGGACTAGTCGCGACCTCGATGTTCGTCGCGATCGCCACCGGTATCATCTCCGGCTTTGTCCCGGCTCTCGGCGCCTCGCGCCTGGATCCCGTCGTCGCGCTCCGCTATGAGTGAAATCATGCGGATGGCCTTCGGGGCCCTGGGCGTCAACAAGCTCCGATCGTTCCTGACGATGTCCGGGATCACGATCGGGGTGTTCTCCGTCATCGGAGTCATGACCGCGGTCTCGGCGCTTCGCGGGTCGATCGAGACCGGCCTGAGCTTCCTCGGCTCAAACACCTTCCAGTTCTCAAAGTGGCCCACGGGGATCACGGGAAGCGGCACCGACTGGCAAAAGATCATGGCCCGCAAGAAGATCACCCTTCAGCAGGCCGAGCGGTACGCCGAGCTCATGAAGGGCACGACAGAGCAGGTCTGCTTCAAGGTCTTCAACAACGAGACCATGGTGCAGGCGACCGCCAACGGCCACAAGACGACGCCGGGGATCACCTTTGGGGGAACCAACGAGTATTTCCTGATGGCCAACCAGTTCTCGATCGAGACGGGCCGCAATTTCACGCAGGGTGACGTCGACCTGGTCCGCCCTGTCTGCATCCTGGGCAAGGACGTTGTCTCCAAGCTCTTTCCCTCGGAGAGCCCCCTGGAGAAGACCATCAAGGCCAACGGGCGGACCTACATGGTGATCGGCACCTTCGCGCCGAAGGGGACCATGTTCGGGCAGAGCGAGGATCAGATCATCATGATCCCGATCTCCCGCTACCTCATGGACTTTGGAGCCGAGCGGTACACGGTCAACATCACCACGCAGGCCCCCTCCCAGGCGGCCTACAACACCACGATGGACCAGGGGATCGCCGTCATGAGGATTGTCCGCGGCCTGCGGCCCGAGCAGGGCAACGACTTCGAGCTCTACTCGAACGACTCGTTGATCGCCGCGTTTGCGAAGATTGCGGACGTGATCAGCGCGGGTGCCTTCATCATCAGCGCCATCGCGCTCCTCGCCGCGGGGGTCGGGATCATGAACATCATGCTTGTCAGCGTGACCGAGCGGACGAAGGAGATCGGCGTCCGGAAAGCGGTCGGCGCGCGCAAGGTGATCATCCTCACCCAATTTCTCGTTGAGTCCGTGGTCCTGTCCGTGACGGGCGGACTGGTGGGCATCTTCCTGGGGACGCTGGCCGGCGACGGCCTCGCGATGTTCCTGAAAGTGTCGATCGTGTTCCCCTGGGGCTGGGCCCTGACGGGAGTCATCGTGTGCTCCTTTATCGGGATCGTGTTCGGCCTCTACCCCGCGTGGAAGGCCTCCTCGCTCGACCCCATCGAGGCGCTCCGATTCGAGTAGGCCTCCTCAGCCGCGCCGGATTTCCGAGCCGGTGAACCGGATCTGGATCCGGTAGACCTTCTTCAGGCGGCACTTCACCTCGCCGGTCGCGAGGTCGACCTTCTCGGGAACCTCGATGCGGTGGACGTCGACCATGGCGTGGTAGCCGCGCTCTGAGAAGATATCGATCAGCATGGCGAGCACGCGCGGGTCATCGAGCATCGGGTCCTCGGTGTTGACGAGCGCCGTGCCCGAGATCGCATGGCGGATGACGATCGGCATGATCTTCCGCTCAATGAAGTGGGACACCATGGCGAAGAGGGCCTCGTGCTCAAGCGCGTACGAGTCGAGGCGCTTCACGAGGTCCTGCCTTGCGTGGATGACGATCTCGCTGGCCACCGGTATGCCCCTCAAGCGGTCCACCGTCCTTGGGTCCAGTTCGAGGGTGCTCTGGTAATCGAGCTCGTGGAGGATGTTCTTCTCTACCTCCGGCAGGGTCCCCTGGGCGTTGACGAAATGGTAGTGGAAGATCTCCTTGAGCTCCTGGAGGGCGTCCCAGGTCTGCTCCTTGAACACCCGGTACCTGCGCTGCGCCAGGGCCTTGTCAAAGTCGGTGGCGCGTTCCTCGAGGAGTACGCCGATTCCCGTGCGCCGGACTTCCTTGTTGTGGGCGCGCACCTCGACGCCGCGCCTTAGCTGGCGCGCGACGCTCGTGGACTCGTCCACAAAGAGGACCATGATATGGATCGTGGGCTGCCGGAAATGGATGCTAAGGGGCGTGTTGTAGAACTCCCGGCGCAGCGCATGCATCTTGTCCACGAGGAGCTTAAGGCATTCGACCTGGACCTTGGTGCGCGGGAACCCGTCGAGGATGACACCGTCGCGGTACTCGGGCTTGAGGAGCCGGTGGAAGAGGATGTCGATCACCTCGCGGTCGCCGACCATGACGCCGGCATCCTTCAGCTGGCGGGCCTCTGGGGTGTCCAATAGGGAGCTGACGACGATGGGGCCGCAGGTCAGGCCCCTCGACTTGCCGATGAACCGGGTGTTCGTTCCCTTGCCGGCGCCGGGGGCGCCGCCGAGCAGGATGATCTCCTTCGGGAACCGGAGGTGCTCCCGGCCGACCTCGGTCTCAAGGCGTTGCCAAACAGCGGAAAAGATTATCTGGGCGTCCTTGATCTCAAGGTCCGTGACACGAGGCGGGGTGGGCGCCGCGGGGGCGGCATCGGGCGCGGGCTTGGCGGGTTCTAAGGACATTGTGGGGTCGCCGCACGCTCAGAGCGGGCATCCCGGCTGGCAAGCTTTCTATGGGAACCCTCTTCGAGGAAAGCGGTCGAATCAGCGTGCCATCTCGGTGGGTGAAAGCCCGCGAGAGCACTTAGTTGAAGCTGGACCTGGCGGGGTCGCGCGAGCGACCCCGCCTTGGCTTTTCTGGGGGCCTTGGGCCGGGCAGGGCAGGCAAGAGCCCCGTCGCCGCGCCGGGCACACGTCCCCGCGCGACAATCGGCCTTTAATGCGCGGCAAACGGGTTTTGCGCCGCGATTTTTGACCCAGAAAGACGTCGATTCGCGGCGTTTCGACGACGTTTCGTCGCAGAAGCATATGCGAAGGTTACGACCGGGCGCATTTGATTACGGCCAAGCAAACACAGCTCCAGCACTGGAGCGGCTTCAAGCAACCCATCCTGACCAAGACCATGCAAACCTTGATGAAGATTAAGTCAGTGTCAGCGGCCCTCATAAGCCTAGGCGCGGCGTATTCCCTGTCAGCGCAATCGGCGGCCAGCCCGGCCTCCGGCGCCGCCGCCAATTCCGACGACAATAACGCCCAGGTGATGGAGAAATTCGTTGTCACGGGCTCGAACATCCAGAACGCCGGCGAGGCCCTCTCGATCCCAGTCGCCATCCTTTCACCCGGGGACATCCAGAACAGCGGCGTCGAGACCAATGTCCTCGACGTCCTGCGAAAGATTTCACCGTCAGTTAGCGGGCTGGGTGGAGAAAACGCCACGACATCGACGGGCTCCACGAACGGGGGTTCGCAGATCCTCCTTCACAACCTGCCGACCCTTGTGCTCATCAACGGGCGCCGGATGGCCTACAACCCTGTCGACGGGGCGGACGGAAATGAGTTTGTGGACCTCAACACAATTCCCCTGGCGGCCATAGCCAGGATCGAGGTCCTTAGCGACGGCTCGTCGGCAATCTACGGCGCAGATGCCGTGGGCGGCGTGGTCAACATCATCCTCAAGAAGGATTTTAACGGCTGGGAGGCGAATGCCCACTACGGATTCAGCGACCTTCCGGGGCATTACACCGAGCGCACGGGTTCCATTGTGGGTGGCGTGAGCAATGGTACCACGTCCCTGACGGCCTCGGTCGAGTACACCCAGAACGATCCGATATTCCAAAACCAGCGTCCCGAGACGAATCCCTTCTATGCTACGACGTACGTCCCAGGGATCCTGGAGATCTACGGCCTGACCTCGTCTTACGACGAGGCGTTCCAGCTCGCCCCGGGAGTCAAGGCGCCCCCCGGGGGCGGCACCTACACGATCCAGCAGCTTGTCTCCATGGGCGTCTACAACGACCTGGGCAGCTTCAACGACCAGTCCGTGATCACCAAGGTCCAGCAGATCCTCAACCTGGCCGCCAAGCAGAACCTGATCCAGTCGTCGAAGCGCCAGAGCGCTACGGTGAACGCCACCCACAAGATCTTCGGGGACAACCTCGAGGCCTTCGGCTACCTGCTGTACTCCCACGTGAATACGCAGTCGGGGCTCAACGCGCAGCCGCTCTTCCCGATCATTTCGACGCAGAACACGGACCTTGGCAACTTCGGGACCTACCCGCCGCCCGCCAGCACGGAGCTGGTCCCCGTGAACGCCCCCACCAACCCGCTCTCTCAGGCAAGCCTGGATCAGGGGTTCACGGACGGAAGTGGCGGCTACTCGGCGCTGGTGCACAACCGCTTCGTCCAGAACCCCCGCCTCTTCCAGAACGACGACGAGTCCTTCACCGGCGTCGCGGGCCTCAGGGGGACCATCAATTCCGACTGGTCGTGGGAGGCTGCCGCCAACTTCAACCGCTACACCGACAACTACACGAACCCGGGGGTCCTGGACACGACGAACCTCATCGCCGCGTTTGCCAGCGGCCAAATCAACCCCTTTGCCCTCACCCAGGCGCCCGGCGCCCTCAACGGGGTCGTCGGGTCGGCTTTCGTCAACTATGTGAGCACCAACAACACCTTCGACGCCCTCGTCCGAGGGGCGTTCCCGGCTCTGCCCGCGGGCAAGGTCAGGTTTGCCGCGGGCGTGGAATTCAGCCGGCAGAATCTCACGGCGGTGCCCGACAACAACACGGCGAACAACCTGTGGGTTGATTCCCCGACGATCCTGCCGTTCGACGCGAACCGGACGATCACCTCGTATTATGCGGAGGTTGAGATCCCGCTCGTGGACAAGGGACACCCGCTCCCGGGCGTCTACGCCGCGGACCTTGGAGCCGCCGAACGGTTCGACTCGTATTCCGGAAAGGTGGGCTCCTCCCGGGTCCCGAAGGTGGACATCAAGTACCAGCCCTTCAACGACGACCTGACCCTGAGGGCTAGCGCGGGGAAGTCATTCATCGCCCCGCCGCTCTACCAGCTTTACGGCCCCACGACGCAGGGCTCCTCGAGCGAGCTCACCTACACGGGCGCAAACGGGACCAAGTACAGCAACGTCCAAATGCAGTCAGTGGGCGGTTCGAACCCGGACCTGAGGCCCTCGACGGCGACCACCTGGGAGGCGGGCTTCACCTACACGCCCCGGCAGGTCGCGAATCTTAGCGTGTCCGTGGACTACTTCGACACGACCCAGCACCAGATCGTCGGCACGGTTGACGAGACGACGATCGTCCAGAGCGTCGAGAACCTGGGCGCGGCCTCACCCTATGCCTCGCTGATCCGCTTTGGGAGCCCGACGGGGGCCGGTCCGAACGGCAACGCCGCAGGGCAGATCAGCTCGAAGCCGCTTGCGTCGACCTTCATATTGGACTCGGTGGTCAACCTGAGCTCTGCAGCGGTCAAAGGCTATGACGCCGCGGTCACGTACATCGTGCCGACAAGCCACCTGGGCCGCTTTGAATTCAACGAGGCCCTCACCGTCTATGACAGCTACCTGATTCAGGTTCTTCCCTCGCAGAATTATTATCAGCACGCCGGGCATATCGACCAGGTGGCCGCGACGGCGCTGGACGAGGGCGGCACGACTCCGCGCTTCAGGAGCTACACATCCCTGAAATGGGGGTACGCCGGTTTCGATGTCCTCGCGGCATACACCTTCATCCCCTCCGTCACCGATATCGGCTCGGGCGGCGCGAATGAGGCCCCGCCGCTGCCGGTGGCATCCTATTCGCAGTGGGATTTTGCGGTCTCGTACCGGTTCTCTGCAGCCCACCTCGGCCGTTGGACGGACGGGCTTACTGTGCGCCTTGGCGTGAATAACGCCTTCAACCGGGTCCCACCGGTCGCCCCCTACCAGCTGGAGAACACGAAGTCCGACATCAGCCAGTACGATGGCGGCATCGGCCGCATGTTCTTCGCGGACGTTTCCTACAAGTTTTGACCGGCCACGCTAGGGTTAAGTGACGGGCCGTCAGGGCAGCCTCGCTGCCCCTGGCGGCCTGTTTCCTGCCCGGTGGGCCGGCCCGCAGCCCCGCCGAAGGAACCGGCGGCGGCTTTCTTTGTCATTGGCCCACAGCGGTTGCGGGACCAGACTCTCGCGCTGGAAACCATGCGCGTACTCATCGTCGACGACGAACCCTCAATCCGGAAGACGACGAGGATCGCCGTCGAGTCGGCGGGGCATACCGCGGTCGAGGCCCCGAACGCCGCCAAGGCGCTGAAGGCGGCCGAGGAGGAGGCGTTCGACGTGGCCTTCGTCGATCTGAAGCTTGGCGCCGATGATGGGCTCGAGGTCCTGAACCGCTTGGTGAAGCTAAGGCCCGCGCCCGCGGTCGTCCTCTTCACGGCCTACGCCAACATTGCCACGGCCGTCGAGGCGATGCGCCGCGGGGCCTTTGACTTCATCCCCAAGCCGTTCACCCCGGACCAGATCCGCGCCGTGCTCGCGAAGGTCTCGAAGGCGCATTTGCTGGAACGCCGGGTCCAGGCGCTGGAGAACGACCTCGAGTCGGGGGCGCCGCCCGTGGACCTTGAGTCGGCCGAGCCCTCCATGCTTCGCGCCATCCAGGTCGCCTTCAAGGCGGCGGACACCGATGCGAACATCCTCATCCTGGGGCTGAGCGGCACCGGCAAGAGCGTCCTGGCCCGCGAGATCCACAAGCGCAGCACCCGCCGCGAGTCGGCCTTCGTCACAGTCAACTGCCCGAGCCTCTCCCGGGAGCTCTTCGAGAGCGAGCTCTTCGGGCACGCGCGGGGCTCGTTCACGGGGGCCGTTGCGGAGACCTCAGGCAAGGTCGCGGCCGCCGACGGGGGAACGCTCTTTCTCGACGAGATCGGCGAGATGCCGCTCGAGATCCAGCCCAAGCTGCTCAGGCTCCTCCAGGAGCGCGAGTATGAGCGGGTCGGCGAGGCCCACCCCAGGAGAGCCGATGTCCGCGTCATCGCGGCGACCAACCGGGACCTCGCCGCGGAGGTAAAGAACGGGAAATTCCGCGAGGACCTCTTCTACCGGCTCAATGTCATCGCGGTGACGCTTCCCGGCCTGCGCGATCGGCCGGCCGACCTGAAGCACCTCGCGGACGGCGCGAGAAAGTACTTCGCCACCAGGGCAGGAAAAGGCGAGGTCCATTTCTCGCAGGCGGTCCTAAGCGCCTTCGGCGCCTATCCCTGGCCCGGCAACCTGCGCGAGCTGCGCAACGTGATTGAGAGGGCGGTCATCCTCGCCCCGGGAACCACGATTGAGCTTTCCGACCTTCCCGAGGAGTTCGGTGTGCACCGCCCGCAGGCGACCTCGGTGGGAGCCCATGTTACGCTGGACGCGCTGGAGGCCGAGCACATCAGGCGGATCCTGGCCACGTCCCGCAACCTCGAGGAGGCAGCACAGACGCTCGGGATCGATCCGGCAACCCTCTACCGGAAGCGAAGCAAGCTGGGGCTACTTTGAACGGCACACCGGGCATGCTCCGCACGCGCCTCTTCTTTGGGCTGCTGCCGCTGCTCCTGGTGATCGTCGGCACGGGGGCCTACGCCATCCGGGTGTGCCACCAGCTGGCGGGCCCGGTCGAGAACGAGCTGGTGGCGGCCTACCGAGCGGAGCTCGGGCTCAGGGACATGCGCGAGGCGGCGACGCTCATGTCGAACGCGCTCGCGTTCGCCGGGGCCCCGGACCCGATAGGCGCCCGCCGCAGGCTCGACGAAAGAAGGGCCGCCTTCACCCGGGAGCTTATGGGCCAGTCGGCGGCGTCGGCGGGCAAGCCCCGCGCGCGCCTTGTCGACGAGCTCGACTCCGCGTTCCAGGACTACTCCGCGCGCTGCGACCGGATGGTGGCGGGGGGAGGGGCCTCCTCGCTCGATGACTTCAGGTCGAGCCAGGACGCCCTTTACCGGGTCCTCGACGTCCTGGACCGTCTGATGGCCAGCGACTATGCGGCGTCGCGCGCGACCGAGGCCCAGGCCGAGCACCTCGCGAGCACGGCCGTCGGCATCCTCTCGGGAACGATCGCGGCCGGGGTCGTCCTCGGCGTGCTGCTCTCGTGGAGGCTCGCCTCGTCGCTGCTCATGCCGATCAAGGCACTCACGGCTTCGGCAACCGCGCTCGGGGAGGGGAACCTGGACACCCATGTCCCGGAATTCTCGAGGGACGAGCTCGGCAGCCTGGCGCGGTCATTCAACACCATGGCGGCCAAGCTGCGCTCCTACCGCGAGGCGACCGTCGCCCGGGTCCTAAGGACCCAGCGCACCATGGAGGCGACGCTCACCTCCGCGCCGGACCCGCTCTTCGTCGTCTCAAAGGCGGGCGTGATCGAGGTCCGCAACCCAGCGGCCGAGGAGCTTTCGACGATCCCGGAATTCTCCGGCGGGTTCCCGCCGGAGATTGCCGAGCGCCTCGCGCAGGTCCTGGCGGCCGAGGAGCACTACGTGCCTGCGGACTACGCGCGCGCCGTGACGTTCCGCGTGGGCCGCGAGGACCACCACTATCTCCCGCGGATCCTCGCGATCGGCGACAAGCTCACTCAGTTCAAGGGCGCCGCCGTCATCCTGCAGGACGTCACGAAGTTCCGCCTCCTCGACAACGCGAAGACGAACTTGGTCGGCACGGTCAGCCACGAGCTGAAGACCCCCCTCACAAGCCTGCGCATGGCGGTCTATCTCCTCCTCGAGAAGACCATGGGGCCGCTCATTCCGGCCCAGCGCGAGCTGCTTGAGTCCGCCCGCGACGACGCGGACCGCCTGCTTAGGATCCTTGACTCGCTCCTCGACCTGACCCGGCTCGAGGCCGGAGTGTCCGCCCTCGAGCGCCGCCCGGTCCCGGTGGAGGCGCTTCTGGGCGCCGTGACCGAGGAGGCCCGGACCTTCATCACCGCCGCGGGCCAGCAGCTCGTGGTCCGCATCGAGGCCGGCCTCGGAAACGTCAGCGTCGACCAGGGCCGCCTGCGCCACGTCTTCATCAACCTCCTCTCTAACGCCTCGAAATACTCGTCCGCCGGGGCGACGATCACGCTTTCGGCGGCCGCGGAGCCGCTTGGGTTCGTGCGCTTCTCGGTCCGTGACCAGGGGGTGGGGATTCCCGACGAGGCGCGTGGTGGTCAACGGG
>Ga0265337_1001873_pt1 | contig 10027 bp, 9 predicted proteins | sample 42122metaG_FD_192441 | JGI IMG/M metagenome (GOLD analysis project Ga0265337, IMG submission 192441) | Rhizosphere microbial communities from Carex aquatilis grown in University of Washington, Seatle, WA, United States - 4-21-22 metaG | ecosystem: Host-associated > Plants > Roots > Rhizosphere >... | reverse complement strand
GGGGGGGGGGGGGCGCCCCAGGAATGGCGCGGAAGATCGCCGCGCCGCCGCTGAAGCCGTCAAGCGCGTCGGCGGCGAGCACGACGGCGGCGGAGGTCCAGCTTGACCGCTCGGCGGGGAAGTGGTCCTCATTGACGTACTGCCAGCCGGTCCAGTAGGAGCCGTCCTCGTGCCGGAGCCTGGCCGCCGCGGTGAGCAACTCGCGCGCCCGGTCCCGCTGGCCGCAGGCGTCGAGGGAGATCGCGAGCTCGCAGGTCTCCGCGACCGTCACCCACGGCTGGTCGCTGACGCAGCGGACGCCGAGGCCCGGTACCACGAACGCGTCCCAGCCGCGGGCGATCCGCGTCGAGGCGGCCCCGCCGCGCAGGGCGCCGCCGAGCACCGGGTAATACCAGTCCATCGAGAACCGGCTCTTGTCCGCGAACGCCTCCGGGTGCCAGGCGATGACGTGGCCGAGCTGGTCGGCCGCGAGCTCCCAGTCCGGCTGCGGCTCCCCGGCGAGCCCGGCGACCGCGATCGCGCAGCGCAGCCCGTGCAGGATGCTCGCGCACCCGGACAGCAGCGCGAACGCGCCGGGCTCGCCGGCCGCGTTCCTTTCCCACGCCACCTCGCCGCGCGGCGCCTGCAGGTCGAGCACCCACTCGATCGCCCGCCGGATGGCCGGCCACATCCGCAAGGCGAACCGGCGGTCGCCGGTGACCAGGTACTCGTGCCACGTGCCGACCGCGACGTAGGCGGCGTGGTGGCTTTCCGCCGCGTGATCCGTCACCTGGGCGGGACTCGCGGCACCGGGGCCGCCGGCCGCCCTCGGCCAGGACCCGTCCGGGCGCTGCGTGTCCCGCAGCCACTGGTAGGCCAGCCTGGCGGGGACGGTGAGGCCGCAGGCGCTCAGCGCCATCGCGCACTCCACGTGGTCCCACGGGTCCACGTGGCCGTCCGGCCAGGGGATCGCGCCGTCTGGCCGCTGTACCGCGGCGATCGAGCGTGCCGTTTGCAGGACGTCGGCCGGCGGCGTCGGCCTGGCCGGGACGGCGGGCTTACCGCGGCGCATGAGGTGAAACCAAGTGACCGTGAGGGCTCAGCGGCTCCGTGACCTCAGCTTTTTTCGCGTAGATCACGAGGCTCTTGCCGATGAGCGGGTTGAGCGCGGCCTCCGACAGGCGGGTGAGCGCGGGCTTGCGCATGATGTCCCAGACGAGCAGCCGGTGGTAGGCGCGAACGGCGGGGTGCGCGTCGTCGTGCACGCCGACGGCGCACTTGAGCCACCAGTAAGCGGAGTGCAGGCCGTGCGCGTGGTGCGCGCCGACGGGCGTCAGCCCGGCCGCGGTCAGCTTGGCGGTGAGCTCGCCGCGGGTGAAGATGCGCACGTGGCCGCCGGGCACGTTGTGGTAGTCGGCTGACAGCGCCCAGCAGATCCGCTCCGGCAGCCAGGCGGGCACCGTGACCGCGACGCTCCCGCCGGGGCGGACCACCCGGGCGATCTCGGCCATGGCGGCGGCGTCGTCCGGTATGTGCTCGAGGATCTCCGCGACGATGACCGCGTCGAATGAGCCGTCGGGGAACGGCAGGTTGGTCGCGTCCGCGGACAGTGCCGCGGCGCCGGCCGGCGGCATGGCCTCACCCTCGGCCCGCATTGCGGCGAACATGACGCCCACTCCGGTGAGCTCGCCGCGGTCCAGGTCGGCCGCGATGACCCGGGCGCCGCGGCGGTAGGCCTCGAAGGCGTGCCGGCCCGCACCGCAGCCGACGTCGAGCACGCGGTCGCCTGGACGGATAGGAAATTTCGTGAAATCGACGGTCAGCAACCGGTCTCCCCGTTGATCACCTTCCGGTACAGCGCCTCGGTCGCGGCGGCGACCGCCGGCCAGGCGAACCGCATCCGTACCCGGGCCAGGCCGCGGGCCGCGAGCCGCGCGCGCGCCGCGGGGTCGTCGAGCAGGCCGCGCAGCGCGGCGGACAGCTCCTCCGGGTCACCGGGCGGCACGAGCAGCGCGGCATCCCCAGTGACCTCGGGCAACGCGCCTGCCCTGCTCGCGATGAGCGGGGTGCCCGACGCCATGTGCTCCACCGCGGGCAGCGAGAAGCCCTCGTACATCGAGGGGATCACCGCCACCTCGGCCGAGGCGAGCACGCGCGCGTACTCCGCGTCCGGCAGGCCGCTGGCGAACGTGACCCGGTCGCCGAGGGCCAGCTGCCGCAGCTGCTGCCTGGTGGCATCCGACGGCGTGCCGATGACCACGAGGTGCGCGTCGCGGTCGGTGGCCAGCTTGGCGACGGCGCGCAGCAGCGTCGGCAGCCCCTTGAGCGGCGAGTCCGCGCTCGTCACGGTCACGATGCGGCCGGGGACGCGAGGTTGCTCGGGCCGCGGGCGGAACAGCCGGGTGTCCACGCCGAGCGGGACGATATGCACCTTTTCCCGGTCAACATGGAAATCGCGGCAGATGTCGTCCTTGGAGGAGCCCGACACCGTGATGAGCGGCCCCGCCCGGCGGGCCACGCGTCTCTGCATCCGCACGAACCCGTACCAGCGGTGCTTGTTCAGCCGCTCAAGCAAGTTCCGTCCGGCCAGGTCGAGCCGCTTGTCCACCGTGATGGGGTGATGGATCGAGGTCACGAGCGGCAGGCCGAGCCGCCGCAGGCCGAGCATCCCGTAGCCGAGCCCCTGGTTGTCGTGCACGATGTCGAAGTCACCCGGCCGGGCCCGCAGTGCCCGCAGCGCCCGGACGCTGAACGTCAGCGGCTCGGGAAACGCGCCGCCCCACATCATCGCCACCTCGAGCGCGTCCGCCCAGTCCCGCAGTTCCCCGGGTCGCGGCGTGCGAAAGGGGTCCGCGTCCCGGTACAGGTCGAGGCTCGGCACCTCGCGCAGTACCGGCCCCTCGTCAAGCTCCGGGTAAGGCTGGCCGGAGAACACCTCGACGTGATGACCGCGAGCGGCGAGTTCCCTGCTCAGGTGCCGTACGTAGACACCCTGACCGCCGGAGTGCGGTTTGCTGCGGTACGACAGCAGCGCTATGCGCAACGGCTGCTTCACTGAGGCCACGGGGCACCTTACCAGGAGGTAAGTAACGAGTTGCGGCGCGGGTCAGCCCGTCGCCATGCCGCCGACGGCGAGGCCGATCAGGTACGTCGCGCCCGCCGCGACACCGCCGAGCACCAGCTGACGCAGCGCACCGCGCCAGAACGGCCGGTTGGTGAGCCGGGCCACCAGGCCGCCGCCGACGACCGCGGCGAGCGCGGCCAGGCCGAGCGTCAGCCATAGCGCGTTGCCGCCGAAGAGGTAGGGGAGCAGCGGGATGAGCGCGCCGACCGCGAACGCGCCAAGCGACGCCCCGGCGGCCACGTACGGCGAGGGCAGGTCAGCGGGGTTGACGCCGAGTTCCTCGAACGCGTGGATGGCGAGCGCCTTGTCCGGGTGCGCGGAGATCTCCGCGGCGGCCAGCCGCGCGGTGGCCGCGCTGATGCCGCGGCTGCGCAGCATTCCAACAAGCTCCGCCTGCTCGGCGACGGGGTTGTGGGTCAGCTCGTGCTGCTCCTTGTCCACCTCGGCCTGAACCAGCTCGTTCTGCGAAGAGACCGACACGAACTCGCCCGTGGCCATGGAGAACGCGCCGGCCGCGAGCCCGGCGAGCCCGGTGAGCAGGATCGCGTGCTGCGACCCGCCGCCGCCGCCGACCCCGGCGATCAGCGAGACGTTGGTGACAAGCCCGTCCATCGCCCCGAAGACGGCGGGCCGCAGCCAGCCGCCGGACACGTCCCGGTGCTCGTGGCCGATCTGCTCGGGGCGTTCCTTGTCGGATGTCGTCACCGGTTCATTCTAGGGAACGGTGCCGGTGAGTTCCCGCCAGCGTGGCGTGGGCATGATGTGCCTGTGATGACAGTCGAGGCGGCCGCGCCGCGCCGCTGGCACGCCGAGTACGCCTGGCTTGCCCGTACCTGGGCGCAGCGCCCGGCTCCGCCGGGTAAAGGGGACCAGGACGGGCTGGCCCGGGACGTGCTGATTGAGGCGCACGGCGACCGCTTCACCGCCGTGACGCCCGGCACGCCCGCCGCCGAGGTCCCCGCGGGCACGGTGTGCCTGCCCGGCCTGACCCTGCCCGGCCTGGCCAACGCCCACTCGCACGCGTTCCACCGGGCGCTGCGCGGCAGCCCGGCCGACGGCGGGACGTTCTGGACCTGGCGCGAGCGCATGTACGCGGTCGCGGAGCGGCTCGATCCCGAGCGCTACTTCGACCTCGCCCGCGCCGTGTACGCGGAGATGGCGCTGGCCGGGGTTACCTGCGTCGGGGAGTTCCACTACCTGCATCATGACCCGGCGGGCAGGCGGTACAGCGACCCGAATGAGTTCGGCTGGCAGCTCATCAGGGCGGCCGCCGGCGCCGGCCTGCGGATCACCCTGCTCGACGCCTGCTACCTGGCAGGCGGGTTCGAGCCAGGCGGCAAGCCGGTGCCACTTTCCGGTGTCCAGCTGCGGTACGGTGACGGGACCGCGGCGAACTGGGCGGAGCGGGTCTCCGCCTTCGGCCCCGACCCGCTCGGCATGGTGGCGCCGCACGCCCGCGTCGCCGCCGCCATTCACTCCGTCCGCGCGGTCGGGCCAGACCAGGTGCCGGAGATCATGGCGTGGTCGCACGCGCACGGCGCGCCGGTGCACGCCCACCTGTCGGAGCAGCCGCTTGAGAACGCCGAGTGCCGTGCCGCCTTCGGCCGCACGCCCGCCGAGCTGCTGTACGAGGCTGGAGCGCTCGGACCGCGCTCGACGCTGGTGCACGCCACGCACCTGACCGAGCGCGACGTGGGCCTGCTCGGCGGGTCGATGTCCACCGTGTGCATGTGCCCGCTGACCGAGGCCGACCTCGCCGACGGCATCGGGCCCGCCCCGGCGCTCGCCGCCGCCGGGTCGCCGCTCGCGCTCGGCAGCGACGGGCACAGCGTCATCGACCTGATCGAGGAGGCCCGCTGGCTCGAGCTCTCGCAGCGCCTTGCGACCAGGCAGCGCGGGCATTTCAGCGCCGCCGACCTGGCCACGGCGGCGACGGCGGGCGGGCACGCCTGCCTGGGCTGGCCGGAGGCGGGTGAGATCGCGCCTGGCGCGTACGCTGACCTGGTGACGCTGCCCCTTGACTCGCCCCGGCTGGCCGGCTGCGCGGACGGTCCGCTTGGCGCGCTGTTCGCGGCGGGAACGGCGGCCGACGTGCGGCACGTGGTGATGTCTGGCACGGACGTCGTCCGTGACGGTCGTCACCTGTTCGTGGAGGACGTGCCCGGTTCGCTTGCCGCTGCCGTCAGCGCGGTCCTCGGTTAGGACGGCGACGCCATGGCCCGCTCCCTGCTGATCACCGGCATTGGTGAGCTCGTCACGAACGCGCCGGACGACAGCGGCCTGGACGGCACTGCACTGGCCGCGGATGGTGCCCTGGCCGGACGGCGGCCCGTCGGCTTCGCCGCGCTCGAGCGTGCCGCCCTGGTCATCGAGGACGGGATGATCGCGTGGACCGGCCCGGCGGCGCGGGCGCCCGCGGCCGACGCGGCCGCCGACGTGGCGGGCCGCGCCGTGCTGCCCGGATTCGTCGACTCGCACGCGCACCTGGTGTTCGCCGGCGACCGGTCGGCCGAGTTCGCGGCCCGGATGGCGGGGCGGCCGTACCAGGCGGGCGGCATCAGGTTCACGGTCGCCGCGACCCGCGCCGCGACCGACGCCGAGCTGCGCTCCGCCGTGCGCGGGCTCGCCGCGGAAATGCTGCGCCAGGGGACCACCACGTTCGAGTGCAAGTCGGGCTACGGCCTCACCGTCGCCGACGAGGCCCGCTCGGTGGCCCTGGCCGCCGAGGTCACCGCGGAGGTCACCTACCTTGGCGCGCACGTGGTGCCCGCCGAGTTCGCGGAGAGTCCGGGTGACTACCTGGACCTGGTATGTGGCCCGATGCTCACGGCCTGTGCGCCGCACTGCCGCTGGGCCGACGTGTTCTGTGAGCGCGGCGCGTTCGGCGCGGACGCCGCGCGCGCGGTGCTCACCGCGGCCATGGCGCGCGGCCTGCTGCCGCGGATCCACGCCAGCCAGCTCGGACCCGGCCCGGGCATCCGGCTCGCGGTGGAGCTCGGCGCCGCCTCGGCGGACCACTGCACGTTCCTCACCGACGCCGACGTGTCCGCCCTGGCCTCGTCGCGCACCGTCGCGACCCTGCTCCCCGGCGCGGAGTTCAGCACCAGGCAGCCCTACCCGGATGCCCGGCGCCTGCTCGACGCCGGCGCGACGGTCGCGCTTGCCACCGACTGCAACCCCGGCACGTCCTACACCACGTCGATGCCGTTCTGCATCGCCCTCGCGGTCCGCGACATGCGCATGACCACACAGGAGGCGGTCTGGTCCGCGACGGCGGGCGGTGCCCGCGCACTGCGCCGCGGCGACGTCGGCTACCTGGCGCCCGGCGCCCGCGCCGACCTGGTCGTCCTCGACGCGCCGTCGCACGCCCACCTCGCCTACCGCCCGGGCGTCCCCCTCGTCCACGCGGTTTACAAGAACGGCCGGCTCGTTGACGTGCCGCGCCCCGCCGGCCAATTATCGTGGGTCTTTAATCGCGGAAAATAGGCATGAAAGGCCCACGATAATTCGGTCATGAGGCGAACGAGGCCCTAGAGCGCCGGGTACCGGCCGCGGAAGCGGATCAACGGGTCGCCGCTCTCGGCCGTGTAGGCGGCCTTCTCAACCGAGGCGATAACCAGCAGGTGGTCGCCTGCCGGGACGCGCCTGGCGACCGAGCACTCCAGGGCGGCAAGCCCGCCCGTCGGGATCAGCGCGCCGGACCCGGCGCCCCGCACGTGGGGCACGGCGTCGAGGATTAGCCGCGCGCTCGGCCGGCCGGCCGCGGCGAACTGGCCGGCGATCACCTTCTGCGCGGACGACAACAGCGTGACGGCGAACCGCGCCGCGGGAAACGAAGGCCTGCTCAGCACCTCGGCCGGGTAGGAGTCCGCGATCAGCGACACGGCTACCAGCGGCGGGTCGAGCGACACCGGCATGAAGGCGCTGACCGTGGTGCCGATGTCATCGCGGCCGTCGGCGATGGTGAGCAGGGTGACACCCGCCGCCCACGCTGACAGCGCGACGCGGAGGGCGTCACCGCCGGCCGAAGCCCGGCTGACCGAAGCCTCGTCGGCCAAAGCCCCACTGTCCGAAGCCCCGCCGTCCAGCGGGCCCGCATTGGCGGGATGCGAGGAGTCCACTGGCAAAGCCCGCCCCCGTTCGGTGCCTACTGGATATTCCAGATGCCGGGCAGGGTCAGCGGGCCGTGCGGCGGCAGCCCGGCCGCCGCGGCGAACCGCCAGGCCGGGCCCCAGCCGTCGGCGAACAGCGCGGCAAGCGCGCCCGCGCCGACCTGGCCGCGCGCCGCGGGCCTTGACTCGCTCGACTCGGCGGGCCGCAGCTGGTCGAGCGGCCCGAGCCGGGGGTAGCTGCGCGCCGGCGCGTCAGCGGGCAGCCCGGCGCGCTTGCGGGCGATGGCGATGGCCTCGCGCAGGCCGCCGGCTTCGTCGGCCAGCCCGTTGGCGATGGCGTCAGCGCCCGTCCATACCCGGCCGCGGGCCAGCTCGTGCACCCGCTCGGGGGGCAGCCGCCGGCCGTCCGCCACCTTCTGCGTGAAGTCCGCGTAGACCGCGTCCAGCCACTCGTTAATCCGTTCCCACTCGGCCTCGGAGAACGGCCGGGAGGAGGAGAACATCGTGGCGATGTCGGCGCCCGCGCCGTCCGCGACGGTGTCCGTCGCGACGCCCGCCCGGCCGAACAGCTCCCGCAGCACGGGCTTGCCCATGAAGACCCCGATGGACCCGGTGATCGTGCCCGGCTGCGCCACGATCACGTCGGCGGGCGCGGAGATGAAGTAGCCGCCCGATGCCGCCACGTCGCCCATCGACACGACGACGGGCTTGCCCGCGGCCCGCAGCTTCACCACCTCGCGCCAGATCACGTCGGATGCCGTGTAAGACCCGCCCGGGCTGTTGACCCGCAGTACGACGGCGCGGGCCCCCTCGTCGGCCGCCGCCGCGCGCAGCGCCGCGGCCACCGTGTCCGAGCCCATCCCGCTGCCGCCCGGCCCGCCGCGCCCGCTGCGCCCGTGCCTGATCGCGCCGTGCGCGTAGATCGTCGCGACGAACCGCTCGTGCTGTCCAGGGGTCATGCCATGGACGCTGCCGCCAAGCCAGCGCGGCAGGTCGCTCAGCGACCGCTGACGCTGGTAGCGGTGCAGGTAGAGCAGGGTCGCCTCCTGGCCGGCCTCCCGACGGACCTGCTCGTACACCTCGTCCCTGTACATCAGCCCGTCGACCAGGCCCGCGTCGAGTGCCTGCCGCGCGAGGAACGGCCCGCGGGCGAGCAACGCCGTGACCTGCGGGACCGGCAGCCCGCGGCCAGCGGCCACCGCGCCGGCCAGCTGCTCGGTCACCGATTCCGCGAGGCGCGCGGCCGCCTCGCGGGCCGGCCCGGTGAAGCCGGACTCGGTGAACTGGTCGGGGGCGGACTTGTACTCGTACCGCTTGGCGCTCTCGAAGCCGATGCCGAGCTTTTCCAGGGCGTCGTGCAGGAAGACCTGCTCCACGGCGACGCCGGTGAGCCCGAGGGTGCCCGACGGCTGAAGGTAGATACGGTCGAAGCCGGTGGCCAGGTAATAGGGCAGGTTGCCGCGGACGAAGTCGCCGAACGACTCGGCCCAGGCCACGGCGAGCTTGCCCGACCGGCGAAAGTCGCCGATCGCGGCGCGCAGCTCCTGGATCCTGGCGAGCCCGATCCTTGACCCGCCGACCTTCACGACGAGGGCCCGCACCCGGTCGTCGTCTCCGGCTCGCCGCAGGCCGTCAAGCAGGTCCTGTAGCCGCGTCCTGCGCATGGTGAGCAGCGCGGACAGCGGGTCCGCCGGCGGGCCTTCCGCGATGCCGTCGGTCAGGTCAAGCTCGAGGATGAGTGGCCCGGTCCTGCGCTGCCGCATGTGCACGAGTTGCGCGGCCAGCCTCGCGTCTGCCATGCGGCTAGCTTACGTGGGAAAGAACATAAGGAAGTCCGCGGAACGTAAGGGGCTGACCCCGCATCGAAAACGGCTCTGCCACGGTCGTGGTCGACGTGGCCAACGTGATGGGCGCCCGGGCCGACGGCTGGTGGCGCGACCGGGCGGGTGCCGCGCTGCGCCTGTGCCGTGAGGTGCTGGCCCTCGCCGCGCGGGAAACCGGGCCGTCAGGATCGCCGGGCGCGCGCCCCGCCGCGGCCTGGGTGCTCGTCCTCGAGGGCCGCGCCCGCGACGCCGCCGAGCGGCTGCGGGACCCGCCGCCGCCCGCCGCGGACGCGTCGCCGGGAGCGGGCCCGGTACCACCGCCTGCGGCGGCCAGCGTAGGGGCCAGTGCGGCCGGCCCGGCGGCACCAGTGCGGGTGGTGTCCGCGCCCGCCTCGGGTGACGATGCGATCGTCGGTGTCGTCGCGGAGGTCATCGCCAGCGGCGAGAACTGCCTGGTGGTCACGGCGGACCGGGAGCTGCGACGGCGCTGCGAGGCACTGGGCGCCGCGGTCGCCGGCCCGGCGTGGCTGTTGAGGCTGCTGTTACCAGGTAGCATTTGGGAACCTCCCCTCACCATGCATCGCACGATGTGGTAGTCCTGCTCGCCATCGAACCGGAACCTGATGCGCATGTACGTGATACTGGCGATCCTCGCCCTGCTGATGCTTAGCCTGTCCTTCCTGGCGGCCCACATCGTGACCGTGCGCAGGGCAAGAAGCAGGGAGAGGAAACGCGAGGCGGTCGCTGCCCGGCTCGCGGCCGTGGTGGCGCAGGCCGAGGAGGAGCACCGGGCCCGTAACGCCGCCGCCAGGGCGAGCGACGCGCTCACCACCGTCCTGCCCGCCATCGGGCAGGACAAGCGGACACCGCGCCGGGTCGCCTAGCTAGGCTCCGCGGCAAGCCTCGCTTCGCCGTGGCCAGTCTTGCCGCCCGCTCAGTCCCGCTCCGGGGTTAGCCACAGCACTGACAAGGGCGGCAGCACGATCGAC
>Ga0265337_1001870_pt1 | contig 10041 bp, 4 predicted proteins | sample 42122metaG_FD_192441 | JGI IMG/M metagenome (GOLD analysis project Ga0265337, IMG submission 192441) | Rhizosphere microbial communities from Carex aquatilis grown in University of Washington, Seatle, WA, United States - 4-21-22 metaG | ecosystem: Host-associated > Plants > Roots > Rhizosphere >... | reverse complement strand
CGTATGGCCGGTCATGCTGAAAGTGTGAGGACCTTTGGTCAGGGCCCCCAGGTCATTCGTTTTTCCCACGCCGCCGCCGTCGTATATGACGGTAACATCGGTGGCAGGCTCGTTGAGGTAATACGAGACGGTGGTGCCGTTATTGGTGATGCACGAGGCGTAAGGGACTGCCCGTGCGACAACGCTGGACAGCGCGGTGACTGCCAGGGCCAATACCAACCCGCGAAGGGTTGGTCGAGTGGGGAGGGTTGTGGTGTTTATCATAACTGGATTGTTATTTAACCGACTGGAAACGATAACGTTACTACGCAAGATATTAGCATTCGGTTGGCTAGCGACTGCCAGCGCTCGCAAGGGTCGCATATTCATGTGGGTTAACAAGCACAAAGCTCATGAGGTTATAAGAAGAATCCTTGCTTATTCGGAAATGGCCTGCGTTTGTATCTTGGATTATACACCGGGCTCCGCTCAAGCAGACCGCTCAGTCGCCGCTAGAGACTTGTTGGGGGGTGAAGGACATCCACATTAATGTGGCGGCAACAGCGAAGGCCAGCCAGTACACCAAGACCCCGGCTCACCGAGTTGCCTCGGGGCCGGGGTTGGTGAACTGCTATGTTGCGCGCTGGCTTAGGGGGCCTTAAGGCAGCGGCGAGGACAGCCGGTAGAACTGCTGGCTACCGCCTGACAGCGGGATGACCGCCTGCCCGGCCACCGTGCCGACCGGCACGGTCTGCCAGACGCCGGACGTCAGGCTAGAGGTGGATTCCAGAACGAGGCCGCTGTTTTTCTCCCAGGAGAGCAGCACCGTATTGGTGCCGGTCACTTGGGAGGAGAGGGCCACCAGCGGCTCGAAGTAGAAGTTAGAGACGCTTTGGTCGGAGCTCAGCGAGCCATCCGCACCGGTAAGCCCGACAAACGCCGTATTGGCGCCCAGCATGGCGGGGAGGTTGATGCTGTTGATGACGTTTTGGAAAACATTTCCGTTCTGAGTCAGCGTCAGCGTCAACTGGCCGCCATTATAGAGCAGACTCACGTCCATCGGAGAGGTGTTAAGGAAGCCGACACTCCCGCTCGTCCTAAAGGGATTCGCGCTGTCGCCGACGTCGGCGGCATTGGTGGACCAGAGCCAGCCCGGGGTGCCAATGTGACCTGGATCATAGATGTAGAGGTCCCAGCACAGGGCGAAGCTCGGACCGCCCTTGCCAGTGTAGGCGAGGCCGCCCCCGCCATCGCCCAGGTAGGTGGCGCCGGACGGGTCGTTTTGCAGCACAAAGGCGCCTCCGTCCGCAGCGTCACCGGCGAGGAAACCGCTGGAGTCCGTGTAGGTGAATCCGGCTTTGAAGGCTCCGACATACACCGGCGCGCTGTAGAAGGCGGTGCGGTGGACGGCAGGGGCATTATAGACGGTCAGCACGAAGATGTTGTTGGCAATCGATGGGGTATCGCCATTGAGCGTCCAGCCCGTGCCGTCGTTGTTGAAGCTGGCGGCCCCGTAGAGGACGGTAACGGTGTCCATCGCGCTAAGGGTCGGGGTGCCACCTGACTGGTCGTCCAAGACCGAGAGCCGATAGACGGCCGCGTCGTTGGTCTGGGCATTGAGGATGGTCAGCACGTTGCTGGTGGCGCCCGAAGTGCGCCCGCCGTTGGTGACCGGGTTCCAGGTCGTTCCGCCGTCCGGGGAACGCTGCCATGCGAACGTGAAGGGAGCGTTGCCGTCCACCTGGACCGCGAGGTTGAGGGTCTGGCCGACGCGGAAGGCCTGCGCGGCGGGAAGGTCACCGCCGGTGATGATCAGCGGCGGACCACTAAGGACGGTCACAGCGGCCGGGGTGGTGGTGACCGAGCCGGCGGTATTGTGCGCCACCAACTGGTACTGCGCGTTGGGCACCGCAGAACTGACCGTCAGGGTCAATGAAGGGGTAGTCGAACCCGCCACGCTGCCGGCGGAATCGGTCAGGTTATTCCAAGTCCCGCCGCCATCGGTGGACATCTGCCACTGGTAGATGAGGGAGGTGCCACCTACGACGGCGAACAGGTTGGTGGTGTGGCCGGAGTAGAGAGTTACGTTGGACTGGGGTTGGAGGGTGATCTCGGGCGGCACCGTGCCGGACGAAACGTCCTCGAGGATCAGCGCGCTGATCATGGGGTTCTGAACGATTGAACTCATCTGAACCTCGATGGCGCTGCCATCGCTGTTGGTCACGCCGAGCGTGAGCATCAGGTCGGCGGGCTGCGTTTCATAAGCGCCAAACTGGACCAGGTCAATTTGCGGACCTAGCTGCCCCAGGCCGCCCGACTGCAGGCCGCCGGCGACCGTGAAGACCCGAGTGCCAACGGTGTCGAACGTGTTGTCATGCAGCAGCAGCTTGAGCAGGTAATTGCGCCCCGCGACGGTAGGAATCGTAAAGTCGAGGCTGGGCGCCCAGGCATCAGCCGCCGAAATCGTGCTGAGGCTGACTGCGTCGGCGCTCGCGCCAAAGTTGGGGGTATTGACGGCTCCCGTGAAGCCACCGCCAGAGGCGACGGCTGGGATCCGGGCATTGTTGTTATGAAAGACAGTCGTGCCAATGGTGAGCGGGCCAACGTCCGTGCCGTAGTATTCGGCGGCAACCACGCTTCCCACGCCCAGGCCCAGGTCGGCGGGCGCGGCCACGGTGGCCACGTTGCCCAGGGGGGTAACGGTCAGGGTGGCCGGGCCGCTAACGGCCTGGCCGGCGGAGTTGGTGGCCTTGAGGACGTAATCGAGCTGATCGGTGACCTTGAGGTTCGCAATGGTCAGGACCGCCGAGTTGACGCCGGAGAAGCGGCCGCCGTTGATCAGGTTGGTGTAGGTGCCGCTGCCAACGACCCCGGCCTGCCATTGGTACGTGGGTGACGTGCCGAGCGCCGCGCACAGGAACGTGGCCGTCTGGCCCGCCAGTTTGGAGAGCGACTGCGGATTGGCTGAGATAACCGGGGCGATGACGGCGCCGGGGGTGGTGTCCTTGAGGATCAGGGCGCTGATCTCGGCGTTATCGGCCTCGCTGCGCATGGTGATCGGCAGCGGGCTCCCATCCGTGTTGGTGTAGGAGTAGGTCAAAACGACGTCTCTGGCCTTGGTCAGGTTGGCATCCAGCAGGGCGAGATCGAGGTTGTAGGCCAAGGCCACGCCATTGCCGACCTTCACGTCAAACTCCCGGTTGCGCACGGCGGCCGTGCCGGAATAGTTGTCATGGAACAGCATCTGCAGCTTGTAGCTGTGGCCGGCGGTGCCGGGAACCGAGAAGCTGAATGTGGCGGCATAACTGTCGGCCGCGGAAATCGTGGCGAGGTTCAGGGCATCCTGGCTCGTGCCGAAATTGGGGGTATTGGCAACTGCGCCAGCGGTGCCGCCGATGCGGGCATTATTGTTAATAAAGGGCACTCCGCTGATGTAGAATGCTCCAGATTGCGCCCCGTAGTATTCAGCCGCCACGAGCGTGCCGGTCAGGTCCAGGTCCTGCGGGCCGGTAATGATGGATCGAGGGGTGAGGGCGGATTTGGAGATCGCGAATGTGCCGTTGGTGCCGGTCCAGTCATTGGCCGTAACGGCGACGGTGGATTGGCCCGGGGAATAGACGCGGATGAAGCCCGCCCGGGTTGAGGCATAGACGTTGCCGGCGGCGTCATAACAGACGCCACGAATGCTGTAGTTGTTCGCAGTCCACGTGGCGTTGAGGTCGTCCATATCAGTATCAATACAATGGTAGGTCCCGAGGTCCGGTATCCCGTTCGTAAGGGAGATGACAGCGATGGGGCCGTGGACGGCGAGGCCGTTGGCCGTGGCGAGTTCCTGGCCATCAGCCGAAATATCGAATGAATAGAGATACTGAAACACGTCCTTGGTGGTGCCCCACGCGGCCTCCACGTTCCAAATCGCATTGGCTTGTTGCAGCGTGGTTCCCGTGAAGCTGTTCGTGCGGTATATGCACAGCGGGGGCTGGGATGACCCTGGCGTGCCGCGGTCCAGCGCTACATAGAGGAGCGAGCCGTCCGGGCTAAGCGTGGTGTCGCCTTCGACGTAGTTGACACCTACGCCCCCCCACGCATCGACGAAGAAGGTGGGCGGCGGCGTAGTCCACGGCAAGGGGCCGGCCCCGATATTGTATTGCCAGACCATGGGATCGGCAGGGGTGGAACTATCCCATTCATAGGCGTAAACAACCAAATTGCTGGTAGCCAGCGAACCGCTCACGCAAGGCTTGCCATCGACTCCGCCGAACATCGTGGTCGAGGCGAAGGGGAACAAGCCTTGGCCAGTCGAGAAATCCGGCGCCGCCATATAGATGCCGGTCCCGTCGCCAGCGTAATGTGGCGTGCCATAGCGTCCCCGGCAATCGCCAAAATACACCATGTCATCCGGCCCAACGCTAATCTTGTACGGCACCGCACTGGCATTGACAGTGACATCCATGCTCAGTCCGGCGGTCAGGGCATTGTCTCCCTGGCCCACGGCATCGGATTGGTCGGCGTTGAGGAGATAGACGCCCTGAGTGGTGGTCCGGGTGACGACACCACCCCAAGTGCTCGGCGCGGCCCCCGGACTGCTATTGCAGACGTAAATCCGCCCGAAGTTAGCCGTCTTGGGATTCTTGTTGACCGCAATGCCTTCCGGCAGGGCGAAGTTCACCAAAGGGTTGGTGTCTGTGCTGATCTTGAACGGAATGCCGTTGCCGCCCTTGCTAACGATGACCGCGTAGTTCGTATGTGCGCCCAGGGCGAAGCTGTGCATGCCGGCCGCCAGGGCGCCCAGGCTGTTGGTGCTGGTGTAGCCGGCGCCAGCCTTGTCGAAGGCGACTTGGACGCTGTCGGCACTCTCGTTCAGGATGAACGAGACGGTGCCGGCGTTGTTGGTGACGCCGGAAGCGTAAGGATGCGCCTGGGCGAGTTGACTGGACAGTGCGCTGACTGCCAGGGCCAATACTAAACCGCGTACGGCTGGTCTCTGAGGGAGTTTTCTTGTTCTTTGCATATGTTACTGGTTGTCTAATAAGCGACCCGCGGAAGCGGTTGCGCCGCCGTGCTCGCTCGGATTCGGACTGCGTTGGCGAGTATCACATGCTTATGTGAGGCTGCAACCAAAAAATGACGGATTTCATGTGGAAGTCGCTCTGATGTCTTGGCTTTCACCGAGGTGCTGCGGCAGGCTGCCGGCGGCGGCAAGGCCTCCCAAGGCCACCTCAGAGGAAAGGCAGAATGAAGAAAGGGCGTCCGAAGCCACCTAATGGGGGGCTAAAGCCACCTCAAAGCCTGTTGATAGCCAACCGATTGCGACTCTAAAGCCACCTCAATGCGACCCTAAAGCCACCCCAAAGCTCCTACAAAGCTCCCCCAAAGCTCCCCCAAAGCTCCCACAAAGCTCCCACAAAGCCTGGAGAAAGGGTGGGGAGGCGGAACTTCGCCCGGGTTTTGGCCGTTAAAAGGCGCCTTGTTCGAGGCGGGCGATGCGTTGTTCGAGGGGCGGATGGGAGGCGAACAGGGCCAGGAGGCCTTTGGACTGGCCGGAGATCTTCAAGGACTGGAAGGCCTGGGCACGGGAGGCTTCGGCGGCGGCCACCTCGGGATCGTGGAGCCGGCGCAAGGCGCGCAGGGCGTTGATCATGTTCTCGCGGCCAGCGAGCCGGGCACCGCCGGCATCGGCCCGGAACTCGCGCCACCGGGAGAACCAGCACACTACCAGCGAACCCAGGATGGAGAAGACGATCTGGAAGACCATGACGAGGATGAATTGCAGCCAGCCGCCGCCACTATCGCGGTCGTCCCGGGAGCGCATGGCTTGGCTGATGACGAAGGCCAGGACGCGCGCCAGGAACATCACAAAGGCATTGATGATGCCCTGGATCAGCGTCATGGTGACCATGTCCCCGTTGGCCACGTGGGTGATTTCGTGGCCGAGGACGCCGGTGACCTCATTGCTGCCCATGCGCTGAAGCAGGCCGGTCGAAACGGCCACCAGGGCGCGCGATTTGGTGGGGCCGGTGGCGAAGGCGTTGACTTCCTCAGACTCATAGATGCCGACTTCGGGCAGCTTGGGCAGGCCGGCCTGGCGGGCGAGGGCGTGGACGGTCTCCACCAGCTCGCGCAGGGTGGGGTCGGTGGTATTCGGCGGGATGACCTTGACGCCCATCATCCATTTGGCCATGAGGCGTGACAGGCCTAGCGAGATGAAAGCGCCGCCGAAGCCCCAGATGAGGCAGAAGATGGCCAGCCCTTGCAAGCCGCCTTCGGGGAAGTATTGCCCCACGTGGAAGATGCCCAAAACCAGGCTGATGGTGGTCACCACCAGGATGTTCACCGCTATCAACAGAAAGATTCGTTTCGATATCTGCAATATGTTCATAACACTCAGTAGCCGTAGCTTAGCAGGTTCCCGGCGCAGGGCAAGAGCCTGGGAGGCTCAACTGGTCTGCTCGGCGGACACGTCAAACCGATCGAACAGCCAGCCGAGCAGTATGACCCCGAACGCCGCTTCGACGGCCAGCACGAGGGCGGCGGCAATCGCGGCGAGGGGGAGGGCGGCGGCGGTGCCCAGCAGCATTTTTACCAGGAAGAACACCCCGGCAAACAGCGCCACCGCCGGGAGCAGGGCTACGGCGATGACGACCGACTGGCCGAGCATGAAAATGAGCCGCTGGCCGGTGGCTTCGATGCCGTGCCCACCGCTCTTGGCCGACTGGAACCACGCGGGGAATGCCAGCGCGGCAGCGTTGGGAATCTGGAGGATGATCAGGTTGAGCATGGGCATGATCAGGGCGGCGCCGAATGCCAGGCCCAGCCACTCCGGCCGCCCGAGCCCAGGCGGGGTGGATTGCCAGAACAGGCCGATAATCACGATCAGCAGGAGCCATTGAATGCAGGTCAGAACGGCAGCCGGGGCGAGGAGTTCGCCGAGGGCGAGTTGCCAGCCCCGCAGGGGGTAGGTCTTGAGCAGGTCGGCCAGTGACAGGTCCTGACGGAAGTCCTGGCGGAGCAATTGCGCTCCGATCAGGATGGACCAAACCATGAGCATGAGCGCAATCATGCCCAGCACCGGGCGCAGGCCGGCGCCGCCGGAGCCTTGCGTCACCCCCATCGAGGCGACGATGGCGAACACGGCGAGACTGATCCAGATGCGCAAGGTGAAGGCCTGGCCGGCGCTGATGAGGTTCTTCCAGAGCAACGCGACGGCCGGTGGGCCGGTGGGTTGCAGCCGGAACGGCGGGCGCTTGCTCTTGGGTTTCTTCCGCGCTGCTTGCCAATTGCCGGCGCGGACGGCGGCCAGCTTCTCGGCCAGCTTCTGGGAGGCCTGGACTGAGGCTTCTTCAAACGCCACGTTCGAGCGCACCACCCACGCGTAGTGCAGCAGCACCAGCACCAGCGCCGGCCCGAGCGCGTAGAGAAAAGCGAGCGCGTTCGGCGCCAGGAAAGGCCGGACCACCAGCCGTAACGGATACAGCAAGTAAGGAACGGGGCCAGCGGTCAGGACTTGTTGGATGTAATCCTTGACGGCCTGCTGGTCCGTGAGCCGGGAGGGGTCAAACTCAGGCATGGTCTGCCGGCTCCAAACGAACACCACCCCAGCCAGGGCGAGCACCAGGGCCAGGATGCCGAGACGCCGCTGCCAGGTGCTGATGCCGCGGTCCAGCAGCCGCGTCAGGGCGAAGGACGACCCGAGGAAATGCAGGTGGATGGTGGAGAGAATCAGCCAATAGCCTGCGGCGCGAATCCAGGCATGGCCGCCCAGGCGCCTGGATACGATAGTCAGCAGGAGGGTCGTAAATAGGATGGCGGTTTGCGAACGCAACAGTTTGAAGTGGATCAACGTGCGGCGGCTGATCGGCGCGGGAAACAGAAAGGCGATCTCGGCTTCGGTAAAGGTCAAGGCTGCGCGCTGGTGGGGGATGATCCAGGCCAGCAGCAGAGGAATGAGCAGCATCAGCGCGCCGAGGGATTCGAATAGCGCCTGGTTGTCCGGCGAGGCGAACAACGCGAAAGTCTGCCCCCGCGTGGAGGTGCCGAAGATCGTGCGGAAGAAATACCAGTAGAAGTAGAGCCCGCCTACCGCGGCGCCAAAGAGATACTTCGGTTGCTTGAGCCGTTTGATCCGCATCACCGTGCGGTTCTTGATCGAGTGATACTGGAGGTAGAGGAGGGCGGAGTTCATCAGGGAGAACTTCGTGGACGGGCGGCGGGTTTCATTTGATCAGCGGCGGTTCCCCGGCCTTGGCTGGCTCCGCGTCACCGGTGGCGCGGAAGAAAACCTCTTCCAGGCTGGCGTCGCCCGCCTCGGCCGAGAACTTCTGGGTAATCTCGCTCAGCGTGCCGTGGATAATCTTCTTGCCGTCTTTCAGGATCAGGATGTGGGAGCAAATCTCCTCGACCAGATGCAGCAGGTGGGAGCTGATGATGATGGCGGCGCCATCGCGGGCGCGCTTGAGGATGGAGTCCTTCATGCGCCGGATGCCGATGGGATCGAGGCCCGTGAGCGGCTCGTCAAAGTAGATCACCCGGGGCGCGTGGAGCAGGCCGCAGGCGATGGCCAGCTTCTGCTTCATGCCGCGGGAGAGCTCGCCGGGGACGGCGTTCTTCTTAGCGGCAAGCTCGAGCTCTGTGAGTAACTGATGGGCGAGCGGTTCGTAGTCCCGGACCTGGTAAATGCGGGCGGTGAACGCCAGGTGCTGCTCCACCGTCAAGTAATCGAAGAGCCGGGGCTCGTCCGTGAAGAACGCCAGTTGCTGCTTGGCCGGAATCGGGTCCTCGGCGAGGTCATGCCCGCAGACATTAATGCTGCCGCGCGTGGGCGGAATGATCCCCGCGAGGCAGCGCAGCGTGGTGGTCTTGCCCGCGCCGTTGGGCCCGACCAGTCCCATGACTTCGCCGGGCTGCACTTCAAAGTCGAGTTCCTTCACCGCGATGAACTCGCCGTATAATTTGGTCAGAGCTTTAACCTGGATCATAGGTGTAGGAGCGCAGGAGAGGGGGAGAAGGCCGAATGCCGAGGGCCGAAGCCCGAAGGAAACCCGAAGCCCGAAATCCGAATTCGAACCTGAGCATGGCGGCTTGGACGTTCACGGCGGGACAGGCTAATCGGGCCCGGCGGCGGAGTAAAGCCTGCGGCGGTGGCCCGTCCGGGCGAGGGCGCATCTCAATTCTTCAGGAGGTGGTGCGCTTCGCTAAACCCCTCTCGTCATACGCCTTTCATTAACACCCCGGTCGCTGTTTTTGGTGGAACAGGCGGAATAGCATCCCGCGCTGCCCCCGAGGCCACCCCGAGGCCACCCCGAGGCCACCCTCAGGCCACCCTCAGGCCACCCTCAGGCCATCTGGTAGCCAACCGGGAGGCACCCCGAAGCCACCCTGAGGCTACCCCGAGGCTTATAGTTCCCCCAGAGTTATTCATAGAAGCGAGGAGAGCCCGCAGGGTTTGCTCCCCGCAGCTTCTGTGAATAACTCTGCGGCGCGCGAAAAATCTCTTGGCATGAATGGCCATACCCTTTCCCCTGACAGGGAAAACACGCATCGCCCGGCTACGAATACCGAGGCTAGTCACTCGATGACTCAGGGTAGTCCTTCGAGCCGGGCGACGCGCTGGTCCTTAACGAATACTCAGTGGCGGACCGCTTCGTTAAGCAGGTCTCTCTATAAGCCCTTCGCCCAGGATCAGCCAGCGCGTTTTTGAAGCAAACCAATGAAACCTATGTTAAAGCAAGACACCAAACCGGACCCCGCCCCAGAGTTTGCGGCCTTTCTGGCCCTGGACTGGGCGGACGAAGAACATGCCTTCCACCTGCAGGTGGTCGGCCAGAGTAAAATCGAGACCGGCACGCTGGAGCAGAAACCCCACGTGCTTGGCCCCTGGGTGGCCCAGCTGCGCGAGCGCTTCGGCGGCCGGCCGATCGCGGTGGGGCTCGAACAGTCCCGGGGAGCCTTGATTCATGGCTTGATGGCCTATGATTTCCTGGTCCTCTACCCCATCCACCCCACCACCGTCGCTAAATACCGGGAGGCCTTCAAATCCAGCGGCGCCAAAAGCGACCCGCTGGA
>Ga0265337_1001867_pt1 | contig 10058 bp, 12 predicted proteins | sample 42122metaG_FD_192441 | JGI IMG/M metagenome (GOLD analysis project Ga0265337, IMG submission 192441) | Rhizosphere microbial communities from Carex aquatilis grown in University of Washington, Seatle, WA, United States - 4-21-22 metaG | ecosystem: Host-associated > Plants > Roots > Rhizosphere >... | reverse complement strand
CGGCGGGCTCGGATTTGTGCCCCGAGCCCACAGTCTCCAATGCACGCGTTGTGTAAGCGCCAAATGAGGATAAGCGTTGATCCAACGGGAGAACGCTCTGCCGCATGATTGTTTTCAGACGGAATCGCCGACCCTCACCCTTCGACAAGCTCACCCTTCGACAAGCTCACCCTTCGACAAGCTCAGGGTGAGGAATTACATAAAAGTCCTCATGCTGAGCTTCCTCATCCCGAGCTTGTCGAGGGACGAAGCATGAGGCGCTTTGATCTCGCCTGCTCGCGTCGTGGCCGCGATGTCGAACAGGGCGGCCATGGCGCAGCGTTAAATCAGGACCAGTTGTCAAAAGTTCTTGGTGGGGACGCGGGGGCCGGTGGTGCCGTCGGGGTTGCCGCCGCCGAGGGTGGTGCCGGGATTCCGATTCGTGAAGAAGTCGGCAGGCGTTCCAAAACAATCCCCTCTGAATGGGAGCGTGATATCAAAGATGAACGAGTTCGTGAACAAGATCATATAGCCGGAGTTTGAATCGCCGCCCTTCACGGGAAGCGATGTGCCTTGAATATGGTAGAGCTTGTTGTCTCTAAAGAAGATCGAGTTTGTCGAGGTGCTGCCGTCCTTGCCCTTGAGGGTAATATACCGGCCGCAGGTTCCGTTCTGGCGAGCCGCCTGGTTGTACGACACCTCGCCCTTGCTGCTCAGATCCTTGACGACCTGGTCGATCGCCGCCGCTGCATCGATCTTGGACTTGGTGAGATCGATGTAGGATGCTTCATACAACGCGTCCGCCTGCCGAACCGTATAGGTTACTTTCGTCGTCTTCGTTCCGTCGGCAGCCGTATAGGGCGCCGTCGAGACCTTCGGTTCCGCGGGGAACGACACGGCAAAGTTTTTGTCCGGATAGGTGTGTTGACTCCAACTCGATTGTGCTGAGGCTGAACTCATAAGTATCGCGGAGAATGCTGCGATAAGAAGGATGGAGCGCATCTTGTCCTCGTGAATCAGCGTGGATGAGGTTCGAAGTCTTATGGAAAGCGTTTGCGCGTTTCGGCGAAAGGCTGGGGCTCGCCAATTACGCGGATGATGAAGACCTTACTTATAGCATGCAGGGGTCCCAGGCGTCGAGCAACACCAAATCTTGGTAGTGTCCTAATTTGAACGCGCGCGCCGCGCCTTCTTTTTCTTTGCTGGGGCGCGCTTCTTGACTGGGGCGCGTTTCTTGGTGGGCGCGGGCAAAAATTCTTCGGCGCCGAACTCATTCAACTCCCCCCATTGCTCTATTGCATAGTTCCATCGATAGAGTTTGGCGAGCTTGTATTTTCCTTTCATTAGAGTGCGTTTTATTAGGGCTTCAGCTTCCGGAACGCTGTCAGCCCCATCCCAATCGTCGTAGCTATTCTCGATGGCCTTGGCATCACGATCCTCCCAATATCCAATGTAGAATTCAGTGTTCGTATGGCTTTTTGGCATTTAGCCTTGCTCCCTCCGCTCCGCCACGATAGCCGCCCTGACGGCCCCACCGGCACCGTAAATTAGGACACCACCGAAAGTCCGGTAGAGTCCTAATTTAAACATCCCTATTGGAACACGCCGGTTTTGTGCTGCCCTCGCAGCTTGATTCGACAGTCTGCATATTCCGACGTGCCGGCTTGTAGCCCGTAGGATTGGCACGCTTTGTCGTCCTCAGCCGTAAATCTCTCTGGGTCAGCGTATCCGGCTGTTCCGGGCAAGCAGTCCGCATGAACAAAACCCACCGCGCAATCGACTGGATGATTGGCGCAGCCTGTCAGTGTCATAGCCAAGCAAAAGCGAAAGATTCGCAACTTCATGCTAGCCCCCCTTACTTCGTTGTTCCGCCACAATAGCCGCTCTCACGGCCTCCACGGGCCCCGTAATCGGCCCCATGCCCAGCACGGCGAAGAACCGGCGCTTGGCGAACCGCCCTCGCCGCCCGTGCCTTTTCAGAAATCCGGACGGGCTGCCCTGGGCAGGCCGATCCACTCGTCCTTGTAATGCTCCATCGGATTGTCCGCACAGACCGATTCCGCCCACTCCGACACCACGCGCCGGTAGGTGACGCGCGCCGTCAAGGGCGCCTTGAACACCTTGGGGTCCTCCATCGTCACTTGAAGCTCCAATCCTTTGAGACGGGCATCGGGGTTGTAAGCCGCATCCCGGCCGCCGCCGTTCCGGCCTCCGCCGCCGACGGTGCCCTCATCGTATTCGTATTTATCGACCTGCGCCTTCGCTACGGCGCCGTCGATCAGGCGGTAGCGTTCGATGACATGCATCGCTTCGCTCTGCGGCGTACCGAAGCGGTCGACCGAGGTAAAACGGTCCACCTTGACGCCCACCGTATCGATGACAAGGGTATCGCCTTCCCAATGACCGATGGAATCGCCCATGGACGACGGCACGAGTTTCACGGGATGCGAGCCGTTCATGCGAATGTGGCGCATATTGGCGTTCTGATCGGAAATAATGGTGATGTCGCCGTTCTTCGCCTGCAGCATCGCAAAGGTGGTCGTCATCGCGGAGGCGAAAGGCGGGGCAATCGACCGGCATTGGTCCTGCGAATTGTGAAACCCGACGCCGGCGATGGCAAGCTCGCCCTTTTGCTTCACGACAGCGGCGGCTTCCGGCGTCAGAATCGGATTGTGGTAATCGCCGACCAGTTGGCCCGCGTTGGAAGTGCCGTCCGGGCGGCGGCTCAAATTCCGCAAGGGCTGCGGACCGGACGGCATTCCTTCGAAATTGAACGCGTTCTTGCCCCAGCGAAGCTCCATCATCCCGGGCACGCCGTCCGCGGCAAACGCAGGCAAGGCGATCATCCCTGCCGTGAAGACGCTGAAGAACAGAGCCTGGCGTTTCATCTGAAGTCTCCCTCTCTCCCGCATTTCCCGGTGCAACCGGGCGCAATCGCGCCGGTCCGCTATTTGGACGGCACGATACCACCGCTCATACGGCGGCGATAAGTTCGTTTTGCGCTGGGAAGGTGCGAATTCGGTCAGGCCCGCCCACTCCGGGCGGCGGCCGGCAACTCCGGCCTTCCGCCCGAGGGAGGAGAAGAGGATGCTCGGCTACGAACTCAGCCGTGCTGGTTGGTCGTGCCGTTGTCCGCGGCCAGATCGACGGTCGCCTGGCTGCCCTTCATGGGGTGGCAATCCAACTCCAGGCGTTGCACCGCGCCCGGCGGAAGATCGACCCGCACGCTCAAGCCTTTCGGCAGCTTGCCCTTGAAGATCGGCCGCATGTCGCCATCGGCGAATGTCGCCATGACGCGCTCGCAGGTCACGTCGGATTCGCGCGCGGTCAGGCCGATGACGTTGCCCTTGAAATTGGTCATGTCGAACGACTGGGTCTTGCCGCCTGACACGTCGAGCGAACCGATGCGATCCCAGGCCGCGAAAGCAGGCACAGCGGCGGCGGAAAGCAAAAGAGTTGCGAGGATTGCCGTCGTTGGTTTCATGGCCGTTCCTTCCCTGTTGCTGCGCGGGATTTCGCGCGTCTCCAGGAAGACAATGGCTGAACGACGGCTGCGTTCCAGGTAGGGCGTCAACTTTGAACGGCTCTTGCTGGCCCCTGTGGCTGAAGCTCGGGCGTATTAGGCGGCCGGTATTTCGTCAATTGCATCCACGCGGCTGGGATAGAAGGCGAGCCGGTCCTTGATCGCGGCAACGGCCGCGTAAGGCGCCTCGTAAGTCCACACCGCATTGACGGACCGCTGGCCTCCGGCGGCAATGCTGTAATAGGCGCAATCGCCTTTGTACGGGCAGTAGGTCGTGTGTTCGGTGCGCTGCAGCGCCGTCATGTCGACATTGGCCCGCGGGATGTACTGCACCGGCGGATAGCCCGCCTCGCGCAGCGTGAGTGCGTCCCGCGTATCGGCGATGACGCGGCCAGCGACCGTGACGACGACGCGCGCCGGATTGGGCACGATGGCGATCGGGTGATCGGGCCCGGGCGTTTTGACGGCTCTATTCGTCATGGCACCATGAGGCTTAAACCATAAGGGGCGGCGAGTCATGGCGGGAGATCGTCCGGCAAAAAGCGGCAGCACATTCGGCGACATGGCGCTGTTCGTCCGCGCGTTCCAGATTTCCAAGATGCTGCAGGTGGCCGCCGCCCTCGATCTTGCGATGCGCATCGGCGCGGACGCCCGCCCGATAGCGGAATTGGCGCATGAAGCGGGCGCGGATCCTTCCATGCTGCTGCGCCTCATCCGCGCGCTCGCTGCGTTCGGCATTTTCGCCGCCGATGCGGAAGGAAAGGTGAGCCACACCGAGCGCTCGCTGACACTGCGCCGCGATGCAAACCCAACCCTGCACCATGCCGCGCTCTATTGGACGACACCGGGCAATTGGGCGGCCTGGGAGAAGCTCGAACACACGGTCCGCACCGGCGAGCCCGCCTTCGAGGCGGTCTTCGGAATGGCGAATTTCGACTATCTGAAAACCCACCCCGAGGAGGCTTTCGCCTTCGACCGCTTCATGCAGCACAGCCCGGACGACCGGCATGAAGCGGTTGCGGAGGCCTATGATTTTTCCGGTGCGCGGAGGATCGTCGATGTCGGGGACGGCAACGGCGCGTTCCTTTCCGCGCTGCTTGCGAAATATCGCGAGATGCGGGCGACCCTGTTCGATTCCGACGCAGTGGTCGCGGGCGCAGGCGCCGTGCTGGGGCCGTGGGCGGCGCGATGCGACGTCGAGGCCGGCGATTTTTTCGGGTCCGTGCCCGAGGGAGGGGATATGTACGCGCTCTCGCAGATTCTGCACGATTGGAACGATGCGTGCTGCCTGAAAATTCTTGCGAATTGCCGGGCCGCTATGGGGCCTCAATCGCGGCTCATCGTCATAGAGCGCGTGCTCGACGATACGACCAGCCGCAACAACCCGATGAACCATCTTTCCGACATGGACATGATGGTGCTCTTTCCCGGCGCCAAGGAGCGCACGCTCGAGGAGTACGGACGGCTGTTTGCGGCGTCGGGATTCTGCGAGCCGAGGCTGATCCCGACGCGCTCGCCGTTCTCCATCATCGAGACGCGGCCGAAGGGTTGAACCGGCGCTATTTCGATTGGCGGTTGTCCAGCGCGAAGACGTTGTAGCGTTGCCCGGCAACCATCAGCGCGTAATACAGAACATAGTGCATGTTGTTGCCGACCGTGCCCCAATCCTGGCGCGTCAGATTCCCGAACACCAGCACGAACATCAAGGCGCATCCGGCGAGCAACGCCCAGCGGGTGAAAAGCCCAATAGCGATCAGCGCACCCAGACCAACCTCGATGGAGGGGAGCACGTAGAGGAACGCTTTGACGAACCACATCGGCAGCAGCGGATCGCCCACGAAGACTGCCGCCTGTTTCGTCACCCAGGGTTCCTCCCCGGTGAGGATGCGCATGAATCCGTGGAAGAACAGATTCACACCCGAGGTGAAGCGGAAGATCGAGTAGCCGAGCTGAAGATCGCTGACGCCCGCCAGAATTCCGCCGATACCTTGAGCCTTCGCCGACGCCCCCGGTCCCGCCACCACATCCGACATGATTTCCTCCCTCGTTTTTTGATCGCGTTCACACGATCATACACAATTGGAGGCGTTCAGAAATCGGCCTTCTCGGCCTGGGGGATCGGTTCCACCGGATAATCGTAAAAGCCTTCGCTGTTCTCGGCGCACACCTGTTCCAGGATGTCGCGCTTGGGCCCGAGCTTCCAGCGCTGGATGCCCGTCCAGGGCATGGTGTAGGCGCCGGGGTCATCGACGGTTGCGGTGACCTGAAGCGCGTTTCCCTTGTCGATCAGCTGGAAGCGCTCGACCACGTGGATCTTGTCGGTGTGCGGCGTGCGGTAATTGTCGACATAGCTTTTGTCGTTCATGCCGATGGTATCGACCACCAGCTCGCCGGCTTCGAAATGGCCGACCGACTCTCCGTACCAGGAGGGTTTCGGATTCTTCGAATGGGGCACGTTCATGTAGATATGGCGCACCTGCTGATCGAGCTCCTGGATCAGCAGGATTTCCTTTTCCGTCTGGACCACCCACATGCCCGCCGCGTGGGCATAGACGAGCCAGCCCGGCACCCCCGTCGGCCAGCAGCGTTCGCGCGCGATGAAGGGCATTCGGCCGCCGTTCACGGCATCGTTGGTTTTCTGAATGGCGGCCGCCGTCCAGGGCTGGAGGATCGGATTGTTGACGTCGGCCAGGCGATGGGTCTGCTGCTTGCCGGTGCCGTTGGGGATGTAGGGATGGCCGGGGGGCGACGTCACCGGACCGGGGCCGGAGAGCGGCTGGATGAAATCGTCCTGCGCCGTCCTGTGCTGCAGCCAATAGGTGGGAAAATTGCGCAAGGAGACGCCATCCGCATCGTTGGCGGCGCTGCGGTCCGCGGCCGAGGCCGGCCACACGGCGGCGCTCGCGCAAAGAAGGGCTGCCGTCACGCAGAAACGAGACAATCTGGACATCCGATCACCCCAAGCCGTGGCCAATGAATTCTTGAGAAATGCGCCGGCAACGGACGTGCCGCTTATACCATTCCCGCGAACCCGATGTCAGGTGTCGCTCTTCGAGTCGGCCTTCGCTTTCTTCCGGATTTGCAGAGGCACCTGCACGACGCCCGCAGACGGCTCCAGAAGGCGCTCGATGATTTTCAACTTGGCGGCGTCCTTCTTGCCCATGGTTTCAGCCACGCTGAACGAGAGAAGGGCATTGTGATTGAGCTGCTGGCGATCGTAAAAATACGTCAGCTGATTGATCGAGCTTTTGTACACCCAAAGGAACGCGGCCGAGATCAGCTCGATGATCAATCCCCCGAGCAGGGCGAATTCCTGCGCCGGCGCGCGCGCCCCGATATTGAAAACGGTCTCGGGAACAAGGTAATCCACCACGCCCGCCACGATCACCAAAAAGCCGATCCACATGGCGATGACGCTGTAGCGGAAACTGCGTTGGGTCTGGCTGAGGCCGATCTGGTAATAGGCTTGCAGTTGCAGCCGGCTGTAGCGAACGAGCTTCACCAGGCCGTGCGAATCTTCCGCCTGCAGGAGTTTCTCCAACTCGTCCTGGCCCAGCGTCGCCTGCTCGATCAGCTGCCGGACGCGTTCATCGGCATCCTTCGCATACATATTAAGAAGGACATTGACCGGCTCCGCCGCGAACGCGACCGGGATCAAAGGAATGATAACCAGGTAAAGCGCCCCAAGGACCGTGAGTATCGCCCGCCACGTCACCGGGCTGAAACCCCAGGCCCAAAGCTCCGGCAGCCAAATCCACCAGCACAGATAACCCGCGACTGCGACCGCTGCGGGCGTCAGGATCGAAATCGCGAACACCGCGACGCCGCGCGTGCGGCGATGCGTGCGCAAATAGGCTTGCCAGCCGGGCTCCGCCTTGGGCTCCGCCGCTTTCTTGGGCTCGTCTCCATTGGCCATCTCATGCCCTGCGGCTGGCGCACAACAGGGCGCAGACTACCCGCCATTGGAACCGCGTCCAATATGCAGCCGCATTGCAGGGGCGGGCGACGACGCTCGGACTTTGCCTACGAACCGGAAGCCTTTTTCTCGGACGCCGCACTTGGCGAACTATGCGGGCGGCAATGGCCGTCGAGATAGGCGCCCTTGTCCACCTGCAGCACGTCGTGGACGACGTCGCCGGTCATCCGCGCGGTCTTGGCCAGCACGACCGTCTTGGCTTCGATCTTGCCGTTCACAGTTCCGGCAAGATCGACATCTTCGCCGAACACCGTTCCCTTGACGGACGCCTTGGGGCCGATGCTCACCTTGCGGGCGCGGATATCGCCTTCAACCTGTCCGTCGATCTGGATGTCTTCGTCGCTTTCGAGCTGGCCGGTGATCTTCAGCGATGCGCTGATCAGCGAAACCTGTTCGGGGCCGGCCGGGCGGGGTGCGGGGGCGGCTTGGCGTGGCGCCTCGCTGCGCGGCGCTTCGGTCACGGGTGCGGTTGCCGGCGCAGGCTGCACGGCGGCCGGCTTACCCGGGACGGCGGGCGTCGTTGCGGTCTTGTCATCGCGTGAAAACATGGGCGCTCCTATTCCTTTGGCAAGCCTTGAAGGGTTTCGAAGAAATTGACGGGTCTCCACGGCATGCGCCCGTCGATCTTGGCCTCTTTGGCTACCGTTGCGGTGTGATGGAAAATCCGTCCCGTGACGATTGCAGAGGCTGTGACCGTCACGTTAACGGCGAAGACTCTGCCGTTGAGCGTCCCGCTTAGCAAGACGTCCTGGGCGATCACGTCGCCCTCGATATATCCCGACGACGCCAGAACGAGGCGCTTTGCGTTCACGGTGCCCAGGACTTGGCCGCAGACTTCGATTTCCCCGGAACTCTCGAGATGCCCGCGAACGACCAGCGAGCGCCCGAGAATGGAGGGGGGCGATCCCACGGGCGCCGGCGGGGCGTCCTGTTTTCTCCGCATCGTCAGCATCGGGGCGACATACCGGGCATGAGGGGAAGCGGCAACCGGCCGTTTGTGCGTGCTGTGTAGCAATATCACTGTCCCAGAATTGTGACCGGCGGTGAAGCGTGCAAGCACCTCTCACGGCACGCGCCCCACTGCATGTGACAAGTTTCGGGCGGGCCCCGGGACTTTGTGCCCGCCCTATTTGCGCAAGGCCTCGGCGCGTTTGGCGGCGATCAGATATTCCTTGTTGCCGTCGCCGCCCTCGATCGGGCTGTCCATGGCGCCCAGAACCTGCCAGCCCTGCCCTTTCACCCAGGATGTGACCTCGGCAAGGGCGGCCTCGCGCAGCGCCTCGTCCTTGACGACGCCGCGCCGCCCGACGCCCCGCGGGCCGACTTCGAACTGCGGCTTGACCAGCAGCACCGCCCAGGCGTCCTGAGCCGCAAGATGCAACGCCGGCGGCAGCGCAAGCTTGAGGCTGATGAAGCTCACATCGGCGGTAATGGCGCGCGGCGGCTCGGGGATTCTGACGGCGGTGAGATCGCGCGCATTCAGCCCTTCGAGACGTTTCACCCGCGGGTCGCCGGCAATCTTCGGATGCAGCTGATTGTGCCCGACATCGACCGCGTAAACGCGTGTGGCGCCGCGTTCAAGCAACACCTGCGTGAATCCCCCGGTGGAGGCGCCGACATCGAGACAGACGCGGCCGTCCGCCGAAAGTCCGAAGCGATCGAGCGCCGCTGCGAGCTTCACGCCGCCGCGGGAAACATAAGGATGAGACGCTTCGTAACGGATGTTCATGCCTTCGTGCAGCCTCTGTGCGGCTTTGAGGACCGTTTGTCCATCGGCTTCCACGTTGCCGGCGTGGATCGCCGCCTGCGCCTCGGCTCTGCTTGACGCATAACCGTGGGTAACAAGGAAAACGTCGGCGCGCGCGCTTCGATCCGGCATAAATCAAACTAACGCACAATAATTGTGCATGCGAATCTCAAGATGAGGCATGCCTATAAATTGCGCACGATGACGAATTGCTAAGCATGTAACTTGCATTTAGTACAAACCACTGTAAAAGCATTGTTGTAGTGGTTGGTGCGAAAAACAACAGTGTTGGGAGGTTTGAATGTTTGCCAGGTTTGGTTTTGCAATTACGGGCGCCATCGCTCTCTTTGCGGCGACTCCGAGCTTCGCGGTTTCACCGCCGGTGCAGAGCTTCGAGGGTGCGCAGAATTCGGCGTATAAATGTTCGCTCGCCGCCGCAGCGGCCGAAGCCAGAGGCTCCGCCACCGACGGCGATCTGGCTATCTGCACGATGGCCATCAATCTTTCGCAGGACGTGAAGAACCAGCTCGCCGCGGCGCTGACGAATCGCGGCGTGATGCATCTGGCGCGTGCCGAATATGACGCGACGATCGCCGACAGCAATGCCGCGCTTGCGGTCGACGAGAAAATGCCGGAAGCGCTGGTCAACCGCGGCGTGGCGCACATACTCGCGGGCCGGCCCAAGGATGCGGTGCGGGATCTAACGCATGGCCTGGAGCTCGGGCCTGCGCATCCGGAGCGCGTCTACTTCAACCGCGGCATGGCGCGCGAGGATTCGGGCGACATCACGGGCGCCTATCTCGACTACCGCAAGGCTTCTCAGCTCGACCCGA
>Ga0265337_1001866_pt1 | contig 10059 bp, 2 predicted proteins | sample 42122metaG_FD_192441 | JGI IMG/M metagenome (GOLD analysis project Ga0265337, IMG submission 192441) | Rhizosphere microbial communities from Carex aquatilis grown in University of Washington, Seatle, WA, United States - 4-21-22 metaG | ecosystem: Host-associated > Plants > Roots > Rhizosphere >... | reverse complement strand
CTTGCCGGCACGATCGGTGATGACGATGCCATTCGCGGCGGCCTCCAAGGCTGAAGTTTGCAGCAGTAATTTTTCCTCCGCGCGCCTGCGCTCGGAGATGTCCTGGAATGAGCCGCGCAATTTGATCACCTTTCCGTTTTCCATCAATGGCTCGCAGATCGTGCGGATCCACTTGGGTTTCCCCTTCGCCGAAATCAGTTCCAGCTCCAGGTCGTAAGGCGTGCCGTGATCGATGGCCTCCTGGACCGCCACTTCGATCAGGGTGCGGGATTGGCCACGATAAAACGCGGCGCCCATCGTCCGATCGGGCCGGACCGTGGGTTCCAGGTCATGAATGCGCGAAACCTCCTCGGTCCAACGTCCTTCCCCCGTCGAGGGGTTCAATTCCCACCCGCCAATTTTAGCCGTGCGCCCCATATCCTGGAGCAGCTTCTCGCTTTCCCGCAGGGCTTCTTCAATCCGTTTGCGTTCGGTGATGTCCCGGAACATCCAGATCCGGCCATGGGATTTTCCCTTTCCATCCAGTACGGGCGCTGAATAACGATCTAAAATGCTTCCGTCCTTGAATTCAATTTCGTCACGGCTGGTTTCTTCCGGATGCGCGTAAAGATGCAGGACCTTTTCCCGGAACTGTTCCGGGTGTCTGGTTGACTCCGCCACATATCGAAGCTGTTCGAGATCGTCCGATTGTTCCGCAATTTGCCGGGGAATTTTTAACAGCTCGTTGAACTGCGGGTTTTGAATAATTTTTTGCCCTTGCTCGTTGACGACCAGGATCCCCTCCGGGGAGGAATTGACCAGGGCTTCAAAGCGCGCCGTCTTTAGCCGCAAATCTTCCTCGATCCGCTTGCGTTGGGTGATGTTGTCGAAGATCGCGGCAAAATGTTCTTTTTGATGACTATAAACGGCGACCGAAAACCAGATGCCCAGCGCGTCAACATAGGTCTCAAATTTTTCCGGGTTTCCGGTCAAAGCCACCCGGCCATAGGCCTCAAACAGTTCCGGGTTGGTTTTTCGGATTCCCGGAATGACTTCGGTGGCGGTTTTGCCTATGACATTCTTCAGTCCCGTCAGCTTTTCAAAGGCCGCGTTCACTTCAAGGTACACAAAATCCTGGGGACGGTCCTGGTCGAAAATCATCCGGCAACAGGCGAAGCCCTCAAGCATGTTATCGAACAGGGAACGATAGCGCGCTTCACTCTCCCGCAAGCCGGCCTCCAACTGTTTGCGTTCGGTGACATCACGGGCGATGCCAGCCATGCCGGTTATTTCATTCTGTTCATCTAAAATCGGAGTTTCAATGGTGTCAAACCAGCGGTTATGGCCGTCGGCATCGGGAATGCAGACTTCGCCGCGGACCGGTTTGCGGGACATGACAATTTCGGTGTCGCCTTGAGCCAGCTTGGCAGCGTGCTCCGGGAACACTTCAAAAACCGTTTTGCCCACGATTTCTTCCATTCCGCGCCGATAAATCCTGGCCAGCGACTTGTTGCCGACCACGTAGCGGCCTGCGGCATCTTTCAGCCAAGCCGGGTCGGGAATGTTGTCGAGAATCGCCTTCAACAAACGCTGGTTCTCCCGCAAAGCCCGTTCGGCTTTTTTACGCAAGGTGATGTCACGGAAAACGACAAGGGTGCCGCAAAACCGGCCTTCGGAGTCCGTTTGCGGCGTACCGGTGATCAGAATCTGGCGCCGTTCGCCCCGGGCCGCGGTGATTTCGATTTCGTAACTGGATTTTTCGCCGGCCTGGCGGAGTTTGAACTGCTCTTGAATGACCGCCTGGTTTTTTTCATCCACAAACTCATCCAGTTTCCTGCCCACCAGCTGGCCCGGCCAGGCCCCGAGAATGGTTTCGGCCGCGGGATTGGCGAAGGTGAAACACCGGTCCAGGTTCGTGATCAACACCCCTTCGCCCTGGGACTCCACGAGGGTCCGGTAATGCTCCCGGCTTTCCCGCAGCGCTTCCTCCGCCTGTTTGCGCTCCGCCACTTCAGTCCGCAACGACGTGTTGATGGCCATCAATTCGACGGTGCTTTCGCGCACCCTTTCCCCCAGTTCATTCACTTTGCGCCGGGCCTGCCGGCTGAGGTGCCACTTATTGGTAAGAGCCAGGGCGAGTTGCAGGGCTTCGATGTTGTCAAAGGGCTTTTTAAGGATGACGAGACGATCGGATTGTCCCACCTTGGCGATCACCTCGCTCCAGGAATAATCCGAGTAGGCGGTGCAGATGACGATTTGCAATTCGGGATCCACCTTCCAGATCCGTTCGGCGGTTTCGATGCCGTCCCAGCCCGGCGGCATCCGGACGTCAATGAACGCCATCGCATATGGCCGGCCGGCGGCCAGGGCGTGCTCCACGCAGGCCAGGCCGGCCGTACCCTGAAACGCAGACTCAATTTCAAAATGTGCCGTCACCGGACCATTGATGGGAGCAAAACCGAACATGGCGTTTTCGGATTCAGCCAAGCCATCCGCACCGCTGGCCTGGCCGCCGAGAATCTTGCGGAAATCATCATGGATGGCCTGGTTGTCATCAATGATCAGAATCCGGCGATTTTGATTTTGGTCCATGGGCGCAACCATTGGTTAGCGGGCTTTGGCCGAATCCCCATTGTCGAGACTGCGACGCACCGCCTGCGCCAGGCTAAGGGGATGATAGGGCTTGGCCAGGAAGTTCAATCCCTCCTCCAAGACAAGATTGGGACCAACGGCATCCTGGCTGTAGCCCGTGGTGTAAATCACTTTCAATCCGGCCTTTTTCGCCAGGAGCTTTTCGGCCAGCCCCCGCCCGGACAGGCCTTCGGGCATGACCATGTCGGTCAGGAGCAGATCAATTTCCGCTTCATGTTCGTCCCACATCGACAGGGCTTCCATGCCGGAAGCGGCTTCGATCACGCGATAGCCCTGGCGTTGAAGCACGCGCAACGCCATGCGACGAACAATCTGCTCGTCCTCGACCAGCAGGATGGTTTCCCTTCCCCCGACCACGCCGGTTTTTGGCAGCGGTTTTTGGTCCGGTTCGGCCGGGAGTGAAGCGAGCGGGAAAAAAATCTTGAAACTGGTCCCCTGGCCGACTTCGGTCTCAACGTCAATCCAGCCTTCATGCAGCTTGACGATGCCATAGACGGTTGCCAGTCCCAGTCCGATGCCCTTGCCCTGTTCCTTGGTCGTAAAAAACGGTTCAAACAGGTGCCGCAGGGCTTCCGGCGTGATGCCGCAACCGCTGTCGGAAACCCGGATGCAGACAAATTGACCGGGTCGCGCCTTGGGATTGCGTCGGGCATCTTCCTCCGATATTTCCGCCTTGCCGGTGTGAATATCGAGCCGTCCACCCTGCGGCATGGCGTCGCGGGCATTCACGGCGAGATGCAGGACAACTTGTTCGATCATGACCGGGTCGGCATCAATGGCCAGGGGCAACCCATCACATTGAATCTTCAGGGCGATATCTTCACCCAGCAGTGGATGAAGCATCTTGCCAAAACGGGTCAGCGTCTGGTCCAGATTCAAATGTTCCCGCTCCATCCGCTTATTGCGGCCGAACAGGAGCATTTGCGACGTCAGTTTGGCGGCACGCACCGCCGCCTCATCGATCTGTTGGAGGCTCTCGATCACGGTGGGGGTTTGCTGTCCATCCGCCACCAGGCACTGGGCATTGCCGCGGATGACGGTGAGCAGGTTGTTGAAATTATGGGCAATGCCGCTGGCCAGCTGGCCCAGGGCATCCATCTTTTGGGACTGGCGCAAAGCCGCTTCCGTTCGCGCATGTTCGTCCATTTCCGTGCGGAGATCCTCGTTGGCTTTTTGCAGTTCCCGGGTCCGGGCGGCAACCATTTGCTCCAATTCTTTCATCTGGGTCCGGGCCATTTGCCGCAGATACCATTTCTCCGTCAACGCATGCGCCAGTTGCACCACCTCCATGTTGTCAAAGGGCTTTTTCAGGATGACGAGGCGGTCGGAAATTCCCAGTTTGGCCGTCATGTCGTCCCAGGAATAATCGGCGTAAGCCGTGCAAATGACGGTTTGAAGATCGGGGTCGATCTCCCAGATCCGGGCGGTCGTTTCGATGCCATCCCATCCCGGCGGCATCCGCACGTCCATGAAAACCATGGCGTAAGGCCTGCCCTCCGCGATAGATTGCTGGACCAGCTTGTAACCTTCCTGTCCCTGAAATGCCGAATCCACTTGAAAGGAAATAGACGGCTCGGAGAGTCTGGCCTCACCAAAAAAAGTTGCTTCCAGATCGTCCAAAGCGGTCTTGCTGGGGGTGGCCGAACACAGGATCTTTTTAAAATCGGCGTGAATCGCCACATTATCATCAATGACCAAAACACGCCGGTTTCTTTGTGCCATGGGATCAGTCATAATTTTGACGGGGGTTGCAACGGCAATTCCAGGGTGAAGGTGGCCCCCTGGCCGGGGCCGTCGCTGTGCGCATTCAGGGTGCCGCCCATCTCCTTCGCCGCCAGCGCGCCGCTGTGCAATCCAAAGCCATGCCCCTTTTCGCGCGTCGTAAATCCGTGATTGAAAATCAGCGTCATGTTCTCCGCCGGTATCCCCACCCCGTTGTCCTTCACCGCCAGCTGCACCAGGCCGTCGGCCGAGCGCACCTGGATCGTCATCCGCTTGTCCTTCCGCCCCCCATCATCACACGCATACTTGGCATTGCGGATCAGGTTCACCAACACCTGCAGGACTTTTTGCCTTTCCACATTGATCTCGATGGTCTGGGCGGGAAAATCACGGATGACCTCCACATCATGCCGCGCCAGCGCGCTGCCATTCATCCGCAAGGCATCTTCCACCAGGTCCACCGCCATCACCTTTTCCACCACGCCGGAGATTTTGGCATAGCTCTGCTGCATCGCCACAATGTCCTTGATGTGTTCGATATGGTTCCGGGTCTGTTCGACCTCCTTGAGCAATTCCGCCTGTTCCCCGGTCAGATGCTCCGCCAGGCGGCTCAGGTAACCCGGCAGCTCCCGGCCGCGGGGGTCGGTCGTGAAAAAGGCTCCCAGATGGTCCCGATGTTCGTGGATCATCGCCGCCAGGCGGCTGACATTGCTGAGTTTGGATTTTCGCAAGGTGTCGAGGATGAGGATGGCGGAGACGTTGACGCTGTTGAGCACGTTGCCCACATTGTGCAGCACACTGGTGGCCACCTCGGCCATCCCCGCCGCACGTGAGGCGTCCACCAGCTGCCGGTGGACGGCTTCCAGTTTCATCTCCGCCTCTTTGATGCCCGTGATGTCCTTCGAGATGCCGAAGGTGCCGATGATGTTCCCCTTCGAATCCCGCCAGGGCATCTTGGTGGTGAGCACCCAGGTCGTGAGGCCGTCCGGGTGAACTTCTTTTTCGAGCTTCCCGACGAGTGGCTGGCCCGTACGGATGATTTGCTGTTCGTCCTCAAACGCCGGGCGCGCATGGGCTTCTTGAAACAGGTCAAAATCCGTTTTGCCGATGATTTCCGATTCGGATGCACCCGTCCGGATCCACTTTGATTTGCTACAGCGGATGAACTTCGAGCTTACGTCTTTGAAATAGATCCGGTCGGACGCGTTGTCCAACAATGAGCGGAACAGATCACGCTCGTAAGCCAGTTCTTTGGTGCGTGCTTCCACGCGTTGTTCCAGAAGATCGTTGGCCGCTTGCAGCGCCCGCTGTTTGCCTTTCAGGTAACTCATACGCCAGGTAAAAACCCCGGCGAAAGCGCCCAAGGCCAGCCCCGCATAGAACAGGTAGCACCAAATGGTTTGATAGAAGTGCGGACGCAATTCGAGGTCCACGGAATCGCCGGTTTCATTCCAAACTCCGTCAGCGTTGGCAGCGAGCACATGGAACTTGTATGGGCCGGGTTTGAGATTCGTGTAAAAGGCAAAGCGCCGGTTTCCGGCCGCCACCCAGTCTTTGTCGTAACCGTCCAGTTTATAACGGTATTGAACGCTTTCCGGGGCGACAAAGCTCAACCCCACATACTGGAATTCCAATTCACCTTTGCCGGGAGGCACGACCACGGTGCCGGTCCTGGCCGACTCCCGGCCATTGACCCGCACGACGTCAATGTGAACCTGCGGCGGCACCGGGTTGACGGCGATGTTGGTGGGATCAATCATCACCACGCCTTGGGCGGTGGGGAACCAGATCCGCCCATCCAGGCTCTTGCAGCCGGACATTTTTTGCTTGTTCCGTTCCACGCTCTTCACCGCGCTCAAACTGTTGTAAACCATGCAATCAACGTGGTTGGTCTTGCCATCGGCGAAGTCGTTCAGGGCTCGGCGGGTGACACTGAAGATGCTGTGAACGCCATCCGCCCAGAAACGGTCGTGGTCGTCCAGGACCAGGCCGAGGACCACGTCTTCAAACAGGCCGTCGCTTTTTGTGATCATCCGAAGCTGGCCGTTTTTCAATCTGGCAATACCCATGGTCGAGCCCACCCAGAGTGCGCCATCCTTGTCTTCGTAAACCGTCAACACCTTCGGAGCATCAGCCCCGGTTCCCAACATCCAGTTTGTCAGGCTGCCGTCCTTCAACCGCACGATTCCCAGGCTCGCGTCGGCGATCCAGATGGAACCGTCTTTGCCGGTGACCATATCGTAGGGGTAACTCGTCGAAGCTTGCTGGCCATCGGAGAGCAGGTAGGGGGACATGGAATTGGTGTTGACGCGATAGAGCTTTCCGCTCACCGCGGCAATGACGCCTTGCGCATCCTCGCCCAGGGCCGACGGGTAATCCTTGTTGGGATAACGCGCCACGATTTTTCCGCCCGACAACACCTGAATGGCCATGCCACCATCGGTCATGTAAACGTCACCGTTCTTAGCCTCAAGCAACAACGAAATCCAGGTGCTGCCGGGGCCGGTATCCTGCGAAAAGTTCTGGAGGTCGGTGCCACCGTTGAAGTGGGTTAATCCGAAACTGGTCGCCACCCAGATGCCGCCGCGTCGCGAGGAAGTAACGGAAATATCCACATCGGCCGTCAGCCCCTCGGCCTTGCCAAAGGTCGGGATTTTAATGTCACTGATCTGGCTCAAACCATTGCGGGTGCCGACCCAGAGATTTCCCTCCTGGTCTTCCGCCAGGGCCGTTACGAAATTGTCCGCCAGACCATCGTTCTTGCGAAACTGGGTCACCACGTCGTCCCGGCAACGAGCCAAGCCGTTGCCGATGGTGCCGACCCACAAGACGCCATGCCGGTCCACCAACAACGAGCGGATTTCCCCCGTTTGAAGCAACCCCGGCAGCTTTTGAAACCGCGAATTATATCGCATCAGGCCGTTTATTGTCGCAACATTGATTACGCCCTGCGAGTCAACCGCCACCGCGTTGATGGTGGTGTCGTCCAAAGCGGGATCGGGAAATTTTGTCAGCACGCCGGCTTGCCAGAAGTAAAGACCTGCCTTCATGGTCCCGAACCAGACGCGTCCCTGGGAATCTTGGCAAGCCGTTAGGACATCATAGGCGGTGTTGGTGCCCGGCGGTGGCAGAAGGGTCTCGTAAGTCTTGTCCCCCTTGACTCGACCAGCCTGGCCTGTCGCAGCGACGAAAAGATCGCCATCTGTGGATTCCACCAAGGACATAATGGTCCGGCTCATGCCTTCAAATGCGGCACCATCCAAGCGCGAGACATTTTTGCCGTCAACAATCGACGCAACCCCCCCATTGTTGATGCCAATCCACAAGCCGCCAGTCTTGGAAGCAGACAAACTGGTGGCCTCGGTCGCGCGCAACTTTTTCGCCTTGCCGAGATCAATCAATTCAAAGTTGATGCCGTCAAAACGAACCGGGCCGGCGACGGTGGCCAACCAAAGGTAGCCGTCCTTGGTCTGCGCGATGGCATTGATGCCGTTCGCCGGGAGGCCGCTTTGGCGTGTCCAGGACCGGCAATTGTATTGGAAAAGACTCTTGGCCGGATCAAGTGCAAAGGCGCGTGATGAAATCAAGAGACTTAGAAACAATACACCGAACCCCAGGCCGTGGACCGTCCGCCAGCAAGGCTTGGGCTTGTTTGGCAGGCCGTTTTCTGAATCAAAACATTTCAGGTTCATATTGTGGTGTCCAGGCAGCTGGCAATACACCATCTGCATATCGGCAGAATGGGGCTGAACTTGAGAAAACCGTTGAATCAAGGCGCTAATTGCTCATCAAAACGGTTCCAGCATCTTGATTCCAGTAATCTCCATCAGGCGGACATTGGGTCATCAATGACCGGGGTTTCCATCCAGTCACGATTTTGGTTCAAGTGCGTCCAAAGATGGGTCAGTTTCGGCGGAGCATTGCAGGGGCAGTTCGAGGATGAAGGTGGCCCCCTGGCCGGGGCCGTCGCTATGCACATTCAAGGTGCCGCCCATCTCCTTCGCCGCCAGCGCCGCGCTGTGCAATCCGAATCCATGGCCTTTTTGGCGGGTTGTAAATCCGTGATTAAAAATCCGGGTCAGGTTCTCCGCCGGTATCCCCACCCCGTTGTCCTTCACCGCCATCTGCACCCGGCCGTCGGTGATGCGCACCTGCACCGTCAGCCGCTTGTCCTTCCGCCCCCCATCATCACACGCGTACTTGGCATTGCGAATCAGGTTCACCAACACCTGCAGCACCTTTTGCCTTTCCACATTCATCTCGATGGGTTGGGCCGGATAATCCCGGATGACCTGCACGTCATGCCGCACCAACGCCCCCCCGTTCATCCGCAAGGCATCTTCCACCAGATCCACCACCTTCACTTTTTCCACCACGCCGGAGATTTTGGCATAGTTCTGCTGCATCGCCACAATGTCCTTGATGTGTTCAACATTGTTCCGGGTCAGTTCGACCTCCTTGAGCAATCCCGCCTGTTCCCCGGTCAGATGCTCCGCCAAGCGGGCAAGATAATTTGGAAACTCCCGGCCCCTGGAATCGGTCGTGAAAAAGGCCACCAGACTGTCCCGATGTTCGTGGATCATCGCCGCCAGGCGGCTGACATTGGTGAGTTTGGATTTCCGCAGGGTGTCGAGAATGAGGATGGTGGAGACATTGACGCTGTTGAGCACGTTGCCCACGTTGTGCAGCACACTGGTCGCCACCTCCGCCATCCCCGCCTGCCGTGAGGCATCCACCAGTTCCCGGTGAATGCGTTCAACCTCCAATTGCATCCGTTCCCGCTCCGCAATTTCATTCTCGAGCAATTGTGTCCGCTGGGCCAGTTGAATGCCCGTGCGCTTGTGCTCGTCGATCTCGCGCAGGAGCGACGTATTGGCGGCGGCTAGCTCGGTCGTCCGATGTTGAACTTGCGTTTCCAGGAGGTCGCGGGCCTGTTGCAGCGTTTGCTCCTTGCGTTTCAACTGCCGGACGCGCGCCACGTACAAACCCGCCAGCGCCACGAAAATCAAGGCGCCGTTCAACAGGTAAAACCAAAGGGTCTGATAGAAATGAGGTTGCAGTACGAGAATGAGGGAATCGCCGGCCTGATTCCACACGCCATCCGCATTGGCCGCAGTGACCTGGAAGCGGTATCGCCCGGGCTTTAGGTTGGTGTAAAATGCCAGGCGCCGGTCGCCCGCCTCCACCCAGTCGTGATCAAAGCCTTCCAAACGATATCGGAACTGGACCTTCTGCGGGGCGATATAGCTCAGCGCAGCGTACGAAAACTCCACCTCACCGCGGCCGGGCCGGACCGTGATCTGGTTGGTGAGCGACAGCTCCAGACCATTCACGCGAAGGCGTTGCACATGCACGGGCGGAGGGATGTTATTCACCGGGATGTTCATGGGATCCACCATCAACACCCCTTTCGCGGTGGGAAACCAGATACGCCCATCCGGGGTGCGGCAGGCCGAGCACTCCTGAATGTCATTGTCGGCTGGTTTGACAGCCTCCGCGCCGTCATAGGCTGTGCATTCGAGGCGCGTTGTTTTGTGACTGAAGAAATCCTCCACGTTTTTCTTGTTTAACCGGCAAAGTCCGATTTTGGTTTCCACCCAGAGATGCCCCAGATCATCGGGCATGATGGACCAGATATCGCCGTTGAGCAGGCCATCCTGCTTGCGCAGGTTTTGAATCTGGTTGTTTCGCAGACGGGCGATGCCG
>Ga0265337_1001865_pt1 | contig 10060 bp, 10 predicted proteins | sample 42122metaG_FD_192441 | JGI IMG/M metagenome (GOLD analysis project Ga0265337, IMG submission 192441) | Rhizosphere microbial communities from Carex aquatilis grown in University of Washington, Seatle, WA, United States - 4-21-22 metaG | ecosystem: Host-associated > Plants > Roots > Rhizosphere >... | reverse complement strand
GCAGATTTTCAAGAACGGGCTGAAGTCGTATCGCGACCTGCCGCTGAAGATCGCCGAATTCGGCAAGGTGCACCGCTTCGAGCCCTCGGGCGCGCTGCACGGGCTGTTGCGCGTGCGCGCCTTCACCCAGGACGACGCGCATATCTTCATCACCGAGAGCCAGATCGCCGAGGAGACGCTCAAGATCAACGACCAGATCCTGTCGATCTACGGCGATTTCGGCTTCGACGACGTGCGCATCAAGTTCTCCGACCGGCCCGACAAGCGCATCGGCGAGGACGCGGTGTGGGACAAGGCGGAGGCCGCGCTGATGGCGGCGCTGAAAGCCTCCGGCCGGCCGTGGACGCTCAACAAAGGCGAAGGCGCCTTCTACGGGCCGAAACTCGAATACGTGCTGCGCGACGCCATCGGCCGCGAATGGCAATGCGGCACCGTGCAGGTCGATCTCAATCTGCCCGGGCGGCTCGGCGCCTTTTACATCGACGAGCACTCCAACAAGGTGACGCCGGTGATGCTGCACCGCGCCATGTTCGGTTCCATGGAGCGCTTCACCGGCATCCTGATCGAGCACTATGCCGGTCACCTGCCGCTCTGGCTGTCGCCGTTGCAGGCGGTGGTCGCCACCATCACGCTCGACGCCGACGATTACGCCCGCGAGGCGATTGCCGCCGCGCGCAAGCTCGGCCTGCGGGTCGAGGGCGATCTGCGCAACGAGAAGATCAATTACAAAGTGCGCGAGCACTCGCTCGCCAAGGTCCCGGCCCTGCTGGTGGTCGGCAAGAAGGAGGCCGCCGAGCGTCTGGTCTCGATCCGCCGTCTCGGCCAGGAGAAGCAGGAAGTGATGCCGCTCGACGCGGCGCTCAAGTCGCTTGCTGATGAGGCGGTGCCGCCGGACGTCAAGCGGGGTCAAACGGCGGCTTGAACGGTCGCCATTTTGCCAAGGATTATTCGGTTTTCCATCGATATCGGACCCGGCCAAGCGGCGAAATTGCCGTTGGTGAATATCGGTTAACCAAATGCAAACTTCGCCAATCCTATTATCGCGCACTTTTTCGTCGGCGCGCGCCGGAAGCCTCGCGCGCGCCACGGACGGCTCGTGGAGCAAAAGACTTTTCGATGCGCAAGCTAAGGCTCCCGACCGTGCTGTCCCGATTGAACATCCGCATTGGCACCAAGCTCGCCATCACGGTGGGCATTGGCGTCGTGCTGGTGGCCGGCATGATGGTCAATCAGCAGATCAGCAATACCTCGGTCGCGCAGCAAGCCGAGCTGGAGCGCAACGAACAGTTCGTCACCGCGGACATGCTGCGCGGCGGCGTCGCCTTGCAGCGGATGCAGATGAGCACGCGCGAAATACGCCTGTCGATTTCCGAGCGGGAAGCCGAACAAGCGCTCGCCGCATTGAACGAGAACATGGGCAACGCCGTCAGTTATCTCCTGGCCGCTGCGCAGCTCTGTGGGGAATCTGAAAATTGCGCGCGCTTCGAGCAGCTCGTCAAGTTGGCCAGGGTTTACGCCGCCGCCGCCGCCGAGATGACGGCGCTAAAAAGAGATTATGCCGAAATCACCAAGCCGCTTGAGCAGGTCAGCAAGATCGGGACGGAGATTGATGTCCTGATCGCGAAGGCGACATCCGATGCCAAGATGCTGGCCTCGCAACGCATGGCCACAGCGGCGGCGCGCCGGACGGAAGCCGCGCAAATCAACATGGGGTTTGGATTTTTTGTCGTCGTCATTCTGACCGGTGCGGCAATTTTCGGCGTGCTTTCGATCGGCAGACCCATCAAACACATTGCCGGCGTATTGCTGCAGCTGGCGAACGGCACGAGAGAGTTCGATATTCCCTACACCGACCGCGGCGATGAAGTCGGCGACGCGGCGCGGGCGGCGCGCGCCTTTCGCGACAATCTCGTGCGGCTTGAAAAGCTCGAGGCCGAGCAGAAGCAAGCGGCCGCGCGCGCCGTGGCCGAGCGCAAGGAGATGGTGCGTGATCTAGCCGCCACATTCGAGCAAGCCATCGGCAATATTGTAGGCGCCGTGTCATCCGCCGCGACCGATTTGGAATCAACGGCCGGCACCTTGACCAAGAATGCGGAAGCGACGCAGCAGCTTTCCGCCGCGGCCGCGATTGCCTCCGCGCAAGCCTCGGCCAACGTCCAGTCGGTGGCTTCGGCGACCGGCGAGGTGGGGGCCTCGATCGAGGAAATCGGCCGGCAGGTGCAGCAATCGACCAAGATCGCCGCCGAGGCGGTCAAACAAGCGGAACAGACCGACGCACGCATTGCCGAGCTGTTACGCTCGGCGAGCCGCATTGGCGACGTTGTCACACTCATCACCACGATTGCCGGGCAAACCAACCTGCTCGCCCTCAATGCCACCATCGAGGCAGCGCGTGCCGGGGAAGCCGGCCGCGGTTTCGCCGTGGTCGCCACGGAGGTGAAGACGCTGGCTACGCAGACCGCCAAAGCAACGGAAACGATCAAGTCGCAGATCGCCGAGATGCAGGACATGACCAAGGACTCGGTCGCCGCGATCAAGGAGATCAGTGGCACGATCCGCCGCATCTCGGAGATTGCCGCGACTATCACCGCGGCGGTCGATGCGCAGGGCGCCGCGACGCAGGAGATCGCTCACAACATCGCACGGGCGGCGCAAGGCGCCGCCCAGGTGGCGGTCAACATCACCGACGTGAATCACGATGCCGATGAGACCGGCGCGGCATCGGTCAAGGTTCTGCAAGCTGCGCAATTCCTGTCGGGCGAGAGCCGCAAGCTCGACCTCGAAGTAGAAAATTTCATCAAGACCGTGCGCGCCGCCTGATTTCGGGCCGCCTTGCTTCTCAGTCTTGCTTGGGCAGCATCAAGGTCGAGCCCGCCGCGATGCCGAAGCTGTCGAGGTGCGCGGTCGTGCTGCGTTGCTCGTCGACGTAATGCGAGTGGAAGTAATCGCCCATATGCGTGATGACGCCCTGCAACGGCGGCGGCGCATAAAATCCGACCACGGAGCCCGCAAGCCGCGGCCCCTTGGCCAGGCCGGTGACCGCCATCTCGTCGAACGAGCCGTGGCCCTTGAAGCGCGGATTGGGCGCGGCATTCACGTGCATGACGAAGTCGGTGATCGCGCCGTTGATGCGAAACGGGAACGGTTTGTTTTCATCCAGGCCGCTGGCTTTGGCTTGCGCGCGGATGAAGGTCTCGGTCGCATTGGCGTCGAGATCCTTGTCGATCGCAACGGCACGCCAGTGTTGCGCGGATGCGGTTGCCAGCAAGGTCGCGGATTCGCTTGTCGCCGCTGGACAGCTAGCACCGCAATCGACGCCGTAGCTGACGATCAGCTTGCCCTCGATCACTGATATCTCGCCGCGCAGACCGGACACCGCTCCCACGGCGTCGGTGGCACGACCATCGACGGCGTCTTTCAGCGCAACGACGGGAAGGTAGTTTCGCTGCGTGATCATCCGGCTGAAGACGCCATAAGCCTTGAAGCCGAAGGGGTCTTCCGCCGATGGCGCCGGCGCTTGCTGCGTTTGCGCCTGGACCGGCACGGGGCCTGACATCGCAACGAGTCCTGCCGCCGCGATGGCCAAGGCTGCCGGCGCTAATCGTCTAAGCGCGTGATCGAGCATCGACCGCATGGTTTGAATAATATCGGCGGCCGCGACTTGCCGCTATGATCCAGATCATAGCGCGGTCTTGGGCGGATTTGAGCCCGCGGCGACTTCAAGCGCCGGTCAGTGGGCTTTCTGCGTGGCCTGCTTGAGGGCGCGCATCACATCGCCGCGCGAGATCATGCCCAGCAATTCGCGATCGGGGCCTAGAACCGGAAAGCTGCGAAGCTTGAGGTTCACCATCAACTGCAGCACGCGCGTCATTGGCGTTGTCGGCTCGACGTGCACGATGCCCTCGGTCATCACGTCTCCGACCGTGCGCTTCATCAGCTCATCGTAACTCGGAACCAGTTGCCCGGTGGTGAAGCGGAAAGCCCGCAGGAAATCGAATTTGGTGACGATGCCCAGCATTTTGCCGCCTTCCACGACCGGCAGCGCATCGAAATCGTATTGCGCAAACAATGTTTCCAGCTCGCCCATGCTGCATTGGCGCGTCACGCTTTTGACGGCCTTCGTCATATATTGCGCAGCTGACGATTCAAGAAAGCGAAACATGTCTGTCGATCCCTCTCGATAATCGGCGATGCAGACCTAACGGCCCTGGCTCACGATATAGGCCGCGAGGTCGGCAGCCTCGTTGCGCGTGAGGTTCATGTCCGGCATCTTCGGATGCGGCGTCAGCAGGTAGAGCGCGAGCTTGGCGGCATCGAAATCCGGCACCTTGGCGATGGCGGAGAATGGCGCCACCTGCGTGTTGCCGCTTTTCTGGTCGGAAGCGACCACATGACAGGCCGCGCACCAGCGCTTGGCGAGCTTTTCGCCATTGGCCGCGTCGGCCGCGAGCGCCGCCTGCGGCAGCGCCGTGATAGCGATGAGCAATAACAGACCGGGGATTATGCGACTCATGAGCGGTAGCCTCGTTTGCTGAGAATGCATCTTAGCGGCGCAGGGTATCGGCGATGTGACCTAGATCAAGGGCGAAAGCCGGCGCGCGGTGTCACTGCGCCAGCACTTCGACGTCGCCGTCCACGCCGGTGACGACCTTGAATTCGCGCTCGAAAACTTTGCCCTCGTTGCGCGCGATGGCGCGATATTCGCCCTCGGCCAGGATCACGCGCGGAAAAGCGCCGATCGATTCCTTGATCACGTCGCCGCCGGGCGTGAGCACCGACCAGGCGGTACTGGCGAGCGCCTCGCCGCCCTTCTCGCTCACCAGCTTGAGCGTGATCGCGGCGGCGCGGTGGGTGACGGTGATGTCGGTGAGCTTGCCGGCCTGCACGCGGATGTCGGAGCGCACCACCGAATTGGCGTCGCCGTAGTTCGACACGATGTAATAGGTGCCCTCGGGCACCACCACGACGTTGCCGGTCATCACGTGTTCAGCGATCGGCCGGCGGTCGCCGGGCTCGAACTGGCTGCCCTTGTAAACGTCGAACGACACCTGTCCGGCCGGAATGCGCACGTCGCCGACGCGTCCTTCCAGGCGCAGCGCGCCGGCCGGCAGATCGAAGTCCGCGTGCACGGTCGGCCCGTTCAAGGTCACCGGCTTGACCGCAGTGGCGAGTCCGAAGCCGACATGCACGATATAGGCGCCGGGCGGCAGCACCAGCGTCGGCGCCGGCGATTTGTCTTCCTTGATCAGACTGAAGGCCCCGGTAGTGTCGCGCTTGGCGGAATAGACGCGCCAGGTAAGACCGCCGTCGATGAGGGGCGCGCCCTTGCTGAAGCGCGCCGAGAGTGCGAGCGCCACCTGGCCGGCTGGTACCATTGGCACCGCGCTCGGCGCGGTCGTGTGCGGCGTGCTCAACGGCCATTCCGACTGCGGCGCCAGTACGCTGCCCGAGCCGAACGGTTCGCCGCGCCCGGCCGGCGCCGGCGTGATCAGTCCGGTCGTGGGCGCCGCCGAAAACAATGAATTCTGCCCGGCCGCCTGCCCCGATGCGGCCTGCGGAACGAGCAAAGGCAGAATGATCGCGAGCACCGGCCACAGCCGGCCGCGGGCGGCGAATGCGGGTGCATTGCTCATGGCGCGGGCTTTTTCGGCCCAAATCGCGGCGATTTCAAGCCAGTAGGCCGGTTTGTCACCCCGGAAACCCTATGCTAGGCGGACAAAATGCCCGACGCCTTGCAGCTGCTCAAGACCCGCCGTTCGGTCAAACCGATGGAATTGACCGGCCCCGGCCCGAGCAAGCCGGAAATCGACACACTGCTCGCCATCGCCTCGCGGGTGCCCGACCACGGCAAGCTGGCGCCCTGGCGCTTCATCGTGTTCGAAGGCGACGCCCGCATCGCCGCCGGCGCGGCGATCGCCGCCGCGTTTGCCGCCGATCGCGCCGACGCTACGCCCGAGCAGATCGAGTTCGAACATAACCGGCTGGCGCGCGCGCCGCTGGTGATCGCGGTGGTCAGCCGCGCCGGCCCGCACGTCAAGATTCCGGAATGGGAGCAGCAATTGTCCGCCGGCGCCTCCGCCATGAGCCTGGTCATCGCCGCCCACGCCATGGGCTTCGCAGCGAGCTGGATCACCGAGTGGTACGCCTATGATCGGCGCGTGCTGGATAGACTAGGCGTCGCGCCCAATGAACGGGTCGCCGGCTTCGTCCATATCGGCCGCGCCGCCAAGCCGCCCGAGGAGCGCGAGCGCCCGCCGCTCGCGGCCATCGTCACCCGCTACGGGGCCTGAGGAATCAATGTTCTACGAGCCTGACAAACGCGATTCCAAGCTGCTGCCGCACGATCCGTTCAAGGCCATCGTGGCGCCGCGCCCGATCGGCTGGATCACCTCGATGAATTTGAAAGGTCAAGTGAATCTCGCGCCCTATTCCTATTTCAACGGCGTCAACAGCCGCGCCAATCTGGTGATGTTCGCGAGCGAAGGCCACAAGGATTCGGTGAGTTTCATCGAGGAGACCGGCGAATTCGTCTGCAACCTCGCCACCTGGGATTTGCGCGAGGCGATGAACGCCACCTCGGCGCCGCTGCCGCGCGGCGTCAACGAGATGGAACGCGCCGGTCTCGAACCGGCGCCGTCGCGGCTGGTCAAGCCGCCGCGCGTGAAGGCCAGCCCTTGCGCGCTCGAATGCAAGTGCATCAAGATCGTTGCGATCGAGGATGTCGACGGCAAGCCGGTCGACTGCCACGTGGTGTTCGGTCAGGTCATCGGCGTGTATATCGACGACCGCTTCATCGTCGACGGCCGGCTTGATACCGCGGCCATGAAGCCGATCGCCCGTTGCGGCTACGACCAATATGCCGTGGTCGAAAGTATGTTTTCCATGTCCCGGCCGGTGAACTAGGCCGTGGACTCATCATTCGAACAGGCCGCCAGCTGAGGCGGTCTATGCACGTTTGGCGACTTTAGTTTCCTGATGCTCGCTGCTCTGACGCTCGACGCTGCGCTTATCAAGGTCTGGCTTATCCGGTTCGGCGCGAGCCATCCACATGGTCCATCCGCCATCGGAACATAGCGGACGATCAATAGGCTCGGGCGGGTCAAAAATGTGAGATCGCGACATCACGCTCTCCCTTTCTGTTGCAGGCGGCAGTCCGAACGACCGCGCTTTGACGCTCGATGATTCCGACTAAAACCTGACTATTGACCGAGACCATAAGTGACCTGGCCGTGGTCCTGTATGAACTGCGTCACACTTGCCTTGGTCTTTATTCCCGGAAAAGCGGGTGCCGGACTTGATGCGGGATGGGGCCGGTTTACCGCCGCAGCCTGTGCTCGGGCCGGCCCAATGGGTCCGCGCGAGGCGCGGCCCGATGGCAGGCTTCGGCCGGACCCGAGTGCGAAGCCCGTTCCTTGCTTCGCCCGTCGAAGCGGCTTCGCGCAGGCGGGTCGGCGGGCGGTCCGATAAGATTCTGCGCAACCAAACGCCCACCGCAGCATTTAACCTTTATGTAATCACGCGAGCGCACGCTCCCTGTCACGTTTCGGTCACAAGATTCCGCCAGCAGTTTTCATCCTATCGGGGTGAACGCTTGTCCGGTCGCTGGCCCGATCCGAAAATCGGGCGACGGGGAGAAAAATTTGGTGTTTGAGGGTCTATTCGCGCGCGTGCGCAACGGCGACCGCTCGGCCGAAGCCACCACTGCGCCGCTGCAGCCGGCCGCCACGCGCCCGAGCATCGGGCTCGCGCTTGGCGGCGGCGCCGCGCGCGGCTTCGCCCATATCGGCGTGATGCGCACGCTGGCCGCGCACGGCATCGTGCCCGACGTCATCGTCGGCACCTCGATCGGCGCCGTGGTCGGCGGCTGTTATGCCGCCCGCCAGCTCGATAGCCTGGAAGAATGGTCGCGCGAGCTGACGGTGCGCGGTATCTTGAGCTATCTCGACATCAGCCTGTCCGGCTCCGGGCTTATCCGCGGCGGCCACCTGGCCGCCAAACTGGAAGCCACGCTCACCGACAGCCGCATCGACGAGCTGCCGATCCGCTTTGCCGCCATCGCCACCGAATTCAATACCGGCCATGAAATCTGGCTCACCCGCGGCCGGCTGGCCGAGGCGCTACGCGCCTCCTATGCGCTGCCGGGAATTTTTCCGCCGGTGCTGATCGGCGGGCGCTGGCTGGTGGACGGCGCGCTGGTCAATCCGGTGCCGGTCTCGGCGGCGCGCGCACTCGGCGCCCGGCTGGTGATCGCGGTCAATCTCAATTCCGATCTGTTCGGGCGCGGCACCATCATCTCCGATCATGGCTCCGATGACAGCGAAGAGGCCGCCGATCCGGCCAAACCGAACGGGCTGCGCGGCATGTTCAGCGGCGAACGCTCGCTGCGCCGGCAATTCCTCGGGCGGCGCGGCCGTCCCGGCATTCCGACCGTGATGGTCGAAGCGTTTAACGTGATGCAGGACCGCATCACCCGCGCGCGGCTGGCCGGCGATCCGCCCGACGTGCTGATCAGCCCACGGCTGGGCGCCGTCGGCTGGTTCGATTTCCATCGCGCTGCCGAAGCGATCACCATCGGCGCCGAGGCAACCGAAAAGGCCATGGAAGCGGTGACCGAGGCGGTCGCGGCGCTGTCGCAGCCCTATGGCAGCAATGGGGTCGCCAAGTAATCTTTCACTTGCGCATGATCTCATCCGAAAACCGGTACCCACTTTTCGTGATCATGCGCTCTTACGCGGTGCGGATATAATCCCGCATCGCCTCGGACTCCTGCTCGATTTCCCCGACGCGTTGCTTGACCACGTCGCCGATCGACACCAGACCGATCAGCTCGCCCTTGGCCACCACCGGCATGTGACGGAATTTCCCCTCCGTCATCCGCTCCATGATGCTGGCGATGCTGTCGTCCTCGCCGCAGGTGGCGACGTTGCGCGTCATCACCTGACTGACTGGAAGCGTGAGCGCGGCGGCGCCGTGTTCGGAGATCGCGCTCACGATGTCGCGCTCCGACAATATTCCGCCGAGGCGCCCTCCCGCGCCGCGGATCACGACCGCGCCGATGCGGTGCGTAGTCAACAGTTTAACCGCCGCTGCTAGATCGGCGGTCGGTTCGATGCAGACAATGTCGCCGCCCTTAGCGGCCAGGATTGCTTTGACGTTCATGGCAGCCTCCCTAGGCCCGGCTGCGGGGAGACCCGCGACTCCGAGTAATTGCTAACGATCCTGCCGGCCTGCCGGTTCCGTCAAGCGCAATCGCGACAATGTGACTATTGCCGCGTTGCACCAAGATCGTCGAATTGTTGCAAATCGGGCGCGGGATCGAACCAGGAAAATAAAATCAGGCCGGCGAGAAAGCCGCCGATATGCGCCTGCCAGGCGACCACCTGGTCCGATTCGATGCCGGTCATCGAAAACGACCCCAGCCCGAACAGTATATTGATCCCGAACCACACCGCCAGGAAAGCGAGCACGCGCGGATCGCGCATCACGCCGCTGAGCGGGAGCGCCGGCACGCGATAGCCGGCGGTGTCGCCATTACGCCGGAAGCTGAGCGGACCGCCGCGCTGGAACGCAAATCGCATCGCCGCCGCCATGGTGCCGGAGATCGCCGCCGATGCCCCGATCACCAGGACCTGTCCGCCGGCATGGGTGACAAGATGCATCGCCGCGCCGGCCGCCGCCGTCACCGCGAAAAACGCCAGGAACCGCGGCGCGCCGAACCGCCGCGCCACCGCGCTGCCGAACGGCAACAGCCACACCGCATTGACGCCGTAATGCATCCAATCGGCGTGGATCAGCGAATAGGTCACGAAGGTCCACAGTTGCGCGCCGAAGCCGCCCGGCAGCGCGCCGCCGGGCACGATTGATGTGTCGTAGCGCGACGGAATGAATGCGAAGGTGAGCAGGAACTCCATGTCCTGCTCGCTGGTGAGCACATATGTGCGCACGGCATGAATGAGCGCCAGCACGGCCAGCACCGCGACGATGACGGGAGGAATGTTGAAGGCAGGTTCGCGCTTCACAAGGGTCCAAGGGCTTGCGGGGAGGCCCAGTTACCCCGCTT
>Ga0265337_1001863_pt1 | contig 10066 bp, 5 predicted proteins | sample 42122metaG_FD_192441 | JGI IMG/M metagenome (GOLD analysis project Ga0265337, IMG submission 192441) | Rhizosphere microbial communities from Carex aquatilis grown in University of Washington, Seatle, WA, United States - 4-21-22 metaG | ecosystem: Host-associated > Plants > Roots > Rhizosphere >... | reverse complement strand
TGGTACCCGAGTCGATTTTTTCCGACCGCGTTCTGGGCGCGGCGGTCGGTCTACGGCGAGCTCGCGAAGCCGCTCCGCTTTTGCGCGCGGGCTTCGCGCAAGCTCGCGCGCTCGCTGTTCCACGGAATGCTGCTCTTCCGCGCGAAGCTCGAGTACAAGCAGGCGTTCTTGTTCCGAGCGGTCGACGTCGCGAACGAGGTGTTCGCGATGTCGGCGGCGATCTCGCGAGCGCACTCACTGACGCGCGCCGGCGATCCGACGGCGCGGAGCGCGTGCGAGCTGGCCACGGCGTTCTGCTTGCAGTCGCGCCGGCGCGTGCTCGCCAAGTTTCACGACCTCTTTCACAACGACGACGCAGCCGAGTACGCCTTCGCGCGACAGGTCCTCGACGGCCGTCACACGTGGATGGAGTCCGTCTATGCAACCGACGGCGTGCCGCTCTCGAGCGGCTACCCGCGCGCGACTCCCGCAGAGCCTCACGCGTTACGCTCCGCGTGAGCCATCCGGGGTCCGCGCTTGCCGAACCCGCAACGCGAAGCGTCCGCTTTGCACGCCCCAAACAACCAGCTGTTCCCGCTGGAGTGGAGCGTCCGACTCAGGCGAGGACGCTCTTACGGCGGCGCTTGTTCTTGGCCTTGAGCTTCGCCTTGAAGCGCGCGCTCCGCTTGCGGTCGCGGTTCTTGGGGCCGACTTTCGCGATGTACATGACGGGAGGCGGGTTTTACGGTCTCTTCTCGAGACCCGCAAGGTGGAAGCGCCCAACCTGCGCTACTCGCCCGTTTTCGACGGACTTTTCGCGGATTTCGACCCGTCAGCCGCCGCGCTTCAGCTCGGTCAGGACGAGCTTACTGACGGCCTTCAGGGTGTCGAAGACGCCGACGCCGGTGCGGGCGACGGCTTCGAAATCGGGGACGGTCGCGGGGTTCAGCACCTGGCGGAGCTCTTCGACCGTGACGGCGTTCGGCAGGTCGCGCTTGTTGTACTGCACGACGTACGGGATCTTCTCGAGCGAGTAGCCCTGCTCGGCGAGGTTCGTGCGCAGGTTCTCGACGCTCTCTTCGTTCGCCTCGAGCCGCTCGAGTTGCGAGTCCGCGACGAAGATGACGCCGTCCACGCCCTTGAGGATCAGCTTCCGGCTCGCGTCGTAGAAGACCTGTCCGGGCACCGTGTACAGATGGAAGCGGGTCTTGAAGCCGCGAATTTCACCGAGCGAGAGCGGAAGAAAGTCGAAGAAGAGCGTCCGCTCGGTCTCCGTCGCCAGGGAAATCATCTTCCCTTTTGCCTCGGGGTTGGTGCGCTCGTAAATGTACTGAAGGTTCGTCGTTTTGCCGCAGAGACCAGGCCCGTAGTAGACGATCTTGCAATTGATCTCGCGGGCCATGTAGTTGATGAAACTCATCGGCTGACCTGCTCAATCGTTGAAGAGGTTGTCGATGTCTTCATCGGTGATCTCGGCAAACGGAGAATCACCGCCTGGCTCCTGTACCTTCGAAAGCAGCGCCTCGAAGATGCGGTTCAGCTCTTCGCTCGCCTTGCGCACTCGGAGCCGAACCAAACCGAGGCTCGACTTCGAGTCGAAGATGACCACGAGAATGACTCGGTTGCCGACGAGCTGGATGTGGATGTTGGCGTTCTCGCCCTCGTGAAACTGGGTCGCGAATTCGTTCTCTCGAAGCAGCTTCGCGATGCCTCCCGTCGCGGCGATATTGCCGGCGGTCAGCGACGCGAGCGACGTGGTGTCGATGTTGTCGACCTCTCCACTCGCGGCGATGAGCTGGCCGTTTTTATCGACGATGAAGACTACCCTGGCGTTCGCCTCCTTCACCAGGCGGTCCACGACCACTTGGATCTGGTTGAACTCCTCTTCGTACATCACCATCTGCGGATTCATGCGGGCCTCCGCGCGCCTGCCCGAACCCCTTGCACCGATGTGAACGGTCGAGGAACGGGCGAGCCCGTAGACAGCGCGTTGCGAAGCTCCTCGGTGAGCGTCCGATACGTGCGTCGTGAGCTAGGCATGGCGCGCAAACAAAGAGTCAGCTTACTCGTGAGATTCCGAGCTCGATACGTGAACACCCCTTCTATCTGAGTGGAACCTTGCCAGCAAGGCGCTCGCAGGCTCCGAAATGCGCACCAGATGGGACCGAGGGGGCACCCGCGCCTACCTTTCGACCGCACCCTGCGAGTCCCACCATCCCGGTGGTCGAGTCGGAAGCGCGGATTTTCTGCGGCGTTCTACGCGGGCTCGGCTGATCTGGCGGAATCCCCGCCGCTACCCGCGCGTTTCGAGCCGGTTCTTGTACACTACGCGCCCCGACATGAGCATGATCCCACGCGACAAGAGGCTGTTTCTCGCCGTTGTCGCAATCGTCGCGTGCGCCGTTACGTCATCCGTCGGATCCGACGCATCCACTGCGGTGTTTCACCCCGATCTGGTGGAAGCCACCAGGAAGCTCGACAAGGCCCATGGTCCGGAGCTCTATTCGGCCCTGCGCGAAGTGTGGGACACGTGGGATCGCGCCGACCCGGCGCAGGTCGAAGACGTGCTCGTGCGCGCAGAATCGGACGCGCGGATCGGCCCGGGGCCGCGCGGGTACGCCGGTCTGCTCGCCGCCTATGCACGGCTTCGACGGGGTGACGTTGCGGCTGCGACCGCCCGGATCCGAGCGCTCGGGTACGTCGACCACTGGCAGATCGTCGGCCCGTTCGAGAACGACGGCAAGGTCGGGCTCGACGTCGAATACGGGCCGGAAGCGGAATTCGCGACGGCAATCGTTCCCGGTCGCGCCTACGCCGGCAAAGACCGACCCGTCCGGTTTCGCAAAGTGCCCGATCGGTTTCCGTGGGGTTACCTCGACGCCGGAAGCCTGGTGCGACCCGAACGCGCCGGGTGCGTGTACGCGACGTCGTACGTGTCGTCGAAGAAAGCGCCGAAGGCCGGCGAGGACATCACGCTCTGGGTCGGCACGAGCGGCGCGACCAAGGTGTTCTGGAACGGCGAACTGGTGCTCACCGATACGGCGTACCGTCACTACGACGCCGATCGACTCGCGGTCAGGGTTCACCTCGCGCCGACGATGAACAATCTGACGGTGAAGGCCTGCGGCGACGAGGCGGGCCCCGTGGTCTCGGTGCGCCTCGCCGACGCCACGGGCCGTCCCGACGCGTCCCTCGAAGCGACGAACGAGCTCGAGGCGAGCGCTCGAGCGGCGGACACCGTCCGCGAGCTGACGGCGAAGAAGGGCAAGCGGGCGACGCCGACGCAACCCTTCGAGGGTCCGCTGCAGGCGTTCGACCGACTGACTCAAGGAAAAAACCGGCGCGCCGAAGACCTGGAGAGCTACGCGCGCTATCTCGACGATACCGGCGGAGACGATCCCGCGAAGCACCTCGCCCGCGATCTCGCGCAACGCGCCGCGGATCTCGAGCCCACGCTCCCGCGACTCTTGCTCGCCGCCGAGCTCGCCGAAGACAGGAACCAGCGCGCCCGCTGGATCGAGCGCGCCGAAAAGCTCGCGGGCAAAGGTCGCCCCAACAAGGAGCTGCTGATCGCCAAGGCCGCGCTCGCGAAGGAAAGCTTGAACCCGCGCGAGGCGTTCCCATTGTACTCGGACGTCCTTCGCATCGACCCGGACGACGTGACGGCGCTGCAAGGGCACGTCGAGATCTACAACGACGTCGGGCTCAGACGGACCGCGCTCGCGCTCCTCGAGGGCGCTGCGGCGCGCAACCCGAGCTCGGTGCTCATCTCCAACATGTACGCCTCGGAGCTGCGCGCGCTCGGCCGCGACACCGAGGCTTCCGAGATGGAGTCGCGGTACGCGGGGCTCCGCAGCGACGACCGCACGCTGTTGTCTCGCCTCATCGATCTCGGCGTCGCGCGCCGCAATCGCTCCGCGGCGGAACGATGGGTCGAACGCCTGGTCGCCGTCGAACCCGACAGTCAGTGGGCGTATGGCGTCGCGGCGCGCGCGTATCGCGGGCTCGGCGAGCCGGAGCGGGCGGTCGCCGCGTATCAGATGGCGCTCGAGATCGCGCCCGACGACGTATCGACGCTGAAAGCGCTCGCGGACTTGCAAGGCGAGCTCGGCCGTCGAACGGAAGAGCTCGCGCTCCTCGGCAAGGTCCTCGAGATCGAACCGCAGAACAAGGACGTCCGCGAATACGTCGAACACCTCGAGCCGAGCGGCTCCCGTCTCGACGAAGCATATTCGTGGGACTCGGACCGGTTTTTGAAGCTGCGGCAAGCGCCTACGGCCGGCGAAAATCGACGGACGTTGCTCGACCTCACCGTGTCGACGGTGTTCGAAAATGGGCTCTCGAGCAAATTCCGTCAGATCGTCTTTCAGCCGCTCTCGGAAGCCGCCGCGGCGCTCGCGCGACAGTATGCGTTTCAGTACGAAGCCGACGTCGAACGCGTCCAGCTTCGCGGCGCTCGCGTCTTCCGGAGCGACGGCAAGGTCGACGAAGCGATCGAGAGCGGCGAAGGCGCGGCCGACGATCCGGCGATCGCGATGTACACGTCCGCGCGCACCTTTTACGTCCAATTCCCGCGTCTCGAGCCGGGCGACGTCGTCGAACTGAAGTACCGCATCGACAGCATCAGCGCCGAAAATCAGATCGCGGCGTACTTCGGCGACGTCGCGTATCTGCAATCGTCCGAGCCCATCTCGCACGCCGAGTACGTGCTCCTCACGCCGAGTAGCCGCAAATTCTACTTCGACTCCGTGCGCGTCCCGGGGCTCAAGGAAGTCACCGAGGCGAAGGGCGCACAGCGCGTCTATCGGTTCTTCGCCGACGACGTGCCGCAGATTTCGCCCGAGCCCGCGATGCCGCCGTGGCCGAGCCTCCTCGGTTATCTCCACGTCTCGACGTTCGAGAAGTGGAGCGACCTCGGCCGCTGGTACTGGGGCCTCATTCACGAGCAATTCGACGTCGACGACGACACGCGGAAGCTCGCCAAGAAGATCGCGGAAGGCAAGGAAACGCCGCTCGACAAGGTGAAGGCCGTCTACGACTGGGTCGTCAGCAGCACGCGCTACGTCGGGCTCGAGTTCGGCATTTACGGCTACAAGCCGCACCGCTGCGTCCAGACCGTGACCCGCGGGTGGGGCGACTGCAAAGACAAGGCGACCGTCATCGTCACGCTCTTGAAGGAGCTCGGCATCGATTCGACGTTCGTGATCGTGCGATCCGGCATGCGCGGCGACTTCGACTCGAAGGTCGCGAGCCTCGCGCCGTTCGATCACGCCATCGTGTACGTCCCGTCGCTCAAGCTCTATCTCGACGGCACCGCCGAATACACCGGTTCGTCGGAGTTGCCTGCGATGGACGCCGGCGCGCTCGCGGTCCGCTTGAACAAGGGCAACCCCGAGATCGTGCGCCTCCCGATCCCCGATCCGGAGACGAACGCGCGACGGCGCGAAGTGACCGCGGTCGTGCACAAGGACGGCGCCGCTGCGCTCGACATCGCGTACGAGACCGTCGGCACCACGGCGTCGGCGTGGCGACGGCGGTTTCACCCCGAGAGTACGCGCCGCGATCGATTGAGCGAAGACCTCGCCGGCGAGTTTCCGGGTTTCGCGATCGCGCCGGGCCCGACCGGCATCACCACGAGCGACCTCGACGATCTCGAGGCGCCGGTGAGCATGAAAATCCGCGGCGCCGCCACGCGGTTCGGTCGGAAGGAAGGCGACAACTTGAGCCTGCCGGTCACCTTGAGCATGCGCCTCACGCCGATCTACGCGTCCCTCTCGGCGCGAAAGCTCGACGTGAACTTGCCGCCACTCGGAACCCTGAACGATACGATCACCGTGAAATTACCCCCCGGATTCCACGTCGTGTCCGGGCCGGCCAACGCCAAAGGCGACACGCCGTTCGGCGCGTACTCGGTCACCTTCGAAGAGCAACCCGGGAAAGTCGTCGTGAGCAGCCATTTGACCGTCAAGGTCGTGAAGGTCACTCCCGATCGTTACGGCGCGTGGAAGCAGTTCTGTGAAGACGCCGACGCCGCACTCACTCCGCGTCTCGTGATCGGACCCGCATGAAGTCGAATTTTCGTTTGCTCGCGCCCTCGACGAACCGTTTTATTTTTGGGGGCGCCGTCGTCGTCGCGGCCGCCAGTGTGGGGACCGGGTGCGCGCACCAGAAGCCCGCGATCGCTCCGTCGCTGTCCGATGTCCGCGATCACGGCCGTTCGACGAGGGATCCGGAGGTCGCCGCGAGCTGGCTCCTCGGCGAGCTGGCGTCGCCGGGCGGCACCGCCGAAGCGGCAGTGAAAGCGCGCGCGCATCTCGACTCGCTCGGCGCGGGCGGCATGGTCGCCGCGCTCGCTCGCGCCCTCGACGACGGCCTCCACGGCCGTCTCGCCGACGCGAGCGTCCATTACCTGGAAGCCGTGGAGCGGGCGCGCGACTCGCGCGACGAACGTGCGCCGCTCGTCGCGTGGTTCGGCGCGAACCGCGGCGTCGCACTCAGTCACGACGCGCCGGCGCTCTTCGAAAAGTGGCACGGCTTCGTCGATCAGGTCATCGCCGATCCGCGGAGCGTCGGGTGGCGCGCGCGAAGCGAGCTCGTGGAGTGGGCGCTCGACGAAGCCTCTTCCGCCGGCGCAACCGACGCCGATCGGCGCGGCGTCGCGCTCTACGGTTGCATGACGAAAACACGACTCGCCGGGCCGTTCGGACGCGGCGCGGCGGTCGACGCGGTTCGCCACTTCAGCGTCGAAGATCCGGGTCCGTGGCCCGTGCACTTCCCGGCCGAGATCGGCGCTTCGCGGCCCCCGCGCGTCGTCACGGTGGAGTCGCACTCGTGCTCGCTGAAGGCCGAGAACTCGACCTCGGACGGGATTTATTACGCCGAGACGTATTTTTATCTCCCCGACGCGCGGGACGTGATCCTCGCCGTTCAGGGCACGCTCGCGCTGCGCGTCGATGACGCGCTCGTGCTCGATCGCGACGTTCGTCAGTGGGGCGTCTGGCCGAAGTTCGGCGTCGCGTTGCACCTCGGCGCGGGCCGTCATCGCATCGTGGCGCGTCTCAGCGAACCGAGCACGTCGATCCGGCTCATGCGCCCCGACGGCACGCCGATGCCGGTCACGATGAGCACCGATCCGAGCCCGGGTTACTCGCTCGATCCGCCGGTCGTCGTCGAAGACCCGAACGTGCTCGCGCGCTTCATTCACGGAGGCGTGCTCCGCGATCCCGGCGACGACCTCGTCCGGTTCCTGGGCGGATTCATGGCCCACGTCGAGAGCAGCGACGACGTCGCGTCGGTGTTCGTCGGTCCGCTCATCAAGGATCTGGATCAAGCGACGGGCCCGGATCTCTCCGTCGCCGCGCTCTTCGCCGGGGACGACCCGATCTTCGAATCGTCGCAAGCGACGGATCTGGTGCGCGAGCTGCACGAGCGCGCGGCGAAGAAGGATCCACACCTCTGGGCGTCACGGCTGTCGCTCGCGCTCGGCGTCGCCGAGAGCAAAGGCGCCGAAGAGGCGGTTCCCGAGCTCGGGCGGCTCGCGGTCGAGTTCCCCGGCGTCCCCGACGTGCTCGTCGCGCTGGCGCGCGTCTACGGGCAGCTCGGCTGGCAAGCGGAGCATTCGCTCGCCATCAAGACGTTGCTCGAGCGGTTCCCGAACGACATGGCCGCGCTCCACGCAGCCGTGGACGTCTACGAGGCCGAGGGAGACACCAAGACCGTCGACGGTCTCCTCGCGCGCATCCAGAAATTGGATCGCGACGACGAAATTCGTTTTACGCGGGCCCTCGCGCGCCAGGACTACAAGACCGCCATCGCCGAGCTCGAACGCATCGCGAAGCTCCACCCGGAACAAAAGGACATCGCCGAACGCATCGACGAGGTGAATGTCCGGGCCGGCTCGGGCGGCGAGGTGTGGAAGAAGCTCGACGCGGCGGTGAAGAGCGATCCGTCCAATGAAAAAGCGCGCCTCGCGCTCGCCGACGCGCACTACGCGCACGGCGATCAGCATGCGCTGTCGCACGCGCTCGCCGAGAGCGTCGAGGCCGGCGCGGACTCGCGCCCGCTCGCGAACGCGATCGACGTCGTGGAAGGCGCGACGGAGCTCGAGCCCTATCGCCTCGACGCGATGAAGATCATCGACGCGTTCGAGAAGAGCGGAAAACAGATGCCGGGCACCGCGGCGCGCATCCTCGACTACGCCGCGCTGTGGGTGCGAGCCGACGGTTCGAGCCGCATGCTCGAGCACGAAATCGTGCGGCTCCAGAGCGCGGAGTCGATCTCGACGTTCGCCGAACATCGCGCGCTCGAGGGCCTCGTCCTTCACATGCGGGTCATCAAGAAGGATCGGACGACCCTCGAGCCTGAAGCGGTGTCGGGAAAGCCCACGGTGACCTTCCCGCACCTCGAGGTCGGCGACTACATCGAGACCGAACAGGTCATTTTCTCGCCGAGCGAGGGGCACGGCGAGCAATACCTCGGGCCGCGGTGGTTCTTCCGCGAAGAAAACGTCGGGTACGCGCGGAGCGAGTTCGTCGTGATCTCGCCGACGAGCAAGGACCTGGTCGTCGAGACGACCGGTAAGGTGCCCGACCCCGTCGTCGAAACGCACGACGGCCTCGTCACTCATCGCTGGCGCGTCGACTACAGCCCTGCGGCGCCGAGCGAGCCCGGGAGCGTCCCGATCACCGAGTTCTTGCCGAGCGTGCACATTGGCTGGGGCGTGACGCTCGACCGTCGCTTGCAAGCGATCGCCGACGCACTCGCTCCGCTGGCTCCCGTGGATCCGCGCATCCGAGCCATCGCAGAAAACATCGCGTCGCCGTTGCCCGCGTCGGACCAGCTCGGTCGCGCCAAACGCCTGTATCGGTGGCTTCTCGACAACGTCGAGCCCGGCGACGAAGCGGACGGTCGCCGCGTGGTCATCGGCAAGCACGGTAACCTCTGGCACGGTTTCAAGATGCTCTGCCGCGCGCTCGACATCCCGGTGAGCTACGCCGTCGCGGAGAGCCGCCTCTCGCCCCCGCCGGAGGGGCCGCTATCGCGCGCCGCGCTGTTCGTGCAACCGGTCGCGCGCATCGACGCGACGGCGGGCGCCGCGTGGCTCACGCTCGGCAACAAGTACGCGCCGTTCGGCTACGTCCCGGCCGACGTGCGCGGCATGCCGGCCCGCCTCCTCGACGATCCGACGCGTGAAACGACGGTCCCCGAACAAGGCGGAGCGGACGGTATTTCGTTTTCGGGCACGGGGCAGCTCGATCCGAAGGGGCAGCTCGTGCTCGAACTCGTCCAGGAGTTCACCGGTCGCCTCGCGATCTCCCTTCGTCGTGGCCTTTCGCAGGTGCCGGACCGCGAGCTCCACGACGTGCTCGAACAGAATCTCCTCGCGCAAACCCTGCGCGGCGGAGAGCTCACCAAATACAGCGTCGAGCACCGCGACGACGTGGACTCTCCGCTCGTCATCCGGATGTCGGTGAAGGTCGCGCGCTTTGCCCAATCCGACGGGAAGACGCTCGTCGTGTCGCCGCCGCTCGCGCCGGATCTCGGCGCGATGGCGTCACTCCCCGAGAGACAAACGCCGCTCCTCATCCCGGAAGCGCTGCATCGACGCATCACGCTCGACATCACGTTGCCCGCGGGCGCGACGATCGCCGCGCTCGGTCCCGCATCGCTCAGCGACGGCGATCGCCGGGTCGTCATCCAAGACACCCAGACCCCCGGGCTCCTCAAGATCCAGCGCTCCGTCGACATTCCGGCGGGACGCGTTCACCCCGAGGACTATCCCCGCTTCGCGCGGTTCGCTCAGCAGGCGGACGACGCCTTGTCGCGGACGATCGAAGTCCGATTGCACGGCTCGTGAGCGCGGCGTGAGCTACGACCCGCTCGGCGTGGGCGCGACGCGGTCCGCCATGACGCCGGCGGCGGTGGCCACCGCGTACGCGAGGAACGCCGCGCCGAGCACCGCGGTGCTGCCGAACGAGAGTCCGAGGACGGCGGCCAGAACGGACGCCGCAATGGATGCCGCTCCGTTGAGCGCCCACATTTTCTGAACGGCGCGCTCGCCGGTCACCGCCACGCGCCGCACGCCGAG
>Ga0265337_1001862_pt1 | contig 10069 bp, 8 predicted proteins | sample 42122metaG_FD_192441 | JGI IMG/M metagenome (GOLD analysis project Ga0265337, IMG submission 192441) | Rhizosphere microbial communities from Carex aquatilis grown in University of Washington, Seatle, WA, United States - 4-21-22 metaG | ecosystem: Host-associated > Plants > Roots > Rhizosphere >... | reverse complement strand
GGCCGTGGGCGGCGCTTCTGAACGAGGCTCGTCATCGTCATTTTCGTGTAGAACCGAACCCAACGACTCGCGTCGAGGACTCCTTTGAGCCCACTGAGACGCGCGTGCTTGCCGAACGCGGCGCCCACCGCGAACTGATACTGGACGTGCAGGGGTCGCACGTCTGCACCCGTACGCACTCCGAGGTGGAGGACGTCGCACTCGGTCGCGTTGACCACTCGGTGGCCGCGGTGGAGCGCGCGGATCAGGAGATCCGTCTCTTCGGCACCGCGAAACACCGGAGCTCCCGGGCCGAGCAAGGGGTCGAAGCCGCCCAGCTCCGCGAGCACACTTCGGCGGATCGCGAAATTGGCGCCAATCCCGATGTCCCCATCCGGCATCGGCACGGCCCCTTCCTGAATGCGCTCCTTCGGCTCGAACGACGGTGCGTAGTCGTCCTCTCGTTCTTTCGGCGGCAAGCGAACGCGGCCGAACACGAGAGACGTCTTGGGGTCCGCGTCGAAGGCGCGAAGCACCGCCGATGCCCAGCCCGGATCCGGACGGCAATCATCGTCGGTGAATGCGATGATGGGCGCCGACGTCGCGGCAACGCCCGCATTGCGCGCGTTGCTCGCGCCGCGTAGCGGCGATCGGATCACGCGTACCCGCGGGTCAGGGGCGATGCTGCGGAGAGCTTCCACCGTTCTGTCGTCGGTGCTCTGGTCGACGACGACCAGCTCGAAATCGCGCGGATCCCGAAGTATCGCGAGAACGGTTTGGGCCGCCTCTCCACCGCGATTGCGTGTCGGGATCACGACGGCCAGACGCGACATCGCGAGCTATCCTAGTCTCGGCTCGAGACCAGTACCACCGTACTCGCGCGGGCTTCAGCCAGCCGCCGGCGGCGGCGGTACGTCAGGCGAATTCCGGTCGGCATGACGCAAAACGACGTCGGCGACTCGACCTGCGTACTTCGTCGCGTCCTCCGTTTGTGGAACGAAGCGACTCAGCTCGCGATCGAGGGGATGAATCAGGCCGGAGCCGAAGCCGCGCAACCAACTTGCAACGTACGAGACCCCGTAAGGCCTCTCCCCGTGAAGAAGTTTCGTGGTGCAGTCGCGGACCTGATTCACTGGAACGCGGATCCCTCCCCAGTAGAACGAGCCACAGCGGAGGTGTTTCGCGAATACGCCGCCGAGGCCGAACCAAATCCGCCGATAGTCGCGACCGGCGTTGTCCCAGCGTCGCAGTCCGTAATGGATCACTCGCGGCGTCGAGGAAAAACGAATCGCAGAGCCGGCCCGGAGCAGGCGCACGGAGAGATCATGGTCGTCACCGGAGCCGAACTTCGCCCCGGGACCGATGCACTCGTCCCAGCCGTGCAAATGCGCGAGAGCGCCGGCCCGGATGGACATGTTGGCCCCCATTCCGAAATTACCCCATCCCGGCATGGTCAAGAGCTCGTCGAGTCGGCGAATGGTTCGAGGTTCCGAGATGGGGCACACCGGGACATAACCCTCCGCCGGATCGAATGAACCCGCGTCGACGCGACCGAAGACACAGTCCACGTCGGGATTGCGCTCGAATTCTTCCACCATGCTCCCGATCCAGTTCGGCAGCACCTCGCAATCGTCGTCCGTCAGAAGCACGTATTGACCACGAGTCATCGCGCAGCCTCGATTCAGTGCGCGTGCTTTTCCGGGCAGCCCGAGGTGATGGTAAGCGAGGCGCGGGTCGCGGGCGAGCACCGGCGCGAGCGCGTCGCGAGTCGTCCCGTCGTCGCTCTGGTCCAAGACGAGGAGCTCCAGGCTCGGGAAGTCGGAAGCGAGAATGGAACGTACGGTCGGCACCACGTTCGGGCCGCGATTGCGCGTGCAAACGAGGACCGAGACCAAGACCGGCGTCTTCGATTGGGGTTCGGACACTCGACGCGAGATTAGCTCGTTCACGGCGAATTGACGAGGAGAACCCAGTCCGCCGCGCCCGACGCGTTGTTCCCGGGCGGAGTGAACGGGTGCGTGCCGGAATTGGCGAGACCGCTCCCGGCATCCGAGAAGTTCCCGTTGGTCGGGTCGAACCAGCGCGCGTGTGACGTACCCGACATCGCCGACATATCGACGGTGATGCTGCCTGAGTGCGACGGAGGGATGTACGCGACGAGCAGAGTGCCGTCGGTCGTTGCTGCCGCCGCGACGTAGTCCATGCTCTGAGGGTTTGCCGTGCCGCCGCCGTCGGTGATCAACGTCTTTTCCCCGTTCAAGCCGGACGGGACCAGATTTTGCCAAGCGATGCTCGTGAAGAACGCGTTTTCCCGCGCCGTGTCGAGCGAGCCCGGAGACGTGAGCGTGGACTGCCAGCCGCTCGCGAAAGGCCACTCTTTCTCGTTTCCGAAGAAGTAGCCGCCGATGGCCGAGAGCTCACCCCACCACTGCAACCGCCGGTTGGGCACGTTTTGATTCTTGTCGTTGTTCTCGTAGTACGTCTCGATCTGAAACGCCGGAAGCACCGGTGTGTGGGAGTAGCCGCTTCTCCCGAGGCCCGCCGCAGAGAGGTCCGAGTACACGGTTTCGACGTCGAACGACCCCGCGGGAAACGACACGTCGGTCGCGAGGCTGGTGCGCGCCCAGTGCGCCGTGCGGAGCGTGGACTTCTGGCCGCCGACGGACAGGCTGCCGGCGAGAACGCTGCTTACGGCGCTCTTCTGCGCGGAACCGAAGAACCCGCCGAAGGACGCGCTCGTGCCGTAGTCACCGCCGTAAACCCAGACGATGTTCGTCGCGTTCTTGTACCGGTCGGCGAGCCACGCCGCATAGTTCCAGAGCTTCGATTTGGTATTGTCCGCGAAGCTCTGTCCGGCGAGGTTTCCGGCGCCGATGACCGCGTCGTTCGCGACCATCTCGCTCATCCACCCCTCGTCGGCGCCGCCGTAGCCCGCGTAGGCGGGCCAGGTCAAAACGAGGACGCCCTTCGTCGCGCAGAGCGCGACATAGGCGTCGATGGAAGCCCAATAGGTTTCGTTCGGCGAAGTGAAATCCGGAGCCTCGCTGCCAATGTCGCTGTAAGGGTCGGGGCCGTATTGTTGTGTGTTCCCGTTTGGGGTCGTGGTCCCGTTGGGTGACCCGGTGAACGCGTGACCGTCGAGGCGCTTGGTGAACGGAAGATCGCCGGCCAGGTTCTTCGGGGGTTTATTTTGCGTGAACTTGTGTTCGATGGCATCGAACAGCACCGAGTTGAAATGGCGGCCGACCCGATCGTTCAAGAATATCGTTTGGTCTTCCGTGTTCAGATTGAGCGGCGCTTGCCATGCGCCGTCGCCCAGGATGAGAAACGGTGTTCCGTTTTGATCCTGCAGATACCGGCCGTTCGACGAAACGACGAGAGGAAACACCGCAGGCGGCGGTGGCGGGCCGATCTCTACTTGAGAGTCTTCGTTACCTGCCGTCGCGCCGCCATTGCCCGCGATCGTCCCGACGCCGCCCGTCCCGCGGGGACCTGCGCCGTCGGTCTCCAGGAGTGCGCGCGCTTGCGAACGTCCGTTCGAGCAGCCCGCGGCAATGAAAAGGCTCGCCATCGCGATCGCCCGACGCGACCACGCACTTCGTTCAAGCATGCGCGGAAGCTAACATGCGGGTGCACGAAGCTTCCGCAGACCTCCGTGAAAGTTTTGGGAACGTCGTTCCCAGTGAAAAGACGTTTCAGTGAGTTTTCAGTTCGCGACGGTCACCATCGCTGAACGCAATTGCTCAAGGTACTCCCAAGCATAGTAAGTGGTCGCGGAGGGAGAGACATTCCGTCTGGCTGGCACGCCCCAACGCGGTGCCAGAGGATCACCGCGCGGCCGCCGAACGGGAAAGTTTGTTCGCGATGAATCCGCGAATAGCGGCGACCTGATCCGCATCTATGGCCCCGGTCAAGCGCAGTGCGACGACGTAGGCCACGAGGGAAAGCGGCGCAACCAAAAAGGAGCTGAGTGTCGAAAGGGATCGCGCTACCGCGACCATCACTAGCCCAGAGAGACCGGAGAAGACGACCGAGTGCCAAAATCGTCGGTCGAAAACCCCTCGAGGCACGAGGATCACTCCGAAGACGAGCACCACCAACTCGCTCAAGACTGCCGCCCAACAGACTCCGAGTCCCCCGTTTCCGGAGCGGCGCTGAAACCATGGAATGAGAATGGGATCGAACACCAGACTGACGCCGACGCACAGCGCTTGCACGGCGGCCCATGATCGAGCTTTCCCGATCGCGTTCACGCAGGTTCCGAGCGGCATGGTGAAGTAGACGAGAAGGAGAAAGATGGAGAGCACCCGCAGGTTCGCCTCGGCGGGCGCGAAGCCCTTACGGCTGTACACGGCGATGCCGATGTCCGGGAACAACGCGCAGCCGACCGCGACCGGAACGACCATTAGAGTGGTGGCTCGCAAGACGTCCGTCGTCGCCAGCTTCAGACCATTGGAGTCGGTCACGTGCAGGCGGCACAACGTTGGGTACAGCGCGCCGATCATCGCGGCAGACGGAAATATCAGCAGGCCGACGAGCTTGCGGGCGGCTGCATGCCAGCCCACGGTGTTGACCGGAGCTAGTTTGGATAGGTAGAGCGCATCGACGTACGGCTGAAGCACCATCGCCGTCCCCAGGAGGACGAAGGGAGTGCCGCGCTTGAGCATCGCGACGAGGACCGTCCGATCGAACGACAAGCGGCCAATGCCGACCGAACCCAGGGTTCGCCAGACATATACCAACACGAGCGCTCCGGTCACCGTGTGTCCGATCAACGCCGCGTTGAGGTTGCCTTTCAGGAACAGGATCGGCAACACGATCATCAAGCTGGCGGCTTGCTCCAAGACTTGTCGTTTGGCGGCCATGTCCGTCCGCTCGAACCCCATGATCGCATATTGGCAAGCGTTCGAGATGGCCGAGCACGAGTACTGGATCGAGCCTAGACCAATCGCAACCAGCGCTTGGGAGTCGTATCCCAGAAAAAAGCAACCGGTCGCCAGCGCGACCGAGGCGATCACAGACGTCAGACTGCGCCAGACGAGCGCAGTACCCAGAAACGTCCCCACAGACGACCTGTCGCCGGCCACCAGAGCGGGGATCGCAGCCGCTTGGCCCCAATCCACCGCGAGAAACGCAAACGTATTGAACGTCGACGCCAGGTACATGTATCCGAGCGCCGACGCTCCGAGGTACCGGGCCGTTACCGCCGTCAACGCGAGCGACAGGGGCATCCCAATAACTTGCGCGAGCGCCGATATGGCCGTGTTCCGCAACACCAGCCATCGAACGGCGCGGCCACGATCACCGGTTGAATCGGGCGCGCCGGACGGCATCACACCTCCGGTGAGGAGCGTCGGACGCGCGAGAAGGCGCGAACCGAGAGGCGCAGCATCTGGGCATTCTCGTAGCCTATGATCCGAGACAGCAATCGCACCGAGCGGCTCTTGCTGTGGGGGCGCGTCGCGCCGAGATTGCGCACCCACCGGAGCCCCGCGTTGAAGCTCTCGCGGTCGTGCTCGAAAAGACCCTCGAAGTCTCGCGAGTAGAGAGTCACGAGTGCACGACGAACCGGCGCGGAGAGCTTGCCCCCATCGCGTTCGCGCAGAAACATTTCGGCGCGTCGCCACACCCCCATTAGCTTGCGCGTCGCCTCCACACTTCCGACGGACTCGCGCCAAAGCGAGCCGGGCGTATCGCGATAGAAGAACAGGGCCTCCGGCGATGGCGCGTTTTGGAAGCGCCCTCCGGCCATGGCGATGCGGAGCAGTAGATCCGAGTCTTCGCCGAGTCGAAGCGATTCATCGAATCCCGAAACCGACTCGAGGAACGCACGTCTGATCAGGACCGGCCCCATGTACCAAAAGCGTTCGTCGATCAAGAGCTGCACGATCGCATCGTCATCGACCCGGGGTAAAATCGTCGGGCCGAGTGGTTGCCACTTGCCTTCATGCAGACCAAATCGCTGCCACGCCGAATAGATGACCGCGCCCTCGTCGGGCAGTTTCGAGGCGTACGCCGCCTGGTGGGCGAGCTTTGCAGGCGCGAGCAGATCGTCGGCGTCGAGAAACTGGACCCAAGGCGCGCTCGCAGCCCGCCAACCGACATTCCGTGCCGCGCTGACCCCGACATTCTTCTGGCAGGAGATCACGCGGCCGGCCAGGGCATGCTCCTGCAGGAATCGGTTCGCGATGGCGGGAGTGTCGTCGGTGGAAGCGTCGTCCACCACGAGGAGCTCGACCTCGCTTCGTGGATGGGTCTGATGGGCAACGCTGTGCAGCGTTTCCCCAATCCACTCGGCGGCGTTGCGTGCTGGGATCACGATGCTGATGGCCGGAGTCATCATTACGATTTTCGAGCTTTCAGCCCGGTGTCGGCGGCGCTTTCGGTCGCTCGAACAAGGAGGCGACCTCTTTGTACAATATGTTGCGGACCCAGAACGCGCGCCGCGTCGTGTCCGCCCACGCGAGCAGCTTGTCGCGAAGCGGAACCGGCGCTCGGCCGATCGTCACGTAGTGGTCGAGCACGAGCCGGCCCTCCATGATTCTCATGGGGGATCGCGAATCGGGCCGAAAGAGCCGCTGGATCTGCTCGGGCGTTCGCATGGACGTCATCGATGTGGGGCCTTGCCGCCTGTAGAGGAGCACTTCCGGCAAGAGCAAGAACCGCCCGAAGAGCGCGAGCTCCGCCGAGAGCACCATGTCGCCCGCGGGGTACAACCGATCGAGGCCCGTGCGGCGCAGCACCGAGCTCCGGATGACGCCTTGTTGCGCATTGTTCAGCATCCACTTGCCGCGCACGCGCATGTAGCGGCGCCCCGCGCGCGCGTCCGGAACGTCCAAATCGCCCGGGTAGATCCCGAGATCGTTGCCCTGGTCGTCGATGAGCGCCGTGCGGCCGTAGCAGAGGACGGCGCCCGGGTCGGCCTCGAGCGCTGCGACGCACTTCTCTAGATACGTGAGCGCGACGTAGTCGTTCCCGGATGCCCACTTGAAGTACTGGCCGTGCGATTGCTCGAACACGACGTTCCAATTTTGGGGCGCGCCGATGTTCTTCTTTTGGCGGAGGTATCGAATGCGCGGGTCGCGCTTCGCATACTCTTCGCAGATGGCGCCGGTGCCGTCCGTCGACGCGTTGTCCGAGATGATCAGCTCGAAATCCGAGATCGTCTGATTGACGAGCGAATCCAGAGAGCGCCGGAGATGCCGTTCGACGTTGTAGACGGGAACTCCAATCGACACGAACGGCCGCCCGCCGTTCGAACGACGCGGCTCGGACGCGCTCATGTGTCCGGCGCGGGCACGGGGGTCAGATGCACGCCCAGGTGCGGGCGCTCTCCGCGCACGCATGCCCAGAATTCGTCGGCGATTCGTTCGAGAATCGGCATGGATTCGGGCAACGTTCGCGCCTCGAGCTTGCGCACGCGTCCGAGCTCCATCAAGGTCCCGGCAAGGCAAACGCCGTCGGAGACCGCGAGCTCGGTACGCTCGATGGGTCTCCGCTCGAACGGAATGCCGAGCGAGGCACAGAGCCCTTCGACGATGTTCACCGTGATGCTCTCGAGGCAGCCTTCGTGCGGTGGTGGCGTGACCACGCGGCCGTTGCGGACCATGAGCACGCACGAGCCCGTAGCCTCCGCGATTCGTCCGGCAGGATTCAGCAGAATCATGTCCGCGAAGCCTTGCCGCCGGCCCTCGATCCGCGCGAGCCGGCCGATCTGGTAGTTCGCGGGCGACTTGATACGCGCCGACAGCGCCGTATCGGCGGGGCGTTGCCACGTGCTGAATCCGACGTCCATCGGCGCCGGGCGCTTCTTGTCCTGGTGATACGACGTGATGACGAGGTCGGTGACGGTGAACTCGCCCCACTGTCCTTCCACCGCGAAGATCGTCGGCCGGAGCCACAGGTCGCGATCTTTCACCATCAGCTTTCGGATCAGAAGAAAGCAGGCGTCACGAAACTCCTCGTATGCCATCGAAAACGGCAAGTGCTGGAGGAGCGCGGAGCGCGTGAGCCGCTCGTAGTGCTCTCGAAGCGCGAGGACGCAGAGCTCGCTACCGTCGTGGCGCCAGTACCCCTTGATCCCTTCGAAAACGCTCATCCCTCGGATCAACGCCTCGGACGTCACGTGGATGTTCGCGTCTTCCCACCGGGTCAGCCGGCCGTTCATGAAGACGAACGGTGGTTTCTGAAGCTGTGCCATGGCCCTTCGTTATCACGTCCCGATGTACCGGAGCTCGCCGTCGATGAGCCCTCGCTCATTCACTGAGGCGGCCGGCGGATCCGTCGGTTCGTCGAGAACGAGCTTGCCGTTCTTCACCTGGGCCTTCAGGGCGTGCATCCTGACGGGACTCTACCTGTTCCCGGCGTGATCGTCGAAGGTCGAGTTACCGGCGCCGTCGTCCGGAGCCGGTACGGCTGATCCCGATGGGATCGCGGAGGTAACCGGTGCGAGCCAGGCGCGGGGAGCGACCTCGGTCTCCCCTTCGACGTCGATGGCTCGGTGAAGCGTCGGGATCCTCTGCGCCTCCGTCCACAGGGTCTCGGGCGACATCGCTTGTCTCCACGGTCCTGCTGAAACGTTCCGGAAGGGCGCTCCGCTGACGCTCGAGTCTTTGCTCGAGCACGACGACCAGCGACTCGCCTGCGCCCTCGCCGGTGGTGACCGACGAAGGCGCAAGGAATCCAATCGATTGTTTTATTGGGCTTGATACATGCGCACGTAGTCGACGTTGTAGAGGCAAGAGCCTCCGCAAAAGTCCCCGTTGGTCTCCTGAGTGAGCCGGATCACTTCATCGCTACGTTGCGAAATGGCCTGCGTGAACGTCCATGATAGCTGTCCGTTGACCCAGAACTTGTACTGGGTCGGCGTCCACTCGATGCCGTAGGTGTTGAAGTTTTGTTGGTTCGACACGAGCGAGCTCGAGATAGGTTGGGCCACGAATTGAGCGGCCGCATCGTATCCGTTCCAATGCACCGCGTGTTGCACCGCGCCGGGGCAACATGCTTCCTGGATGTCCATCTCCGTTCCGTAGAGAGCCGGGTTACCCGTTCCGTTGTCGATGGCCGGACTCTGAAGCCAGAACGTCGCCCACCCACCGAGGATCTGCGACCGGACCTCGAAGTATCCGTAGCCGAAGCCCATCTTGCTTTCGAGTCCGCCCGCCGTCAGTTGCCCTCCGGTATCCGTGATGCGCACGGTGAGGTTTCCACCGCCAACATAGGTGTTTGACGGCTGATTGACGGCTGACCTCCTGGTTTGACCGGATAGCCAGAAGTTCCAGACCGTCTGATCGACGGCAGTTCCGTTGAACTCATCACTCCATGCGAGCTTCCAGTTCGACCCGGGAGGCAAAAACCCCGTGGTCTGAGGAACGGTGACGGAGACCGTTACCGTGCTCGTCGTTGCAAGCCCTTGGCTGTCCACGATCGTGGCTTGAAGCGGGTAACTGCCCGAGGCCGTGAACGTCGCGACGGTGCTCTTCGCTGCGTTCGTGCCATTGACCGAGAAGGCTACGCTGGCGGGAGGAGTTCCGGTCGCCGCCCACGTGTACGTGAGGTTTCCCTCACCGGCATCATCCGCGCCGAGCACGCTCAGGGTGCTCGTCGTTCCATTCACGGTGCTGGGGTTCGCAGCGGCTGCGGTCGCTACGGTGGGCGCCTGGTTGGGCGGACCGGTGGTACCTCCGGTCGAAAAGAGCTCGATGCCGCTCGACTTGGCGTTGTCCTTCACGCTGACGTATTGAACGACGATCTGCCCGCTGGACGACGTCGTCGCCGTGAAGTCACGAACGAGGGCGGTGTTGGCGCCACCTGCGGCGACGAACACGTCGAGGTTGGTGAGGACCTGGGTGCCGTTGACGATCACGTTGAACACGCGCGACCCGGCCGACGTGAAGTAGATCTCGGCGAAATGAAGGCGCACGGTATAGGGAGCGCTCGCCGTGAGACCAGTGAAGACGTACGAATAGTTACCGTATCGCTCGCTTTGGTAAACGGCCGCCGGCGCTGCATTGGTTACGCCGCTCGTCTTCACCGTGGTGGTCCCGACGAAGGCCGTTCCACCGTTGAAGAACGAGTCGGCGCTAAACGG
>Ga0265337_1001861_pt1 | contig 10071 bp, 7 predicted proteins | sample 42122metaG_FD_192441 | JGI IMG/M metagenome (GOLD analysis project Ga0265337, IMG submission 192441) | Rhizosphere microbial communities from Carex aquatilis grown in University of Washington, Seatle, WA, United States - 4-21-22 metaG | ecosystem: Host-associated > Plants > Roots > Rhizosphere >... | reverse complement strand
ACCACGATCAGCCGCAAGGTCGGTCCCGGCGTCAGGCCGAGCGAATAGGCCGCCTCGGTCTGCCCGCGCGACACCGCCAAGATGCCGGCGCGCACCACTTCGGCAATGAACGCCGCCGTATAGATCGAGAGCCCGAACAGCAACGCGGCGAACTCCGGCAAGACCTCGATGCCGCCGTTGATATTGAAACGCCCGGCGGCCGGAAATACAAACGCCAGCGGGAAGCCGGCGAGCGCCAGCACGGCAAGTGGCAACCCGAACACCAGCGTCAATCCCACCGAAAAAACCGGCGCCTGCTGACCGGTTCGCTCCTGCCGCTTGCGCGCCCAGACATAAAAGGCAATGGCGCCGACAACGCCGGCGGCGAGCGCGATCAGTACCCAACCGAAACCGCTCTTGAAAATCGGCTGCGGGATGAACAGTCCGCGATTGTTGATAAAAATGCCGCCCGGGATGACGAAACTTTCCCGGAACTCCGGCAACGCCTTGAGTACGGCGTTGTACCAGAACAGCAATTGCAGCAGCAGCGGGAGATTGCGGATGGTCTCGACGTAGCCGGCGGCCACCTTCGCCACCAGCCAATTTTTCGACAGCCGCGCGATGCCGATGATGAAGCCGAGAATGGTGGCGATAACGATGCCGATACCGGCCACCAGCAGGGTATTGAGCAGCCCGACCCAGAAGGCGCGGCCATAGCTCGAGGTCTGTGAATCGAATTGGATCAGCGTCTGGCTGATATCGAAGCCGGCGGTGTTATTCCAAAAGCCGAATCCGGAGGCGATGTGCGCGCGCTCGAGATTGGTAATGGCGTTGCGGGCGGCCGCGTAGACGAGAAATCCAATGACCGCGCAAAGCGCGACCTGATAGGCGATGCTGCGGACTTTGGGGTCGTTGTAGAACGCAACCCGCGCGGGGGGTGACCCCGCCGGAAGGTCAATCGACATTTACCCCTCGTCGGCCACGTGACGCCCCCAACGGCGTCTAGCGCCGAACCGCCGGAGCGCACGCGGCCTGCGGCGATGCGACATCAAAGTTCGGTCAGCGGACCGGTGGCGCGTATTGGATGCCGCCCTTGTTCCACAATTTGTTCAGACCGCGGTCGATTTTCAGCGGCGAGCCCTGCCCGACATTGCGTTCGAACGACTCGCCGTAATTGCCGACGAGCTTGACGATGCTTACCGCCCAGTCCTTGCTCAGGCCCAGTTGCTCGCCGTAATTGCCTTCGGTGCCGACGAAACGCTTGATTTCCGGATTGGTGGATTTCGTCATTTCGTCGATGTTAGCCGACGTGATGTTCAATTCTTCGGCGTTGATCATCGCGAACAGCACCCACTTGACGATGTCGAACCATTGGTCGTCGCCGTGGCGGACCGCCGGGCCGAGCGGCTCCTTGGAGATGATTTCCGGCAGTACGATGTGATCGTTGGCATTGGCGAGCCGCAGCCGTTCGGCGTATAGGCCGGAGGCGTCGGTGGTGTAGGCGTCGCAGCGGCCGGCGTCGTAGGCCTTCACCGCTTCGTTCGCGGTCGCGAACGTAACGCTCTTCAACTTCATGTTATGGGCGTGGAAGAAATCCGCCAGATTGAGCTCGGTCGTGGTGCCCTGCTGCACGCACACCGAGGCGTCGCCGAGTTCGAGCGCCGAGTTGACCTTGAGCGCCTTGCGCACCATGAAACCCTGGCCGTCGTAGTAGTTGACGCCGGTGAAGTTGAGGCCGAGAGAGGTGTCGCGCGAACTGGTCCAAGTGGTGTTGCGCAACAGCACGTCGACCTCGCCGGATTGCAGCGCGGTGAAGCGATCCTTCGCCGACAGCGGCACGAACTTGACCTTGTTGGCGTCGTTGAAAATCGCCGCGGCGACGGCGCGGCAGACGTCGACGTCGAGGCCGGTCCATTTGCCTTGCGCGTCCGGCAGGCCAAAGCCCGCCAGCGTGCCGTTGGCGCCGCAATTGAGCATGCCGCGATCGGTCACCGCCTTCAGGGTCTGGGCGGACGCGCTCTGCGCGACAACGACCAGACCAAGAACGAGCATACTGGTGAAGCGTTTCATGACGCGACCTCTTCGACACATATTCGGTTACGGGATCGCCCGGATCGGACAAACATTTTCATCATCGCCGGGCGCTGGCCCCGCCACGAAAAAATGCAAGTTCCTGGCCTGTTTCCCGAGCCCTCGACGGTTGGCATCTCAGAACGATCGGGTTCCCAGGTCAAGGGGTTGACGCTCGCTGCCGATGCGGCCGTAAATGGCGCCGGGCGCCGCGGTTCCGCGCGCCCCTAGTCACCGGACCTGCCGACCGCCATGGCGAAGACTCCCAAAAACCCGCTCAAGCCGGAAACCCGCTTGGTCACCGCCGGCCGCGATACCAAAGGCCAGCACGGCTTCGTCAATCCGGCGGTTTATCACGCCTCGACCGTGCTCTATCCCACCGCCGAGGATCAGGTGGCGCACCGCTCGCGCTATCAATACGGCCGCCGCGGCACCCCCACATCGGAAGCGCTCGAACAGGCGCTCGCCGCGCTCGAAGGCGAGGGTTGCGCCGGTGTCGCCTTGCTGCCGTCGGGATTGGCGGCGATATCGACCGCGTTGTTTTCGGTCGCAGGCAGCGGCGACCACATCCTGGTCACCGACAGCGTGTACCGGCCGACCCGCAACTTCTGCGACGGCGTGTTCAAGCGCATGGGCGTAGAGACGACGTATTACGATCCGCTGATCGGTGCCGATATAGCCAAACTGTTCAAACCGAACACGAAGGCGGTGTTTGTCGAAGCGCCCGGCTCGCAAAGCTTCGAGATGCAGGACATCCCGGCCATCGCCAAAATCGCGCACGACAAGGGCGTACTGGTGCTGATGGACAATACTTGGGCGACGCCGCTTTATTTCCGCGCTTTCGAAAAGGGCGTCGATCTGTCGATCCAGGCCGGCACCAAATATATCGGCGGTCATTCCGACATCATGTTCGGCTGCGTATCGGCGAACGCCAAAACGCTGCCCGCGCTCAAGACCGTCGTGCAAACCATGGGCCTGTGCGTCGGCCCCGACGACATGTATCTCGCATTGCGCGGCTTGCGCACGCTCGGTGTGCGGCTGGCGCGGCACAACGAGTCCGGCTTGCGCGTCGCGCGCTGGCTCGAGCAGCGGCCGGAAGTCTTGCGCGTGCTGCATCCGGCGCTCGAGAGCGATCCCGGCTACAAGATCTGGCAGCGCGATTTTTCCGGCGCCTGTGGGCTGTTCAGCATCGTGCTCAAGCCGACGCCTGAGAAATCCGTGCACGCTTTCATGAACGAGCTGGCGCTGTTCGGCATGGGCTTCTCGTGGGGCGGCTTCGAGAGCCTGGTAATCGTGTTCGATTGCAGCGAGTATCGCACAGCGACCAAATGGGCGCCGGGCGGGCCGACGCTGCGTTTCCACATCGGCCTGGAAGATCCCGACGATCTGCTTGCCGATCTCGAGCGCGGTTTCGCGGCGATGGCCGCCTCAAAATAACTTTTTACTTTGCGCATGATCTTATCCGAAAACCGGTTCCCACTTTTCGGGATCATGCGCTATGCCGGTGCGCCCTGCCCGCCGCTGCGGATGACGAACTGAAGATTGCGCAGATAGACGAACACGCCGAACGCTTGCCCGATGATGAACACCGGGTCCTTGCGGTAGAGCGCGTAGCCGAGCAGCATCAAGCCGCCGCCGATCGAGAACACCCAGAACGCGGTCGGCACCACGCTGCGCCCGGCCCGCTCCGAGGCGATCCATTGCACCACGAAGCGCATGGCAAATAATATTTGTGCGACATAGCCGATCAGGATTCCCCAATCGGCGTTGCCTAAGAAAACTTCGTGCAGGTAGCCGCCGACGGCGCTCGCGATGTCGATCAGCATTTAGTCCTCCATAATTTCCGGAACACGCTTCTTGCGGCGGATCAGCCACCACACGCCGGCAAGATCGAGGATACCGACCCATAGTCGGTCGAATAGTCCATAGTTGGAAACGCCGGCGCCGCGCGGCCGATCGACCACGTCGACATAACCGATGACGTAGCCCTCGCGCTTTACCAGCGCCGGCAGAAAGCGATGCAAGCCGTCGAAATAGGGCAGCCCCAAGAACACCTCGCGCGGAAACGCCTTGAGCCCGCAGCCGGTGTCGCGGGTGCCGTCGCGCAGCACGGCGCCGCGCACCGCATTGGCAATGCGCGATTGCAATTTCTTGAAGCCGCTCGCCTTGCGCCCCACCCGCTGGCCGGCAATCAGCCCAACGCGCGGTGCGCCCGCTTCGAGCGTGCGCAGCATGTCCGGAATGAAGGCGGGATCGTTCTGCCCGTCGCCGTCGAGCGTGACGATCAACGGCGCGCGCGCCGCGCTCACGCCCGAACGCACCGCCGCCGACTGGCCGCAGGATTGCTTGTGCCGCACCCGGCGCAGCCAGGGATATTGCGCCATCAGCCGCTTGAGCTCGGCCTCGCTGCCATCGCGCGATCCGTCATTGACGTAGATGACCTCGAACCGCCATTGCCCGTCGAGCGCCTTGGCGATTTCCGCCACCAAGGCCGCGATATTGCCGGCCTCGTTGCGCACCGGCACCACGACGGCAACCGCTGGATCGTTGGCGTTCATTCCAGCTTCTTATTGACCCAACAGCGCGCGCGCAACCGCTTTGACCCGCCGTAGCGACGGACCGGCTTTTTGCTGCACAATGCCGTCCGGCGCGACGGAAAATCCCAAGCCTCGTAGCGCGAACCAACGGCGCACCAAGAGCGCGCCCACCACGCCGACCAGGGCGCCGGCCAACACGTCGCTCGGATAATGCGCGGTCACCGCCACGCGGCTCGCCGCGATCAGCAAGGCATAGATCCACAATAAAATGCGCCCACGCGGCCACAGCGTGCCGAAGGCCACCAGCACGGAGAACGCGGTGGCGGCGTGGCCGGACGGCAGGCCGGCATAGGCGGCAGGCCAACTGAACGGGCTAAATAGCAAAGGGTTGAGGCTGCCGCCGACCCCTGGCCGCGCGCGCCCGAAAATGTGTTTGACCACGTTCACGAACAGGCCAGGCACGCCGATCGCGACGAATAGGAAACCGACGCGCACCATCACTGCCGCCAGCACGAGTTGCGGCACCCGCGGCAGGCTCGGCAACGCGGCGAGTGCGAGGAATAGAATACCGAGCGGCCACAGGAACCAACCCGACTTGCCGAAATCGGTGATCTGGTCGAAAAACCAGACGATCCAGCGCGGCAGATGGCCGACCCCGCGGATCGCGGCGGCGTCGATCAAAAACAACACGAGCAGAAAAATCACCACCGCCAGCCCGGCCGCGATGGCGAGCCGCTGCGGCGCCAGCGGCCACGGATTTCGCCCATGCATGCGCGGCCGGCGCGTCAGCTTCGCGAAACCCGCGGCCACATTGGCGACGCAACGGCGCAGCGCCGTCTGCGCCGCGCCCGCGTCGTTATCTATCCCGTTGGCCGCGGTCATGGCTTTTCCGTCGAACGGAACACGGTGAGCACCAACGGCCGCCCGATACTGATGTTGTAGCCTTCGACGTGCTGGCTGAGTGCATAATGCAACCCGATCGCGTTCGCCCGCTCCACGAAGTTGCGCGCGCCGCGCGCGTCGATCAGCGCGAAACGGCATGGGCCCTGCCCAAGAAATATGGCGGCGCCGGTAGCATCGGTGAAGCGGGTGTCGGTGCCGAGCAGGAACACCAGGCTTGGCTCCTGATAATAGCCGGTCGTGGCCACTTTTGGCTCGGCGCAATCGCTGGCGCGCAACTCATCGGCGATCAGCGCGCTCGGGAACAAGGCCGGCAGCGAGGGAAACGTCACCGCATAGACGGTGATGGCGATCAACACCGACGCCACCATGCCGCGCAGCAATGAACGTTCGGGGCCGTCCACCTCGTATAGCCACCAGGCGAACAGACCAAAGATCGCCGCGGCGGCCGCGAATGGCCAGGCCACGAAGCCGAGATCGCGGCCGACAATGATGAAGATGACGACGACCCCGATCGCGATCGCCGCGGGAAAGACGAACCAGCCGGCCGTGCCGCGCACCAGCCAGCGCTTGGTGACGAGACCGCCGCCTTCGAGAATGCCGGCGATCATGATCGCGATCGCGGGATAGAGCGGCAGCACGTAATGCGGCAGCTTGGTGATCACCGCTTCGAACACCGCCCAGGACGGGAGCAGCCATGCGAGCAGAAAGCGCGCGCCCGGCTCGTGCCGCGCCTGCCATACCCGCGGCGCGGCCAGTCCCGCCAGCACCGAGCCCGGCCAGAACGTCACCCAGAACAGCAGGAAGTAGTATCCCGGCGGCGCGCCATGCGATTCCTGTCCGCCGATCACCTTGGCCAGCATGTCCTCGCCGACCGACTGCGCGAGGAAACCGCCGCCGGACTTGGCGATGATCGCGGCGAACCAGGGCAGCACCAGCACGATAAGCCACGCGAAGCCGGCGAGCGGACGCAGCGACCAGATCCAGCGGCCGGAACGGTCGGCGATCGACAGCGCGAGCGCGGCGAGCCCGACGAACATCAGAATCAACGGCCCCTTGATGAGCACGCCGGCCGCCAGCGCGGTCCATAGGATGGCCGGCAGCCGCCAGCCGACGGCAAGCTCCGGCGTGCGTCGGCTCATCAGATATATCCGCGCCAGCGCGCCCATCGCCGCCACGCTCGTCAACAGCAGCACGGCGTCAGTCTTGGCGAGCCGCGCCTCGACCCCGAGCAGGACCGAACTCGCCATCATCAGCGCCGCCAGCAGCGCGGTGCGGCGCGCGACAAAGGCGAGCGCGGTCCAGTAGGTCAGCAGCACGGCGCCGATGGCGCCGATGAGCGACGGCAGCCGGTACAGCCAGATGGTGGTGCGCGCCTGCGGGATGCCGGCCGCCTCGCCCGCTTTCACCGCCGCCGCCTGCAGCCAATAGATGCCGACCGGTTTCTTGTAGCGGACCTCGTCCTGGAAGCGGATGTCGACGTATTGACCGCTTTCCAGCATCTGTTTGGTGGCCTGCGCGAAGCGCGCCTCGTCGCGGTCGACTGGCGGAATCTGGAAAAAGCCCGGCAGGAACGCGATCAGCGAAAAGACGATCAGCAATCCGCAGGCGCGCCGGTGCGAGGCGCCGGCATAGTCCAGCGCCGTGGCCAGGCCGAGTGTCGGGCGCAGCGACTGCCGCGCTTTATTGCTGGCCGTGCTCATCGGTTGCCCGCTTCCGAAAGGTCCTGATTCCACAACATTTCCCGGACCATAGAGCGAAGCCGCAGGGCTGTCATTTCCTAGCTAGGGCCGCGCTTGGCTACTTCAACCGGACACTGACGCTGTCGGTGGCGCCGCGGGCATCCATGACGGTGAGCCGCACGAAGCCCGGGCCATCGGGCGCGAAGAACAAAGTGCGCCGGCCGCCTTGCGCGCTCAGCGGCACGCCATTGACCATGACTGTGAGTGGCGCGGCGCCGCCGGCAATCTTGAGCGCGACCGGCTCCGGGGCCGCGCCCTTGGCCAGTTCGATGCGCGCGCCGTCGGGCGGGAACATGATGCGCGGCGGCTCCGATGCGGCGAGGCCGCCATCGGCGCTGAAATGTTGCAGCGGCGGCGGCAATTTGTTGGTGGCGGCAAAGACCGCGCCCTTGGGCGCATGCGCCAACGGCGCCGGCGCGTTGCCACTGCGCGCGAAGGCGTCGAACAGGATCGGCGCCGCGGCGGCGCGCCCGACCAGCCCGGGCACCGGCGCCCCATCCGGCCGCCCGACCCATACTCCCACCGTCATGCGGCCGTCGAAGCCGATCGCCCAGGCGTCGCGATAGCCGTAGGACGTGCCGGTCTTGAACGCGATGCGTCCGGGTGGCGCATTATCGGGCGGCGGCGCGCCGATCAGGATATTGCCGACATACCAGGCGGCGACCGGATCGAGCAGCCGGCGCGGATTCTGCGCAACCTCGCCTTCCCGCTCGATCAACGGCACTGCCGAACCAAGCCGCGCCAACCCGGTATAGAGCATCACCAAATCGGACAGCTTGATGCCGACACCGCCGAGGCCCATGGCGAGGCCGGGGGCCTCGCCCTTGGGCAGCACCAGCGCGGCGCCGGTCTGCGTCAGCCGCGCACTCAGGCGATTGACGCCTACCCGGCCTAGCACCGCGATGGCGGGAACGTTGAGCGACATTTGCAGCGCGCGGCGCACCGTCACGGTGCCCTGGAAGGTCAGGTCGAAATTTTCCGGCGTGTAGCTGCCGTAGCGCGCCGGCTTGTCATCGATCAGCGTTTCCGGATGCAGCAAGCCGTCCTCGAAGCCGAGACCGTAAATGAACGGCTTCAAGGTCGAGCCAGGCGAGCGTAGCGCCTGCGTCATATCCACCTGGCCGACGCGGCGCTCGTCGAAATAATCGGCGGAGGCGACGCGCGCGCGCACCTCGCCGCTTTCATTATCCACCGCCAGAATGGCGACCGAAATCTGCGGCCCGAGCGCCTGCGCCCGCTCGCGCGCCAGCTCCTGCAAGGTCTTCTGCAAGCCGGCATCGATGGTGAGCCGGTGCATGCGGCGATCGGGCTCGGCCGCGACCACTTGGTCGGCGGCATGCGGCGCCAGCACCGGCAACGGCTTGCGCTCGCGCGGCACGGTCGCCGATTTCGCGCGTACGATCTCGTCGCGCGGCACCACGCCGGCCGCCGCCGCGCGGTCGAGCACGCGGTCGCGCGCCGCTTGCGCGGCATCCGGAAAGCGATCCGGGCGGCGCAATTCCGGCGACTGCGGCAGCGCGACCAAGAGCGCGGCTTCCGCCAGCGACAGCTTGCGCGGCTCCTTGCCGAAATAGGCGAGCGCGGCGGCGCGGATGCCTTCCAGGTTGCCGCCATAAGGCGCCAGCGTCAGGTAAAGCGAAAGAATCTCGTTCTTGCTGAGCGCCTGTTCAAGTTCGAGCGCGCGCGTGATCTGGCGCAGCTTGGCGCCGAGGCTGCGATGCTCGCGCGGCTCCAGCAACCGCGCCACCTGCATGGTGATGGTCGAACCGCCGGAGACGATGTGGCCGCTGCTGGTGAATTGGAATGCGGCACGGCCGAGCGCCAGCAGATCGACGCCATGATGCTCGGAAAAGCGTTTGTCCTCATAGGCAAACAGCAGCTTCAGAAAGCGCGGATCGACGTCCTTCTCGGTCGCCGGCAGCCGCCAGCGCCCTTCCGTGGTGGCATAGGCGCGCAGCAGTTTCCCCTCGCGGTCGAGCACCACGTGCGATGTTTCGAGATCCTTGCCGAGCGGCGGCGGCCCCAGCAAATACACCCACGCAGTCCCGGCCAGCGCGGTCAACAAAACCGCGCCGGCAAGGCTCGCCAAGGTGAGACGCCAAGGTTTCATTTTGCCGCCGTAATATCGATCGTGCCCGTCGCGGTGCGCCCGAAGCGGTCGGGCCGGTACATGTCCTCGACCACCGCCTGCGGCAGCACGTAAGTACCCGGCGACACCGCGCGCACCACATAGGCCACCGTGAACACCGGCCGGGAATCCTGCGCACGGTCGAACGCAGCGGTGAAGCGGTCGTCGCGGAATTCGCTGTTCACCGGCTCAGCGGCATCGGCGATCCAGGCGAGCGTTCCGGTTTCGCCCGACGACACCAGCTTCGGATTGTCGATCTCGAAGCCGGCCGGCAGATAGTCGGCGACGATCACGCGGCCGAACTGCGGTTGCGGCTCGGTCATTTTCAGTACCACCACGAAGCGCTGGTTCTGCTTGGCGTTCGTTGGATTGGCCGGCTCGCCGTCGAGCGTGAAATAGTTGCGCTCGATCTTGAAGCCGCGCTCGGCGGCCGGTTCCGGCGTCAGCGGCGAGCCGCTCACCGACACCACCGCCTGCACCGTGCCGGCGCCGCGGTTGCTCACCGCGAGCGGCGCGTCGAGTTCGCCGGCGCGCAGGCTGCGATAGAACGTGCCCTGCCGGGTCTCGCCGTTGACGGAAAGCGAGATGGCGTTGAGCTGCTTGGCGAGCGCACGGGCGGCGAGCACCAGCCAGGCGTCTTCCTGCGTCGAGGTATGGCTAGAGAGTGCGCGCGCAGCGTCGACGCGCAACACGGCGTCGTCGATGGTCTTCTGGG
>Ga0265337_1001860_pt1 | contig 10075 bp, 9 predicted proteins | sample 42122metaG_FD_192441 | JGI IMG/M metagenome (GOLD analysis project Ga0265337, IMG submission 192441) | Rhizosphere microbial communities from Carex aquatilis grown in University of Washington, Seatle, WA, United States - 4-21-22 metaG | ecosystem: Host-associated > Plants > Roots > Rhizosphere >... | reverse complement strand
CCATCTTGAGCGCCTTGTTTAAAATGTCATGCGGCACGGTCACGATCTCGCAGCCGCAGTCGTTCGCCTGGAAAATATTCAGCACTTCGCGGACGCTGGCCCAGAGCAATTCCGCCTGCGGCCGATCTTTCAGGATGGTTTTGCACTCGCGCATGAGCGGAATCGGGTCCGTCCCCGTGTCGGCGATGCGCCCGGCAAAAACGGAAATGAACGCCGGCGCCTTGGCATGCAACGCCTGCGCGACGCCGCTGACCTGGTTCGTCGTGAGCATTGCGGTGATGTTGAGTTTCACGCCTTCGTTGGCCAGTTCACGGATCAACGGCAGCGACGATTCGTCACGCGTGTTGGTGATGGGAATTTTGACGTAAACGTTTTTAGCCCAACTGTTGATTTTCATCGCCTGGCGCTTCATTTCCGGGAACTCGTCGGAAAACACCTCGAACGAAACCGGCTTGACCGTGATGCTTTGCAAAATGTCGCGCGCGAACGCCTCGAATTGCGAGACGCCCGCCTTGCGCATGAGCGTGGGATTGGTGGTCAGGCCCTTGATGACCGGATTGGCGTTCAGATCCAACATGCCTTTTTTGTCGGCACCATCGGCGAAAATTCTTATTTTCAGATCTTTGAGTGTGCGCATGATTAAATTTTTTTGGACTCGCGCAGGATTATGTCAGCAGCCCCGGCCAGATTGCGAGCCGAAAAATCAGGTTTTTGCCTCAATTCCTCGGCGTAACCGCAATCAATGAAAATCGTCCGGCATCCGGCGGCATGGCCGCAATCCACGTCGCGCCAGCGGTCGCCGACCATCCAGCTTTGATTGAGATCAATGCCAAGCTCGCGCGCCGCGCGCAACAACATGCCTGGTTTCGGCTTGCGACAATCGCATTCGGGATCTTCCTTGCCGGAATGATAGCAAACCTCAACGCGGTCGAGCGGCAGTTGCCGGCGCATTGCAGAATGAATGGTTTCGACGATTTCCCTTTGGAGCGTGCCACGGCCAACGTCGGGCTGGTTCGTCGCAACGACGAGCAAAAAACCGGCTTGCTTGAATTTGGCGCAGGCTTCGGGAACGCCGGGAAGAATTTCAAATTCGCTCAGGTTTCTCGGCGGATAGGGCTTGCTGTCGCGCTCCAAAGCCCGATTGATGACCCCGTCGCGGTCGAAAAAAACGGCGCGACGCATTTCTGCTTTCCGCTTTCCGCCTTCCGCTTTTACTTCGTGGATTCCCATTTGGTTTGCCCAACCTTGAGCTTCGGATGTGAAACGAGCAGATGCCAGATGACGGCTTGAAACGCCTCACTGTGCGGTGTGACGTGCGCCGCGTTCACCGTCGGCACAATGACACAGGCGGTCGCTTCTTTCGCGGTAAATCCGCCGTCCCGGCCAACGATTCCAATGACTGCTGCGCCGGCTTTTTTGGCGAGTTGAATCGCGCTGACCAGATTCGGGCTGACATTTTTCTCCAGATTGCCGCCACCGACGGAAAAAATCAGCAGGCCGTCTTTTGAATTGATGCGGCTGCCTTTGAGCCATTCGGCAAAAATGGTCGCCCAGCCGTCATCGTTGGTGCGCGCGGTCAGTTCGGAAACGTTGTCGGTGGGCGCGTAGGCCTCGAAACCGCAGATTTTACGGAAATCGTTGACGGCATGGCTGGCGTTGGCCGCGCTGCCGCCAACGCCAAGAATGAAAAGACGGCCGCCTCGCTCACGGACACGCGCCAGTTCGTCGGCGCATTTCTCAATCGCGTCTGCATTCAGTTGCGCAACCACTTGCTGGACTTCGGCGAGAAATTCTTTGGCAAAGCTCATAGCGGTTTTGATTGTAACAGCGTTTCCAGTTCCGCCAAGCCCGCAGGCGAGCCAATTTCGTAGAAGCGTTCGCGCACTTCGTAGCCGGCCAATTGTTTTGCCTGGACGAGCTTGCCCATGACTTCCGCCAAATCGAACGGCTGGTCGTCAGGATACGAATCGAATGCCGCCCGTTTGAACAAACTCAAGCCATAATCAATGTGCCGCATTTCCGGCAATTTCGCCTTCTTGTCATAGACTTTGATTTCGCCGTCGGCGAAAACGACGTTGCTGGTGTCGTATTTGCCCTCATTGCGGTAAACCGTCATGCAGCCGAGTTTTCCGCTGCGCCGGAAAAATTCCGCGATGGGCGCGTATTCCACCGGCAAATACGAATCGCCGTAGAGCACGAAAAATTCCCTGCCGAGCAATGACAGCGCGCGTTTGATGGCGCCACCGGTGCCGAGAAGTTTTTCGCCGTCGAAGGAATAATCGAGCTTTACCCCGGATTTCTCGCCATCGCTGAAATCACGCTGGATCATTTCACCGAGATAACCGACGCATAAGACCGCACGGCGAATTCCGCGCGAACGAAGCAATTCCAGTTGATGTGCGAGGAACGGTTTGCCCGCGACCGGAATCAACGACTTTGGAATTTTTTCCGTGATGGGCCGGAGCCGCGTGGCGAGTCCGCCCGCGAGAATGGCGACCGGAATTTCCAGCGGTGCGCTCACGAGATGACAAGCTTCGTGCCCTCGAAGTCGAAACGGAAACGGACTTCCGCAAGCCCGGCCCTGGCCATCGCCTGACGCAACTTCGTTTTGTCCTCGGCGTAAAACATGAGAAAGCCACCGCCGCCCGCGCCAATCAATTTCCCGCCGCCCGCGCCGTTGGCCATGGCGAAATCATACCATTCGTTGATTTTGAGATTGCTCATGCCACCGCTGCGCTGCTTTTTGCGCTGCCAATGCACGTCCATGAGCCGCGCGAACTCGGAGAGTTTTCCGCCTTCCAGCGCGCGCTGGCTCTGCAAACCGAGGTCTTTCACGAAATGCAAATTCTCAATCATCGCCTTGTCGTCCGATTTCGATTTTTGGTCCTGCTCCTTCAAAATTGCCGACGCGCTGCGCGAGTAGCCGGTGAAAAACAGAAGCAGATTGTCCTCGAGTTCATCGCGTGTTTCCTTGGATAGCTTCAACGGCCACGCCTCGACCTTGCCGTCCTCCAGAAATTTGAAACAGGTGACGCCGCCATAGGCCGCGATGTATTGATCCTGCTTGCCGATGGGCTCCTTCAGCCGGTCGAGTTCGACTTCGCACGCCTGCGCCGCGAGTTCGGCGGGGTGGACAAGATTTCTCTTATGTGCGTGCAGCGCCTTGAGCAGTGCGGTCGTGAAACTGCCGGACGAACCGAGGCCGGTCCCGGCAGGGATGTCCGCCATCGAAGTCAGTTCAAGCGCATGGCCGTCCATGCCGACGAGCGCGAATGCTTCGCGGAGGATGGGATGCTTCAATTGCGATGCATCCGGCACACGCTCCAGTTCCGAATACTTTACGATCAGGTCCGGCACGAACGTGTCGTGCAGCGTGATATAGACATATTTGTCAATCGCCGCCGCGATGAGAAAGCCGCCGAACTTTTCGTAATACGACGGCAAATCCGTCCCGCCGCCGCCGAGCGTGACGCGAAGTGGTGAACGCGCGATGATCATAATTTTGGCATTCCGCCTTTCTGATAAATGGTTTCCACAATTTGGAGAGCGGCATGGGCTTCGGCAAGCCCCGCGTCGGGTTTACGCTTCAATTCAATGTCCTTTTCAAATTCAGCCAACTCAAGACGCCATGATTCATCCGCACCGGGAAATTCATAAACCTTCGTGTCGGGAATGCCCATTTCCGGCTTCATCTGGTAATGAAAAAGTTTCTCGACGCCGTAGCTGCCCCCGAGACCTTCGATGTGCAGCTTCGTGTTACGACCGTAAATCTCGAACGAAAAGAGGTTTTTCCACTCGGTGCAACTGACGTGCAACCAAGCAGTCTGGCCCTTGGCGGTTTGCAAATCCAGAAACGCATTGTCGTCCACCCGCATGTCCCAGAAATACGTCGCCGCGTGGCCGTCAACATTTCTGAAATCGCCGAGGAACCAGCCGGCGAGATCAATCAAGTGGATCCCCTGGTCAATCAATTCGCCGCCGCCGGAAAGCTTCGGGTCGGCGCGCCATTCCTTGTCGTAACCGACGCGTCCGCCATGGCCGTAACGCGCGCGGACGAACATCAATTCGCCCATCACGCCGGAATCAAAAATTTCCCGCGCCTTGAGGAAGGACGGATGGAAACGGTGGTTGAAGCCAACGCGCACGCAGACGCCGTGCTTCTTTGCAAGCGCGATCAATTCCTCAATCTGCTTTACCGAAATGCACGCCGGCTTTTCGACAAGAACGTGTTTGTCGGCACGGATTGCAGCGGCGGAAACCTCGGCGAGCGCGGCGTTGACTGTGGCGATAATCACCGCGTCCACTTGCGGGTCGGTGACGGCTTGTTTGAAATCGGCGACGGCGCGGCCGGTTTTGGCGAGTTTCACCAGTTCTTCGGCGCGCGACAAATTGGTGTCACAGGCCACGGCGAGTTTTGAGCCGGCGGGCAAACCCGCCAGCCGTTTTTTTCCAATCAATCCACAACCGATGATGGCGTAATTCATTTATCGCCCCACTTTTTGCCGCGGTCCTTCGGCACGATGCGGCGCAGCGTGTAAATGTCGCCGTTCAAATCATTTTTGAACTCGTGAAGTTTCTCCCACGGGTCCCATTGCGCGCTGATGAGCTTGCCGGTGATACCATCGCTCTGCGAACTGGCGAGGTAAACCGCGAGGCTCGCGCCAAGTTCGAGCGGCACCGCGCCGTCTTCCGCCCATTTTTTATTTTTCTCAAAAAACGCCTTGCCCACTTTTCCCGCTCCGGCGGCAAGGACTTGATCCACGAACCGGGTCTTGAGCGCGCCGGGCGCAATCGCGTTCACGTTCACGTGAAATTCCTTCAATTCCTCGGCCAGTGTTTCCATGAGCCGGACGGCGGCGGCCTTGGACGCGGCATAGGCGCTGATGTTCGGCAACGGATTCGTCGCGCCGCCGCCGCTCAACACGATTATTTTGCCACGCCCGGCCCTTTTGAAATGCGGCATGACCGCGCGGCAGGGCAGCAACACACCGTAAAGGTTGATTTCCATTGCCTGCCGCCATTCGTCGAGCGAAACCGTTTCTGTCGGCCCCATCGGCCCGTAAATGCCGGCGTTCAACACGAGCGCCTCTAGCGAACCGAGTTCGCGTAGCGCAAAGGTGACAAGCCCGCTTACCTGCTTTTCATCGGAAACATCGCAGGTTCTGGCGGAAATCTTTTGCGCGGGGAATTTTTGCGCCAGCTCGCCGCGCGTGGCGCGCAATTCCTTCTCTCCGCGCGCACAAATGACCACGTTCGCGCCCTCGCGCAGAAAAAATTCCGCGATGACCTTGCCGAGGCCCTGGCTGCCGCCGGTGATGAGAGCGTTGACGTTTTTCAGTTTCATTTTAAGCGCGTCCGACGGAAAGATGCTCGACCCCGGCAATGCTTTTCAATTCCTTTTCCAGAAAACGGTTGGCATCCACGAAAACACGCCCGCGCATTTGCGGAACAATCTTCGCCCAGTCCACTTGACGAAATTGCGGCCATTCGGTGCAAACGACGGCAGCGTCCGAGCCGTTCAATGCGGCGGCAACATCAGCCGCAAGAAAAACCGCGCCCAATTCCTTCGGCAGATTTTTTACCGCCGGATCGCAAGCGCTGGCTTTTGCGCCGGCTTTCAAAAGTTGCTGGCACAACTCAACCGCTGCGCTGCGCCGGAGTGTGTCGGTGTTCGTTGTATAAGTCAGGCCGAGCACGGCAATTTTCTTTCCGCGCAATTTGCCGAGACGCGATTGCAGCCGCCGGAAGGCCCAGCCGCGATGCAGATCGTTGCTCTGCTTGATGGCCGGGATGACGGAAATTCTTTCACCCTTCGCATCGGCAATTTTCGTGAGCGTGACAACGTCGCGCGCGAGCGTGCCGCCGGCGAACGGCCCGCCGGGGCCGAGATAAGCCTTCGGCCCGATGCGCGCCTCGCTTTTCAGCCCGGCGGCAACTTCCTTCGCATCCGCGCCGGTGTGTTCGCACAGGCGCGCAATCTCGTTGATGAAGGTGATGGACAGAGCGAGGAAGGAATTCAGCGCGTGCTTGACCATTTCCGCCGACTCGGTGCGCATGAACAAAATCTGTGGTGTGAACGGCGCGAACAATTTTTCGAGCAATGCCTTCTCTGCATCGCTGCGGATGCCGATGATGACGCGCTCGGCCTTTTCAAACGAGTCAAGCGCCTTGCCGAGCCGGAGATTTTCCGGCGAGCAGGCGAAATGGAATTGCGGAAATTCCTTTTCCAGCTTCGCGCAGGTGCCAACGGGCAGTTGCGAGGAAACCAAAACCAGCGCGCCTTTCGGCAAATGCGGCAACGCTTTGCGCAAATTTGCCAGAACAAATTCCGCGTCAGATTCGTCATTCTCGTCCACCGGCGTGTCGTAGCAAAGCCAGAGCACGTCGGCAGCAGCGCACGCGATTTTCGGGTCGGTCGTGAATGAAAGTTTCTTGGCGGCGAGTCCGGCGGCGATGAGTTCGTTCAGCCCCGGCTCGAAGAGCGGCGCCTGTCCCTGGCTCAACTTCGCGACATTCGCCGCGTCAAAATCCAGTCCTACGACTTGGAAATGTTTCGCGCAACACGCCGCCGTGACGCAGCCGAGATGCCAGAGGCCTTGAACAACAATTTTCATCGGCGTTCGAGCACCCACTGGTTTTGCTGGAGCCATTGCAGGGTGCGCATGATGCTTTGCTCGATGGTCAGCGTGGTCTTCCAGCCGGTGGCGCGGACTTTTTTCGTGTCGAGAAAGATGAACGGGTTGTCGCCGACCCAGCCTTTGTTGCCGCCGGTGTATTCCAGCTTCGGTTTCACACCCAGCGTGGCGGAAATGAACCGGATGGAATCGTTGACCCGCACAAATTCCTCCGTGCCGAGGTTGTAAGTTTCGACGTGATGCTTCGCCTTGTGCGCCGTGCCGCGCGTGATGACGTGCAGCATCGCCTCAAGGCAATCGCCGATGTAGAGATACGATTTCTGTTGCTTGCCATCGCCCAGCACCTTCAGGCGGTCGGGATGCTCGCGCAGTTGCCTGTAAAAATCCAGCACGTGTCCATGCGTGTAGCGCTCGCCGAGAATGGAGACGAACCGGAAGATGTAGCCCTCGAACCCGTAGCCCTCGCAATAGGCATGGATGAACCCCTCGCACGCCAGCTTGGACGCCGCGTAAAGCGACGTCTGGATGGGGAACGGCGCGTTCTCCGGTGTGGGGATGATTTCCGCCTCGCCATAAACGCTGCCGGTGGAGCTGAACGCGATACCCTTGATGCCGTTGGCGCGCATCGCCTCCAGCACGTTGAACGTGGCGACCGCATTCTGCTGAAAATCCTTGCCCGGATGCTCCAGCCCGAACCGCACGTCCGCGTTGGCGGCAAGGTGAAAAACAAAATCGCATCCGGCCATCGCCACTGTCAGCGCGGGCAAATCCAGGCAATCGCCCCGGATCAATTTGAACTTGGGCTGCTTTCGCGCGTTTTCGAGAAATTCATTCTGGCCGGTGGAAAAATTGTCATAGCCGGCGACCGATTTGCCGTCCCGCAACAACCGGTCCACGAGATTGCTCCCGATGAAGCCCGCCGCGCCCGTGACAAAGACTTTATCCATGATTGGGCGCGAAGATTAACGCGAAGGGGCGCTCTTCGCCAGCGTTTTTGGATACAGACGGCGAAGTTTGTTTGTCAGCCCGCCCTCATCCTAACCTTCTCCCCCGGGGAGAAGGAACAGCCATTGCGCGTTTCTGGTTTTGCGGATGGCTGTCCGGCCAATCCAGCCACACGAATTATTAAGGGGACGGCGAAGGATTCTCCCTCTCCGCCAACGGAGTTGGGGGAGAGGGCCGGGGTGAGGTGGTGCGTCCAACGAATTTCCATCTGCCAGCCCACCGATTTTTCCAGTTGATACCCCGCTGGGGCAGGAATAAGGTTGAAGCCATGAAAGCCAGAAGGAAGATAATCCAAATCTTGCTGCTATGTGCCGCGATGCTGCCAGCGTTCATTAGTGGTGCGCAGCCTGTGACCAAGGTTGCCGCAGGATACTTTCATAGCCTGTTTCTCAAGAGTAACGGGAGTTTGTGGGGTATGGGTATTGAGTATTATGGCGAATTGGGCAACGGGGATGCTGTCTCTGGCCGGTATATCGCCGTTCGTCTGCCAGAGCAGGTAGCAACCTGCGATGTAACGATGATTGCAGTCGGAAATTACTTTAGTTTGTTTATAAAGAACGACGGCAGCCTTTGGGCAATGGGCGAGAACACATATGGCCAGTTGGGGGATGGTTCTAGTAATAATGCTAAGCGGCCAGAAAAGATTGTGGCGAGCGATGTCACGGCGATTGTCGCCGGAGATTCTCACTGCCTCTTTCTAAAAAGCGACGGTAGCCTTTGGGCAATAGGAGGGAACGGATATGGCCAGTTGGGCGATGGCACCTACGACAACGCGAGCCGACCCGAGCTAATTGTGGCGAGCAATGTCACAGCAGTTGCCGCAGGATACAATCATAGCCTCTTTCTCAAAAGTGATGGCAGTCTATGGGCAATGGGCGACAATATGTGGGGCCAATTGGGCGACGGCACTCGACAAAACAAATCCAACCGGCCGGAAATGATTGTTTCCAACAGCGTCGTGGCCATTGCCGCAGGACAATTGCACAGTCTGTTTATCAAAAGCGATGGCAGCCTTTGGGGAATGGGTGCATGCTCTTGGGGTCAGTTGGGCGGCACCAATCCATACAATACTGGCGACCCTCGTCCCAAGCTGATTGTGGCCAGCAACGTCACGGCGATTGCCGCAGGACAGTCCCACAGCCTATTTCTCAAAACCGACGGCAGTCTGTGGGCTATGGGGTTCAACGCCTATGGCCAGTTGGGCGACGGCACTCACAATGTTCTCAACCGCCAGCCGGAGCAGATTGTGGCCAGCAACGTCGTGGCAATCAGTGCTGGGTATCAATACAGCATGTTTGTCAAGAGTGACGGCAGCCTTTGGGCAATGGGTTTTAACAGCGACGGTCGGTTGGGCGACGGCACAGAAAACGCCACCAATCGGCCTGTGGAAATTGTGGCTGGCGATAGCACTAACTGTAACATCAACCCGCTCGCACTGGTTGTGGCCGAGTCGCCAAGTTACAATCTAATTTCCGGTAAAATTTTGGACGGCGGTAAAATATGTTTGTCCTTTGTCGGCATCATAGGAACGAAATACGCGCTCGACCGCTCATTCAGTCTTTCACCTGCCAATTGGGTGCCGCAGGAAACGAATTCCGCTGATTCTTTCGGGGCGCTGATTTTAACAAACACGATAGATGTTACCACGAACAATTTCTGGCGTATTCGTTCCGTGCCCTTGCCGTGACTTGAAAGAGATTAGCCCTTGACCACCGGTTGCGCCTTGGTCGCTGCGCCGTTGTCCTTCGCGCGCTGTTCGAACCAGCTTTGGTTGATGGGCTGGTAGAAGGTGCATTCGAGACAGGTGTGCGGGCGTTTGCCCTCGTAAAAGCCCTTGATGATGCCCCACGCCTCGTCGCCCTTGGAAATCTCCGCCAGCGTCTTGTCCTTGATGTTGCCCACCACGAGGTCGTCGTTGTCGTTGGTGGCCAGCCGGCAGCCGCAGAGCCGCACCCGGCCGTCGTGGCGCACGGCGAAGTTGAAGAGGTTCTTGCACGGCACGTTCAGCATCGGCGGCAATTTGCGCATCCGCATGGAACCGCTCAAGTCCGTGTCGCGAATCGTCCCGCCCCAGTTGTCGAAGTCCACGGTGTAATTGACGCGGACGCGCTCGGACAAATACGGCTGGATGTTTTTCTTGAAATCGGGCGAGCGGATGATCTCGCTGGGCTTCTCGTGGTTGCGGAAGCGGACGACGATGCGCGCCGGCTCGCCCTTCGAGCGGTTGTATTCCATCAGATTGCGGATGCCGGACATGGCCTCGTCATAATGGTTCACGCCGTAGATTTTTTCATAGACCGCCTTGTTCGCGCCCTGCGTGCTGATGAACACCGCCGCGATGCCGAGGTCAATCAGCTTTTTGTAGGTGTCGTTTTTGTTGATGAGGATGGCGTTGGTGGTCAGGTAAACGTCCTTGAGTCCGGCCTTGTTCACGG
>Ga0265337_1001858_pt1 | contig 10084 bp, 8 predicted proteins | sample 42122metaG_FD_192441 | JGI IMG/M metagenome (GOLD analysis project Ga0265337, IMG submission 192441) | Rhizosphere microbial communities from Carex aquatilis grown in University of Washington, Seatle, WA, United States - 4-21-22 metaG | ecosystem: Host-associated > Plants > Roots > Rhizosphere >... | reverse complement strand
TTGGGCGCAAAAATCTTCTGCCGGTCCGCGTCACGCGTCACGGAATAGTCGGTCAACAACTCTGCCAGGATTTTTTGCTGGTCTTTCAAGGTCATCATCATTTCAGATGACGGCCCGGTTATGATGATGGCCGGCGAATGTTCGCGGAGGGATACATTCGCCGCCAGAATCAAAATCCACACCGACACCAGCCCGGCCCAGATCCGGCGGCAGGGCCAGATCAGTTCCAGAAACAAAAGCCTGATGGTATTTGCCAGTGTAGCCGCGAATGTCAATTCGCGGACGGATTGTTTGCGCCGATTGACATCGGCGGCTACTTCCACGACCTCGCGGCGGATGGCGTCGAGCTTGGGTGCGGCGGCTTGATGCCGGGCCAGTAAAATTTCACGCGGGGTTTTCATTTCGTTGTCTAGGTAGGGCGCGTCACTCCGTGCGCGCCGGTATTGGCGTGCGGACGGGCGGCGGGCAGGGGACTGCCCGCCCTACCCCGGAGCCGAAGTTTTGTTTTCATTTCTTCTCCTCCAGCAATTTTCGCAGCGCCTTTTTGGCGTAGTGCATCCGGGATTTCACCGTGCCGATTTGTACACCGGTGATGCCGGCGATTTCTTCGAGCGAAAAATCCTCGACAAAGTATAGCAAGAGGACCGAGCGTTGCGGCAACGGCAATTGATTCAACCGGTTCATAAATTCGGCTTCCTGTTCCTGCCGGATGAGCAGGTCGTCCGGGCTGTTTTCAAACCCGTCCGGTACGGAGGCGATTTCATCGCGCAGCATTTCATCCTGGTTCTGTTTTCGCCAGCGCTGGATGCATTTCTGGTGGGCGATGCCAAAGAGCCAGCTTCCGAATTTCGCGTCGTTCCGCAGTCCGCCGATATGCCGGACGGCGGCAATGAAGGTTTCCTGCACGAGGTCGAGGCTCGTCTGTTCGTCATGCACCAGTTCAAAAACATAGACATACAAGGGCAATTGGTAGCGTCGAAAGAGAGCGTCCCAAGCCTCCGGGTCTCCGGCTTTGGCTTGGGGCACGGGCAGTTGTTCGCGTTCAGCCACTACCAGCATTTACACAGAGATGAATGTCGGACGCGAGCAAAGGTTCAATTGGCCTCAAAATACAGGCAAAGCCCGAAAACCCGGTCATGAGGCCGCATCGGTTGAAAGCAAAAAACTGCCGGTTAACGGATTACCGCTAACCGGCAGAACCTAAAAACAACAGCGCCAACAACAGCGCAGTCGGGCCACTATTAGCAATTTGGCTGCCAAACATGGCCTGTTTCGTGCTATTTGGATTGCCAAATCGCCCTAAACCACTAAAAGATTAAATTATGTCAACGGTTGCCGAACAACTTCGCGCCGCACGCGAATCCAAAAATCTCACCATTGCGCAGGTGGCGGAAGCCACCAAGATCCGCACCGACCACATCCGCGCGCTGGAGGAGGGGAATTTCAATGTGTTCTCCGCGCCGATTTATATCCGCGGCTCGGTAAAGAATTATGCTATGCGGCTCAAGCTCGATGTGCCGCAAATCATGGCGGCACTCGATGCCGAGCTGGGGCGGACGGAGAAGTACAGCGAACCGCCACCGTTGACCGAGGAGTCCAACAAGCCGATCGACAAAATGATGTTCCTGCTCTCGAAATTGAACTGGAAGATGGGGGTGGCCGGCAGCGCGGTTCTGGCTGTCATCCTCCTGGTTTTCCTGGTCAGCTTCGCGTGGCGGCACCACAAACACACTGACGCGCTGGCGGGCCTGCAACCGGCGGTCTATCAATCGGCCAATGCCGCCCAGACATTGCCCCTCGCGTCACACCGCTAGTATTATTTCGGAGGGGCGAGTTCCACGAGCCCCTAATTTCTTTCGCCAAGTAGTTTGGGGCTCGTGGAACTCGCCCCTCCGACTTTAAGCCTTCACATGTCGCTCAGATAAAGCGCACGGTTGCGCCACAGGTAAATCAAACCGGACGCTGCCGTCAGCGCGACCGTCACCCAGAGCATGAATTTCGCGAACCCGACCACCCACGGCGTGAACACATCCTGCAGCCACGGCGGCCATTCGTGATGGGCGGCCACCACCAACAACGCGTTGATGGCGATAATCTGGGAAATGGTCTTGTGCTTGCCAAATTTTTCCGCCGCCAGCACGATATTTTTTGAGGCGGCCAGCAACCGGAGCCCCGTTATCGCCAGTTCGCGGGCGACAATCACAATCACCATCCAGGCGGCGACCTTGACCGGAGCCTCCGGATTCAGGCGCGTGCTTTCCACAAATGCGATGAAGGCCGAGCAGGTCATGATTTTGTCCGCCAGCGGATCCATGAGGATGCCGAAGTTGGTGATGAGCCCTCGGCTGCGCGCGATGCGACCGTCAAGAAAATCCGTGAGGCCCGCGGCGCCAAACAAAATCAGCGCCAGGGTGTTCCGGAAAGGAATGGGCCAGGGCCAGAACAGCGCCCAAAGAAATACCACCGTCAGCCCAAAGCGCGAGACGGTGAGCTTGTTCGGCAGATTCATCGGATGGTTGGATTATTGGATTGCCGGATCATTGGCAGGCTGAGGTTTCCATTCATCCATTGATCCATCAATCCATTCATCCTTTTTTCACGCGCCAAATTTATCGAACATCTTCGCGTTCGCTTGCATCAGGCGGATGAGGTATTTCGCCGCAAACACGCCGAGCGAACCGCTGTTGGCGCCGGTTTCCGTGAACCGTTCCAGCTTGTCCGAACCGCTCGCCGCCGAGTGCAGCAGCAATGGTTGCGGATGCCACGAATGGCCCTTGAGCGCGCACGGGGTCGAATGATCACCCGTGATGGCAATCACGTCCGGTTTTTTCTTCAGCAGGATCGGCAACGCGGCGTCGAAATCCTCGATCGCCTTTTTCTTCGCGGCAAAATTGCCGTCCTCGCCCGCCTTGTCCGTGTATTTATAGTGGATGAAAAAGAAATCGAAATTGTTGTATTCCTTGAGATAACGCTCGAACTGCTCGGCAATGGTCGCCGGACCCTCGATTTTTTTCATGCCGACGAGCTGCGCCAGGCCCTTGTACATCGGATAAACCGCGAGGCAGGCGGGCTTCAATTTATAGCGGTCCACGAACAGCGGGATGTGCGGCTGATGCGCAATACCGCGCATGAGAAAACCGTTCGCCGGCTTTTCCTTCGCAATGATCGGCAGCGCCGCCTTGTAAAATTCGGCGATCAGCCCGGCCATTTTTTTCTGGCCGGCATTGGCTTCATCACGCGGATGCACGGTCGGGACCGGGAAGCCTTCGCGGTTCGGGTCGGCGTCCGTGAGCGGACCTTCCAGTCCCTGGCCGCGGAACACGACGACGAAGCGATGCTCCTTGCCGGCCTTGATGAGGATGTCGGTGTCGCCGATTTTTTTGATCTTGGCGGCGAGCAGGGCGCAGAGTTTCTCGCAGGTCTCGGTGGGAATGCGTCCGGCGCGGCGGTCGGTGACGATGCCTTTCGCGTCCAGGGTGGCGAAGTTGGCACGGGCACAGACGTCGCCGGGCTTGAGTTCCACGCCGAGGCCCAGCGCTTCAATCACGCCGCGGCCGACCTGGAATTCCAGCGGGTCATAGCCGAACAGGCCGAGGTGGCCGGGACCGCTGCCGGGGGTGATGCCGGGTGCGGCGGGAATCATGCGTCCCTGCGCGGAATCCTTGGCCAGCTTGTCGAGGTTCGGCGTCGAGGCGGCTTCGAGCGGGGTCAGGTAATTTTGTTCCTTCGTGGCGATGTCGCCCAGGCCGTCGAGGACGACCAGAGCGAGCTTGGTGGTGGTTTTAAGTGTCAGTTCGGAATAAAGCGCGTCCAAATTCATCCGCCCATTTTGCCGCAAGCGCGCCGAAGCGCAATTCGATTCCGTTTGCCGCGGAGCGCGGACAGCCTGTCCGCGAGTTGAAGTTGTTGCTTTCGCAAACCTGCAGGCAAGCTGCCCGCGCTCCTTGTTCGACGTGAAATTTTCTCGCCCGTTTCGCCGTTTCGCGGTTTAATCTCCGCGCGCATGAAACAAAAAGCTTACGCCCGCGCGGGCGTGGACATTGATTTGGGCAACAAGGTCAAGGCGACGCTGCCGCAACTGCTCGCCGCCACGCATCGCCGCGAGGTGCTCGGCAAGGTCGGCGGCTTCGGCGGCCTCTTCGCCCTCGACCTCAAGAAATACCGCGAACCGGTGCTCGTGTCGTCCGTGGACGGTGTCGGCACCAAGCTCAAGCTCGCTTTCGCCATGGAGAAGCACGACACCATCGGCGCCGATCTCGTGAACCATTGCGTCAACGACATCGCCGTGCTCGGCGCCGAGCCGCTGTTTTTTCTCGATTACCTCGGCACCGGCAAATTGGAGCCGCACGTTTTCACCGACATCATCAAAGGCTTCGCGCGCGCCTGCGCGGAAAACCACTGCGCTCTTATCGGCGGCGAAACGGCGCAGATGCCCGGCTTTTACTCGAAGGGTGAATATGACGTGAGCGGCACGATTGTTGGCGTGGTCGAAAAATCCAAAATGCTCAACGGCCAGAAAACCGTCAAGGCAGGGGACGCGGTCATCGGCATTGCCTCGAGCGGCCTGCACACCAATGGCTATTCGCTCGGTCGCAAGATTTTCTTCAAACAGTTGAAATTGAAGATCTCCAGCCGCCTGCCCGTCCTGAAAGGCACGGTGGGTCAGGAACTGTTGAAGGAACACATCAGCTACGGTCCGCTGGTGCAAAAGCTGTTGAGGAAATTTAACATCCGACATCCGACATCCAACTTCCAACTTCCAGTGAAGGCATTCGCCCACATCACGGGCGGCGGGTTTGTGGACAACATCCCGCGCGTGCTGCCGAAAACCCTGGACGCGGTCATCCGCAAAGGTTCGTGGGAAATGCTCCCGATCTTCAAAATCATTGAGCAGAAGAGCGGTGTGCCGGACGTGGAACTTTACCAGGTCTTCAACATGGGCATCGGCATGGTGAGCATTGTTGCGGCCGACAAGGCGGATGCGGTCTTGAAATTCATCCGCGCACAGAAGCGCCAGGCGTGGCTCATCGGCGAGGTCATCAAAGGCAGGGGCGAAGCGAAAGTCATTTGACCGGCAGCAGTCGGTGCCAGGCACTCTCTATTTACGATTTGCGATATACGATTTACGCCAAGGACGGAATCTGGTTGAGACCCGTATATCGTCAATCGCAAATCGTAAATCCTTAATAGCTCATCCGGTCCAGCTTCACCTTGCCACGGAAGATCCAGTAGATGCAGACGGTATAGGCAATCACCACCGGAACACCAATGCAGGCGATGACGAGCATGATGCCGAGCGTTTTCGACGAGGAGGCGGCATTGTAAATCGTCAGGCTGTTCTCGGGATTGGGCAGGCTGTAAACCAGATTCGGAAAAATATCCACGGCGAACAGGGCCATCAGCGTGATGATGGCGGCGCACGACGACAGGAACGCGCGCGAGTCGCGGGCATGATGGAATTCGCGGGGGATGTTGGCAATGGACAGCATGTTCAACAGCGCGATGCTGAACAGCCACGGATTTTCGCGCACGCGGGCGGACATGTGCGGCACGAACAGCAGCGTGGCCATCGTGAGGGTCACGGCGCAGATCACAAAGAAGATGATGCAGTTCATCGCCCAGCGGCGCAGTTTGTCGTGCAAGGCGCCTTCGGTTTTCATGGTGCCGTAAATCGCGCCGTGCATCATGAACAGCGCCACGGTCGTGATGCCGACCAGTACCGGGTACGGCTTCAACAGACCGAGAAAGGTGCCGGCAAATTCGCCGTGGTCATCAATCGGGATGCCCCAGGCGATGTTGCCGAGCGCCACACCCAGGAGCAGGGCGGACAGCACGCTGCCGACGGAGAAACCGACGTCCCACATCTGCCGCCACCAATGCATGGGCTGCTTGCTGCGAAATTCGATGGCCACGGCGCGGAAAATCAGCGACGCCAGCAACAGCATGAGTGCGAGATAAAAGCCGGAAAACACCGTCGCATACACGTTGGGAAACGCGGCAAACAACGCCCCGCCGCCGGTGACGAGCCAGACTTCGTTGCCGTCCCAGACCGGGCCGATGGAATTGAGCAGGACGCGGCGTTCCTGGTCGTCTCGCGTGAACAGGTGTAGTGCGCCGATGCCGAGGTCGAAACCGTCAAGAATCGCGTAGCCGGTCAACAGCACACCGACGAGGATGAACCAAATCGTATTCAGGTCGAAGTTCATGTTTTTTTATGGTGGAGCAATTCGTCGGGCAGCGCCAGTTTGCCGGACGGTGTAAGATCCTGTTCATCCGGCCCGTGCTGGATTTTGTCGTTGAGCAGATAAATGAACACCGCGAACAGCAGAAAATAAATGAACGTGAACAGGATCAGTGACGACAATACCACGTTGGCCTTGACTACCGCCGAGAGGCCGGCCGGGGTTCGCATCAGGTGATAAACAATCCAAGGCTGGCGTCCGACTTCGGCGGCGAACCAGCCGAGCTGGTTCGCGATTTGCGGGCCGAGCACGGAGAACACCAGGATCCACAACAGCCAGCGCCGTTCATGCAGCGAGCCATGGCGGAAATAAAGAAATCCCAGCGCGGCAATGGCAATCATGGTAAAGCCAACCCCCACCATGCCGTGGAAAAACAGAAAGGAGGCCTGCACCGGTGGACGGTCTTCCGGAGCGTACGCATCCAATCCCGTCACGGTGGCGCGGGTATTGTTGAACGCGAGAAAGCTCAGCATGCCGGGCAACTGAAGGCCGTTGACCTTTTCATTTTTTTCATCCACCCAGCCGATGAGGGTCAGCGGCGCGTTGGACGAGGTAGTGTAAAGTCCTTCAAACGCAGCGAGTTTCTCCGGCTGATTTTTGGCCACGCCTTGCGCGCTGGTGTGGCCGCTGACCAGTTGCAACAGCGAAGCCGTCAATGCCACCGACAAACCCACCCGCAAAGACGCGCGGGCAAAATCGAGATGCCGTTGCTTGAGCAGATACCACGCGCTGACGCTCACCACGAGGAACGCGCCGGCCTGCCATGCGCCGCACACGGTGTGGAACAAGCGCTCGACCATGGATGGATTGAACACCACCTCCCAAAAGTTGGTGACCTCCGCGCGGGCCACGCCGTTATGGGTCACGATCTGGTAACCGACCGGCGTCTGCATCCAGGAATTGGCCACGACAATCCAGATGGCGCTGAAATGCGCGCCGAGGCAGACCATGCAGGTGGAAAAGAAATGAACCTTGCGGCTCACCCGGTCCCAGCCAAACAGCAAAACCGCGAGAAAGCCAGATTCGAGGAAAAACGCGAAGATGCCTTCCGCCGCCAGTGCGCTGCCGAAGACGTCGCCAACAAAGCGCGAATACGTCGCCCAGTTGGTGCCGAATTCAAATTCCATGACGATGCCGGTCGCCACGCCGATAGCGAAGGTGAGCGCGAATACCTTCGTCCAAAACCGGGCCATCTGGTGATAGACCGGCTTGCGGGTCTTCAGCCATAGTCCTTCCATGCAAACGAGCAGCACGCCCAGCCCGATGCTCAACGGCGGATAAATGTAGTGAAACGCAACAGTCGCCCCGAACTGGATGCGGGATAAGGTTAGGACATCCATGGGCGGAAAAGTTGCCGTTGCGGTGTCCGATGGTCAAGCGCGCCGCGATGGGATTGAACGTATTTCATACTTTTTACTTTTAAAGATTAGTAGAACAGTTTCATGATTTCCGGTCGGGAATTGACCAAAGCCGGCTATTTTTTGCCCTTCTGATTGTCTTCGCATTGCTTCAGTCCGGTGGGCCACGTAATCTGTGGGCGCATTTTTCATGAAACTCCTCGTCATCGGGTCGGGCGGACGCGAACACGCGCTGGTGTGGAAGCTGGCGCAGTCGCTGCACGTCACGCAAATGTGGTGTGCGCCGGGCAATGCCGGCATCGCGCAGGAACGGCTCGCGAAGAATTCCGCGCCCGTTGAATGCGTGAACCTCGGCGCCGAGGAGCTGCCGAAACTGCTCGCCTTCGCCCAGGAGAAGAAGGCCGATCTCACGGTCGTCGGACCGGATAATCCGCTGGCGCTCGGCATCGTGGATTTGTTCCAGAAAAACGGCCTGCGCATCTGGGGGCCGAACCAAAAAGCGGCGCAATTCGAGTCCTCCAAGGTTTTCTCGCAGGATTTCATGGACAAATACGGTGTGCCGACCGCACGGTCAGGGGTGTTCACCGCCAGCGAGGTGCCGGCGGCCCGCGCCTTTGCGGGCTCGCTGGGGGGGCGTTGTGCGGTAAAGGCCGATGGCCTGGCGCTGGGCAAAGGGGTCTTGATTTGCACGAGCGAGATGGAAGCCAACCGGGCCATTGATGAAATTCTGGTCAGCAAATCCTTTGGGGCCGCCGGTGCAAAAATTGTCATCCAGGAACTTTTGGAAGGGATCGAAATTTCGTTGCACGCCATTTGCGACGGCAAGACGGTGAAGTTATTTCCCACCGCACAGGATCACAAGCGCGCGCTCGATGGTGACGCGGGCTTGAACACCGGTGGCATGGGGACCTATTCGCCCACGCCGTTTTTGAGCGAACCCGCCCTGGCGGATGTCGGCAAAAAAATCCTGACTCCGTGGTTACAAGGCTGCCTGCAGGAGCGGATCCATTATTGCGGCATTCTTTATCCGGGAGTGATGCTGACCAAGGACGGCCCGAAAGTGCTGGAGTTCAACGCCCGCTTCGGCGATCCGGAGACCCAGGTTTACCTGACGCGGCTGGAAAACGACCTGCTGGAAGTGCTGGCGGCGAGCGTGAGCGGCACGCTGGGCGGCATCACCCTGAACTGGAGTCCCATGGCGTCAGTCTGCGTGGTGATGGCCAGCGGCGGTTATCCGGGGAATTATGCGAAGGGCAAGCCAATCCTTGGTCTGGCCGAGGCGGCGAAATTACCGCACGCAAAAGTTTTCCATGCCGGCACGGCATTGAAAGACGGGCAAATCGTCACGAACGGCGGACGCGTTCTGGGCGTAACAGCGCTGGGCAAGGATCTGAAATCGGCGCAAGTGGCCGCCTATGCCGCCGTGGAAAAAATCCGTTTCGAAGGTGCACATTTTCGTCGCGATATTGCGGCGAAGGCGTTAAGCTCGTCTTAAATCCTTGGCTGTAAATACACAAACTGCTTCTGAAGCTTCATGGGAAGTGAAGGTGCCCGCCTACTTTAATTTCACCGTCGATGTCATCGACCGTTGGGCGAAAGTGCAGCCGGATGTTCCCGGGTTGTGGTGCGTGGATGCGGCGACGGGCGTGGAACAAAGGTTTACGTTTCAACAGCTATCCGGGTTGAGCGCCCGGGCGGCCCAGGTCTTCCGCTCCGCCGGCGTGCGGCGCGGTGACCGCGTGCTCATCATGTTGCCGCGTGTGCCGCAATGGTGGATCGCCATGCTGGGCCTTATCCGGCTGGGCGCCGTGCCGGTGCCGGGCACGTTGCTGCTGACGCCGCGCGACGTGGCCTACCGGATTCAGGCTGCGCAGATCAGCGCGGTGATTGCCAGTGCGGAAGGCATTGGCAAGCTGGATGGATTTGAGGGCGTGCGCCTGGCGGTAGGAGAAACCCCGACGGGCTGGATTGATTTCGATGCCCGGTTGCGGGCGGCGGACACATTGTTTCAAGCCGAACCCACTCGCAGCGACGACCCTGGCATCATTTATTTTACCAGCGCCACGGCCGGCGAGCCGAAGATGGTGCTGCATACGCAGGCCAGTTACGGTCTCGGCCACCGGCTCACCGGCGGATTGTGGCTCGATTGCAAGCCCGGCGAGGTGCACTGGAACATCTCCGATCTGGGCTGGGGCAAGGCGGCGTGGTCCAGTTTCTACGGTCCATGGCACATGGGCGCCTGCGTGTTCGCACTGGATGTCCGTGGCAAATTTGATCCGGTTCAAACCCTGGATACGCTGGCGCATTATCCCATCAACACCTGGTGCGCGCCGCCGACGGCGTTGCGCTTGATTGTGCGGCAGAATCTGGCGCGCTGGAATTTTTCGCAGCTTCGCCATTGTGTCACTGCCGGTGAACCGCTGAATCCCGAGGTGTTCAAACTCTGGCAGGACGCCACCGGTTTGACACTTCATGAGGCTTATG
>Ga0265337_1001855_pt1 | contig 10099 bp, 7 predicted proteins | sample 42122metaG_FD_192441 | JGI IMG/M metagenome (GOLD analysis project Ga0265337, IMG submission 192441) | Rhizosphere microbial communities from Carex aquatilis grown in University of Washington, Seatle, WA, United States - 4-21-22 metaG | ecosystem: Host-associated > Plants > Roots > Rhizosphere >... | reverse complement strand
CGTTCGTCGTCGTGGAATGCAAGGAGCTCGAGTGCAGGCCGAAGCCGTGGCTCGCCGAACGCTCGGAGTGGACGCTCGTGCACTGGGACGACCGCGCGCTCGTCCTCGCGAAGCGCGATCCGCGCAACGTGGACTACGTTCGTCGATTCGGCTACCCGGCACTGCACGCCGACGACGCGGTCCGGCGCGTCCGTCATTTGCTCGACGACCCCGACGCCGACCGGCTCGAAGCGGACGTGCTCCGCTACGTCGCCGAGGTGCCCGATTCCCTGCGCGCCGAATACCTCGCCGCCGTCGTGCATCGACTCCGCGGGCGGAGCGACGAGTACGCCGCGTGTCGCGCGCGGTTCCAAATCTTGGCAGACGAACGCGGCGTCCGTCTGCGTCCACCTTGAGCGTCACTTTCGCACGGGGCGTTCCGGTCCGACGTTGCCGACCAGGGAGGTCGGCAGGGGATCGCCGTCGAGTTTCGGCACTTCGTCGAAGAGGTGTACGCGCGCGACGAGAAGTCTCCCGAAGTCGCCTTCGTCGAGATCGGTCAGCACGAGACGCGCCTCCTTGCCCGCGAATGCGTGCACGTCCCAGTCTTTCTCGAAGAGCACGTCGCTCTCGACGCCGTGCGATTGCTTGACGACGTGACCCTCCACGCGAAGCGACACCGAGAGCGCCGCGTTCACGCCGCCGCCGATGAGAAACCCGAGGTGATCGCGATCGACGATGAACGTCGGCGACAGCGCGCGTCCCGTGGCGCGGTCGCCGAGCGGCGGTGGTGCGCTCGTCAGATACCGATGTCCGGGCGGGCCCGACGGAGGGTGCGCGAAGGCGGTGTCTTGAAGTTCCCAGCCTTCGGCGTCGCCGTCGAAATCGAACAGGACGCGCACGTTCTTTTTTCCGAACTCGGCGCGGCGCCGGAGAATTTCCATCGGTCGCGAACGATAGCCGACCAAGGTCTCCGGCATGTCGGCGAGCGGGCGCGACGGTTCGTACACCTGGAATACCCAGCCGCGGGTCGGCGCGCTCTCCGAGCCGCTCAAGATGAGCCACTTGGCGCCGATTCGGCGGAGAAAACCGGGGAGATCGAGCGCCGGCATCCCGGCGATCATCGCGTCCTGATAGCCCTCGTCGTGAAATTGTTCGTTCTGGTGGCCGTTGCGGACGGCGATGAACGGATGGTTGGGAATGACGACGCCGCCGTCGAGCACCCGCACGGTGTCGTTGAGCGCGTCGGCTTGTTTGCGTCGCTCCGCGGACGGCAGGAAATCGCCCGGAGCCCGAGCGCGGAGGAGCATCGCGACCGCGGCGAGCGCCGCGATGCCCGCGGTGGCGCGGCGCCGAAGCGCGCGATCCGTTCCTTGTTCGACCAGCGAACTTGCCAGACGCAGGGCGACGGCGGGGCTCACCACCGCGAGCGGCGTCAGATCCGACGCGCCGCCGGCGACCTTGGCGAACGGCAAGAGCGACGCGACGAACGCCGCGCCGAGCACGCCGATCCACGCGAGCAAGTCCCAGGAACCGGCGCGCCGCACCCGAACGACGACGATCAATGCGACGGCCACGGGAAACGCCGGCGCTGCGGCCAATAGCACCGACCATCGCGCGAGTCGTTCCCAGCGCACGGGTTGCGCGCCGAGATTCGTGAACGTCCACGTCCAGAACCAGCCGTGCGTCGCGACCATCGCCCACCCGAGACTCGCGCCGGCGAGGAGTGCCGTCGCGCCGGCGAGGACGAGCCCTCGTCGCGGATTTCGAACGAGGGTGAAGGCGAGGAGCCATCCAACGAAAAAGACGTCGGTCTGTCGCGTGAAAACGGCGGCCGTCGAGAGCACGGCGCCGAGCACGATACGGGGCAACGTCAACGCGTCGCTCACGAGCGTTCGCGCGGCTGCGATGGCGAGGAGCAACGCGAGCGAGTCGTTGCGAATCAAATCGAATCGCGTCTCGACGAAGGGATAACTCGACGCGGCGAGGCCCGCGGCAACGAGCCCGAACGTCACGCGATGGACGCGCCCCGCGCGCGGCTCGGATGCGACGAACCCGAGGAGCGCGAGCGTCAGGACGAAGCAACCCGCCGACAGCGCGCGTCCCCCCGCGTAGTCGAGGGTCGTGATTTTCCCGACGACCGCGAGCGCGACGGCGTGCAGCGGCGGGTAGGGGAACGGCGCGAAGCCGCTTTCCGGTGGTCCGTAGATCGGCTGCCCGCGGAGCAAGCGGGTGGCGTGATAGAGGGCGCCGCCCTCCATCCAATCGATGTCCATCGGGTAGCCGGCACGTCCGATCGCGACGCGCAGGAACTGGACGAGTTGCCACCCCGCCGTGGCGATCGACGCTGCGCACAGGGCGACCGACACCCGGTGAGCGCCTGAGGTCGTGAGGGGCGAACGCGGTTCGCCCTCGTTCATGAACCGAGGAGTCTAGTCCGCCGCCACGGACGGTATCAACGCGAGCGCCGGTTCAGCGCCGACGCCGGGAGCGCAGCGCGAAGAGGCCGACCATGCCGAGCCCGAACGCCGCGAGCCATCCGGTGCCGAGGCTGCTCCCGGGGGTCGAAACGGCGCAGCCGCTGCTCTTGCTGCTTCCGCCGCCACCTGCGGGCGGCGTAGGGGCCGAGCCGGCGTCGGGGTGAGGAGTCCCGCCAGTGGGTACCCCGCCCCCGTCACCGCGCGCCGAGGGCGGCGGGTTCGTGCAGCGATCGCTGCCGATGAAGTCGTATTGGTAGCCGCCCTGACCGGTGCTCTGCGAGTCCACCGGGGTGACGCAGACGTTCGCCGTCGAGCTCGCGGGGCACGTCGGAAACTTCACCTCGCACAGGTTCATGATCTTCTTGAACGAGTGCCCGCCGTCTTGCGAGACGCCGAACGTGAACGGCTCGGGGATGCCCCCGTTCGTGAAGTCGTTGTTGCCGGCGTAGAGTCCGCTCGCCGTCCAATTCAGGCCCCACACTTGCTGGTCGTAGACTTTTTGGAAGGCGCTCTGACCGTGCGCGAGAGCGTCGGTGAAGCTGGCAGTGTTCAACCCGTCGGGGTTGGTCAAGCCCGTGGTCGGATCCGGGCTTCCCGGCCCCGAGATCGCTAGCGTGGTGCCGTCGGGCGACAGCGCGAACCCCGGCAGATCGCCGGTGCCGAGGAAGAACGACGCGAAATGCTGACCGCCGTCGGTCGAAAGCCAGATCTGATCGGAGTAGTACGTGCCGAGCCCTTCTTCGCCGTCGATCCAGAGAAAGATGACGTCCGGGTTCGTCGGCTGAACGAGTCGAATCCGCGGATCCCAGAAGGTATTCGGATCGAGGTTCGGCACGTCGATCACGGTGCGCGTCCACGTGGCGCCGGTGTCCGACGAACGCTCGAACACGATCGCGCTACCGCTGATGACGGCGCCGCTCACGTAGATCCGCGTCGGATCCGACGGTGCGACCGCGACGCTCACGCCGGAGAAATCGTGGGGCAGGCTGCTGCCGAGCGCTTTCCAAGTGTCGCCGTTGTCCGTCGATTGGTACACTCCGCCGTTGGTCGTCTCGCCGCCGTCTTCGTTGGACACGGTGAGCGCCACCAGAGTGCCCTGCTTGGTCATCTCGACGTCCGGCACCTGGCCCTTGAGCGCCGCGAACCGCGTCCACGTGCAGTGATCCTCGGTGACGAGGAGGCCTTGGAACCCGGCGGCCACGAGCAAGCGGCCTCCGTTCAGCACTTGATTGGTCGGCACCGTGTCGGTGGAGTGAACGCCCCAGAGCTCCGAGCAGCCGTAGGACCACGTTTTCTTGGCGTCCGTGGAGTAGAAGGAGCCCCAAAAATCGAGGTGAAGGTACGCGTTGTTCGGATCCATCGGATCGAACAAGATGTTGTACGCACGGGGATTGCCGCCGTGAGCGCCCGCGTTTCCCGCGAAACCGCACGCCGCGAGAGCCGCGCCCAACGCCGCGCCCCGAGCCGAGCGACCGAACCTTCGATGAAGTTTGTGCAAGATCATGATCCTTAGGACGGATGTCAGACACGGACCCTAGCGCTTTTCGGCCTCCGCGTGCTCCGTTGGGTGAGTGTGTCTTTCGAGGCGTCGCGGTCGACAAAAAATCGACGCTTCGACGCGATTTCCAGCTGCGACGCGGCCCTGGTGCAGCGGCGCTGAAGGTTCACACGCCAAGTGGAGTGGTCATGGTTGCCGCGTTTGCCGCTTCCGTCGCCATACCCGCGCGCGTCAAGGGAGCGGAAGGAAGTACACGGCGTCTCCGGCGGTCACGCCGAGCTCGGACGCGATCTCTGCCGGCAGTCGTAGCGAGCCGTCGACGACGACGCCTCGGCTCTCGACGGCGCGAAAAAATGGTGCACCCGAGAGGTCGCGAGCAACGAGGCAACGTGCCCCGCGTTCGCTCGATGGAGAGGGGTCACCGAGCGGGAGCGACCGAGTCCCGATAACCGGTACGACCGTGTCCGTCGCCGCGATGAAATGTGGGCCGCCGTCGAAGGGGTCGACGCGATCCGCGTACTCGAAACCGATTCGACGCAGGATCTTCTCGACGCCTTTGGTCTGCGCGCCGACTTGACCGATGACGTTCTGCGCGTCGCGCGCGAGGAGCGTGACGTAGATCGCGTCGCGCGGGAAAAGGTCGCGCACGAAGTCCTTGTTCTCGCTCGAGAGCAGATCCGCCTCGCGATAGCTCATGTCGGTGAAGTGACGTCCGATGGCTTCCCAGAGGTGACTCGTCCCGTCCGCTTCGAGTGGAGGCAGCAACTCGGCGAGGAGCTGGTCGCGAAAGAACGAGCGGTGCGCCGCGATGAACAAGAAGCGCACGTACGAGATCAGCAACCCGAGTCGCTCTGGCGCCTTGCGGTACTCGGGGGCGACGACGAGTCCGCCGAGCTCGGTCGGGCCGTCGTAGGAAAACCCGATCCGGAGGAGCCGCTGGTGAAAATGCTTGTCGACGCTCGCCGCGTATTTCTCTTCACCGAGCACGTCGAAGTAGATGTAGGGCGCACCGCGTCGTCCGAGCTGGGCGACGATCATCGAGGTGCCTGCGGCGGTCCTCGTTTCCAGGTCCCACAGCACGAACACGTACTTGCGAAGTTTCGGGGCCATGTCCCCGGCGAAACTCTTCGCCGAGTGCAGGAGCAATCGCCGCACGTGCTCCCGATCGTTCGGTAAATTCACCGTGTTCAGGTTCCGCGCGAGCCCGAGCAGCGGCCCTTCGTCCTCGGGCGTTGCGCCGCGGATTTCGTACCTCGTCATCGGCTTTTCATTTTGACGCTACGTGGCTCGCCCGCCGAGGACCAGGCCGAAAACCGGCGCAAGTTGGGGCAGCGGGGCGGCTTTACCCGTGCTACGAGGCGAGCCGGAGATGACTGCGCCGACACCATTCAAGGGAACTCGAAGCTACTTGACCGATCCGGGGCTGGAGGCTGCCGTCAACGCGGCCTTGGTCCTCGAGCGTCCCCTCCTCGTGAAGGGCGAGCCCGGAACCGGGAAGACCCTGCTCGCGACGGCGATCGCCGAGGCGCTCGGCCTCGAGCTGATTCACTGGCCCGTGAAATCGACGACTCGCGCGCAGGACGGTCTCTACGTCTACGACACCGTGCAGCGCCTCTACGACGCACGCTTCGGTGACGTCGGCGCCGAGGGCGTCAAAGACATCCGGCGCTACATCAAGCTCGGGCCCCTCGGTCGCGCGCTGAAGGCGGAAAAGCGCATCGTCCTCCTGATCGACGAGGTCGACAAAGCCGATCTCGAGTTTCCGAACGACCTCCTGCACGAGATCGACCGGATGCGATTCGTCGTGAGCGAGACCGGTGACGAGGTCGTGGCCAAAGAACGCCCGGTCGTCATCATCACGAGCAACAACGAGAAGGAGCTCCCGGACGCGTTCCTGCGGCGCTGCGTGTTCCACTTCATCGACTTCCCGGAGCCGGAGCTCATGAAGCGCATCGTGCGCGTACATCACCCCGCGATCGACGAGCAGATCGTCGAGCAGGCGATCGCCGCGTTCTACGAGGTTCGCGGTATTCCTCGGGTGCGAAAGCGCCCTTCGACCAGCGAGCTGGTCGATTGGATCGCGGTGCTCGCATCGGCCGGGGTCGGCGCGGACCGCATCCGCGCGGAGCTTCCGTTCACCGGCGTTCTGCTCAAAAAAGAGCAGGATCAACAGGTCGTCACCGAGTCGAAGAGCGGCCGCGCTCGACGCTGGTAATTTTCAGGACGGCACGCGCAGCCGATAGCCGACGCCGGCCTCGTTGATGAGGTATTTCGGGCGCGCGGGCTCCGCTTCGAGCTTGTACCTGAGTTTTTTCATGTAGACGCGCAGGTACTGGACCTCGCTCGTGAAGTTCGGGCCCCACACGGCCTTCAAGATCTGACGGTGAGTGAGCACGCGGCCCGCGGAGCGGACCATCAGGCGCAAGAGCCGATACTCGGTCGGCGTGAGGCGGACTTCGCGCCCCGACGCGGTCACCTTGCGAAGGTCGAAGTCCATCGTGAGGTCGCCGATGGTGATCGAGCCGCTGTCGAGGCTCTCCGCGTCGGCGCCCCCGTTGCGGAGGGCGGCGCGGATCCGCGCGAGCAGCTCACCTTCGCCGAACGGCTTCACGACGTAATCGTTCGCGCCGCCGTCGAGGGCGTCGATCTTGTCCGCTTCGTCGACTCGCGCCGAGACGACGATGATCGGAACCGAGCTGCGCTCGCGAATCCTTCGAGCGACCTCGAGCCCGTCCATGTCGGGAAGGCCGAGGTCCAAGAGCACCGTGCTCGGCGACGTCTCGAGAGCGGCGGAAATGCCGTCCGCGCCCGTCGCGGCCTCGAGGCACCGGTAGCCCTGTCGCTCGAGGGCGCCATGAAGGAGCGTGCGAGCGTGGGGTTCGTCATCGATGACGAGAATGGCGGGTGACTCGGTCATGGGCGGGTGATCTCCGACAATGGACCCTCTCCGGCGAGCTCACCGCGCGCGAGCGCGTTGGCCTCCGCGTGAGCACGGTCGTCGGCTGGCAAGGTGAACTTCACCGAAGCTCCCCCTTCCGATCGATTTTCGAGCCAGATCCGCCCCTCGTGCGCGGTGACGATCGCGCGGCAGATGGTCAGGCCGAGCCCGACTCCGCCGTCACTGCGACGCTCGCCGCGATGCAGGCGCTCGAACACCTTCTCCTCGTCGCCGCGGGGCACCCCCGGTCCGCGGTCGGCGATCTCGACGACGATCCGTCGATCGCGCGCGCGGACCACGACGTCGATGGGAGAACCTTGGGGCGTGTATCGCAAGGCGTTGTCCATCAGGTTCACCAACACTTGCTCGACCAATACGGGATCGAACGTCGCCAGGGGGATCTCCTCCGGGACGTCGGTGCGCACGGTTCGCCCGACCAGCTTCGCGTCGAGCCGATGAAGCGCGGAGCCGATGACCTCGTCGATGGCTTGCAGCGACCCCTTCACGCGCACCGTTCCCGATTCGAGCCGCGTCAGTTCGAGCAGGTTGCCGACGAGGCCGCTCAGCCGTTGTGCCTCCTCGAACACCATGCGCGAAAGCGCGCGGCGTTCGATCGGTTCCAGATGGTCGTCGTGCAGCGCGGCACTCGCGCCGACGATCGCCGTCAGGGGCCCGCGAAGGTCGTGCGACATCGAGCTGAGGAGCGCATTCCGAAGGCGCTCGAGCTCCGCGTGACGTCGCGCTCGCTCGGCCTGACGCCGGAGTCGATCGGTGAGCACGCCGATGATCATCGTCACGGTCCAGGTGATGCCCAGGGTGACCGCGCTCTTCTTGCTGCCGACCGCCAAGGTGAGGGTGGGCGGGACGAAGAGGTAGTCGAACACCACGATGCCGGTCACGGCCGCGAAGATGCCGGGGCCGATCCCGAAACGGGCCGACACCAAGAGGACGCCGAGCGGGAACAACAGAACCCGGTCTGCGACGTCGAGCACGCCCTCACCGGCGAGCGACACGGCCGTGCAAATGGAGACGACGGCCAGAGCGGCCGCGTACCCGTAGGCGCTGCGTTCGGGCACGTCGGTCGCCGGAAACGAATTCTCGCGCGAACCTCGTGGGAACGGCCATTTGAGGCGGCGCGACACCGGGCCAGCCTAACACGAAGCGGGTAGACGAGCTCCCGACTCCGCTACAGTGCGTCCGCGCCGAGCGACGGCGCGCGACCGACACGAGTCGAGTCGCTCTCGAGAGGATCGCATGAACCTGGTCGGATGGATCTTCACGCAGCACGTCACGACCATCGTCATGGACGCGCTCGTCCTCTTGTTCGTGGCCCTGGTGATCCGGCAGCGTCAACCGACGGGGAGCGCCTTTGCCTGGCTTCTTTCCATCATTCTGGTCCCTTACGCCGGAATCCCGCTCTACCTGGCCTTCGGCGGCCGCAAATTCAAGCGACGCGCGAGCGAGAAGGGGCACTTGCGCCTCGGCGAGCGCGCACCCGAAGGCGCGAAGCGAGCCCTCGGGCTCGAGTCGACCCTCGACGCCGTCGAGTGGCTCGACGACGGCGTGGTCGCCTACGAGACGTTTCTTCGCGAGATCCGGAACGCCACGCGCTCGATCCGCATCGTCACGTTCGTCATCGGAGACGATGCGACGGGAAACGGCCTCGTCGACGCGCTCGTGGAGCGCGCTTCCGCGGGCGTCGAGGTTCGGCTTCTCCTCGACGACCTCCTCCGCTTTCACGCCCCCGCGCGAAACCTCGCCCGGCTCAAGGCGGCCGGAGGCCGTCTCGGGCGCTTCATGCCGCTCGTGCATCTCCCGTTTCGGGGGCAGGACAATCTGAGAAATCACCGAAAAATAGCTCTCTTCGACGGCGAGAGGGCGATCGTCGGCGGAATGAATCTCGCGACGGAGTACATGGGTCCGGCCCCCGAAGCGACGCGGTGGCGTGATCTCTCGGTGCTCGTGTCGGGGGCCGCGGTCGGCGCGCTCGACGCCATTTTTCGAGCCGATTGGGAGTTCGCGACGCGCGAACGTCTCGGGACACTCGAACCTCTGCGAGGCGCGGGTGAAAGGCCGGTGACCGTCGTTCCGAGCGGCCCCGACGCGGCGAGCGATCCGATTTACGATACGTTGCTCACGGCCGTCTTTCGAGCGTCGCGACGCGTCTGGATCTCGACGCCGTACTTCGTCCCCGACGACCCCCTCATGCGCGCCCTGGCGATCGCGGTGCGGCGAGGCGTGGACGTTCGCGTCGTCGTCCCGGTCAAGTCGAACCACGCGCTCGCGAATCTCATCGGCGAGCCGAACCTTCGCGACCTGTCGCGACAAGGCGCCACCGTTCGCGTGTTCCCGAACATGCTCCACGCCAAAGCGGTGCTCGTCGACGACGCCCTCGCCGTCATCGGTTCGGCCAACTTCGACATGCGAAGTCTCTTCCTGAACTACGAAATCGCGCTTCTATTTTCCGGCGCTGGGGAGGTTTCTCGACTCGCCGAGTGGTTCCAAGCGACGTTCGCGCTGGCCGCCGAAGGCCCGGTTCCCGTGAGTTCCGCTCGGGCCGCCATCGGCGAAGTGGCCCGGCTGGTCGCGCCCCTGGTCTGACCGCCTGCCGCCGTGCGCGTTCGATCGTGAGCGAACCGGTCGAAGCCGGCCCTCCTTGACGCCCCGGGCGCCAGCGGGCCATATGAAAAACACGACGATGGAGGCTCCGCGTGCTGGCGGTCGCTCCAGCTGGTCCCGAGGATGGAGCGAAATCAACTAGCCAGCGGCGTCAACGAAGGGGACGTACTCGCCGGAAAGTACCGTATCGACCGTATTCTCGGCACCGGGGGAATGGGCGTCGTCGTCGCCGCGCATCATCTCCAACTCGACCAGCGCGTCGCGATCAAGTTTCTCCTGCCCGCCGCGCTGACGAATCGCGAGACCGTGAGTCGATTCGCGCGTGAGGCGCGGGCGGCCGTGAAGATCAAGAGCGAGCACGTCGCGCGTGTCATCGACGTCGGCACGCTCGAGACCGGCGCTCCGTACATGGTCATGGAGTACCTGGACGGCGTCGATCTCGCGCACTGGGTGAAGCTCCACGGCACCCTCTCGGTCGTGCAAGCCGTCGAGTTCGTGCTCCAGGCCTGTGAAGCCCTTGCAGAGGCGCACTCGCTCGGGATCGTTCATCGCGATCTGAAGCCGGCGAACCTGTTCGTCATTCGC
>Ga0265337_1001845_pt1 | contig 10139 bp, 8 predicted proteins | sample 42122metaG_FD_192441 | JGI IMG/M metagenome (GOLD analysis project Ga0265337, IMG submission 192441) | Rhizosphere microbial communities from Carex aquatilis grown in University of Washington, Seatle, WA, United States - 4-21-22 metaG | ecosystem: Host-associated > Plants > Roots > Rhizosphere >... | reverse complement strand
GCGCCTGCACCACTAGTTCCATGACCGAAGAAGCGGAACTGACGGCCCTGCACGCCATCTCGTCCCTCGCGTCGGGCATCGACGACCCCGGGGCCGCGACCCGGGAGATCCTGGCGATCGTCTCGCGCTCGTTCGGGGTCCAGTACTGCATCGTCGCCTTCCAGAACCCCGAGACGGGCAGGCTTGAGATCGAGGCGTCCGAGGGCCTGCCGGCCGACATGGACCACTCCTTCGCCCCGGGCCAGGGCGTTCCCGGCTGGGTCGCCTGGCACGCGAAGCCGCTCCTTGTGCCGGACTCCCAGGCGGACCTGAGAAGCCGGCCCATGGCCCGCGAGACGCGCTGTGAAATGGCCGCGCCGATCATCCTGCCCGGAGGCCACGTCCTGGGGGTCATCGCGGTCAACCATTCCGAGGTGGGGCGCTACGGGGAGGCGGACCTGCGGTTCCTCGTGCGGCTTGCCGCCGCCGCGGCCCCCGTCCTTGACCGCCTCTGGGAGCTTCGGCACCTGCGGGGGAAGGCCCGCCAGCTCGAGGGCCTGATCGCCTCCGGCCAGGCGCTGGTCGGCAAGCTCGAGCAGCGGGAGCTCTTCGACACCCTGACCCGCGACGCCCTCGCCATGATGCAGGCCAAGGCCTGCGCGTTCTTCATCTATGACGAGGGGGCGACGAGCCTAAGGCTCGCCTCCTACCGCGGGGAGCCCGACACCCTGACCCCGGAGGGGGACCTTCCCCTGGGCTCGTGCCTTTCCGCCTCGGCCGTCCGCACCCGAAAGCCCGTCACGTTCGCGGACATCCAGTCCCCGGAGTTCCAGGACCTCCTCGACCTGCCGCGCGACCGGACACTTCGCTCCGTGATCGCGGTCCCGATGCTCTTCGAGGGCGAGGTCATGGGGGTCCTGACCTGCTTCACGGACCGCAAGCGGGTCTTCGACAACGACGAGAAGCGCCTGTGCAGCGCGCTGGCGAGCCTGGGCGCCGTCGCCCTGCAGAACTCCCGCCTCTACTCCCGCGTGTTCCTGAGCGAGGAGTCGCTGCGCAAGAACGAGCGCCTGACGACGCTCGGGCTCCTCGCGGCCGAGATCGCGCACGAGATCAGGAACCCGCTGACCGTGATCAAGCTCCTCCACGGGGGGATGGGCCTCGACTTTGCTGAGGGCGACCCGAGGCGCACCGACGTGCGCGTCATTGGCGAGAAGCTCGACCAGCTTGAATCCATCGTCAGCCGCGTGCTCAATTTCGCGAAGGCGCCGACGAGCCTCCACTCGCGCTACCAGGTGGCCGAGATCGTCGCCGACACACTTGTCCTCGTAAGGCTCAAGCTCGCTCAGAACAACATCCGCATCGCGTTTGAACCGCCGGCCGGGCCGGTGGTAGTCGAGGGGCACAAGGGCCAGCTCCAGCAGGTGCTCCTGAACCTGCTCATCAACTCGACGCAGGCGATGCCCGCCGGCGGCGAGATCACCCTGAGGCTGGCCTCCGAGCAGAGGGAGTCCGGCGGGGTGGCCGTCCTCGACGTTTCGGACACGGGCCTCGGGGTCCCGGACGCCATAAGGGAGAGGATTTTCGACTCGTTCCTGACCGGGCGGCCCGACGGGACCGGCCTCGGCCTGGCGATAGCGAAGCGGGTCCTGCAGACCCACAACGGCGACATCCATCTCGTGAGCTCGAGCCCCGCGGGGGCGACCTTCAGGGTCACGATCCCGCTCGCGCGGGCCTAGGCTACTCCTCCAGCTCGACGTTCCAATACGCGATGTCGAGGAAGTCCTTCCACAGCTCGCGGTGCTGGTTGCCGAGCACCATCGAGATGACCGGCCTCCATTTCGGCCGGGACGGCTTGCGGATAAGGCGCATGCCCGCCTCGTGCGGGAGCCGGTTCGCCTTGCGCGAATTGCACCGGATGCACGAGCAGACGATGTTCTCCCACGTGGTCTTCCCGCCGTAGTCGCGGGGGATGACGTGGTCGAGGTTGAGCTGCTCCCTGGGAAGGACCTTCGCGCAGTACTGGCAGGAATTCTTGTCGCGCTCGAAGACGTTGTTGCGCGTAAGCTTGAGCTCCTTGCACGGGAGCTTGTCGAAGAAGGTCAATAGGATCACCCGAGGCAGCCGGATGGTGCGCGTCGGCGTGTGGACCATCTCGAGCTCGGCCGCCGGGGGGTTGTCGACCGAGAAGTCGATCCAGTCCATCATCGAGAACATCCTGAAGTCGTCCGCCTGCTGGTGCACGACGTGCGCGTGGCCGCGGGCGAGAAGCCCGAAGGCCCTGCGCGCTCCGATCACATTAACCGCCTGCCACAGGCGATTTAGGACGAGCACCGGTTGATCGAGGGCTGCCTCCATACTAGGCATCGAATTAGGGGTTCTACGGCTGCGCTGTCAAGCGACGGCAAAAAAGGTTAAGGAAACATTAAATTCGAAGCATTAATTGGCATCCACGAGTCGGTTACAGCCATGACAAAGATGTCTTTCTTGCTGGTTGGTACGGCACTTGCATCGTCCAGCCCGCTTGGCAGAGGGCAGTGCTTTCCAGCAAACCCCGACAACAGCGCTAAATGTCCATTAAATCGATCCTCTTCGGCCGTGAAAAGTCCCTCACGGACCGCAATCTCTTCCACAGCATCTCGCTGATCGCGCTCTTTGCCTGGGTGGGCCTGGGCGCCGACGGGCTCTCGTCCTCCTGCTACGGCCCCGAGGAGACGTTCAAGGCCCTGGGGGCGAGCCCCCACCTGAGCCTCTTCGTGGCGCTCGCCTCGGTGATCACGATCATTGCGATCTGCGCCAGCTACTCGCAGATCATCTCGCTCTTCCCGACCGGCGGCGGCGGCTACCTCGTGGCGAGCAAGCTGCTTTCCCCCTCGGCGGGAGTCGTGTCGGGCTGCGCCCTCCTGATCGACTACGTGTTGACGGTCACGATCTCGGTCGCAAGCGGCTCGGACGCCCTCTTCAGCCTCTTTCCGGAATCCGCGCAGCATTACAAGCTGGCATTCGCGGTCGCGGGGGTCATGGGCCTGACGCTCATCAACCTGCGCGGCGTCAAGGAGTCGGTCGTCATCTGGGTCCCGATCTTCGGGGTCTTCGTCCTAACGCACATCTTCGTGATCGTCTACGCGATGATCTCGCACTCCTCGGGCCTCGTCGCGATCGCCGCCGCGACGACCCACGAGGTCCACCTCGTGAGCGGAACGGTGGGATGGTTCGGGCTCATGGCCCTCCTCCTGAAGGCCTACAGCATGGGCGCCGGCACGTACACCGGCATCGAGGCCGTGAGCAACGGGCTGCCGATCCTGCGCGAACCGCGCGTGCGGACCGGCCGGCGGACGATGCTCTACATGGGCGCCTCCCTCGCCCTGACCGTCGCGGGCCTGCTCGTCGCCTACCAGCTCTACGACGTGCACGTGAACCCGGACAAGACGCTTAACGCCGTCCTGGTCGAGCAGATGACCTCCGGATGGAACCACGTCGCCGGGGGCTCCTTCACCTGGATCACCCTGGCCTCGGAGGCGGCGCTCCTCATCATCGCGGCCCAGACAGGCTTCCTCGACGGCCCGCGCGTCCTGGCGAACATGGCCCTCGACCGCTGGTTCCCGGCCCAGTTCGCGAACCTGAGCGAGCGTCTGGTGACCCGCAACGGCGTACTCCTTATGGGGCTCTCCGGCTTCGTGATGATGCTGGCGACGAAGGGGTCCGTGGACCTCCTCGTGATCTTCTACTCGATCAACGTCTTCATCACGTTCTCCCTATCCCAGGCCGGCATGGTGCGCCACTGGTGGCAGGAGAGGCGCATCGACCCGAAATGGGGCCGCAAGCTCGCCATCAACGGCTTTGGCTTCGTCCTGACGGCGTCCATCCTCATCTCGCTGACGATCGTCAAGTTCAACGAGGGCGGGTGGGCCACGCTCCTGGTGACGGGGGTCCTCGTCGTCGGGGCCTTCGGCATCAAGCGCCACTACAACGGGGTCAGGATGCAGCTCATGCGCCTGGACTCCATCGTCGAGGCGGCGGAGTCGGAGTCACGGCAGGTGCCCGCCACTCCCCCTGTTGCGGACCCGAAGGCCCGCACCGCCGTCATCCTCGTGAACGGGTTCAACGGGCTCGGCCTGCACACGATCCTCAACGTGCCCCGGATGTTCGGCAACACGTTCCGGAATTTCATCTTCGTGCAGGTGGGCTCCGTCGACGCGGGCAACTTCAAGGGCGCCGCGGAGATCGACGACCTTCGCGCCCACACCGAGAACGAGGCGAAGCGCTACGTGCAGTTCGCCCAGGCGCGCGGCTACGGCTCGAAGGCGTTCACGGCCATCGGCTACGACGTGACGAGCGAGGTGATGAAGCTCGCGCGCGAGGCGGCCACGGAGTTCCCGAACCAGGTGTTCTTCGCCGGCCAACTGCTCTTCACCTACGAGACGAACCTGACCCGCTGGCTCCACAACCACACGGTCTTCACCCTCCAGCGGCGGTTCTTCCTCTCGAGCATGCCCTTTGTCGTCCTGCCGATCCGGGTCGACGCCTGAGGCCGTCCGGCCGCCCGCCCTACCCCAGGAGCACCTGCCACTGGTTTTCGCGCGCGGCCCGGGCCGCCTTCAGGGCGCCGATCGCCACGTACCGCTGGAAATCCTGTCCCGCGAGGCGCACCTTGGGCGACTCGAAGCCGTCGTCGGTCAGGCGCTTCTGGAGCACGGTGTCGATCCCGCGGATCTGCGAGCCGCCTCCGGTGATGATGATGTTCTGCAGGAGCGTCACGACCGAGTCCGACGAGGCGGTCGTGATCAGGGTCGTCAACGCGGGATAGATCCTGTCGATCAGCGTGTTGCAGGCGTTCCCGATGGCATCCCCCAGCTCGAGCGTGCGGCTCTTGCCGCCGATGACCACCTTGACGTCGAGCGGCTTGCGGCTCGGCCCCACGTAGGCGTTCGCCTCCTTGATCTCGCGCACCGTTGTCAGCGACAGGCCGTTGTTCGGGTAGGTGCGGTTGAGGCCGTCGAAGATGAGCTCGTCGATCGCGTCGCCCGCGAAGGCGATGCTGATCTGGTCGTCGCGGGTCGGGAAATAGCCCTGCACGAGGCACAGGTCGCTCGTCCCTCCCCCGATGTCGATGAAGAGGGAGTTGACCACCGGGTCGACGTAACCCGACTGCTTGACCCTTGAGTCGTCGCGGTAGCCGAGGGCTGCGAGGAAGGGCTCGGGGATGAGGAGGATGTGCGAGAAGATCCCGGTGGCCGAACGCCGGATCGCCTCGCGGGCCTGCTCCCCGGCGTTCGCCGGGACGCCCACGACCGCGCGGATCTCGGCCCGGCCCGAGGGGTCGGCGAGCTGGCGGATATGCTGCATGAAGTCCCGGGCGGCCTCCGGCCGAGCGATGACGCCCTCGGCGAGGGGAGTCGCGATCTCCACGTGCAGCATCTGGCGCAGGGCCTCCTCCCCGAAGAGGACCTTCGCATTGCCGGTGATGATCCCGTCGACGATGCCGTCCTTCACGTAGCCGACGACCGACGGGACAACCTTGCTGACCGTGATGTCGGTCGATCCGGGGAGCCCCGCCAGCACGCAGGACTTGTTGGTTCCCAGGTCGAGCCCGATGAGGAGGCTCGTCGCCCGGGCCGGGGAAGTCCTGGCCTGGGGCTGGGAGGGAGCGGGAAGCGTTTGCGCGGAGACGGCGGAGGACGGCTTTTCGAGGGTCGCAGTGGTCATGGTCGGAGGATTCGGGGGGATTGTGGTTGGAGGAAAGGCTCAGCGGGGGCAGGAGCGGTCCTGCGCCAGCATCTCGTCGATGAAGTCCGCGATCCCCGGGGTCTCCCGCGGCACGGACGCCCTCGCGCGGGGTCCGGCGGCCGGATGCGCTATGTCCGACTGCGCCAGGGAGATCCGCTCGGCCAGGATCGGGACCAGCACTTCGGCGAAGGCGACGGCCTCGGCCACACGCTCACTCTCCTCGGCAAGGAGCGTCCTCATGAGCGAATCGGCCTCGGACGGGGACGACTGCCGCGCCTCTTCGGCGGCCTCGGCGAATTCGGTCAGCTCCATCCTCTCGGCCTCCTCGCCCCTGCCCTCGACCCTGAGGAAGCAGATGCGCCGATAGATCCTCCCAACCTTGATCCAAGGTCGCTCGAATCGGTGGAGGGCTTCGGCCAATGCGCTCAACGGTGAGGCACCAGACAGCTAACCCGGCCACCGGTTCTCGTGTATTTTAGCGCCCGGACACGAGGGCGACGTACATCTCCTCCACCTTGGACCTCGCCCAGGGATTCTTCCTGAGGAAGGTGAGGCTCGACTTGATGCTCGGGTCGAAGAGGAAGCACCGGATGGGCACCTGCCGGCCCATCTCCCGCCATCCGTGGTGCGCAACGAGCTCCGTGAGCAGCTTTTCGAGCGTCACACCGTGGAGGGGATCCTTTGATTTGTGCTCAGTCACCCCGCGAGCGTGGGGCACGGCCGCCCCGGGCACAAGAAAAGGGCGTTTCCCCGGCGGCCGGGCCCTAACTCGTTGCCGGCCACAACCCGCGCAAATGCAGCGGGCGATCCATTTGGGTTTCAAACCGGGGAAGGCCCCCGTACAGTGCTGGGGATGCCCGACACCTCCAAGAACCCTTTCCCGGAGTCACCGCCGTTCCTGCGAATAATCGCGGTCGTCAAGCTGGCCAAGGGAGTGGCCCTGGCCGGGGTCGCCCTCGGCCTCTTTAGCATCGTTCACCGCGACCTGGATGTGCTCGCGCAGAAGTTCATCGAGTTCATGCGGATTTCCCCGGAAAACCATTACGCGAAACTCCTCCTGGAGAAGGCGGGCGTCATCGAGCCGCACTCGATCATTCGGGCGGGGATCGCCACGGCCTTCTATGCCGCCATCCTCCTGTCCGAGGGCGTGGGCCTGTGGCTGGGGGCCGCCTGGGCGGAATACGTGGTTGTCGTGACAACCGGGTTCTTCGTCCCCGAGGAGATCATCTCCATGATACACGGCCCCAGCATGACCAAGGGGCTCGTCATCGCCGTGAACGCCGCGATCCTTGCCTACGTCGTCGCCATTGTCCTGAGGAGGCACCGGTTGGCAAAGGCCGCGCCATGACATGATACTCAAGGCGCCCAGCGGCAAAGGAAACGCTGGGGCCGCTCAATGAATTCCATCGATCCACCCCGAAATCCCCGGCCCCCGGCGCGCATTCTCGGCGTAGTCCTCGCGGCATTGGGGCTTGCCGCCGGGGCCTTGGCTGATGGCGGGAACCCGGAGGCAGCAGGCGTGATCGGGGAACGCGGGTTCTCCCTCGTCTTCTCCGATGGCAAAATCGTCCGAAGCAACGAGCTTCGGAAGACGGCCATTGACCCAACCCATTTGCGGTTCGCCGCACCCGACGCGGGGTTCGAGACCACCGAAACCCTGATTCCCGAGGCGCCCGGAAGGCCGTATTCCCGCTCAATCCTCGAGGTGACGAACACCGGCGGGGGCGACCTGGCGCTGTCGCGCATCGTGCTCCTGGACGTCCCGAGCCGCGATGGCGCCCACGTCGTCGGCCGGTTCCCGGGATCGCCAATCGTAGCTGGAAGCACCTTCCTTGGCGTCGAGCATCCCCTCGCAGACAACCGCATCGTGGCCGGCCGCATCCGATGCGCCCTGCCAATCATGTCCCCGCTTCGGCCGGGGGAAAGCGTTTCGGCGTCCCTTGTCATCGGTGCAGCGGCCGAGGCCTCGCAGCTTCGCCGGACATTCCTGGGCTACATTGAGTCGGAGCGCCCGCGCCCCTATGCTCCATTCCTGCACCACAACACCTGGTACAACATCGGATACGGTGGACCGTTCTCTGAGAAGGATGAGCTCGGTGTCGTCGCCGCAATGGGCCGGGAGCTTGTGAAGAAGAGGGGTGTCAAGCTGGACGGCTTCGTCCTGGACGACGGCTGGGACGACACGGACTCCCTATGGCGCTTTGGCCCGGGCTGGCCCGAGGGTCTTAAGAACCTCTCGGCCGCGGCCCGGAGATTCGGCGCGGCGCCCGGGCTCTGGCTTTCGCCCTGGGGCGGGTATGGGACCCGGATAGCGGCACGCCTGAAGGCGGCCGCCCCCGAGGGATTCGAAATCCGCGACGGCAGGTTCTCGCTCGCCGGCCCGCGGTACTACGAGCGCTTCCGGCAGCTGTGCGCGGGCGCGGTGCGCGACGACGGCGTCGTTTATTTCAAGTTTGACGGGATCGGCGCCGACTCCGCGGGCTCGATCGACCCGGCCTCGGGCCGCGACTTCGACGCGATGCTCCGCCTCGTCCGCGAGCTCCGCGCACTAAGGCCCGGGCTCTATGTCAGCCAGACCACCGGCACGTGGCCGTCGCCGTGGTGGCTCCTCCACGTGGACAATATCTGGCGCGGCGGGGACGACAACGGCTTCGCCGGGGCCGGCACGAGCCGGCAGCGGTGGCTCACGTACCGCGACGGCGAAACCTATAGGAACATCGTCCGGGCCGGCCCCCTCTATCCCCTGAATTCGCTGATGATCCATGGGATCCTCTATTCGAGGAGCCCCGAGGGCCTCGACTCGGACCCGGCAGGCGACTTCACTAGCGAGGTGCGGAGCTATTTCGGATCGGGCACGCAACTCCAGGAACTCTACCTCTCCCCGGAGCTTCTGACCCAGGGGAACTGGGACGACCTGGCGGCGGCCGCCCGATGGGCCCGCGCGAATGTCGGCGCGCTCCGGGACACCCACTGGATCGGCGGGGACCCGGGCAGGCTGGAGGTCTACGGGTGGGCCGGGTGGACCCCGGAGAAGGCCGTCATCACGCTTCGGAATCCCTCACCAGGGCCGGCGACGTTTGTCCTGGATCCAGGTGCCGTGTTCGAGCTTCCGGCGGGTGCCCCCAAGGCGTTCCGCGTCACCGGAGCCTACGCGGATGCACCCTCGCCCGTGGCGCGCCTCGAGGCCGGAATACCGGTCAAGATCGCGCTCCAGCCGTTCCAGGTGATCGTGCTCGAGGCCCGCCCGGCGCCCAGGTGAATCCCGCCTCCCGGCGTCCCGCGAAGGAGGCACCGGAACGAGGGAGAGCGCCCTTCGCGAGCAGCAAATGACGGGGTTCCGGCCCTACTTGGGCCAGAGCCAGCCGAAGGTTCCCGCCGCCAACCCGGCATAGATCAACCCGTCCACCGTGGCCTTGGCGGTCGTGATCCAGGAGCGCCGATACCATATCGACATCTGCCAGAGCGCGGCGGTGAAGCCCAGGAAAGCGGTCATTCCGGCGACATGGAACACCCTATGGTATCCGGCACCCGCAGGAAGCCCGTGGAGCGCGACGTAGGCCGTGAGCAGATTGACGACCACCAGGTAGAGGAACCAAAGGCCGAGGCTCTTGCCCATGTTGAATGGCCCGTTGGGGATAACGGTGACCACCATTACCGGGCCCTTTGCCAGCTTCTCGGCGAATTCCGGGGACTTTGCCTCCGCGGCGCTCGAGCAGTGGGGCACCATGTAGTCGCCAGGAGGCATCGAGATGGGGCGCAGGGCCCCGCTCACCTTCTCCTCCTCCGGCAGCTTCTTGTAGTCACTCTTGTGCCAAGGAACCAGCATGTGGAGGAGGGAACTGGCTACGAATACGAAGACGGACGACAGCAGGATCGGGAGCCATAGGACGTGCAATACGGTCATGACGATCTCCTTTTATTGGGGTTGTTGCGGCTGGAACCGCAGGGTCGTTGGAGTACGGCCACGAGGCTGACGCCCGCCGACACACCGGTCAATTCGAAGGGGGATGGAGTCACTCTGCGGCGTCTCCGACCCATCGTCGCCGATAAGAAACAATTATCCCATACAACTTACCTGTTCGAATTCGGCTCGGAAAAGACCCGTCCCATTTTCGGGAGCCGTTGATTCCAAAGACGCACAAAATCTCCATGCGAGAAACCCAAATAGTTTATCCATAATATTTAAATACAACGTGATATGTAATATTTGGATCGTTGGCACACGGCATGCAATCCAGTGTGATGATTCGTTATCCGCATCCTATTCACCGATAATTGAGACTAACTCTTCTAATAGGCGCGGTGCTAAAGAGCCATGATCTCCGACCTCAAATTCGCGTTCCGCCAGCTCACCAAATCCCCCGGGTTCACGGCTGTTGTTGTGCTGTCCCTGGCTCTTGGCATAGGTGCCAATGCGACCGTGATGTGCTGGA
>Ga0265337_1001841_pt1 | contig 10151 bp, 7 predicted proteins | sample 42122metaG_FD_192441 | JGI IMG/M metagenome (GOLD analysis project Ga0265337, IMG submission 192441) | Rhizosphere microbial communities from Carex aquatilis grown in University of Washington, Seatle, WA, United States - 4-21-22 metaG | ecosystem: Host-associated > Plants > Roots > Rhizosphere >... | reverse complement strand
CACGCGCATAACGTATCGGACTTTATTTGTCCTGCCGCTTTGTGTCCAACACAATTTCAATTCGCGAAAATTCGTGAAATTCGCGTCAAAAACTGCAAGACTCCGGCAATGCGAATCCTTGCCCTCTACCACGGAACCAAGCGCATCGGCGTCGCGGTGAGCGATGAAACCAAGTCCATCGCGCAGCCGCTGGAATACATCCCCGCCGAGCCGTTCGCGGATTTTCTGGCGCGGCTGAAACATCTGCTCATCGAAAAGGAAATTGACCTCGTGCTCATCGGCCTGCCGCGCAACATGGATGGCAGCTACGGCCCGGCCGCGCAAAAAGTCGAGGCATTCGTCGCCGTTTTGAAAACAGCCATCACTGTCCCAATCAAAATGCGGGATGAACGGCTGACATCTGTTATGGCAAACCGGATTTTAATTCAAGGCGGTGTGCGCCGCGACAAACGCAAAGAGAAGGTGGACAAGATGGCGGCGGCGATTTTGTTGCAGAGTTATTTGGACGGGATTTGAACCGCCAGAATTGAACAACAAAAAAACCAAGAAACAAAGATGAGCCGGGATTTCCAAATGCTTCCGAGACGGTTTGTTTTGCCAGTCTTTGTTCCTTTGTTGCTTTGTTGTTAAAAAATGAATCCGCTGAAATTCAAACTGGTCATCGCCTACGACGGCACGGCTTACGAAGGCTGGCAGGTGCAGAAAATCGGCACCGGCGTCCAGCAAATCGTCGAGACGGCGCTGGCGAAATTGTTTCCAAGCGCGCCGCGCCTGCATAGTTCCAGTCGCACGGACACCGGCGTCCACGCGCTCGGCATGGTCGCGCATTTTGAAATTCCACGAGCAGAATTCAAAATGACCATTCGCAGACTTGCGCTCGCCATCAACGCCTGGCTGCCGGAAGACGTGCGCGTGGTTTCGGCGGCGTGCGCGAAGGAAAAATTCCACGCGCGGTTTGACGCCGGCGGAAAAGAATACCGCTATTTCGTCTGGAACCATGCGGCAATGAATCCTCTGCTCCGCAAAACCGCGTGGCATGTCCCGCGCAAGCTGGATTTGAAGGCGATGCGTGTGGCGGCCAAACTTTTTGTCGGCAAACGCGATTTCAAATCGTTTGCCGGCACGCATACCTATGAGATGAAAACCACCGTGCGCACGCTGACGCGTTGCGACGTGAAAAAATCCGGCGCGCAATTCACGTTCATCATCGAGGGAGACGGGTTTCTCTATAAAATGTGCCGCGGCATTGTCGGGACGATTGTGCAGGCCGGTCTCGGCAAATTTCCGCCGGGAGAGATCAAGACGATGCTGGCGAAGGCCGACCGCCGCGTGGCCGGCATGACCGCGCCGGCGCACGGACTGGTGCTGTGGAAGGTTTTTTATTCAAAGACTCGTAGCAGCCGACGTGAGGAGGCTCCGATAAAAAGGAGAGAATGAGCCTCGTTACCTCGGCTGCTACAGAAGAAAAATGAACGTTGTCCTGCTTGAACCGGAAATCCCGCCGAACACGGGCAACGTAGCGCGGCTGTGCGCGGCCACGAAATCCGTTCTGCATCTCATCGAGCCGTTCGGTTTCAAGCTGGCCGACGCGCAGCTCAAGCGCGCGGGCATGGATTACTGGCAGCAGGTTGAGTGGTATCGCTGGCAGAACTGGACGGCGTTCGCAGCAAAACTTCCGGCCGACGCGCGGCTGTGGTTCGTAGAATCCAACGGCCCGAAACTTTACACTGACGCAAAATTTTCGGCGGATGATTATCTGGTATTCGGGCGCGAGACGGCGGGACTGCCGAAACCATTACTGGAACAAAGCCGGGAGCGCTGGTTGCGGATTCCGATGTTCAACACAAAATCGCGTTCGTTGAATTTATCGAACTGCGTGGCGCTGGTCTTGTTCGAGGCGCTGCGGCAGCAAGAATTCAAGGGCGAGATTTGAAGTTTGTCAAAGCGGCAGGGCTTGCTAATTTTTACGGCGGCGGGCGGTTGGCGCAGTGGTAGCGCAGCTCCTTTACACAAAAACCTGAGTTTTCTGGACTCATTGGCCCCCATCAGGAATCACTTGGACTGACAAGTTGATCGTGCTGCTTTCTGTGCCTGCTAGAATGGACCCAAGAGGACCCCAAAAGCCTCCAATTTTTCTTGCCGGGGGTGACAAATGGGGGTGACGAATTCTCTGATTTGAGCAGCCATACGGAGTGTCGTTCGGGCGTATCAGTCCCAAAGCATGTCCGTTTCAGGTATAAATACATAGCTCCGCGCGTTTCATGGATTCGACAGTTGGAAGAATAGATTTCCATCGGCGGCGAGATGATGATGTTCTTCGTGCCGTCGTTGAAAATCTGCGGAACGCGCGTTCCATCCGCAATTTTCAAGTCAAGGAGTCAGTGGGCGCACGGCTTCTACGCGATAGAATCGTATCGGCGCATTGGTTTCGGAGAAACTGGCCGTCGTGGTGGAACCGGCGGAGGGCGAAACGAGTCCCAACCCGCTATCCGTCCACGTGTTGGAGTTCAGGTTCAATGCTTCTTGCAGATAATAATATCGCGACAGCACACTGTTCCAAGTGAGATTGGCCGATGCCCCGCCAGATGAAAAACTCTTGGAAGTGATTCGCAAAATGCTGTTGGCGTTGTTCGGATCTGTGCCGGCAAGATATTCCTGCTGGTTGGACATGCCGTCATGGTCCGGGTCGGCGTTGGCATTGACGTTGGTGATTCCGAAGCTGGACAGCAGCCAGGCGATGGGCAGGCCATCCGGCGCAAGCGCGCCTTTCTGGATGGAATCCGTTTGCACATAGGCGACGGCGTTGCTCAAGGAAATCCAGCCGCAGTTGGCGCTCCAGACATAGCCGCTCAATTTGCCCGTGAGCAAATCTACCTTCGGCGCGCCGTTGGTCTCGAAATTGATCCAGCCGATGTTCGCCCCCCACGCGCAACCGCGCAAATTGCCAAGGCCGTCCTGATTCACGCCGAAATCGTTCGCGGAAAGATTTTGATAATAGACGCCGTTAGTGGGCGTGCCGTTGCCGAGATTAATCCAGCCGACATTGGCGGAATAAATGCAGCCGGAGCAAACATATTCGCCGACGATGACGCCGTTGTTGGTGTCGCTGCGCCAGTCCAGCCAGCCGAAATTTGCGCCGTAAGCAAATTTGCTGGCGGAATCAATGGTCGTGGCTGCCATTGCAATGAACGAGGCAAAAAGAAGCATCAAACAGGCGGATTTGATTTTCATGCCGGTAAAACTTTTAGAAACTCAAATTGGCGTAAGGATCGGTCGTGCCGGTCCCGGAACCGCCGGTCGCACCGCTGATGCCACTGGCGTTCACCGTCGGTTGGACAATGATGCCCTCGCGGTTGCCGGCGGCGATCACATAATTGTTGGCGTTGCCGGAGGCGCGGCAGTTGATGATCAGGTTGGTTGACGCAGCGAGACTGAAGCCGGCGCTGCTGTTATTAAGCGAGTCGCAATACTCAATCACATTTTGGATATTACCGGCGCCGGACAGAAAAAGGACGCCGCTGCCCGAATTATCGCAGGTGTGGCAATGCCGGACGATATTTCCCACGGTGGCCGCAGTCCCGTAAGCTTGAAAAGCAACTCCCCCGCCGCATTCCGTCAGCACCAGGTTCTCAAAAATACAGTCCCGGGTGCCAAAGCAAGAGATGCCGTAAGAGACAAAGCCGCTGATGAAACCATTTTTTACGAGCGCATTTTTCACTGGTATGTTCGGCTGCGATTCGAGGCGGATGCCGACGATCGCGGAGACAGCTCCGGTTTGTTGAATCGTGAAACCGCAGAGGTCCAAGGTAACGTTATTGGTGGAAATGGTAATCGCATCCGAACTGAAAGTTTGCGCAAACGTTTTGGTGAGATAATAACTCCCGCTTTGGCTGATGGTATAAGGCAGATTTGTAATGGCCGTGCGCGGCTCTACTTGATCGAGTGTCTTCATCGTTGGCGCGGGCGCACCCGGCGGCGTGAGGCTGCCCTGGGCGAAGACGGTTGAAACTTGAAGGTTGAGGGTTGCGAGCACCAGCCATGCCAGCGCGAGGGATTTGACTATGAGTTTTGTTTTCATAATTTGGTTTGGATGATGTTGGATTTCACTTGGTTTGGGTTGAATTGCCGCTTTTACATTTTCCGTCAGGGCCAGCGCAGCCGGTAGAAACGCACCGTGCCGCCGAGTGCGTTGGTCACGACGCTGTTCGCGCCGCTGGATTGGTTGAAATCGCCGCCGATCAGAATCCTGCCATCCGGCTGGACGACGACGGCACGAATGGTGCCATTGGCTTTCGGGTCGAAACCGTCCAGCGCGGATTGCCCGCGCACCGCCGCCGCGCACAGCAGAGCCAAACCACAGATTAGCTTGATGAGGTTGGCTTTCATGCACGTAAGTCAGCTTGTGAGCCTCTCCTATTCAGACACGCCTCTCTTTCTGAGCCTCTCAATGCTTGCACATTCAATACTGGTGACGAGACGATTTTCTACCATGCTCCATAGCTTATAGCAAGAACATTCGCAACTTATATTGTGTTTAACACAGCAAGATTTGATTATATGGCCGGTTTGTTCAAGCGGCCGGAGCATTCAAGTGCTTCGTCGCTTTGTCCTTGGCCTGCGCTGCAAGCGTAAACTGTTTAATCTGGGTGATTTTGGCCGCCGGCAGGCGCGTGAACAAATTCTTCAAATAATCGAATGGGGGTGACAACATGTCGCCAACAACTGCCCACCGACGTGTAAATCACGGCACTGCGTTCTTCCGGCTTCTCAGGGTGCCTCACGAATAACCAATTCTTTTTATCGAGAGCGCCAGGCCGAATTGCATTCTCCATAGAGTTGTTGTCGATCTCCAAAGTCCTGTCCTTTACGAAGTGCGTAGTGCCCGTATTGTTTGAGGCATTGCGGCAGCAGAGATTCCAGGCCGAGATTTGAAGTTTGTCAAAGCGGCGGGGCTTGTTAATTTTTACGTCGGCGGGCGGTTGGCGCAGTGGTAGCGCAGCTCCTTTACACATAGATCGGCATTTCGTGGACTCATGTGGCCCCATGTGGACTCACGTGGACAGACGGGCCGATTCTGCTGATTGCTTTACCTGTTCTGCTGCAATCCCGCCCGGGCTGCATCCAAATTATGGTTGATTATATAGCCATGATTCGTCGCCACATTACCGAACATTCCGCGTCAATCTGTCCTCCGTTCCGGTTGTGTGCTCGTTCCGTCGCGCTGAATTTGCACCCACTAACGCGCCAGACTTTCAGCCAACTGGCTTGACGCCGTAACCTGAAAGACTGGCTTGCCCCCAACACACCCACGCCACCGAACGGCACATCGCTACACTCCGCCCAGTTTGCCGCTCCACTCCGAAAGCCAGGTTTCGCCACTCCGCAGAATTGGATGGCGCGACCAAAGCGCCGTTGCCATTCTCCGTTGCTCTCCGAACCGCAACAACGCTTTCGTTGCGGAAGGTGCGGAATTGTGCGCGCAATTTTACCCCTCCATTGTATGTCGCCGGACAGCGCATCAAGATAGCGGATTGGTCGAAGTCTTGTCGGATACCTTGATGCAAATTGAGGTGAGCGCGGCGGAGCCGGTGAACTGAATGAACTGAACAAACAGCAAAACCCTGGCGGCCTGTCAACCGGGCAAAGTTTCGAGCCTCGTTTCCTTCAAGAAAGTGGCTCCCCGAATCTCCGGCAGCTGCGGCTCAGTTGCGCAGGCGGAAGAACTCTCCACCTTTGGCGACCGGCACCGACAGATGAAATCGTCCGTCGTTGCCCAAGACGGGGGTTCCGTCCACCGGCTGCCAGTTCGGTGTATCGAGCGTTGGCGAGAACTCTAACTCCGAGTTCGGGTCGGTCGGCCAGCTCACGGACACTGTGCTGGCGCCATTTTCGTTGGCCTGGAGCGAGAGCTCGGATGTCGTCATGTCGAGCATGAACCCTTCGAAGGCAACCGAGCTTGGAGGCGCCGGACTAAAGTTCCAGTCGCCCGCCATCAGTCCCACCTGCATGGGCCGGCCGGCGAATTGCAGGACGTGAAACACCGGCTTGAGCGGCAGATTTCGCCATGGATCGTTCAGATTCAGTTTCTTGTAGAAAGAGAAATTGGTCCCCGACGACCGGACGACGAGGAGCCAGGTGTTGGTGTCGCCTGGGTCCGGCTGCGAGTTTGGAAGAACCCGGGCATCCGTGTTGAGCCGGGCGTAGGTCCCGATACCGAACTCGTCGAAGCGGACCAGAGATACCCAGTATTCCGACGCGTCATTTGTGCCGTTGAACCCGGGCACCTCGTAGCCCAGCGGCTGGCCCAACATGGCGTTGGTCGCCGCGTAAGCACGGGCCAACAAGCCCGGCTGGTTGAAATTGGTATTGGTGAAACTCTTGACATGGACGGCCATCTGGAAGTCGCCGGGCACATATTTGAACAGGAAGAACCCGCCGCTTGCCGCGCCTTCCCAGCCATCACCGTTGCCTGTGATGGTCAGGACATGGTTGCTGGTCATGTTCGCATCGGCAACCAAAGTTCCGCTCCCGGCCGGGGGCACATAGTTTGAGCCGGGAATCGGGTAGGAACCGGACACGTCGTAAATGCCGTCATAGAAGGTGCCGGTGACGCCGTCGTGGAGGTAGTCGTGGTTCGTGCTGAAATCATCGCTGAAGGTCGGCTGATGGACGGTGACGTTGAAGACGTTGGAGACGCTGCCGGTGGGAGTGAAATAAATGACGGCGACCGTCGTGGTGCCCAAGCCCACGCCCGTCGCGATCCCGTTCAACACCTTGACCACATTCGTGTTTCCGGAAATGACCACCGGATTGTCCGGGCCGATCACCAGCGGCTGCGGCTGCCCCCCCAAGTATTGGCCGGTCACTTGCAGCAGGCCGATGCCATTGAGCGGGATGGGGGGGATGCTTGCCGTGATGCCCAGCAATGGGAGGGGAGGTCCGGCAGCCGTGCCCCGCTCGTTATAGGTCCGGGACGCGCCATCGCCGACGAACGTGTAGATGACCGCGAAATAGGTCGTGCCGGGCGTCAAATTGGTGACCGTCACGGACAGGTTCGTTTGCGACGCGCCGGAGGGCGACCGATAGACGACAAAGTTCCCGCCGCCCAAATCGTTGTTCGGATCGCCAAACGACGGATTGCCGGGGAGGACCATGCCGGTGTAGGGCTGCGCGGTCACCGGGCCGCCCGCGCGCATCACGACGACGCTCCCGACGGCGGTGCCGTCCGCGTTGGTGCCAACGGTGTAGCTGATGGTGATCGAGTGATCGGCGTTCAGGATTTCCGTGGCGTCGGATGCAGGTGGTGGCGGGGTGAAGGGCGTGACGATGCCGGCCGCATCCAGCATGAAATTATCCACCACCGCTTGGCCGGCGGCGGCGGTCAGCGTCTGTTGCGCCAGGCCAACCTGCATCGGGGCGTTGTTCGCGGCGGCGGCCAAGACGGCGTTGGTCAGGAAGGTCCACGGGCCGTTGCTCGCAGATTTCTCGAAGAAATAGAAGTTGGTGGAATCGACGCGCTGAAGCAGCAGCCACGTGTCGGTCGCATGGGGTCCGGCGGCCAGCACGGTGGTCGTGGCTCCATTTTGAGTGCGGCGCACGGATGTCCAGCCGTTCTGGACTTTCCAATAATTCACGTGGTTCTCGAGACCGCCGGGACCCGGGCCGCCGTTGGTGGCGTTGTAGAGCCGGGCCATGATCCCCGTGGCATCGAAATTCAGCGTGCCTTCGCCGAAAACATGTGCCACCGCCTCGAAATCCCCGGACAGGGCGTCAAGGCCGCCCGGCGCGAGCTTGAACAGGAACGGCCCGTCGTCGGCTTCTTTTTCCCAATCCGACTGGACGGAGCTGACCTGCAAGCCATTGGTGGTATCAATCCGGGAATTGAGGGCCGTGGTGAGGCCGGCGCCATCGGTGCCCGGGCTGCCGCCCGGCACATCGCCGAATTTCACGTAAAGCCCATCCCAAGACGACCCGAGCAAACCGAGATTTAGAAAATCGTTGGTGCCCGTGAACGCCTCCATGAAAGCGGGCGCATGCACCGTCACCATGGCCGAGGCTTGAAAGCCGCTCAACGCGCCGGTGATGGACGCCGACCCGATTCCCACGCCGTTGACGGTGCCGTCTGTCCCAACGGTCGCGACGTTGGTGTCGCTCGATCTCCACATGACGGACGGATCGCCCAATGGAACAGCATTGGTCTGGCCGGAACTGTAGCTTAACAGGAGCGTCGCGAGCGCGGCCCCGCCGAGAGGAATGTTGGTCGAGTTGAGGCGGACCACGATGTTGGTGATGGTGCCCGGGCCAGAGCAGATGTTTGTCAGAGGGCTCGCAGTATTATAGACGGGGGAAACAGTGTTGGTGTATTCGTAAATTGCCACGGCATATTGCGCCCTGTTCGGGCCAAAGTTGCTAACGGTGCAGCTATTGCCGGGGCCGTTGAAGACAACGTATTCGTTGGCGTCACCCAACCGAGCGCCCGGGGTTCCGAAAGTGGCATCCGCAGTGTAGGTGATGCCATTAATGGGATTTTGCTGAATATTGGGATTGAGGCTGACGCCGGCTTGCTTCATCACGATCAGGCTGTTGTCATCCGGATTTCCTGGAGTCCACGAAAACGTCAACGCGCCGGGGGGGTTGGTGGCGGTGACGAGGAAACCGGATGGTGCGGGTGGCATCGTCGGGAAGGTCACGTTTGTTCCGTTCAATTCGAAATCGGCAAAGTGCTCGGTCGGTGAATAGCCAGTGCCGGTGGACTGGGCAATTCCCACCTGGACGGGCCGGTCGTGCCAGTCCGGCCGCGCCAGCGATCCAGTCGCGGGCACGTAACCTCCGGCGGCGGTCGCATTGGTGATCAGCGTCCACGCGTCCGGGCCGTTCGTTTTCCAGTAGAAAGCGAAGACGTCTCCCGTCCGAGTGATGCGGAAGTAGCGGGACGTGTTGGTGTCGCTGTCGCTGTCGGGGAAGGCCGTTTCAGCGTCGAAGCCGTTGGTCGCCTCCCGGATCAGGTCGACGTTGAATAGCTGGAAACGCCACAGGGCCAGCCAATTTTCGGACGGGCTGCCGGTGAAGCTGGCAGGTGCGCCGGAATTGTTCGTGTTCCAGGCGCGCACCAACAGACCGCCCAAGGCGTAGGGTTGCGCGGTCCAAGGCGGCGCGACTTCCACCGAAACGTCGAAATCACCCGCGACCAGCTTGTAGGCAAAGATACCGTCATCGCCCGCGCCTACCCAGGTCGTTCCCACGGTCTGCAGCGTCAAGAAGCCGGGAGAGTTGGTTTCATCGGCTTGAATCGTGCGGCCGAGACCGTCCCCGCCGTCGTTGCCGTTCAGCACGTCGCCGAAGCCAAGATACACGCCGTCCCAGTTCGTGTTCCCGATGATGCCGTGGGCGACGAAGTCAAAACCGGAGTTGAACTGGTTGGTGAAGCCCGCCGCGCTGGCGATGAGCGCAGACAGCAATGGCCATAGGCTCACAATGACGAGGATGCGCTTTCTCACAGGTCTCCGAAGAAATCCACTTCTAGGAGCCTTCATAAACCAATAAGTAGCCCAAAGTGAATGCCGATGTCCATGATCCAAATCCACACGGCATGTTCAAAATACGCCTGCGATCACCAGATCCTCTTTGGTAACTGAATGGCATGACGCGAACGAGTTGACTCACGGATGCCACAACAGATGTTGAATGCTCAAGACCCGCAAGAGTTGCGCGATATTGTGGAATATGCGAACCGTTTCCATCACGATACAAACCCGGTTTGGGAAACGGAAGTTATCAATTCTGCGGAACTTGCTGGGTTTGTAAACCGTGCTTTAATGTCTGCAAAACGAGCATAATCTGTCAGGCACTTCCGCGGATCGCTGGAATCGAGCGGGAATGCTATCGCAATCCACGGGCGCTTGGGCGCTCGGGTTGCACTCCTGCAGAGCCCTTTTGCAGGACTCAAAAAAGCGCATCGGACTGTCATGGCTTGAACACACGAACAATCAATGATAAAAGGAAGCATGAACCACCAAAGAAACAACCCATGAAAGAAATTATTTGCGCAGCCTTCGCCAGGACACCGATCAAGCTTGGCGTAATGCTGCTGGTGTTTGGTCTGGTGATGGGGATCGGCCCGGCGAGAGCCAAGGCTCAATCGCAGCAACGCG